>Ga0335080_10006118_pt1 | contig 12443 bp, 7 predicted proteins | sample Lox_Sample_34_FD_206720 | JGI IMG/M metagenome (GOLD analysis project Ga0335080, IMG submission 206720) | Soil microbial communities from Loxahatchee National Wildlife Refuge, Florida, United States - Lox_Sample_3.4 | ecosystem: Environmental > Terrestrial > Soil > Wetlands | place: USA: Florida...
CGAGCGACGCCGCCCCTGGGGGGATGACCGGCAAGGGTGCAGGGAGGGGTTTCGCCTCGGGTTGACTCTGGGGGGGACGGGCCGCCGCTACGGTGGCTGCCGGCGAGGTCTGGCCTGCGGCTGGCTTCGGCACCGGCTTGACGAACAGCGCCTGCCACAGATAGATCACCAGAAAACAAAGAAAAATCGCCAGAAGGACGCGGCGTTCCATGAAAGTCGGTTCCTAGGTCCCTGGGACCGGGTCGTGTCCCCCCTCGCACAAGGGGTGGCAACGCGCCAGGCGGCGAAGGCTCAGCCAGCCACCGCGAAGAACGCCGTAATGGAGCACCGCCTCGCGTGCGTAATCGGCGCACGAAGGCAGAAAGCGGCAGGAACCCCTAAAATATGGAGAAATAACGAGCTTATAGCCCTTGAGCAGCGCCAGGGCGACTCGCACTCCGAGCCCGGCGCAGGGAACGTTCGATGGCGTCCTGGTATTCGGTTTCAAGGGCAGTTTGGCTGGCGTCGAGCAGCTCCCGCTTTGGTACAACGACGACGTCGAAGCCCGGCGAGATCCTGATACGACGAAAAACCTCTCGAATCAATCGTTTAGCTCTATTTCGCCTGGTCGCCCCCCCCAACTTCTTGGTGGCGGCGATTCCAAGCCTCGTCGGCGAAGACGCCTGTTGAGCGGGGAGGATGAACAGCGTGAAAAGCCGGCCGTGAACCCTCGTTCCGCGCTCGTAAACCAGCTGAAATTCGGCCCTGCGGCGAATGCGCTCGTTTCGAGCGAAGCCGGCCATCTTTCAGGGCGGGTCGCCTCTACTCCGAGCTGACCGTCAGGCGTTTTCTACCCTTGGCGCGCCGGCGCTTGAGGACCAGCCGTCCATTCTTGGTGCTCATACGCACGAGAAATCCGTGCGTCCGACTGCGGTGTCGTCTGTTCGGCTGGAATGTCCGCTTGCCCTTCATGCAACCCCTCGACTTGAGAACGAACCGACAATGTTACGGGCGTTTTCCGAGGGTGTCAACGCATCCCGGATTGTGTTAGAGTCTCGAACCTTCAGCCCCAGCCGCCGTCTCGCAAGGGGCATGAGCGTTTGGTCTCTCCCCAAAGTTTTCCACACCTGTGGAAAAAACTGTGGAAATTGCCTCCGATGAACGTCTGGGACCAAATTCTGGGTCGTGTCGAAGCGAAGGTAAACCGGCATAGCTTCTACACTTGGTTCAAGCCGACCAGCTTTCTGGCTGAAGAGGCGGCCTCCATTCTTGTCCGGGTGCCAAATGCGACGTTTCGGGAGTGGCTGACCAAGCATTACTCGAGCGTCATCAGTGAGGCCATGACCGAGGTTGAAAAGGGCCATTTGTCGGTGAACTTCATCGCAGAGGCGCCGCCCGATGCAGTTCCGCCAGACGCTGCGGCGATCCCGCTCGGTCCGGACGAGGCGGCCGTCCTCGAAACTCCACTTCTTTCGGGGACGCCCCCGGTCGCACCCGGCGCGGCAGGCCTTAATCCCCGCTACATGTTCGACACGTTCATCGTCGGAACATCGAATCAGTTTGCGAACGCGGCGTGCCGGGCGGTCGCTGAAGCGCCGTCGCGATCCTACAATCCGCTGTTCATCTACGGTGGGGTGGGTCTCGGCAAGACGCATCTGATGCACGCCATCGGTCACTACGTGCTCCAACACGACTCCAATCTCAAGCTCACCTACATCTCAGCCGAACGGTTCATGAACGAGATGATCAATGCGGTTCGCTACGACCGCATCATCGATTTTCGCGAACGCTATCGGACCGTTGACGTCCTCCTGGTCGACGATGTGCAGTTCATCGCCGGAAAGGAAGGAACGCAGACCGAGTTCTTTCACACCTTCAACGCGCTGTACGACTCGCAGAAGCAGATTGTGATCAGCAGCGACTGCCCACCGCACGAGATCCCGCAGCTCGAAGAGCGCCTTCGCTCGCGCTTCGAGTGGGGATTGATTGCGGACATCCAGTCTCCGGATCTCGAGACGAAAGTGGCCATTCTCAAGAAGAAGGCCGATGCGGAGGCGGTGCCCCTGCCCGACGACGTGGCCATCTACATCGCGGGAAAAATCAAGTCGAATATTCGCGAGCTCGAGGGATCGCTCATTCGCCTCATCGCGTATGCGTCGTTGACCGGACAGGAGATTTCGCTCGGTCTCGCGCACGAAGTGCTGCGCAATATCCTCGATCACGAGGAAAAGGCCATCACGATCGAGATCATCCAGAAGTTCGTTGCCGACTATTACAACCTCAAGCTGGCTGATCTGAAGTCGCGCAACAATTCCAAGTCGGTCGTGATGCCGCGGCAGATTGCGATGTACCTCTGCAACTCCCTGACTCACGCGTCGCTGCCTGAGATCGGCCGCAGCTTCGGCGGAAAGCATCACTCGACGGTCATCCACTCCATCCGAAAAGTGGAAGACATGCGAAAGCGGAATCCGGATTTCAACACCGTCATCCACAACTTTCTGGAGGGATTTCGCTAGGGAAAATCGGTTTTCAACAGTAAGTGTCTACCTCTGCTGTTGATCTCCTGTGGATCGCCCCATGCGGGATAGGCGGAGCGTCCAGGAGGGAGATTTAGAGCACGTTTTTCCCACAGTTTAAATTATTGCTAGATAAGGGTTAATCTGTCTGGTCTGCTTTTCAACACACCCTCCTTTCCTATATAATTTCTCATTCTCGAATCTCTCCTCACCTTAGGGGATTGCGGGCCAAACCCCCGCCCTTTTCGAGGTCAGCACATCTATGGAACTTGTCGTCCGCAAGAACGACCTTCTGCGAGAACTGCAACTTTTTCAAGGCATCGTGGAGCGCAAGAACACGATTCCTATTCTTGCCAATGTCCTCATCGAGGCCAAAGGTGAAGAGGTCAAGTTTCTCGCGACTGATCTCGAGGTGGGCCTACGCAGCCGGTGCGCGGCATCGGTGTCCAAGGGTGGATCGCTGACGCTTCCGGCGAAGAAGTTCTACGAGATCGTGAAGTCCCTGCCGGAGACCGACATTCGCATAGCCGAGGAAAAAAGCGGCGTCAAGGTGGCGGCCGATCGCTTTGACTCGCGCATGCAGACGCTGCCTCGCGAGGATTTTCCGACGCTGCCGGAAGGCGGAGCGGCGCCGATCGCCGCGTTGCCCGGTCAAGCTGTCAAGGAAATGATCGCGAAGACGCAGTTTGCGATCACGGGTGAGGACACCCGCTACTTTCTGAACGGCGCCCAGCTTATCCTCCGACCGGATTCGATGAGTCTCGTTGCAACCGACGGCCATCGTCTTGCCCTCGTGCACGTGCCGCGCGACGTGAAGGGAAAGGGGGAGGCGGGCGAAGAGACCAAGGCGATTCTTCCCAAGAAGACGCTCGGCGAGCTGGCGCGGCTGCTGGCCGAAGGTGATGGCGATGTCAGTTACGAGCGCGGCGAGAATCACATGTTCTTCACTGTCGGCGGTCGGACGCTCATCTCGCGGATGATCGACGGCCAGTTCCCGGCGTTTGAACGCGTGATACCGAAGGGCAACGACAAACACATCGAGTTCGAGCGCGACCGTCTGACGAATGCCGTCAAGCGCGTGGCGCTCCTCTCGAACGAACGCTCGAGAGCCGTAAAATTTCAGATCGACAAGGGCAAGGTCGACGTCACGTCGAGCAGCCCGGAATTTGGCGAAGCAAAGGAAACGCTGACAGTCGAGTACACCGGTCCGGCGATGCAGATCTGCTTCAACGCGCAGTATGTGCTCGACTTTCTCGCCGTGGTCGCGACCGACGTCGTGGCGCTCGACTTGAAAGACGAGGTCAGCCAGGCAGTGATGACGCCGGTCGGTGCCGAAGGGTACGACTACACGTACGTGATCATGCCCATGAGAGTCTGAGGAAATCGAGAGCTAGAGGGTTTGAGGTTCTTGAAAATTTCTCGCCGGCGGATTGGATAAAAGGAATCAGGGGACACGTGGCGGAACTTGACGACCAACAGCACGCGCACGACGAGGAGACCACGCCGTCGGTGGACGTGCCGGCGGGCAACAACGGCCACGGTACGGCCGAAGACGTGGCCGAGTACTCGGCGGACAAGATCAAAGTCCTCGAAGGGCTCGAGGCGGTCCGCATGCGGCCGGCGATGTACATCGGCTCGACCGGTCCGGCGGGCCTCCACCACCTCGTGTACGAGGTGGTCGACAACTCGATCGACGAGGCGCTCGCCGGCTTCTGCGATCAGGTGAACGTCACGATTCACATCGACGGCTCCCTGACGGTCGTCGACAACGGGCGCGGGATTCCCGTGGATCGGCACACCAGCGGCAAGTCGGCGGCAGAAGTCGTCCTGACCGTGCTGCACGCCGGCGGCAAGTTCGACAACGACAGCTACAAGGTTTCCGGCGGATTGCACGGTGTCGGCGTCTCGGTCGTCAACGCCTTGTCCGAGACGCTCGATCTGGAGATCTGGCGCAACGGCCAGGTGTACCAGCAGAGTTATGACCACGGCGTCGCGACAGGCGCGCTCGAGGTGACTGGCACGACGAAACGGCGCGGCACGAAAGTCACCTTCAAACCGGATCCCCAGATTTTCGAGAGCACGTCCTTCAGTTTCGACACCCTCGCCCAGCGCCTTCGCGAGCTCGCCTTCTTGAACGGCGGCATCGTGATCACCCTCGACGATGAACGCGACGGGAAGAGCCACAAGTTTCGCTACGAAGGCGGCATCGTGTCCTTCGTGACGCACCTGAACAAGAACAAGGTGGCGGTGAACGAGAAGCCGATCTACATGCGCGGCGAAAAGGACGGCATCGATGCCGAACTTGCTCTGCAGTGGAACGACGGCTACGCGGAGACGATCTACACGTTCGCCAATAACATCAACACGCACGAAGGCGGCACGCACCTGTCGGGGTTCCGCTCGGCCCTCACGCGCACCATCAATTTCTACGCGACGAAGAACAACCTGGCGAAGGATCTGAAGGAGAGTGTGACGGGCGACGACATCCGCGAAGGGCTCACGGCGGTCGTCAGCGTGAAGATTCCTCACCCGCAGTTCGAGGGGCAGACCAAGACCAAACTCGGCAACACCGAGGTGAAGGGAATTGTCGAGGCGATCCTGAACGACAAGCTTGGCGCGTACCTCGAAGAGAACCCGTCGGTGGCGCGCAGGATCGTGGGGAAAGCCATCGACGCGGCGCGAGCGCGCGAGGCGGCCCGGAAGGCGCGCGACCTGGTGCGACGAAAGGGCGCGCTCGACGGGAGCAGTCTGCCCGGCAAGCTGGCCGACTGCCAGGAGCGCGATCCGGCGCAAAGCGAACTCTACATCGTCGAGGGCGAATCGGCCGGCGGCTCGGCCAAGCAGGGGCGGGACCGGCGCTTCCAGGCGATTCTGCCGCTCAAAGGGAAGATCCTGAACGTCGAGAAGGCCCGGTTCGACAAGATGCTGGGGAGCGACGAAATCAAGACCATGATCGCCGCGCTCGGGTGCGGCATCGGCGCCGAGGATTTCGACATCGCGAAGCTTCGCTACCACCGCATTATCATCATGACGGACGCCGACGTCGACGGCTCCCACATCCGCACCCTGCTCCTGACGTTTTTCTACCGGCAGCTGCCGAAGGTCATCGAGAACGGCTACATCTATATCGCGCAGCCGCCGCTCTTTCGTGTGAAGCGAGGCAAGTCGGAGACCTACATCAAGGACGAGCGGGAGCTCGACACATATCTCATCAACCGCGCCGCCGAGGCACGCTGCGTGAGAGTTGCTGGCTCGGCGCCGATCGCGGGCGCTGATCTCGAGAAGCTGCTGCATAAGACGATCGCGCGCCAGAAGCTCCTGCAGCTCGTCGAGCGGCGCGGACATCCGCGCGAAATCGTCGAAGCGCTCGTGACCGCCGGCGCCGATCGCGAGTACTTCGCCGACAAGGAGAAGCTCGAGTCCCTGGCGCGCGCGCTCAGCACACCGACGCGAACCGTCGCCGTGCAGCGCGACGAGGAGCACAACCGGTATTCCCTCCACGTCGAGGATCGGTCGAGCGGCTACCCGCGCCAGCACGAAATCGGTGTCGATTTTGTCACCGCCGGCGAATACCGGACGCTGCTCGCCAACAGCCGCGAGCTGCCGTCCTTTGCGGAGGTCGTCGTATCGTCGACCGGAGAGGAGCCAACGCCCGACGTGCGGCTCAAATCGCTCGATGACCTTGTGGACTACTTCATCACGGCCGGCAAAAAGGGCGTCGCGATCAATCGGTACAAGGGTCTCGGCGAGATGAACCCGGATCAGCTCTGGGAGACGACGATGAATCCGCAGGCGCGCACGCTCCTCCAGGTTCGCGCCGAGGATCACACCGAGGCGGATCAGATGTTCACGACGCTCATGGGCGACCAGGTCGAGCCACGCCGCAAGTTCATCGAGGACAACGCGCTCGACGTGAAGAACCTGGACGTATAGGCGGCACCGGGACGTGAGAGTTGAGAAATCATCACTAAGAATGCCGCCGAGAAGTCCGGGCAATTCGCGCGAGGGGAATCCCGCGCCATCGATCGCGTGCCCAAGTCTCGATTCCCTGTTCCCAATTCCTGATTCCGTATGACCGATCTCGTTCCGCAGCAGCATCCCGTCAATATCGAAGACGAAATGAAGCGTTCGTACATGGATTACGCGATGAGCGTAATCATCGGACGAGCGCTGCCAGACGCCAGGGACGGTTTGAAGCCCGCGCACCGGCGCGTCCTGTACGGCATGAAGACGATGGGGCTGTCTTCGACTCGTGGCTACCGGAAGTGCGCCAAGATCGTCGGCGAGGTCATGGGCAACTTCCATCCTCATGGCGACGCGTCGATTTACGACACACTCGTCCGGCTGGCGCAGGACTTCAACATGCGCTACGGGCTCGTCGACGGCCAGGGGAATTTCGGCTCCGTCGACGGCGATCCCCCCGCCGCCATGCGGTACACCGAGGCCCGGCTGCAGGCGCTCGCCGACGAGATGATGGTCGACCTCGACAAAGAGACCGTCGACTTCACGCCCAACTACGATGAGACGACCGAGGAGCCATCGGTACTGCCGGCGCCCTTTCCCAATCTCCTCGTCAATGGCTCGGCCGGAATCGCCGTCGGCATGGCCACCAACGTCCCGCCGCACAATCTTCGCGAAGTCGTGGACGGGTGCATCTGGCTGATCGAAAACACACGGCTGGCCGGAGCGGATCAACCGGTGTTGTCGCGCGGCGAACGAATCAAGCAGCTCATTCGGCTCATCCCGGGCCCGGACTTTCCGACCGGCGGGTACATCGTCGGCCGGGCCGGCATCGTGCAGGCGTTCACGACGGGGCGCGGCGCCGTGCTCATGCGGGCGCGCACCGCCATCGAGACCTCGAAGAAGGGCGACAAGGTCTCGGTCATCGTCACCGAGATCCCGTATCAGGTGAACAAAGCCAAGCTGATCGAGCGCATCGCCGACCTGGTACGCGAAAAGACGATCGAAGGCATCTCGGATCTGCGCGACGAATCGGACCGCGAGGGCATGCGGATTGTCGTAGAGCTGAAGCGCGGCGAGGTGCCGGAGGTCGTGCTGAACAACCTGTACAAGCACACCCCGCTGCAATCGAGCTTCGGCATCATCATGCTCGCCATCGTCGCGGGCCGCCCGAGGGTGCTGAGCCTCCTGGAGCTCGTCGAGAGCTTCATCGACTTCCGGCGCGACGTCGTCCGGCGCCGAACCGAGTTCGAGCTGAAGAAGGCCGAAGCGCGGTATCACGTGCTCGAAGGGCTCAAGATGGCGCTCGACCATCTTGACCAAGTGATCGCGCTGATCCGCGCGGCCAAGGCCGTCCAGGAGGCGCGCGCCGGCCTGATGACGACCTTCGGTCTCTCCGAGATTCAGGCGCAAGCGATCCTCGACATGCAGCTGCAGCGGCTGACCGGCCTCGAGCGGCAGAAGATCCTGGACGAGCTCGCCGAACTGCTGAAGACGATCGAGCGCCTGCGCGCCATTCTCGCCAGCGAGCGGCTGCTCATGCAGATCATCGTCGACGAGCTCCGCGACGTGCGCGAGAAGTACGGCGACGAGCGCCGGACCGAGATCATCGAAGGCGAGTCGGGCGAGCTGAGCGTCGAGGACCTGATTGCCGAGGAGGACATGGCGATCACGGTCAGCAACACCGGCTACATCAAACGAACGGCGATTTCGACCTACCGCAACCAGCGCCGCGGCGGCAAGGGGCGCATCGGCATGCGGACGCGCGACGAAGACTTCGTCAGCCACCTCTTCGTGGCGTCCACGCACGCGTACATCATGATCTTTTCAGACCGCGGTCGGGCCTACTGGCTGAAGGTCCACGAGATTCCCGACGTGGGGCCGGGCGGCAAAGGGAAGTCCATTGCCAACCTCGTGTCGATGGAGGAGGGCGAGCGGATCGCCGCGATGCTCGCGGTGAAGGAGTTCGAGGAGGACAAGTTCATCGTCATGGGAACCCGGAGGGGCGTGGTGAAGAAGACCACGCTGTCGGCCTTCAGCAATCCGCGCGCCGGCGGGATCATCGCGATGGGCGTCGAAGAGGGGGATGCGGTCATCGCGGCGCAGCTGACCGACGGCACTGGCGAGGTCTTCATCGGTACGCGGAACGGCATGGCGATTCGGTTCGAAGAAAGCGACGTCCGGCCGATGGGACGGAGCGCGTACGGCGTTCGTGGCATCACTCTACGAGACGACGACTACGTCGTGGCGATGGAGGTCGTCAAGCCGGGAGGCGCGCTCCTCACCGTGACCGAGCGCGGCTTCGGCAAGCGCACCGAGATCGACGAGTACCGCGTGCAGTCCCGCGGCGGTGTCGGCGTTATCAACATCGCGACGACCACGAAGAACGGCCTCGTCGTCGGCGTCGCATACGTGCAGGAAGGCGACGAACTGCTGCTCATCACCCAGCAGGGTATGATCATCCGCATGCCGACCAACGACGTTCGCGCCATCGGGCGCGCGACGCAGGGCGTGACCCTCATCGACGTCGAAGGTGAAGACAAGGTCGTGTCGATCGCCAAGCTGGTCGAGAAGGATGAGGACACGGAGTAAGGGGACGGCGGTCCTCCTTTTCGCGGCAGCTACGCTGGCGTGCACGGCCCATCCGGTCCGCCCCGAGCAGGCTGTTCTCGACCAATTCTTCGCGGCGTCGAAGCTCCACGATCGGACGGCGCTCCACGACGTGGCCACCGTCGTCTTCGAGCCGCAGAAGGACGGTGTCGTCGAGCGCTTCGACATCACGGACGTGTCGCCCGAGCTCGACAACACGAAGACCGTCACCGTGTCGGCGCGCGTGTCGCCGCCGGAGGGCGACCGGCCCGCTCAGAAAACGCTGATCTTCACGCTCGAACGGGGTGCATTGAAGGCCGACCCGCGGTCGCGCGACCGGTGGATGGTGACCGGTTTCATTGCGACGACCCCGCCGGCGTCAGCACGCCCGTAATCACCCAGTCGCCGTTCCGCTTTTCCAAATCGATTTCCGTCGGTCGTGAATCGATGGTCGTGCCGCCGTTCGCGTTATCGCGCGTGGTCAGCTTTGCCGTCAGGGCGACGCGCGCGGTCCCGTCGCCGGGAAGCGTGACGGCCTCGTCGACGAACTCGACGAACAGCCCGCCTTCCGGCGGCGTCCACGCTTCAGCGAGCGACACGAGCGCGTCGCGCGAGGACACGTCCAGGCGGCCGAGGCGCAGATGCGCGTCTTCTGCAAAGTAGCTGCGCAGATCGTTGAGCCGTGTCTGGCGCGACAGCTCGGTGTCCGACGAAGGCACGCTAATCACGTCGGCAAGCGCGTCGAGCTGCCGGCGAACGGCGCGGTCATCGCTCGGCCACCATTTGAAGACCGCGGCACCCACGAGCACGAGGGCGAGAACGAACGCGACAGGTTTGCCGGAGACGAAGGGGGCCGTATCGTCGCCGCCGGGGTCGGCGGGCGGGCGCTCCGCGGCCTGGCCGGCGTCTCGGTCGCTCACGCGGGTTCGAGGCGGGCGTACCGGGCGCGAAGCGTCTTCTGCCCGACTGCCGCAAAGCGCACGACCAGTTTCGTGTCGTCGTCGAGCGGTTCGATGCTGACGATCGATCCGACGCCGAACTGCGGATGCCGCACGCGTGCGCCGGGACGGAGCGCCATGCCGGTGGACTGGTCCTCTTCCTCGTACGCGTAAGCCGGCGGATCCTCGCGCGCGCCACGCCGCCCCCGGCCATACGGGCTGGCGCCGAATTCGCCCGACCAGGCTCGAGACGACCGCGTCGCCGGGTCGTAGTGCGAAAAGCGCCCCTGATACGACGTGCTGCCGACCGTCGGTGCGAGCCGCTCGACGAGCTCCTGGGGTACCTCCTCGATAAACCGCGACGGCTGGCAGCTCTGATACTCCCCGAAAATCCGACGCCGGGCGGCGCCGGTGAGCACGAGACGCTGGCGCGCGCGCGTCATGCCGACGTAGCACAGGCGACGTTCCTCCTCGAGCTCTTCCTCGTCCTCGCTCGACCGGGCGTGCGGAAACAGCCCCTCTTCGAGTCCTGCCATGATCACGGTCGGAAACTCGAGCCCCTTGGCGCTGTGCAGCGTCATGAGCCAGATGCGGGCGTTTTCGGTCCCGTCCTCTTCATCGACGTCGGACAGCAGCGAGAGGCGGTCGACGAAACCGCGCAGCGTCGGCTCCGGCTCGCGGCTTTCGTACTCGCGGGCCGCAGACACGAGCTCGGCAAGGTTTTCGATCCGAGCCTCGGAGTCCTCGCTTCGATCCTCGCGCAGATCGTGCAGATACCCGCTACGATCGAGCATCTTCCCAATGGCAATCGAGACCGTGTCCTGCCGGGCGATCTCGGTGAGGCTGACGATCAGATCGCGAAATACGGCGAGGGACGCGGCGGCGCGTCCTGCAAACGCGCGCTCCTCGAGACCGCGCACGAGGCGCGCCCACAGCGAATTGGCCGCGGGCGCGGGCTTCAGGCCCGCGGCGATGAGCGGCAGATCTTCGCCCGCCGACGGCTCGAGCGCCTCGACGGCGTCCATCACGCCCTTGCCGATGCCGCGCGCCGGCACGTTGATCACGCGTTTCAGGCTCACGTCGTCGTGGGGATTGATGACGAGACGCATGTACGCCAGGGCGTCCTTGATTTCCTTGCGCTCGTAGAACCTGACGCCGCCAACGATTTTGTAGGCCAGACCCTCGCGCATCAGAGCGTCTTCAATGGCGCGCGATTGCGCGTTGGTCCGGTACAGCACGGCTACGGTCGCGGTCGTGTCGTCGGCGACGCCGGAGCGGGCGACGCGGACGATGAAGTCCGCCTCGTCGAGCTCGTCGCTCCCGCGGAAATAGCTGATCCGCGCGCCGCCGGCGCGGTCGGTCCAGAGGTGCTTGTCCTTCCGGTTCCTGTTCTGGCGAATGACGGCGGATGCGGCGTCGAGGATGATCTGCGTGGAACGGTAGTTGCGCTCCAGTTTGACGACACGGGCTTCGGGAAAGTCGTGCTCGAAGTCGAGGATGTTGCGCAGGTCGGCGCCGCGCCATTTGTAAATGGATTGATCGGGGTCGCCGACCACGCACAGGTTGCGGTGGACGCCGGCGAGCTGACGGATCAGGAGGTACTGCGGGCGGTTCGTATCCTGGTACTCGTCGACCATCACGAAGCGGAACTGGCCGGCGTACTTCGCCCGGACGCTCCCCGAGCCCTCGAAGAGCTCGACTGTCTTGAGGAGGAGATCGTCGAAATCGAGGGCGGAGCTCTCCTTGAGCGCCTTCAGGTAGTAGGCGTAGATCTTCGCGATGTACTCGTCTCGACGGTTCCAACCCGCTGACGCGGTGATGGCGTCGGGCGATTCCATCCTGTTCTTCGCGTGGCTGATTCGCGACAGCGCGGCGCGGGGCTGGATGAAGCTGTCGTCGACGTGCAGCTCCTTGAGCGCCTGCTTGACGACAGCCAGCTGGTCGGCCGAATCGTAGATGACGAAATCGCGCGTCAGGCCGACGGCCGGCCCCTCGCGCCGCAGCAGACGTGCGCAGAGCGCGTGGAACGTCGACACCCACATGCTGCGGCAGTCGCCGCCGAGCAGGACTTCGACGCGGCTGCGCATCTCCTCGGCGGCCTTGTTGGTGAAGGTGACCGCCAGCACCTCGTGCGGTTCGGCGTGGCCGTCGCCGACCAGGTAGGCGATGCGGCTCGTGATGACACGCGTCTTTCCCGATCCAGCCCCGGCCAGGATGAGAAGCGGGCCCGAGATCTGCAGGACCGCTTCGCGTTGTTCTGGATTGAGAACGTCGAGGAACTGCATGTCAACTTGGAAGTGACGGTTCACAATTCACGCGGGCAGGCCGGAACTCGCCGTCTCCCACGGTGTCAATTGCGATTCGGCTTTCTATTCTACCGTGACCGACTTGGCGAGATTCCGCGGCTGATCGACGTCGCAGCCGCGGCGAACGGCGATGTCGTACGCCAGCAGCTGGAGCG
>Ga0335080_10006121_pt1 | contig 12436 bp, 12 predicted proteins | sample Lox_Sample_34_FD_206720 | JGI IMG/M metagenome (GOLD analysis project Ga0335080, IMG submission 206720) | Soil microbial communities from Loxahatchee National Wildlife Refuge, Florida, United States - Lox_Sample_3.4 | ecosystem: Environmental > Terrestrial > Soil > Wetlands | place: USA...
GAGCCCGCTGCGCGAGCGGTTCGATCGTGCTGTTCCGTGCCGAAGCCACGAACGTGGTGAGGATGCCGTCGACCACCAGGTTCGCCGCGATGAACGATGCCCAGTCGGGCAGCTCGGCAGAGATCACGAACATCGGGTGGCCGGTATCCAGGCCCGAGTCCTCCCGTGAGACCCCGAGCTTGTCCAGCACCGGATAGGTCGAACGCGCATGGCCGAGCTCGTCCTGCGCCATCGCCGCGGCCGCCACCGCGGACTCGATCGTCGGCGCGCTCACCGCCCACTCGCCGTACCGGCGACCGAGCGCGCTCTTGTTGTCCGCAAGCGATCCGATTAGCGAGATCATCGTTGCGGTGGCGGCATCCAAGCTCGGCACAGCGTTCACGCTTTGATCGCCTCCCGGATCGCGCCCCGCGGCACGATGATCATCTCGATCCACGGCTGCTCGTCGTAGATCGCGCGGGCCGAGACCACGGCCAGGTCCTGGTCGTCCTCGGTGACCGTGCCCACGTGATGGAGTGGCTCCGCGTACTCCTTGCGCGCGAACACCTCCCACACCGTTTCATCGGCGCGGCTCATACCGCGATCCCCAGCTCGCGCATCCGCACGCGCGCGTCATCCCGCAACCGGGCCTTGGTCCAGATCGGATCCCACACCACCTCGATGTCAACCGAGTCCACGTCGGGGTCGGCCAGCATCGCCTCGCGGATGTCCTCCTCGATGAACTCCATCGCCGGGCAGCCCATGCTCGTGTAGGTGATCTGGAGGTCAACCCGTCGTCCGTCCGGGTCATACGAGAGCGAAACGATCAGACCCATGCCGAGCACCGACACCGGTATCTCGGGATCCTCGACGTGGCGGAGCGCCTCCCACAAGCGGGCTTCAACCGGGAGTTCCGCGCCAGCGGAACTCCGAACGGAATCGGCGCCAGCCGAGTCCGCGCTCACCGGCGCAACCCGGTCGTCTGGTAACCGCGCTGGAGCGTCCGCACGTAGTCAACGTTCATCGGACCGCGAGCCCGCCACCGCGCCAGCACGTCATCCCAGGAAATCGCCCCGTCCTCCAACAACCACGAACGCTTCTCCTCGTCGAACGCGGCCGGGAAGGGACACTCGATCACGTACCGATCCTCGCCGGCATCGAAGTGCGCCGGGACTTGAATCCCGACCTCCTCCATAAAAGGCACAACCTCGGACATCCACCACTGTCGGAGTTCATCGTTCGATTTGCCCTTGAAGCCGTAATCCAGCTGCTCGGAGTGCTTCTTCATCGAGTCCGGGAGACCGAACCACTCGAGTGTCAGGATGAACATCCAGTCGACCGCGGCCTGTACCTCGGCGCGCCCTGACGGATCCTTAACCAGCTTGCGAATCCACGTCCGCCCGTGGCGGAGGTGAAAGGTCTCCTCCTTGTCGACCTTGGCGAGCGCCCGCTTCCACGGACCGAACGTGCTCGACTGGTAGACGTCGGACAGCAAGACAAATCCCGCCTGGTCGTACAAAGCGTTGGCGCAAACCAACTCGACCCACGAGTTCAGCGGCACGTCAAACGCATACGGGTACTTAAAGCCGCCCGCCGGTCGCTCATAAATCAACTCGTCCATGTCCATGCCCAGGTCGCCCAGCAGGCGGTACCCGATGTGGGCGTGCGCGAGCTCGTCCTGGATGATCGACATCGCCGACCCGAAGTTGTTCAAGGCGGGCGCGTGCTGAGCCGCGCGCAGGTACGCCGGCGCGCTCACGAACTCGGTGTCGGCCGACACCGTGAGGATTCGCCGCATCCCCTCGAGGTACTTGGGCGACATGTGCTGGATCCCCTCGACGAGCTTGCCGGCGGCCAAGTGCTGCTGCACTTGCTCTTCGGTCCAGGGGGCGAGTTCTTCGGAAGCGACGTGTGACACTTGACTAACGCCCGCCATCGTATAGTCTCTCCATCGTGAGGTCAAGTGGCCACGATCGTTGAGCTCGACGGCGTCGTGCCGACCATCGGCGAGGACGTTTTCCTCGCGCCCACCGCGGTCCTGATCGGCGACGTTCGCGTCGGCGATCGCTGCAACATCTGGTTTGGGACAGTGCTGCGGGGCGACGTCTCGCACATCGAGATCGGCGTCGGCTGCTCGATCCAGGACACTGCGGTGATCCACTGCGCATCGGACCTGCCGACGGTCATCGGCGCCGAGGTCGTGATCGGCCACGGCGCGATGCTCGAGGGCTGCACCATCGATGACGGTGCCCTGATCGGGATGGGCGCGATCGTCCTGCAGCACGCGCACGTCGGCGCGGGGGCGATGGTCGCGGCCGGCGCAGTCGTATCCGAGCGCACGGAGGTTCCCGCCGGCGTTCTCGCGGCCGGCGTTCCCGCGCGCGTGAAGAAGGAGCTTTCGGGTTCGGCGCTCGGCTGGACCCAGCGAGCCGCGCGGCACTATCAAGAGCTGCGCGAGCATTATTTGAGAACGAGTCGCGTCGTCGAAGACGAACGCGTCCCCTGAAGACAGGAGGCAGCGTGCCCGAGATGCTGATCGGAGGTGAGTGGCGCCAGGCAGCCGCTCACGAGGAGCTCGAGGTCGTCAACCCGGCGACGGAAGAGACGGTGGCCACGGTCCCCGCGGGGAAGCCCGAGGACGTCGAGCTGGCGGTGGCGACCGCCAAGCGGGCGTTCGCCGAGTGGTCGAAGACCGACGTCGAGAAGCGCGCCGCGATCCTCACTAAGGCGGCGGATCTCATCCAGGCCAACGCCAAGGATCTCGCGGCGACGCTGACGGCCGAGCAGGGCAAGCCGATCGCGGAGGCGATGGGGGAGGTGACGCATCTCGCGCACGGCGTCCACTACTACGCCGAGGCGGCGACCAAGGTGCGCGGCGCCTACCAGGAGCTGCCGGCGACGCTCGGCCCGGCGTACGGGATGGTGATCCGCCGGCCGATGGGCGTGTGCGCGGCGATCACGCCGTACAACTTCCCGCTGACGCTGCTCGGGACGAAGGTCGCGCCCGCGCTCGCGTCCGGCAACACGGTCGTGGCCAAGCCCGCCTCCACGACGCCGCTCGCGACTCTGAAAACCGCCCAGCTGTTCAGCGAAGCGGGCGTCCCCGACGGCGTGCTCAACGTAGTCACCGGACGGGGCGCAACGATCGGCGATGCGCTCGTCAGCCACCCGGACGTAAGGCGGGTTGCCTTCACCGGCTCGACCGCCGTCGGACGCGCCGTCGCGCAACTCGCCGCGCCCGACCTCAAGCGCGTCACCCTCGAGCTGGGCGGATCGGATCCGGTCATCATTTGTGCCGACGCCGATGTGGACGCGGCGGTCAAGGCGGTGATCATCGGCCGCTACTGGAACGCCGGCCAGGCGTGCCTCGGGTGCAAGCGTGTGTTCGTGCACGATTCGGTCTACGACGGCTTCGTCTCGCAGCTCGTCGAGCGGGTTGGCCGCTACGAGCCCGGCGACGGGACGGTCAAGGCCGAGAAGCCGAAGCTCCGTATGGGGCCGATCCACACCAGGGCCGGGCGCGACGAGCTGCTCGCGCAGATTGAGGACGGCGTCGCCCACGGCGGCGAGCTGTTGATCGGTGGCGGCACGGGGCCGAGCGGTAAGGGCTTCTTCCTCGAACCCGCGGTGATTGCCGAGCCCGGAAACGACTCACGCCTCACCACAGAGGAGGTGTTCGGACCAGTCCTCCCGGTCGCGAGGTTCACCGACTTCGACGACGCGATCGCGCGGGCCAACGACACCCCCTACGGCTTGGGTTCAAGCATCTGGACACACGACGCGCGGCTCATTCACCGCGCCGCCCAGGAGATCGAGTCGGGCATGACCTGGGTCAATCAAATCCACTACGGCTACGATGAGCTCCCGTTCGGCGGGGTAAAGGCATCCGGGTACGGCAAGGAGCACGGCCTCGAGGCGCTCGACTTCTACGTCGAGATCAAGTCCGTCGTCGTCGGAGGCCTGGCATAACCATGGCTGTCACCTACCACGAAGACGGTGCGCTCGGGTTCATCACGCTCGACAAGCCGCCGGCCAACTCGTACGACCTCGAGTTCATGACCGAGTACGCGAACGCCGTCGACGAGGCCGTCTCCAGCGCCACCCGCGTCGTCATCGTCCAGAGCGCGAGCGAGAAGTTCTTCTCGGCCGGCGCCGACATCAAGAAGTTCCTCGAGGGCGATGTCGACGCCAACATGGAGATGATCAGCGTGAGCCAGGCGTCGTTCCACAAGATGGCGGCGGCACCGCAGGTGTTCATCGCCTACATCGCCGGCCACGCGCTCGGCGGCGGCCTGGAGATCGCGCTCGCGTGTGACATCCGCCTGGGCGCGGCCGGCCGGTACAAGATCGGTCTGCCCGAGGTCACGCTCGGCCTTCTCCCGGGCAACGGCGGAACCCAACGGCTGACCCGCCTCATCGGCCCGAGCCGGTCGATGGAGCTGCTCGTCACCGGGCGTACCTTCAGCATCGAGGAGGCGCGCGAGTGGGGGCTCGTCGCCGACGTCTACAACGCCGAGGAAGTTGAGGCCAGGGTGCTCGAGTACGCCACCCGGCTCGCCGGCGGCGCTGCCCTGGCGATCGCGTCGATCAAGCGGTGCGTATACGTCGGAGGCGAGCGTCCGCTGGCCGACGGGCTCGCGCTCGAGGGCGAGTTGATGGAGCAGCTGTTCAGGTCCGAGGACGCGCGCGAAGGGTTGCACGCGTTTGTCGAGAAGCGCCAGCCGGAGTTCGTCGGCTCGTGACCACCGAGACCATGACCACGTACCCCGGATCGTTCATCGGGGGCGGCCAGCATCACAATTCAGGCGACCCGCTCGAGGTCGTCAATCCCGCTGAGGGTCGGGCATTTGTAAGCGTCGCCGGCGCGACCGGGGCCGACGTTGACGCTGCCGTCCAGGCGGCTGCGAGCGCATTCCCGGCATGGTCAGAGCTCGCGGTGTCAAAGCGCGGCGAGATCCTCGGGCGGGCTGCGCATCACGTCGAGGAGCACCTCGACGAGCTGATCCCGCTGCTCACGCGCGAACAGGGCAAGACGCTCCGGGACAGTCGCATCGAGCTCGCCAAGGCGATCGACACGCTTCTGCACTACGTCGGCCTGTCGAAGGCGCTGCGGGGCGCCCACACCCCGAACCTCGATCCGGGCGTCGACGGATTCGTTCTACGACGGCCCCTCGGCGTGGTCGGCGCGATCGTCCCCTGGAACTTCCCGACCACGCTGCTGTCCAACAAGCTCGCGCCGGCGGTCGTCGCCGGCAACACCGTCGTGGCCAAGCCCGCGGCGACGACGCCACTGAGCACGCTCCGGTTCGCCGAGCTGCTCGCCGAGGGTGGGCTCCCCGAGGGCGTCTTCAACGTCGTCACCGGTCGCGGCTCCGAGGCCGGCGAGGCGCTCGTGACGCATCCCCAAGTGCGGAAAATCGCGTTCACGGGCTCGACCCCGGTCGGCGAGCGGATCATGGCCCAGTGCGCGAACGGCATCAAGCGCGTCACCCTCGAGCTCGGCGGCTCAGACCCGATGATCATCTGCGACGACGCCGACCTGGCCGCCGCCGCAAGCGCCGCCAGCATGGGCCGCTTCTACAACTGCGGCCAGGCGTGCCTGGCGATCAAGCGCGTGTACGTGTTCGAATCCGTCGCCGATGAGGTGATCGAGTCGATCGTCGAGAAGGCCAAGCGCCTGAAGGTCGGGCGCGGTGACGTCAAAGGCACGCAGATGGGCCCGATGCACACCGCCGCTGGCCGCTCCGAGATGGCCGATCAGGTCTCGCAGTCCGTAGGGGCCGGCGGCGACCTGCTGGCAGGGGGCGGTCCGCCGGAGTATGCCGAGCTCGCTGACGGGTTCTTCTACGCCCCCACCGTCGTCGCCGATCCGCCGCACGATTCCCCGATGGCCACCGAAGAGGTGTTCGGTCCGGCGCTTCCGATCTGGCGGGTGGGTGATCTCGACGAGGCGATCGCGCGCGCCAACGCCTCCCCGTTCGGGCTCGGATCCTCGGTGTGGACACGAGACCTGGCCCGTGCCCGCGAGGCCGCGCAACGCATCGAGGCCGGCTACACCTGGGTCAACTCGCGCACGAAGGTCTACGACGAGCTCCCGTTTGGCGGCTGGAAGTCGAGCGGCTACGGCAAGGAGCACGGCGAGGAGGCGTTCGACTACTACACCGAGTCAAAGTCGGTTGTGCTGGGGGCAGGATGATCGAGATCGCGTCGCTCGCATCCGCAGCGCCGTGAGCGACGGTCCCGCTCCCTGGGACCGGGCGTCACTCCCCGCCCCGGTCATCCCACTCGATCGAACGTTCGAAGGCTTTCTCGGACTCGAGTGGCTCGACCTCACTTCGGACTCGGCGCACGTCCGCTTCGAGGTCCGTGAAAACCTCAAGCAGCCGCTCGGGCTGATGCACGGCGGCATCTACTCCGCGGTCGCCGAAACCGTGGCATCGGTCGCCACCGTCAACAACGTCTGGCGCAACGGTTACATCGGGGCAGGGCTCAGCAACTACGCGAGCTTCCTGCGCCCGATCACCGACGGGGTAGTCGACGTCACCGCGATCCTGCGCGGCCACGACGACCGCGAGTGGACCTGGGGCCACGAGTTCCGCGATGCCCAAGAGAAGCTGTGTGCGCTCGTCGACGTGACGATCGCGGTCCGCCCGGCCCCCGGTCGCTGAGGCCCACTCGGCCAGTCTGCTATTCCTGAGCGGATGCTTGCCGAGCGTCAAACCATCCGACCTGGGCGGCTCGCCGGTCGCTACCCAGCCGCGGCCGCGATGGTCGTGTTCGCGCTCGTGCCCTACCTCGCGCTGTCGGCCGCGCTCCAGCCGTTGACGCCGATCATCGCAAAAGACCTGCACACGAGCCTCCAGACGATGAGCCTGGGGGCCGGCCTGGCGAACGCCGGGTATGCGGTCGGGACGGTGCTGGCGGTCCAGTTCGCGCAGCATCTGCCGCAGCGGCGGATGATGGTCCTGTACGCGGCCGTGCTCGTGGTCGGCTCGGTCCTCACCGCCGCGGCGACGAGTCCCGCGATGTTCATCACCGGGCGTGTGCTCCAGGGTTTGTGCACGAGCCTGCTCCTGATCGCGGCCGTGCCGCCGCTCGTGCTCAGTTTCGGACTCGATCGGCTCCGAGAGACGGCGGTGATCATGAGCATGTGCATCTTCGGCGCCGTCGCGCTCGGCCCCACCCTCGGAGGCCTACAGGCGAGTGCCAACGCCTGGCGGCCGCTATTCTGGATCGTCGCGGGCGTCTCGTTCACCGCGTTCGTGCTTTCGCTTCTCACGTTCGAGGATGCGCCCCCGATGGATCGCACTGCTCCATGGGCGCCCAACGTGATCGCGCTCGCTGCCGTGGGTTGCGTCTCGGCGTTCTACGGCGCGTCGCAACTGCTCACGCATCCATTTCTGGACGCGAGGACAGTGGTGCCGCTGATCGTCGGATTGGGTCTGATCGTGGCCCTGATCGTCAACCAGTATCGCTCCAAGCGCCCGCTCCTGACCATTCGCACCATGCTCTCGAGCACGATCCCCGTGGCCGCGGTCACGCTTGCTCTGTTCGCCGCCGCCGCCTCGGTCGCGGCGACCGATCTCACCGCCGCGCTGCTCGCGCCTCACTACTCCGCGCTGCACGTGGGTCTGCTGTTCCTGCCGGAGTTGGGCGGGGCAGTGCTCACGGCCTTCGCCCTCGGCATCGTGATGAAGAGCCGCGCGATGCACTACCTGCCGCTCGTGGGCATGGCGTTCCTGGCCGCCGGCATCGCCGTCTTCCGGATCGAGCTTCCTCCCAGTCAGGCGCTCACGCTGATCGGCGCGGGGCTCACCGGCGTCGGACTCGGCGCGAGTGTCGCCCCGGCCCTGTTCGTCGCCGGCTTCTCGCTGCCGTCCAACAACCTGCAGCGCGTGTTCGCGATCGTCGAGCTGCTGCGCGCGGTCGCGGCGTTCATGATCGCGCCCATTTTCGTGCACTTCGCGGTTACGGTCGGAGGAAACCTGACCACCGGCACGGGTATCGCGCTGTGGATCGGGTTCGGGCTCGCCGTCGCCGGTGCGCTGATCGCCGTGCTGCTCTACGCGCTCGGCGGCGCGAGGCCGCAGACCCCGAATCTCAGGCGCTTCGTCGACATGGAGGGTCCCGCGTGGTACTCGCCGCCGCTCCTGGCGCGCGTCCGCGGGCGCGCCAGAGGACGAGCGCCCGTCGAGGATCCCTGTCCTCCGTGAGCTCCGGCGCCTCCCTCGGGCCCGTCATCTTCGCCTACGACGGCTCCGATCTGGCCAAGCTCGCGATCGATGAGGCCGCTCGCCAGTTGGGGACCGGCCGCGACGCAATCGTCGTCACGGTCTGGCAGCAGTTCGAGGTCGGCTTCGTGCCGAGCGACGGGGTTCAACTCGACGCCGGGCGGACAGCCGAGGTCAAGAGGGCGGCCGAGCGGACCGCGGCCGACGGCGCCGCGCTCGCTGAACTCGTCGGATTCACCGCACGCAGCGCGGCGATCGAATCGGCGCCGGTCTGGAAGGCGATCGTCGAGGTTGGCGAGGAACACGACGGCAGCCTGATCGTGCTCGGATCGCACGGACGCAAGGGGCTCGGCGGCATCCTGATAGGGAGCGTGGCCGAGGCGGTGGCGGCACACTCGCCGTTGCCGGTGCTGATCGTGCACCGTCGCCCTAAGTCGGCGTGATTACGTCGGGCCCGGGCGCGTCCGCATAGAGCCGGGCGACGTCCGCGGCGCGACACTCGAGGCAACGGCGCTGGTTCAGGTAACCCTTGTCGGTGATCTCGCCCGCGTCGAGGCTCGGCGGCGTCTTCAGTAGGAGCAGCCGCTCGACGCGCGCTGCCGAACCCGAATCCTGGTTCATCTCTGAGAGCGCTTGGGCCAGGTGCTCGCGAAGGGCGGCCTCATCGCGCGCCGCCTCGGCCTGGTTGACCCACGCCAGCGCCGCCACATACTCGGCGTTCTGCCCGGCGATGACTGCATCGCTGAGGACCCCGGCGGTGCTCAGCAGACGCGTCCTGAGCGCTCCCGCCGCGACCCAGGTACCGGTCAGCAGCTTGAAGTTCTCGGCGATCCGGCCGTCGAACATCATGCCCTGGTTCGGATCGTCGGTTAGCTTGACGGCGTCGCCCGAGCAGTAGAAGCCCTCTTCGTCGAACAGCTCCTCGGTCAGGTCGGGCCGGCGGAAGTACCCGGGGGTGACGTTTGGTCCGCTCACGCGAATCTCGAGCTTGTTGCCGACCGGGGCCAGCTTGACCGTGACGCCCGGGATCGGAACGCCGATACAGCCGGTGGGGGAGTTCGGGAAGTGCGCGCTGGTGGCGGCCGGCGCCGTTTCGGTCGTACCCCAGCTCGAGGTCAGCGGCACGTCGTGGTCGGCATGCTTACGCGCGAGCTCCCTGAGTCGTGCCGCGAGCGCGTCGGGGAGCGCGGCCGCGGCGTAGAACATGTACCGCAGACGGCCGAAGAAGCGCTCCGCGAGCGCGGCGTCGTTCTCGAGCGCGGGCGCCAGCAGCGCATAGCCCGCCGGCACGTTGAAGTACAGCGTCGGCGGGACCGCGGTCAGCGCCGCCAGCGTCCTCGGGAACAGCGGCGGCGCCGGGCGGCCGTCGTCGATGTGGATCGTGCCGCCGTTGAACAGCGCCAGATTCAAGTTGTGGTTGGCGCCGAACGTGTGGCTCCAGGGCAGCCAGTCGACCAGCACGGGCGGTTCGTCGGCGAGAAACGGCCAGATCGCCTGCAGCATCGCCTGGTTCGAGCACAGCATCCGGTGGGTGTTGATGACGCCTTTGGGGTCGCCGGTCGATCCTGATGTGAATAGGAGTTTCGCGACCGTCTCGCCACCGGGATCCCCATCGAGCGGACGGCGGTCGCCGTTCTGCAGGTCGTCGAGGTGCAGCGCGCCCTCGCGTTCGCCCCGGGCCACGAGCACGTCGGGCACGAGCCCCGCGAGGGCGTCGAGAGCCGGCCCGAACGGCCCGGCGTCGTCGGCGAACACGAGTCCGGGTTCGGATAACTCGGCGATCGCCCTGACTCGGGCGTGATCGGAGCTCATGAGCGAGTACGCGACGCTGATCGGCATCACCGGGGCGCGCGCGGCATACGCGCCGAGGCTTACGAGCAGGTGCTCGAGCGAGTTGCCGGACAGGATCATGAGCGGCTTCTCAGGACCGAGGCCGAGCTCGACGAACGCGCCGGCGAGAGCGTCGGATCGCTGCTTCGCTTCGCCGTAGGTAAGCGTCGCGTCGCCGTGGGCGGCGAGCAGCCGGTCGGGGTGCTGTGCCGCGCGCTTGCGAAGCACCGCGGTGATCGACGGCTCCCAATCGGAAAGCGCGTGACGCGAGCTAAGGATGACCGTGCCGTCCGGGCGCCGGTCGATCGCGATGTCCGGCGGGGCGAAGGTCTCGCTCATGGTCGGTCCAACAGCGTCGAGAGCACGATCAGCGTGCGCGTCCTGACGATGTTCGGGTCGCGCCGGAGCCGCTCGACGAGCCGCTCCAGGTGCTCGATGTTGTCCACGCGCGCGCGGATGACGGCATCGGCCTCGCCCGAGACGGTGAACGCGGAGACGATCTCGTCGATCGTCGCGAGCGACCGCCCGACGTCGGCCGGCGAGGTCCGGTCGGCGCAGTAGATCTCGATCAGCGACTCGATCCCCTCGCCAAGCGCCCGCCAGTTGATCCGGGCGCCGTAGCCGGTGATCACTCCGTCACCTTCGAGGCGGTCGACCCGGCGCTTCACCGCGGTCGCGGACAGGCCTACATCGGCGCCGATATCCGCAAACGTGCGCTTCGCGCTCTCCTGCAACAACGCAACAATCCTGCGGTCTATGCCGTCCAAAGGGCGACTGAGCTGCATTTCAGTACCGATCGAGTGCGTGTGAGTTGCGTCGAGCCTATCACTGCGGAAGAGTTTGCCAATGGCCGTCATCACTTCGGCAACGCAAGGGCGTTCCGGCCGGACGGCGCTTGAACTTGACGGCGCGTCGCTCACAGTACGCGACGCGCTCGAAGTCTCTCGACGAACCCGCACCGTGCAGTTGTCCGATCATGCTGCCCGGGCCGTCAGCGCGAGCAAGGAGCTCAAGGATGAGCTGATCGCCAAGGAGATACCGATCTACGGGGTCACGACCGGTTTCGGCGACAGTGCGCACCGCCAGATCTCCCCTGGCAAGGCGGCCCGGCTGCAGCAGAACATCCTGCGCTTCATGGGTGCGGGCACCGGCCCGATCGCGCCGCCTGAGGTCGCGCGCGTGACCATGCTGCTCCGCGCCAACTGCCTGTCGAAGGGCAACTCCGGCGTACGCGTCGAACTCATCGAGCGCCTCCTCGATCTGCTTAATCACGACGTCGTCCCGTTCATCCCCGAGCGCGGTTCGGTCGGGGCGAGCGGCGACCTGACGCCGCTTTCCTATGTCGGGCGAGCGCTCGCCGGCGACGGCCGCGTCGCCTTCGACGGAGTCGAGGGCGATGCCGCGGATGTCCTGGCCGAGATCGGCCTCGAGCCGTTCCTGCTCGAAGCCAAGGAAGGCCTCGCTCTCACCAACGGCACGTCCTTCATGAGCGCGTTCGCATGCATGGCCGTCGGCGCTGCCTACGAGCTCGCGGACGTCGCCGATCTCGTCACCGCGATGGCCTCCGAAGCGATGCTCGGCAACCGCGGCCACTTCAACGCCTTCCTGTTCGACGACGCCAAGCCCCACCCGGGGATGGTCACGAGCGCGCGCCACATCCGCGAGCTTCTGGCCGACTCACGCCTCGCCGCCGACAGCGACGAGCTGTTCGAGGGCGGTCTCGACGGTGCGGAGTTCGTCGAGCTCGACCGCCAGGTGCAGGACAAGTACTCGATCCGGTGTGCCCCCCACGTCACCGGCGTGCTGCGCGATGTGCTCGACTGGGTCGAGCGCTGGCTCACGGTCGAGATCAACTCCTCCGACGACAACCCGCTGTTCAACGTCGCCGGCGGGCGCGTCGAGAGCGGCGGCAACTTCTACGGCGGTCACGTCGGTCAGGCGATGGACTCCTTAAAGGTCGCGCTCGCGAATCTGTGCGACCTGATCGACCGCCAGCTCGAGCTCGTCGTCGACGAGAAGTTCAACCGCGGCCTGACGCCGAACCTGATCCCGGTATTCGATGCCACCCATCCCGAGGCCGGCCTGCACCACGGCTTCAAGGGACTTCAGATCTGCGCCTCGGCCATGACCGCCGAGGCGCTGAAGCTTTGCAACCCAACCACGATTCATTCGCGCTCGACCGAGTGCCACAACCAGGACAAGGTCTCGATGGGGACGATCGCCGCGCGCGATGCCCGCTCGATCGTGGAGCTCGCGCAGAACGTCATGGCGATCCACCTCCTGGCCTGCTGCCAGGCGCTCGAGCTCCGCGGCGTCGAGAAGTGCAGCCCACGGACGCAGGAGGCCTTCCGTCTCGTGCGCGAGCACGTCCCGTTCCTCGACGGGGACCGTTACGT
>Ga0335080_10006122_pt1 | contig 12435 bp, 7 predicted proteins | sample Lox_Sample_34_FD_206720 | JGI IMG/M metagenome (GOLD analysis project Ga0335080, IMG submission 206720) | Soil microbial communities from Loxahatchee National Wildlife Refuge, Florida, United States - Lox_Sample_3.4 | ecosystem: Environmental > Terrestrial > Soil > Wetlands | place: USA: Florida...
GAGCCCACCATCTGCTTCGTCGTCTTCCGCGTAGTGATGTTCATCGAAGAACGGCGAGAACTGCGAGTAGGCGAGGCTGGGGACTGCGCGCGTGCCGGGCTGGTCGAGCTTCGGGCCGCCCATGCGGACCGGAGCCGCGTCGGGCGGCCCGAAGCCGTGCGCGGGGTCGTGACAGCTCGCGCAGGACATGCGCCCCGACGCCGACAGCGCCGGATCGTTGAACACCTTCCGGCCCAAGTCGGTGAGCGCCGAGACGCGCGCCAGCGCGGGCCCGATCGGCGGTGCCGGATCGAACGGCAGCGGCTCTTCCTCGCCAGTCACAGGGTGAGAATCTCCCGCGACCGCGCCCTGGGCGGCGCAGAGTGCCAAAGCGGATGTCACCGCCGCGACCGCCCAAGGACGCAGACGCACAGGGCAGCCGTCAGGGCAGGACCAGCGCGTTGGTCAGGTCGCCCATCGCCGGATTGCCGTTGCTCTGCAGCGCGTTGTCGCGCCGGGTGATGCCGTCGAGCACCGGCAGGCTCCAGCGCCGCGTCACGAAGCGCAGCACCGAGGTGGTGTCGTACTGGGTGTGATCGACGAAGCCCTTCTTGGCGTACGGCGACACGATCAGCGCCGGGATCCGGGTGCCCGGACCGAAGAAGTCACCCTTCGGCGGCGGCACGTGGTCCCACTGGCCACCGAACTCGTCGTAGGTCACGAGCACCAGCATGTGCGACCACTGCGGGCTGGCCTGCAGGTGCTGCAGCACGGACGCCACGTGGGTATCGCCCGAGGTCACGTTGGTGTAGCCCGGGTGCTCGTTCTGGCTGCCTTGCGGCTTGTAGAACGTGACGTGCGGCAGGTTGCCTGCGTCGATGTCGGCGATGAAGTTGGCGCCGCCCAGCCCACCGTCGCGGAGGTGCGCCGCGCGGTAGGCGCCGGCGGGCACGCTGGCGTCCGGTGCGCCAGTCACCGGGTTGTAGTGACCTTGTGGGTCGAACTTGGCGTAGTAGTTGAACGGGTTGTGGTGGTACTGGAAGTGCGGGACGTTCGTTCCGGTCTGATCCGCGAACGGCGCCAGGGTCAGCGCCGTACCCGGCGTCGCGTAGTCACCCATGCCGGCCGCATACCACGCGTAGCTCACGCCCGCGGCATCGAGCAGGTCGCCGATCGTCGTCTGCGTCTGCGGCGGGATGGTCGTGTTTGCGAGCGGGTTCACGTGATCCTGCGGCCCGTTCGGTCCGGTCTGGGCGTTGCCGCTCGGCGGGTAGGGCGGCTGTGAGGTGTTCACGGTGAAGAAGACGCCCGAGGGCGACGGCAGGAGGGTCGTGGGGTCGACCTGAGGCGTCAGGATCGTGCTGGCGACGAACGCCGGCGGACCGCCGAGCGCCGAAGCCGGCGAAGCCGCGGTCGTCTTGAGCGTGACTCCGTCCGCGAGCACCTGCGACGGCGCCTGCGCGGCACCGCCCGCATTCGGGTTCGTCGGCACGCCGCCCACCTGCGGGTAGATCGGCGCGCACGAGCAGATCAGGTATTGGTGGTTGAGATAGGAGCCACCGAACGCGGACTGAAAGAAGTTGTCCGCGAGCGTGAACTTCTGAGCCACGTTCCACAGCGGCTGATCGGCGGTGTGCTCGTGGTAGGCCATCACCAGACCCCCCGAGTCGGCCCACGCGGCGAACTTGTTGTTCGCGCCGCCGTTGATCTGCATCTGGTTCTCGTAGAACCGGTGGTACAGGTCGCGGGTGGTGTACTGCAGCGGCGCGCTGTTGGAGAGATCGCCGTTCGACTGGAACAGCGCGCGATAGGTGTAGGGATGGTTGAACGTGCCCAGGTACGCGCCGGTCTGCGCCTGAGTCAGGTTCACCGGCGCCTGCTGCGCTCCCACGGCGACGCCCGCGTTCATGCCGCCAAACACCGGCGGCAAGCCGCTCAGCACCGAGCCATCGCGGTCGAGCTGGGTGAACTGGTCCGCGGTCGCTCGGGAAATGCCGTTCGCTCCCGGATAGCGGCCGAACAGAGCGTCGAAGCTCCAGTTCTCGAGGTAGATCACGACCACGGTGTCGATGTCAGCCACGTTGGGCTGGGCGGCGTGGACGGGATGACTGGCCGCCAGAGCTGTCGCGAACAGCAGCGAGGCGACGATCGAAGACTTGGGCATGTGACCTCCAGTGAGTTGTGCGCAGTCGCCGCCCGCGCGGTCGCGGACGCGAGGCGAATTTCTACGCGACCGCCATGACGAAACCGCGTGGTCGACGAAGGAGAGGGATGGCATTCCAACGACGATTCGTGGAACAGATCCCTCGCGCGCGAGTGACTCCAGACCCGCGTCCAGCGCCGGTGAAGTCGTAGACTGGCCCGAAGGGGAGGCTTCATTCCATCTCAGCGACGAATCGAAGAGCAGCGTGAACGTGGGGATCGCACTGATTGCGACGATGACGCCGCTGGTCCTTGGGCTCGTGACCGCAGCCGCGAAGCTGGACGACCCGCTCACCGAGCTGGTAGCCGTGAGCTTCTGGACTACGACTCCCGCCGCCGTGCGAGCTCGAGCTCGTACGCGTGCATCACGTCGCGATAGTCGAGCATGCCCAGGATGCGGCCGGGCCGCGGATCGTCGCCCTCGCGGGCTTCCACGACCGGGAGCTGCGGGCAGCTCGACTGCCGGAACAGCTCGTGTGCGCGGTAGAGGTCGTCGTCCGGGAGCAGCACGAGGGGCGGTGCAGCGAGGTCGCTCGCGACCACGAAGCGATCGAGCTGACGCTCGTCGAACACCGGACGCAGATGCTCGGCAGTCACCAGACCGACCAGACGTCCGTCCGCGTCGACGACCGGCACGGTCGCGTTCTCCGATGACAGCACGACTTCGCGCAGCTTGTCGAAGCCGGTCGAGGGGCTGACCGCTCGCACGGCTTCCGATTTCCGATACACATCGCCTACGCGTAGCTCCTCGAGCACGTTGACGGTGAGATCGCCGAAGTGGGCAGGTGACGAGAAGCGGTCCTTCACTTGGTTCTCGTAGATCGACTTGCCGCGCGCGAGCAGCATCGACAGCACCGAGACCAGGACCAGTGGCGGGAGCAGCGCATAGCCGCCGCTCATCTCGGCAACCATCAGCATCGCGCCGATCGGCGCCGATGCGACGCCCGCAAAGAAGCTGGCCATTCCGACGAGCACGTAGGCCGCTGGGTTCGGGAACAATGCAGGCGCGAGCTCCGCGCCACCGTACCCGACGAGTGCGCCGAGCATTCCGCCGATGAAGAGGGTCGGACCGAACACCCCCCCACTCCCACCCGACGGAATCGTGAACGAGGTCGCGACGATCTTCGCTGCGACCACGATCGCCAGTGTCCCGACCACGAGCTGGCCGTCGAGCGCTCGCTGCAGCCAGCCCCAGCCCGCTCCCCAGACTTCGGGGACGAAGAGACTGATCGCGCCGACGCCGAGCCCGCCGACCATCGGCCTGAGCGGTTTCGGGAGTGGGAGCTTCGCAAACACGCGGTGGCGCATGAAGTGAAACAGGGCGATGTAGGCGCGGCCGACCGGTGCAGATAGCAGGGCGAGGATCACGTAGCCGGGAATCTGAATGGGAGAGAACGGCGCGAAGACGGGGGTCGCGAAGATCTGGTGCCCGCCGACCAGGAGCACGAAGACGACGTAGGCGGTAATCGAGGAAATGACTGCGGGGACGAGCGCCTCCGACTCGAAGTCCTCGCGGTACACGACCTCGACGGCGGTGATTGCGGAGCCCAGCGGAGCACGGAAGATCGCGCCAAGACCCCCGGCGGTGCCGGCGAGAAGCAAGATGCGTCGGTCGCGCGCGGAGAGACCCAGCGCCCCGGCGATGAGTGACCCGATCCCGCCGCCCACCTGAGCGACCGGCCCCTCGCGGCCGGCGCTGCCGCCGCTGGCCAGTGTGAGAATCGTCGCGACCGCCTTCACCAGCGGCGCCCGCGGACGCATCACGCCGCGCGCGCGATGGAACGACCAGATCATCTCGTCCGTGCCGGTGCCCTCGGCCTCGGGCGCGAACGAGAACACCACGAGCCCCGACGCGAGACCGCCGAGTGCTGGAAGAAGGAAGAACAGCCAGGGGCGTGGTGGTCCCGAGGGCTCCTCCGTGCGCTTCACGAGCGCATCGCCGGGCGGCGGCGGCGGAAGGGGCTCGCGAACCAGAGTCGTCGCGAAGCTCGTGACATGTTCCAGCGCCACGAAGAACGCACTCGCTCCGAGCCCCGAACACAGCCCCACCGCAATGCCGTAGGCGATCCAGCGCGTGCGGAGGTGGGAGATTCGAGCGACGAACCTTTGAACCACGTCCTCCCCCGGGGTGGGCAGTCTAGCGTCTCGGTTCGGGGTCGGGGTCTCGCGGTATGATGGGGGCGCCAATGTCGCAGCGCGTCAGCGAGGCGGAGAGTGATGCGGAGGTTCTGCTTCGGCTGGCCGAGGCGACGGCGCACGCCATTGGCGCCGAGTTCTTTGCCTCGCTGGTACGCCATCTGTCGCAGGCACTCGGGGCCCCGTACGCGTTCGTAGCGGAGTTTGCGGGCTCACCGTCGCGGGTGCGCTCACTCGCGTATTGGGCGGACGGGGAGCTGCGTTCGAATTTCGAGTACGACCTGGCGGGTACGCCGTGTGAGGCGGTCGCAGCGGGCGAGACGTGTCATCACCCCCGCGGGGTCGCGACGAAGTTCCCGGCCGACCGCTGGCTCGCCGAGATCCAGGCGGAGAGTTACCTGGGCGTTCCGCTGCGTGATGCCGCAGGGGTGATTCTCGGCCACGTCGCGCTGATGGACACCCGGCCGATGCCCGAGGAGCCGCGCCGGCTGGCGATCTTCCGGATCTTTGCGGCGCGCGCGGCGGCGGAGCTGCAGCGCGTTCGCATGGAGCGCGCGCTCGCCGAGTCAGAGCGGCGCTTCCGCGACCTCTTCGACGAGGCGCCGATCGGCTACGTCTACGAAGACACCGACACGCGGTTCGTCTCGGCGAACCAGGCCTTCCAGAAGATGCTCGGATTGCGCCCCGAGGAGGTGTCGCGCACGAGGGGTCTATCGCTCGTTGCGCCGACCGAGGAGAACCAGGCGCGCGTGCACGACTCGCTCGAGGCGGAGCGCGCCGGCAAGGAGAAGCCGTTCATCGAGATCGAGCTGCGCCGCAAGGACGATGGCCGCTCGGTCTGGGTGCAGCGCTTCTCGCGCCCCGGGCCCGACGGACGTTACACGCGCACGATGGTCGTCGACATCACCGCGCGCGTGCTCGCCGAGCAGGAGCGCAACCGGCTACGGGCGCAGAACGAGTATCTCCAGGAAGAGATCAAGAATGAGTACAACTTCGAGGAGATCATCGGCCGCTCGTCGAGCCTGCGCGGCGCGCTGGCTTCGTCGGCGCTCGCTCCCCGCACGTCGCGCATCGTGATCACCGTCCGCTGCGCCTCGGGCAGCTCGGCGATCGCGCGTTCGATCCGCGCGAGTGTCTCGCCGTTCTGCAGCCGTGTCTCGGGATCGCGCCACTCGGCGGGCGCATCTCCCCAATGGCCGTCCTCCAGAAAGCGGTCCGCCTCCACCGGCCTCTCGCGTTCCTCTTCCGCGCGCGCGAGTGCCGAGAAGGGCAGGCTGCGTGCCTCGCGCGTGCCGCGCGTCTTCGCGAGGTTCGCGGTGATCGTGAACAGCCAGGTGCGGAAGGAGCTGCGCCCCTCGAAGCGCGCCAGCCCGTTCAGCACCGCGACCCAGGCGTCCTGCGCGATCTCCTCCGCGAGCGCGGTGGTCCGCACGTGCGCGCTCGCGACTCGGACGAGTGCGCCGTGGTAGCGCCGGACGATCTCGACATAGGCGGCCTCCTCGCCGGCGCGGAGCCGCGCCACGAGTGGAGCATCGCGATCGGGCGCGCAGGCAGAGGCGTGCTCGACGCGCGCTGACAGGGAAGAAGTCGCAGGGATCGTCATGGCGTGGGCTCCCCGAGCAGCGCGCTCACGAAAGCCGAGGCGCGCTGTAGTTCGGCCAGGTCCTCGATCAGCTCCCGCAGCAAAGTGATTCCTGCCGCGTCGGCGTAGCGGAGGGCGGCCAGATCCAGCCCGATGCGCCGTCCCTGGGCGGAGGTCTCGCTCGCCACTCGGCGCAGCTCATCGACCGCTTCGCCGACGAGCCGCCCCTCGAACACGAGACGTGTTTCGTGGGGTCCGTTCGGGTGACTGGTGATGCGGAACATTCGTGCCGTCCTCCGTTCGCCGAGCGCTTGAGCAAGGGGAATGCCATCGCGTCGCGAACGAGAGAACCGAGTATTTTCAGGCGCTTACCCCGCCGGCGGCTCCGAGTGGCTCCCACGAGGGCTCGTGGGAGCCACGAACCTTCGTGGCCACCACGAGAGTTCGTGGCCGAGCAGACCGCCCCGGAGTAACGGCCCGGTCGCCTGCGCGACGTTGGAGCGTGGTTCCAGCCATCCACTCGAAGAAGGTCATCGCGCTCTCGTTGGTCGTCGCTGCCTGTGCGGCCAGCGGCGTCCCCGACCTGGGCGGCCTGTACAACCGGGCAGCCGAGTTCGACGACGTGACCCGCAACCCGGTGATCGTGATCCCGGGCGTGCTGGGCTCGAAGCTGGTGGATCGCGAGAGCGGGCGCGTGGTGTGGGGCGCGTTCGAGCATGACTACGCGAACCCGAGCGATCCGGAAGGCGCGCGACTTCTGGCGCTGCCCATGAGGCGAAACGCACCGCTCGCCGCGCTGCAAGACGAAGTCACACCCATGGGCGTGCTCGACAGCGTGCGTATCAGGCTGATCGGCTTGCCGCTCGAGAGTCAGGCGTACCTGTACATCTTGAAGACCCTCGGCGTCGGTGGATACCGCGACGAGTCGCTCGGCCAGTCCGGCACGGTCGTGTACCGCCCCGGACACTTCACCTGCTTCCAGTTTCCCTATGACTGGCGGCGGGACAATGCCGAGAACGCGCGGGCACTACGCGCATTCATGATCGAGAAACGCGCCTACGTGCAAGCCGAGCTCCTTCGTCGCTACGGCATTCAGCGCGACGACCTGAAATTCGACGTGATCGCCCACTCCATGGGTGGGCTCCTGCTGCGCTACTTCCTCGAGTATGGCGACGCGGAGTTACCGGCCGATGGCTCGACCCCGGTGCCAACCTGGGCGGGCGCGTCGTTCGTCTCCCGCGCAGTATTCGTGGCCACGCCGAACGCCGGCTCGGTCGAAGCGCTGGCCAACTTGGTGGACGGCGTGTCTTTCTCCTGGCTTCTGCCGCGCTACGCGCCGCCGCTGATCGGCACGTTTCCGTCGCTCTACCAGCTGCTGCCCAGGGCACGACACCATGCCGTAGTAGATGAGCACGGCGCGGCGCTCGATCCGCTCGACCTCGAGACCTGGCAGCGCTTCGGCTGGGGGCTCGCGTCGCGCGACGCCGACCCCGAGCTCGCGGTTCTCCTGCCCGACGTGCATGAGCCCGCGGAGCGGCGGGCAATCGCGCTCGACCAGCTGGCGAAGTCGCTGACTCGCGCACGCCAGTTTCAGGCCGCACTCGACGTGCCGACCGCGCCACCGCCCGGCTTGACGCTGCACCTCTTTGCGGGCGACGCAGAGCCGACGCCTGCGGTGCTGTCCGCCGACGCGGACGGCAAGCTGTCGATTGTGCGCAGCGCCCCCGGTGACGGCACGGTACTGCGCACCAGCGCGATCATGGACGAGCGCGAGACCGGCTCGTGGCAACCCCGCGTGGTGTCTCCCATCGCCTGGACCGATCTGACGTTCGTCTTCGCCGACCACCTGGCGCTCACCCGCGATCCCGCCTTCACCGACAACGTCCTCTATCGCTTGCTCGAGTCACCGCGCGAAGGCGCAGTGTTGGCGGGTGCGCACCCGTTGGGTGGATGACGGGAGAGCTGGATCGTCTCGAGATGTCGCAGGGTTCGCGGCCGGGAGGCCAGCTCTCTTCAGGGCCGGACTGCGAGTCCCGAGCTCGAAGGTAGGCGAGGCGTCGGCGATCTCACCGGGATTGCCGGCCCCGCGGAGCGGCCTCCAGAATCGACGACTGTCCTGCAGCGTGGATCTTCACGAGCTCGAGGCCCGCTTTCTCGAAGAGGGCCCGGAACTCCGCCTCGGTACGCTCCTGGCCACCGACGGCGACGAGCATGTTGATGTCCATCCACTTCATCCAGTCCGGCGCGTTGCCCGGCAGGATCACGGGCTCGACCACCAACACCCGGCCGCCGGGCGCCAGCGCGTCCCGGCACAGAGTCAGGATGCGCGCGCATCGATCGTCGTCCCAGTCGTGGACGACCCCCCTCATGAGATAGGCGTCCGCGCCGCGTGGCACCGACTCGAAGAAGCTGCCACCGACCACCTCGCAGCGGTCGCGGACCTCGGGTGCCGTGATGAAGCCACTCGCGGCGGCGTGTGCGACGACTTGCGGCTGGTCGTAGAGGACTCCGCGCAGCTTCTTGTGCCGGCGCAGGATCGCGGCGAGGACATGCCCGTGGGCGCCGCCGACGTCGACGAGCTTCTCGCAGCGGCCGAACGGGTAGGCGCGCGCCACATTCTCGATCTCTGGACCGGAGATGCTCGCCATGGCCGCGGAGAACTGGCGGTCCTCCGCGGGGTGCGCTTTCAGATACTCGAAGACCGGCTGGCCGTGCTCGAGGTCGAAGGCAGTCTTCCCGCTCTTCACCGCTTCGTGCAGCCGCTCCCAGGAGCGGTACATGTAGTCGGCGAGCAGCACCAGCGCGAAGTCGCGCAACGAGTACTTTCCCTCGGCCCGCAGCGTGTTGGAGAGCGGTGTCGCCCTGAAGCGGCCCTTGGTGTCTTCGGCGAAGACCCCAGCGCTCGCGAGCGCGCGCAGCAGGCGTCGCAGGTACGCCGGATCCGCCCCGACCTTCTCTGCGATCTCTCGCGGCGCCAAGGCGCGCGCACCCACGACATCGGCCACACCGAGCTTGGCGACCGTGAAGAGCGCCTGCGCGACCCAGTGACCTGTCAGCAGCTGGCTCATGACCTGCTGAGGCGGGTCCGCGACAATTCGCTTCCGTGCGGGACGTGCGCGCCGAGCTCGCGTCGTCATCGGTGGCTCCCACCGCGAGCGTAACACGATTCTGGATGACCGGGCCGACCAACGACTCCGTCCGAGCTTTCGGGACCGCTCGCTTCTCGTGCACGGTGCTCTGCCATCTGGGCGCAGGTGCCTCGCGGGACGCGTTCACGGCCTGAGAGATCGACGCGGAACGCGCGTGGGGTGGATGACGGGGATCGAACCCGCGACCCGCGGAACCACAATCCGCTGCTCTACCGGCTGAGCTACATCCACCAGGAGGCCCGGAGAGCCGGGCCCGAACGGGCGCCCATCTTAGAGCATCGCCTTGCCGGCGCCATCCTGGTTGACGAGGCCCCTTTGGTGCTTTTCCTGGGTCCACCATGGATTTCGAAAAGCTGACCGTGAAGAGCCGCGAGGCGGTGGCTTCCGCCCAGGCGATCGCTTCCGAGTACGGCCACACCGAGGTCGACGCCGAGCACCTGCTGGCGGCGCTGTTGCGCCAGGAAGGCGGCCTCGCGCCGCGCCTGTTCGAGAAGATGGGCGTGCCCGTCGATGCGCTCTCGCAGCGCGTGAACCGCGAGCTCGAGCGCCGGCCGCGGGTCTCGGGTCCCGGCCGCGAGGCCGGCAAGGTCTACATCACCCAGCGCCTCGAGCAGGTGTTCGTGCGCGCGGGCGAAGCCGCCAAGCAGTTCAAGGACGACTACGTCTCGGTCGAGCACCTCTTGCTGGCGCTGGCCAGCGAGCCGGCGTCGACCGGCATCGGGCGCGTGTTCGCCGAGTTCAACGTCACCACCGACCGCGTGCTGAAGTCACTGCAGGAGGTACGCGGCGGCCAGCGCGTCACCAGCGCCGATCCCGAGGGCACTTACGAGGCGCTCGAGAAGTACGGGCGCGACCTGGTGAAGGCGGCGCGCGACGGCAAGCTCGACCCCGTGATCGGGCGCGACCAGGAGATCCTGCGCACGATCCGGATCCTGTCGCGCAAGACCAAGAACAACCCGGTGCTGATCGGCGAGCCGGGCGTGGGCAAGACCGCGATCGTCGAAGGTCTGGCCCAGCGCATCGTGCGCGGCGACGTGCCCGAGGGTCTGAAGGACAAGCTGCTCATCGCGCTCGACCTGGGCGCGCTGATCGCGGGCGCGAAGTACCGCGGTGAGTTCGAGGAGCGACTCAAGGCCGTTCTCAAGGAAGTGAAGGACAGCGAGGGTCGCATCATCCTGTTCATCGACGAGCTGCACACGATCGTCGGCGCGGGCGCGGCCGAAGGCGCGATGGACGCGGGCAACATGCTGAAGCCCATGCTCGCGCGCGGCGAGCTGCACTGCATCGGCGCGACCACGCTCGACGAGTACCGCAAGCACATCGAGAAGGACGCCGCGCTCGAGCGCCGCTTCCAGTCCGTGCTGGTCGAGCCGCCCACGGTCGAAGACACGGTCTCGATCCTGCGCGGCCTGCGCGAGCGCTTCGAGGTGCACCACGGCGTGCGCATCCAGGACGGCGCGCTCGTGGCCGCGGCGCAGCTCAGTGACCGCTACATCAGTGACCGCTTCCTGCCCGACAAGGCGATCGACCTGGTCGACGAGGCCTGCGCCACGATCCGCACCGAGATCGACTCCATGCCGAGCGAGCTCGACCAGGTGAATCGCCGCGTGCTGCAGCTCGAGATCGAGGAGAAGGCGCTGCAGAAGGAGACGGATCCGGGCTCGAAGTCGCGGCTCGAAGACCTGCGCCGCGACCTGGCCGAGGATCGCGAGCAGCGCGATGCGCTGAAGGCGCAGTGGGACGCCGAGAAGAACGAGCTGCAGGCGCTGCAGTCGCTGCGCGCGCAGATCGAGAAGGTGAATCACGAGATCGAGCAGGCCGAGCGCGCCTACGACCTGAACCGCGTGGCCGAGCTGAAGCACGGCGAGCTGCCGAAGCTGCAGGAGAAGCTGCGCGCCGAGACCGCGAAGCTCGAGAAGTCCGCGGCCGGCAAGCGGCTCCTACGCGAGGAAGTCACCGAGGCCGAGATCGCCGAGATCGTCTCGCGCTGGACGCGGATCCCCGTGTCGAAGCTGGTCGAGACCGAGCGCGAGAAGCTCCTGCACTTGGACCAGGTGCTGCACGAGCGTGTCGTCGGTCAGGACGAGGCTGTGCAAAGCGTGGCCGACGCCATCCTGCGCTCGCGCGCGGGCGTCCAGGATCCGCGCCGCCCGATCGGCTCGTTCATCTTCCTGGGCCCGACCGGCGTGGGCAAGACCGAGCTCGCCAAGGCACTGGCCGCGGCGCTGTTCGACTCGGAAGAGAACATGGTGCGCATCGACATGTCGGAATACATGGAGAAGCACGCCGTGTCTCGCCTGATCGGCGCGCCTCCGGGCTACGTGGGCTACGACGAGGGCGGCCAGCTCACCGAAGCGGTGCGGCGCCGGCCCTACTCGGTGATCCTGTTCGACGAGATCGAGAAGGCGCACCACGACGTGTTCAACGTCCTGCTGCAGATCCTCGACGACGGCCGACTCACCGACTCACACGGCCGCACGGTGAACTTCCGCAACACGGCCATCATCATGACCAGCAACATCGGCTCGCCGCTCCTGCTCGAGGGGCTCAACTCGAAGGGCGAGATCGAGCCGGCGGTGCGTGACTCGGTGTTCAAGGAGCTGCGCGCGCACTTCCGCCCGGAGTTCCTGAACCGCGTCGACGACGTGATCCTGTTCAAGCCGCTGCGGCTCGAGGAGATCAAGAAGATCGTGGGTCTCCTGGTCGAGCACCTGCGCGGCCGCCTGGCCGAGCGCAAGGTGAGCCTCGAGCTCGACGACGCGGCCGTGGAGCTGATCGCCCGCGAGGGTTTCGACCCGGTGTTCGGTGCCCGGCCGCTGCGCCGCTTCATCCAGCGCGAGGTCGAGACCCGGCTGGCGCGCGCGCTGATCTCCGGCAGCGCCGGCGAGGGCTCCGTGGCTCACGTGAAGGTGAAGGGCGGGGGGCTCGACGTGCAGATCGAGCCGCCCAAGTAACTCGAGAGAGATTGCTGGACAGACTCCTGACCCTTCCGGTAGCTTGGAATGCGGGAAGGGACGGGAGACAGCTCGTGGGGAGAGTCGTTCGCGCCATTGCGGCGCTGCTCTGCGTCCTGGCTTTCAAGCCAGCCCGGGCGCATGCCGGCTCGCTCACGTTCTCGGGTGCCAGCATCGTGACCACGTTCAATCTGGACGCGGGCAGCACCACGATCCCGATCACGTACACCGTCCAGGACGCGAGCGCCGCGAGCGCAGTAGCGACGGGTCACGGCACCTGCATCATCGGCGCCTACTCCCCCTGTCCTCCTCCGGTGATCGTTCCCCCCGATTCGGGGTCTCCCGAAATCGATGGGACGATCTTCTTCGGCATCATCAGCGAGGCGTCTCGCCAGCGCAGCTCCTCCGCGCCGGAGCCGGGCGCCGCGGCTCT
>Ga0335080_10006123_pt1 | contig 12434 bp, 12 predicted proteins | sample Lox_Sample_34_FD_206720 | JGI IMG/M metagenome (GOLD analysis project Ga0335080, IMG submission 206720) | Soil microbial communities from Loxahatchee National Wildlife Refuge, Florida, United States - Lox_Sample_3.4 | ecosystem: Environmental > Terrestrial > Soil > Wetlands | place: USA...
GAGCGGCTGTTCACCAAATACGCCCGAGACGTACTGAGGAACCTCGAGCGGGTAGAGCAGGACCAGGGGCTTTACGAGCCTCGCGACGCAGCATCCGACCCCCCGGCGGAGTTGGGCCTCCAACCCTCTCGATCAGGAGGACCTCGATGACCCAGGAGCTAACAGCCACGGCTTTCAAAACGATCCGAGAGGAGCCGCGAACGTCAGCGACAGTAGACCGGGTCCGACGCCTCGGCGGGATCGTCGGGATCGCGTTCGTCGTGCTCGGCGTCGTTGGGATATTCCTGCCGGGCGCGCCACCGAAGGCAGACGAGGTCTCCAGGATCGCGGGCTATTTCACCGACCAACGCGGGAGCATCCTCGCGAGCAACTATCTGACCTGTTTCGCCTTCGTCCTGTTCTTGCTGTTCGTCGGCGCTCTGCGCTCCTACTTTGGTGGCGCTGATCAGACAGGTGTTCGGCCCGGATCCACCATGCTGGCCGGCGCCGTCTTGGCCGTGAGCATGATCTTCGCCGGAACGGCAGTCCTCAACGGCGCGGTATTCCAGGTCGCGAGCGCCGGCGACGCCAACCTGAACCACGCCCTCTATGACATCGCCAACGACCTATTCCTCGCAACCGGCTTCGGCTTCGCGGCCATGTTTGTAGACGCCGCGGCCTCAATCAGGATGACCGCCGCCCTACCCGGCGTGATGGCCCCGACCGCGCTCATCGTCGCGCTCTTGAACGTGGTTTCCGGGGTCGGCTTCTTCGCGAGCAGCGGCTTCTTTGCGATCGGCGGAACATTCACATTCGTTGCCCCCATCGCGTCACTCATTTGGATTCTGACTGCAAGCATCGTCATGGTCCGACCGGCCCCGATCGCGCGTTCGCCCGCCGGGTAGAGCGCGCCGAACCCTCGATTTCGCGGCAATAGGAGAACGCGACAACCGCTTAGCCCTGGCTGAGCAGGTGGGAGATCAGTCTCGTCGCTCGCTAGCGGAACGGACGAGCTCCGACAGCGCGGCGTTCACGCGCGCGAGCACAACCGCTCTCGCAGACGAAGGGAGAGCCGCCGGGATCGCGCGCGCGTCCGTCGACGGCGTGGAGCTGCATATGCATCGTGGCGTCGGCGTTTGCTCGATCGGATACGGCGAGCTAATAGCCGTTCTTCTGCTCCGCCAGCAACGCGAGCACACGGGGCAGCCGGCGCCGGGCTTGTGGAATGGACGATTTCCACAACTAGTCGGGCGTCCCCGCGGAGACCGCCGCCGCCCTTCCCCAAATCGTCCTGAGCATCAGCCGCGTCGAGCGGGGTCGGCTCTTTCGCAACCCCTGCGCGAGCGGCACTAGGGTGGGCGGGCCCGGCGACGCCCGGCGTTTGTCGTGTCGTCACAATGCTCGCCTCGGCGCGTGCCGTGGGCAGCCCTCGTTTCGAGGCCCAGCAGCTGAGCGTCGTCGATCGTCGAGCGCCCTCTCTGTGGCGAATCGCGCGTCACTTCCCTGTCGCACACGCCGGCCTTGCCTTCGTGTCCGCGCGGGTATTCCGTGCTCGCGTGGCTGCGTTTCGTTTCCAGCAGCGTAGCTGGGCGACGTGCACCCGTCGCCGCACGGGCATCTTGGACTCGCCGCCGACACCTCGCTTCGTGCGGCGAGCGGGGCCGTTCCGATCGGGCCTGCCACGACTTGTGGTGGGACCTCGAGGCGAGCAGGACGGCCTGGCGATGATCGTGGCCGGGGACCTGCTTGCCGTTTCGGGGGCCTCGGCAACCGCGGCGGCGTTCTCCGCCGGTTACGTTGCGGCGAGGCGTGGGCGCCGTCCGAGTTCGGCCGCGGTCGGCTGCTCGAAGTCCATCTCCCCGATCTCGATCTCGCCCGTGCGGGCATACGTGTTGATCGTCACTCCCGTCTTGGAAACTGAGCTGTCGACGAGCCGTAGTGCCGTTGGGATCGTGCCCGTCGCCGAAGAGACGCTTGCCGGTGCCGAGCACCACCGGGAAGCTCCAGATCCGGAACTCGTCGATCAGATCGTGCTCGAGGAGTATCTGGGTCAGGCCGGGGCTCCCGTGGACCTGAATCTCGGGGCCGTGCTCGCGCTTGCGGGCCTTTACGTAGTCGGCGAGGTCGCCGGCGATCAGGGTCGAGTTGTTCCACTCGACCCGGTCGAGTGTCGTCGAGGCGACGCGTTTTGCGGGTGCGGTTGAGGTGGTCGGCGATCGGGCCCTCGTCATAGGCCAGTGCGCGGCGAAGATCTCGTAGGTGCCGCGCCCAAGCAGTAGCTCGTAGGGGCCGGCCTCGGCCATCTTCTCGATCATCTGCTCGTCGAAATAGTTGACCGCCCAGCCGCCGTGGGCGAAGCCGCCGGTCGGATCCTCATGTGGTCCCCCAGGCGCTTGCATCACGCCGTCGAGCGAGACGAACCTGTTTAGAGCGAGGCCTCTCATGTCTGCTCCTGTGCGTGGATGTGTTCTGCCGTTGTGCGTTTAGGAGACACGGAGCGCGATGGTCAGAGTGACGGTGGCGGCGAGCGCTGCGAGTGCTCGCACGTGGTTGCCGGCGGTCCACTGCGACAGGTAGCGCGCCCATGAGCCGGGTGCGTCGGCGCTTGTCGGCTCGGCGCGCGCGAGCGCTTCGTTGCGCGGCACGTTGAACGCGATCGTCACCGCGATCACGCCGCTGAGATAGAGCCCGCTGCCGGCCAGCACGTAGGGGACGTAGGCGGCGCGCGGGTGCGCCAGCGCCAGGCCGGCGACCGCGATGCACGCCAACGCGGTGCCGAACAGCACGAGCATGAACGCAGGGCCGATCGCCGCGAGGTTGATCGCCTGCATCGCGGCCACGCCTTGCGCGGGCTGCAGACGCGCGAGGGCCTTCATCACGAAGCTGGAGAAGGCGAAGAACACCCCCGCGGCCAGGCCGCAACCAACCGCGGCGATCAGGGTCAGCAGGTAGAGGGGCCCGGGCATGGTCCTAGCACTGCGCGGCGCCCGGTGCAGCGGTTGGGGGCTCGTGTGGGGCGCGGGCGCGATCGCGGCGCCGGGCGAACCATGCCAGCGGGGCGAGCGCGATGCGCTGCACCCAGCGGGGAGCGAACGCGACCTGCACCTCGTTCTCGAACTCGTCCAGAAACCGCGCGAGGTCGAGCGGCTTGGGGATCCCGCCCAGCATCGTGCGGCCTTGCTCGGCGAGGTTGACCGCGGTCTCGAACAGTCGCTCGATCTGCAGCGTTGGTCGGATCTCGACCCGGACGAGCGCGTCCGTGTCGCCCGCGTTGGCGAAGTCGTGCCTTAGACCAGCGGGGACGATGACCACCTCGCCGGGGCCTGCGGTCACCCGGCTGCGTCCGAGCCTGAACCGCATCGTCCCCGCGAGGACCGCGAAGCGCTCCTCTTGGCGCGGATGGATGTGCAGGCCGCCGGGCACCCGAGCGCCCGGTGGGAGCTCGAGATCGATCGCCACCAGCGCGCCATCGGTGCCCGCGGCGGTCTGGCGGAACGTGATCCGCTCGCCGCTCGCCGGGTTCGTCAGTGTCTGTCCCACGTATGCCATTTCAATCCGGCTCGATCACACGGCGGCGCGTCGCGGTTGGTCGAAGACACCGCTTGCGGCAGCGTCACGCGCATACTGCGAGAAGTCGCGGGGCTCGCGACCCAGGGCGCGATGGACGCCGTCGGCCAGGCGCGCGTTGCGCCCGTCGAGCACCTCGCTGAACACGTACGTGAGCAGGTCGATCACCTCGCCCGGTACGCCGTGCTGCGCTGCGGCGGCCGCGTGCTCCTCGATCGAGACCGGGAGGTAGCCGATCTCGCGGCCGCTGGCTCGGGCGATCTCGTCAACTACCTCTGCGAACGTCAGCAGCCGTGGGCCGGTCAGCTCGTACAGCTGGCCGATGTGACGGTCGTCGGTCAGCGCCGCGACCGCGACATCCGCGATGTCGTCTGCGTCGACAAACGGCTCCCGCATGCTGCCGGCCGGAAGCGCGACAACACCGCTCAGCACATGCTCAAGCATGTAGTCCTCGCTGAAGTTCTGCATGAACCAGCTCGAGCGGACGATCGTGAGCTCGGCCCCCGTGTCACGCACGACCGACTCGGCGTGCTGCGCCTCGGGCTCGCCCCGACCGGAGAGCATGACCACCCGGGTGGCTCCTTGCGCGACCGCGAGCTCGGCAAACGACCGGACGGTGTCCGTCGCTCCGGGGACGGCGAAGTCGGGGTAGTAGGCCAGATAGGCCGAGCCGACGCCCGCGAGCGCGGGAGCCCAGGTCGAGCGGTCGTCCCAGTCGAATCGCGGCCGGCCCGACCGCGAGCCGACCCTCACGGTGCGCCCGAGCGCACGCAGGCGCGCCGCCACCCTGCGGCCGGTCTTGCCGGTGCCGCCGAGCACAAGAGCTAGTGAATTCTCGGTTGCCATGGTCATCTCATCCCTTCGTTCGATTGCATCGTGCGTCCAGTTTCGGGCGCTCCGTGGCGACTGTCTATGACCGTGTGTCGCGAAGGAATGCTCGAACGTCCACAGCCGGTTGACGGGCGAACAGATGGGTCATACTGGGCGCATGGCCGCCGTCGAAGCCTGGCCCCCACCGGATCCGCTCGGCGAGGCGCTGCACTACCTGCGAATGGACGGGGCCTTCTATTGCCGCTCGGAGCTGAGCGCGCCGTGGGGGATGACGCTCCCCCCGATGCCGGGCTACCTCTGGTTCCACGTCGTCACCAACGGCTGCGTCCTGCTAGAGGTCGATGACGCGCACTCCAGCTGGATTCGCCCCGGAGACATCACGCTCGTCCCGCACGGCAACGGCCACACCCTGCGAAGCGAGCCCGGCGCTCCCGCCCCGGGTGTTCTGGAGCTGGACTTGGAGCACCCCAGCGACCGATACGAGGTCCTGCGCGCCGGCGGTGGCGGCGCACCGACGACCCTGATCTGCGGCGCGGTCCGCTTCGAGCACCCGGTCGCGCGCAACCTCGTCGGGATCCTGCCCCAGGCGATTCACATCGACGCCTCCGACGGACCGCGGGCTCGCCGGATGCACGACGTCTTCGAGCTGATGGCGGTCGAGGCCAGGGAGTTCCAAGCCGGCGGAGAGGCCGTGATCACGCGGCTCGCGGACGTCCTCGTGATCCAGGCGATCCGGTCGTGGATCGAAACCGCACCGGCCGCGCGCACCGGCTGGCTCGGTGCACTGCAGGACAAGGAGATCGGCCGCGCCCTCGCGCTGATCCACCGAGACCCGGCGCGAGACTGGACCGTCGCATCGCTCGCCAGCGAGCTGGCCCTGTCGCGCTCAGCGTTCGCGGCACGATTTACCGAGCTTGTCGGGGAGCCGGCGATCCGATACGTCACTCGCTGGCGGATGCAGGTCGCACAGAACGCGCTCGAGACCGAGAGCGTCACGGTCGCCCAGCTCGCTGACCGCCTCAGCTACCGATCCGAGGCAGCATTCGCACGGGCGTTCAAACGCGTCATCGGGACACCACCCGGAGCGGTCAAGCGCCGCCACGAGCTCCCCACGCTAACCCCCGTGTAGGCCCAAACAGCCGTCAGGCCCCGCCGCGACTTCCGCGTGCCTCCAGCTCCCGAGAGATCCCCGGCGGGGCTGACGAGCACGACACGGAAACATCGGAGCGGACGCTTGTCGCGATACCAGTGGCGCTCCGTGAGACCTGCTTCCGTCACGCGGCGCGCGCACGTGTGCGAGAAGAACGCCGTCAGCGTGATCCCGATCCCTGCAACCCCGGACCCGGGGGTGCGGTTGTGAGGAGCAAACAACCGCGGCGGTGCCCAACGGTCGGGTCGGTGAACGCCGCTCGGTCAGGGGTTGCAGAAACCCGACTCGATCGCGAGCCGGCTGCTGCACCGGACGACCAGCAGTGGCGACGCTCCGTAGCTCCTTTGCCTGGATGCAGCAGTACTCGGTCCCGGAGCCCTGTGACATTCAGGGGACCCCGAAGGCCCCCGCTCTCCGAGGAAGCAGCAGTCAGCCGTCGTCGCTCCTCCTCGTCTCTATGAAGGCGGGCCGCTTGTCAACCCCCTGTGTCAGATCCCTGACACCTCAGGTGAGAAAATTGCCGGCAGCACAAACACTCCTCTCCGGCACGAGGACAAGGCAGGATCGATCCTGCCCACCGCGTACCTTGACCCGGTGGTCGGCTCTCTGTCTCGGACGGCTCGGCCGCGCGGGGGCTACCGCGCGCGCCTTCACCTATGCTGTTCGCTACGGAGGGCCGACCTCCTTCCGGCGGCTACGCCGCCTTCCGGTTTGCCGGCCTTCATCGCATTCCCAAGGCTGGCAGCGCGATCGGTGCCCTGCTGAGGTTCCCCAACCGCTGGCCAAGCGGCACTCCGACCGGTCGCGCCCGAGCCAGCCCCGTTTTGTCATAGGTCACAAGCCGAGTATCAGCGGGCGGCGCTGGCATGCTCCGGACCCACCGTGGCGGCCCTCCCTTTGTGAGCGAGCAGGTGCGGACACTCGATGATCGCCTGGTGCCCTGCGGATGGCGAGCAGCAGTAGGCCCATCAAGGGGTTGTCGGGCTGCGAGACCCCGGGGGGCGGGTTGGCCGGAAATGCGGGAGCGGTTACTTCTTGGCCGGCTCGAAGTAGGGGTTGGTACCGGAGGCGTGGTCGGTGACGTCGACGACGTGGGTGATTTCGGGCACCGCCTGGGTGATGGCCACTTCGATGCCTTGGCTGAGGGTGACTGTGGCCATGCCGCAGCCTTGGCAGCCTCCTCCTAGGCGTAGGTACGCGGTGGCGCCTTCGACGCCAGCGAGCTCGGCGTGTCCGCCGTGGCTGGCGATGGCGGGGTTGACATCGCGGTCGAGCACCGCCATCACGCGACGCGCGAGATCGGTGTCCAGTCCGCCTGTGGGCGAGGGCCGCGATGGACCCGGCGGGGGGCCGGGGCGGCCGGCTGTCGGGCTCATTGGCAGAGTCGGGAGGGGGACGGGCGGTGGAGCGGGTTTGTTGGGGTTGATGACCACGAACCCACCGCCCAACCGGTTCTCGCTCCAGTCCACGGTGGCGCCGTTCAGCTTTACGACGCTCTCGTGGGGCACCACGATGGTTAGATCAGCCTGGTGCTGGACGCTGTCGCCGTCGCGGACCTGAGTCTGCGGCTCCAGCGAGAGCGCACACACGTATTGACCGTTTGCCTCGCCGGTGATCCGTACCGTCAGCACGCGATCGCTCAGTTGGGGTGAGGCGGCACGGAACTCGCGGACACGCTCGAGGGCGAGTGCCGTGATGGCGAGAGGTCCGGGAGCCGGCTCGGCCACGGATCTACGATAGCGCTATGGACCGCGTTCTCCTGATCTTGCCGTCGGCGACCTACCGCGCGGCGGACTTCCTGGCGGCGGCGCGGGAGCTCGGCGTCACGGTGACGGTGGCATCCGAGCGCCGGGCGGCGTTGTCGGAAGCGATGGGCGAACGGGCGCTCACCCTGCGACTGTCGGACCCGGCGGTGGCGGCCGAGCAGATCGCCGAGCGCGCCCGGGAGACCCCCTTTGCCGCGGTCGTGGGCGTCGATGACCAGGGGGTGATGGCCGCCGCGTTGGGGGCCGAGCGACTGGGGCTTTCGCACAATCCGCCGGAAGCCGTCGCTCGCACGCGTGATAAGGCGGCGATGCGCCGGGCGCTCGCGAAGGCGGGCGTCCCGCAGCCCCGTTTCGCCGTGCTGCCGTCTGGAGCGGACGTCGCGGCTGTGGCGCGCGCGGTGGGCCTTCCTTGCGTGATCAAGCCGTTAGGGCTCTCGGGCAGCCGCGGGGTGATCCGGGCGAATGACGCCGAGCAGGCATGCTCGACCGTCGAACGGGTCCGGGGCATTGTGGCTGTCGCTCAACGGTCGCCCGAAGCGCCGCTGCTGCTGGAGAGCTACCTGCCCGGTACGGAGGTGGCGCTCGAGGGGCTGCTGCGGGGAGGTCGTCTGGAGGTGCTGGCGGTGTTCGACAAGCCCGACCCGCTCGAGGGGCCGTACTTCGAGGAGACGCTCTACGTGACGCCGTCGCAGCTGCGGGGCGGCGTCCTGGCTGAGGTCGAGGCGGTCACGGCGCGGGCGGCGGAGGGGCTGGGGCTGCGGGAGGGACCTGTCCACGCCGAGCTGCGCGTGGACGGCGAGCGGGTGAGCGTCGTCGAACTGGCGGCCCGGTCGGTCGGCGGACTGTGCTCGCGTGCGCTGCAGTTCGGCGCCGGCGTCAGCCTGGAGCAGGTGATTCTCCGTCATGCCCTGGGTCTCCCGCTCGAGGACCTGGCGCGGGAGTCGATGGCGTCTGGCGTGATGATGATCCCGATCCCCGGGGCGGGTGTGCTGCGCGCGGTCGACGGACAGCAGGAAGCGCGGGCGGTGGACGGCATCCGCGGCCTGGAGATCACAATCGCGCGCGGTCGCCGTGTAGTGCCGCTGCCTGAGGGCGACCGCTACCTGGGATTCATGTTCGCGCGCGCGGCGAGCGCGGATGCGGTCGAGCGCTCCCTGCGCGCCGCTCACGCTCGCCTGCGGATCCGGATCGAGCCATCTGTGCCCGCACCGGTGGGCGCGCGCTAGCGTGCGGTCAGTTGTGCGTGTCCTGCTGATCTCAACCTACGAATTGGGTCACCAGCCGTTGCACGTCGCCTCGCCCGCCGCGGCGCTGCGCGCTGCCGGCCACGATGTCCGCTGCCTGGATCTCAGCGTGCAGCCGTGGGATCCTGGTGCCCTAGAGTGGGCGCAGGCGCTCGGCTTCTCGGTGCCGATGCACACCGCCATGCGCCTAGCGCTCACCGCCGGCCGCCGCGTCCGCCGTGAGCACCCCGAGCTCCCGCTCTGCTTCTACGGTCTGTATGCGACGGTCAGCCGCGAGCTCGTCGAGCGGGAGCTCGACGCCTGCGCGATCGCCGGCGAATACGAGCCGGCGCTCGTGGCCTGGGTGAACGAGCAGCGGGCCGCGTCCGGGGCCGTCCCGGCGGCCGACCGGTCGATCATCCAGCTGCAGCGCGGCACCTTCGAGCTGCCGGCGCGCGAGTTGCTGCCCGGACTCGAGCGTTACGCCCGCCTGGCAGCGGACGGGGAGGAGCGGCTGGTCGGGTACGTAGAGGCCAGCCACGGGTGCGTGCATCGCTGTCGGCATTGCCCTGTCCCCACCGTGTACGACGGGCGCATCCGCATCGTGCAGGCGGACATCGTCCTGCGCGACATCGAGCACCTGGCAGAGATGGGCGCGCGGCACATTACGTTCGGCGATCCCGACTTCCTCAACGGCTGGCGGCACTCTCTGGCGATCGTACGTGCGCTCCACGAGCGCCGACCGGAGCTGACCTTCGACTGCACGACAAAGGTCGAGCACGTGCTCGAGTACCCCGAAGTGTGGAAGGAGATGGCCGCCTCCGGCTGCCTGTTCGTCGTCAGCGCACTGGAGTGCGTCAACGACGACATCCTCGCCCGCCTTGACAAGGGCCACACGACCGCCCAGGCGGTACTCGCCATCGACCTGCTGCGCGAGCACGGAATCGAGACCCGGCCCTCATTCATGCCCTTCACCCCATGGACAACCCCGCGCGACATGCTGGAGATCCTCGACTTCGTCGCCGCGCACGATCTGATCCCCAACGTCGACCCCGTGCAGTACACGATCCGCCTGCTCGTGCCCGAGGGCTCGCTGCTGCTGGAGCGAGACGAGCTGCGCGAGCACCTCGGCCCCTACCAGCCCGAGCGGCTCACCTACAGCTGGCGGTCAGCCGATCCAGACGCGGACCGGCTCCAGGGCGCCCTCACCGCGCTGGTCCAGCAAAGCGCCGCCGCGCACGAGCCCCCGGGCCCGCTGTTCTCGCGCGTCCGCGCGGCGGTGCGCGAGGCAACCGGCGAGACCGACGCCACCGAGCCGGAGGCAATCTCGATCGGATCAACCGAAGGGAGGCCACGGCTCACGGAGCCGTGGTTCTGTTGAGCGGAACCCACCGAGGGCCAGTTCGGTCCTCTCACAACGTAATCACGTGCTCCGGCGGGTCCCCCTCCAGCGCGGCATAAAGGTCCGGGAAGCACCCGACCCGCACGCCCGCGACCGTTCCTACGGGTCGCGCGGCGCCGATCTCACCCTCCGCTAGGCCGCGCTCCAGCGCGCACTGATCGCACAGCATCAACAGCATTCTGTGCTCCGCGGCCACACGAGCAAGACGCTCCCCCACCGGATCGCCCGCTCGCAGGACGTAGGTGTTGTCGTCAAAAAAGAACATCCCGACCACTTCGACCCCGTGCGTGCGCTGCTCCAGCTGCGGAAGGATCATCTTCCCGAGCTTGTAGCTGGCCGTATGGCCCGAAGTGGAGAACACGTAAGCGACCCTCATCGGCCCGGAGAATAGTCAGGACCCAATCACCGCCGCCCGCAATCGTGCCGTCAAACCCGGGGCCGGGCGCGGCCCCGACTCAAGAAACTGCCGGCCTTCGGCCGGTAGCTACCAAACCAGAAACGCACCGCGGAGGTTATGGTCGACTTCGAATGGCACCACGACCAACTGCTCGTCAATCCGCGCCCGAAGGAGCTGCGGAACCTCCGTGCTGAACGACGACCAAAACCCGACGGATCAGCTGCGACCTTCGCCAGCATGACGCGCACATCCTACGGGCTGGCGCGGTGGGTCGGGAGCAGGCCAGCGCTGCCCGCTGATACTCGACTTGTGACGATGTGACAAAACGAGCCTGCCTCGGGCGCGACCGCTCGGAGTGCCGCTTGGCCAGCGGTTGGGGAACCCCGACTGCGCTCTGACCGCGCTGATGCTTGGGAATGCGATGAAGGCCGGGGCCCCCCGCGAGGCGGGCGTAGCCGCCGAGAGGAGGTCGGCCCTCCGTCTCGAACAGCATAGGCGAGGCACGCGCGGCGGCTACCGCGCGGCCGAGCCATCCGAAACAGAGAACCGACCACCGGTCACGGTACGTCGTCGGCTGGATCGATCCTGCCTGTCGTCGGTGCTCGAGAGGGAGGAGCGTGCGTGCTGCATGTTGGTTTGGATCTGAGTCGCAAACGCATCGATGTGTGCTTGATCTCCGATCAGGGGGAGCTGATCGACAGGTTCACGGCCGTTCCGGATCGCGACGGTTTGCACGGCCTCGCTCGCCGAGTGGCGGTGTATGGGGAGCCGGTGCGCGCGGTGGTGGAGTCGATGAACGGCGCCCGGTTCGTGCACGATGAGCTGACCGGGCACGGCTGGGAGGTGCTCGTCGCTGACGCGCAGAAGGTCAAGGGGCTGGCGCCGCTGGCGTGCAAGACCGACAAGATCGATGCGCGGGTGCTGGCCGAGCTGTCGTTCCGCGATCTGGTGCCGGCGATCTGGCTGCCGAAGCTCGAGCTCCGCCGTGAGCGGGAGATCTCGCGGTGGCGGTTGCATCTGGTCAAGCATCGCTCGGCCTTCATAGAGACGAGGACCACTTGTCTCGTCGTCGGGCGCGAGACCGCTGCATCGCCGGGGCCGAGCGAGAGTCGATGCGGCTCGAAGTTGGTATCGCGGTGTAGCAGCGCTGCTTCCAGAGGGAAAGCAGCAGCCGGGGCCTCGCGATCCGGTGCTTGCCGACCTTCGCGTAGATGACCGGGAGCAAGCGGCGCCTCCACAAATGGCGCGCCGCGGGCGCAGCATCGGAGCAACAGTCAGGAGCTGCCGCGCGGTCCCGATGCAATCTCAAGAGCAGGCGTGCGCCGGCCCGACACGGGACGCGCGCAACGCCACGATTGCGACGGCGCGGCCGGCTGGGTCGTCTCGACTGGCGGTGATCGCCGAATTGTGTGCTCGCCACAACCGGTGGCCGCCGACATACGATCAGTGTCAAGGCGGCTCGCTCGGCCGCTCTTCCGAAACGACGCAATGGCAGAACCGTCCGCGGCGACCGATTACCAGCGGAGCGCGAGCGCGCTTCCCTATGTCAGCGGCATTTACGCCCGGACGTTCAGCCGCCGCCGAAGGCGTCGGCGTGGCCTTCGCCCAGCTCCCGTACAGATCGATGACGGTGGACGGTGCGGGCCATTCTCCGGCTTGTAGTCGTCTGAACGCTTCGTCGCCGCGCCGGCGCGCGTGCGTGTGTGACCAGTCATAGGAGGACCGCGCAGTGCCGTAGCGCGCTCGCCATGTGCGCATCGCTTCGCGAACGCGTTCCCGGGTCTACTGCGGCGCGATAGCGCCGGGATGGCAGCGTTTGCAATAGGCGTAGGCGTCGCCCTTGCCGCTCCGTGGCGCGGTGGACGCTCCGCAGCCGCGGCACACTCCGCGGTAGCGTGCCTTGACCTGGCGTGCGTTAGCGCTCACGACTTTATAACTGTCGTATTCGCGGGCGGATGGTGTAGTTCCGGTCGCCGTGGAACTGATGCCGATGCAGGTTGACCCTGGCGATCTCCGCGTTGCTGACCGCGACCCCTTTGGGGTACTCGGTCTCGTCTAGGCGGGCGTAGACCTTCAGGCCGGTGCTGGTGGTCGTTGAGGCGATCAGGTTGATGATCGT
>Ga0335080_10006124_pt1 | contig 12433 bp, 9 predicted proteins | sample Lox_Sample_34_FD_206720 | JGI IMG/M metagenome (GOLD analysis project Ga0335080, IMG submission 206720) | Soil microbial communities from Loxahatchee National Wildlife Refuge, Florida, United States - Lox_Sample_3.4 | ecosystem: Environmental > Terrestrial > Soil > Wetlands | place: USA: Florida...
CCTCGGCGACGCCGGGCAAGGTGGCGGAAGATTCCAAGGGCCAGTACAGCGTGCTGATGAGCGAACTGCTCAACCATCTGAACACGCGCGCGGTCGGCGCCGAGCAGGCCTTCAACAAGACCCGCGTGGCGATCTCCAAAGCCTCCGAAGGCGAGCAGGTCCCCTCGGTCTCGTCCTCGCTCCTGGAGGACGTGAAGTTCGGCACGGCGGACGCAGCGGGCTCGTAAGAGCCCGTCGTCCTGGGCGGCTCGCAGAGCCGAACCCGGGACTCGATCCACAATCCCCCCGTCGTCCCGGGCAAGCCAACGGGTCGCGCGAATGCGCGCCCGATGACAGGCTCCGCGCGACCCGGGACCCATAACCCCAGGCAGTCATCGTTGGCGGAATCGGGGTAACCGGCTGTCGCAGCACGACGGCCTGTGGTTATGGGTCCCCGCCTGCGCGGGACGACAGCGGGTGAGTGGCGCGAGCTTCCCTCAAAAACCCTCGTCGTCCCGGGGCGGCTCGCAGAGCCGAACCCGGGACCTCGAGATTCCGGGTTCGGTCCAGTCGGACCGCCCCGGAATGACGGCGGTGTTCGCTGCGCCAAATAGACTAACGACCAGCGTCGCCGTCACTTCCCCGCCGTCACCTGCACCGGGCGCACCAGATCGCCCTCGCGCAGGATCGCGCCGGCGCGGGCGACGACGTCCTCGCCCTCGTTCAGCCCGTCGCGGATTTCGACCGTGCCGCCGGAGGTCAAGCCCACCTCCACCCGCTTGGTCTCGATGCGCGAGCGCTTGACCACATCGACCGTGGTGCCGGCCGGGCCGTATTGCACCGCCGACAGCGGCACCGACACATTGCAGCTCTGGCCGACCTTGATCCGCGCCCGCGCTGCGGCATTGATCGGCAGTCGGCGGTTGGTGGTGATGCCGATGAAGACCTGGCCGAGCTGCACGTTCGGCTCGGTGGTCGGCGCGATGCGGCGCACCTTGCCCTCGATATCGCTGGGGACGCCGATGACGCTGACGGCCGCGGTCTGCGGCGGGTTGGTGACCGAAAGCTTGTTGAGATCGGTGACGGGCACGAGCCCGATCATGTCGTAATCGTTGCGGGTCAGGATCGTGAACAGCGCTTCCCCCTTGCCGCCGGCGATGGTGCCGACCACGGCGCTGGAGGCGATGACGAGGCCGGTCGCGGGCGCGGTGACGTTCTGGGTGCCGCCTTCGGGCAGGTTGAGGCGGGCGATCACCTGGCCCGCGGTCACGGTGTCGCCGGCATCCGCCATCGTCTCCGCGACCTTGAGCCCGAGCCGGTCGGGCCTGACCTGCGATTGCGCGTCATCGCGCGCGAGAATCGTGCCCGAAACCTCGACGATATTGGAGAAGCAGGCTTTGGTTGCCTTCAAGACCGAGATCGCCGGCGCTTTGCCTTCGTCCTCGGCGGCGCGCGAGGGGTGCGCGGCGAGGGCGAGGAGGGTGGTCGCGGCGAGAGCTGCGCGGGAGAGAGCGAGCGTGCGGACAGTCATATTCCCGATCCCGTTGGTTACGCGGGCATCGATAGCAGATGAAAGCCCCCTAAACCAGCAGGCGACGACGAGGAAAGTAACTGAAAGTATAGGGGAAAACCGGAATCGAAAGCGCCGCCTCGGACCGGGAAGCTTCGGTTTCGGTGCAAGGTTTGGTAATGCAGCCCGTCAAGCGTGAATATCGAGGGCAGGAATGCTGACGGGAGAGCTTCGATCCAAGATCGACAATGTCTGGAATGCGTTCTGGGCGGGCGGCATTGCCAATCCGCTCGAAGTTGTCGAGCAGATCACCTACCTGCTCTTCATGCGCGGCCTCGACGAGGCGCACACCCGCGAAGAACATAAAGCAAGTCGGTTGGGCAAGCCGATGGAGCGGCGCATCTTCCCCAAGGGAAAGGACGACATCGGCAAGGATGGCGGCGTTGCCTATGAGGACATGCGCTGGTCGCGGCTGAAGAACCGCGACCCCGCGACCATGTTCAAGATCGTCTCCGAGCATGTCTTCCCGTTCCTGCGCAGCATGGCCGAGGAGGGCACGGCGCACGCGACCCACATGAAGGGCGCGCGTTTCACGATTCCGACCCCGGCGCTGCTTGCGAAGGTCGTCGATCTGCTCGCCGATATCCCGATGGAGGATCGCGACACCAAAGGCGATCTCTATGAATACATGCTGGCGAAGATCGCGACCGCAGGCCAGAACGGCCAGTTCCGCACGCCGCGCCACATCATCGCGCTCATGGTCGAGATGACCGCGCCGACACCGAAGGACATCATCTGCGATCCCGCCTGCGGCACTTGCGGATTCCTGGTCGCGGCCGGCGAATATCTGCGCGAAAATCACCCGAAGCTGTTTCAGGAAAAGGAGTCGCGCGATCATTTCCACGAGGAGATGTTCCACGGCTTCGATTTCGACGGCACGATGCTGCGCATCGGCTCGATGAACATGACGCTGCATGGCATTGACGATCCCGACATCCGCTACAAGGATTCGCTGTCGCAGGAGCATGCCGCCGACGCAGATCGCTATTCGCTCGTGCTTGCAAATCCGCCATTCGCCGGCTCGCTCGATTACGAGACAACGGCGAAGGACCTGCTTGCGATCGTCAAGACCAGGAAGACCGAGCTTCTGTTCTTGGCGCTATTTCTCAAGCTCCTGAAACCCGGCGGACGTGCGGCGGTGATTGTCCCGGATGGTGTGCTCTTTGGATCGTCGATCGCGCACAAGGCGATCCGAAAGATGCTGGTGGAAAATCACAAGCTGGATGCGATCGTGAAATTGCCGTCGGGCGTGTTCAGGCCGTATGCCGGTGTTTCCACAGCAATTCTGCTGTTTACCAAGACCAATTCCGGCGGCACCGATCACGTCTGGTTCTACGATTGTCAGGCAGACGGATTTTCGTTGGACGACAAGCGCAACGTCCTGCTGCCGTTGGAGAAGATTGGCCCGCGCGCGAAGCTCGCTGACGACGAGTACGCAAAGAACAATCTCCCCGACATCACAGCGCGCTGGAAAAATCGCAAAGGCGCTGAGCGCGAGCGCCCTCGCACCGCGCAGAGCTTCTGCGTGCCAAAGGCTGAGGTTGCAGCGGCCGAATACAACCTCTCAATCAACCGCTACAAGGAGGTTGTGCATGAGACGGCCGAGCACCGGCATCCGAAGGAGATTATTGCGGAATTGAAGGCGCTAGAAGTGGAGATCAAAGAGGGATTGCGTGACTTGGAGAGAATGTTGTGACCCTTGCGTTTCCTGCAAGACAGTTGAGAGAGATTGCGGAGCAGATCGACTATGGTGTGACGGCTTCAGCATCAGAACTGGATACAGGCAGCAAGTTTCTTCGTATCACTGACATTCAGGATGGCTCAGTTGATTGGGCTAGTGTGCCATTTTGCGACGCTCCTAACGGCAAGCTGATATCAGCGCGCCTTGAAGACGGCGATATTGTGTTTGCGCGCACTGGTGCGACGACTGGAAAGAGCTTCTTGGTTAAGTCTCCGCCTCACGGCGCCGTGTTCGCTTCATATCTTATCCGAGTGAAGCCTTCGCGAGCGGTCGAGCCAGGCTACTTGGCACACTTCTTTCAGTCGTCAGGCTATTGGAGCCAGATAAAAAAGAAAACTCAAGGTGCGGCACAAGGGGGCGTCAACGCAACTAGCTTGAGCGAACTCAAAATTCCGCTCCCTCCGCTCGAACAGCAGCGACAGATCGCGGCGATCCTCGACAAGGCGGATGCTCTGCGCCGCAAGCGCAAGCGAGCCCTCGATCTACTCGATAAGCTTACTCGGTCGATTTTCGTTGAGATGTTTGGGTGCGCCAGCGTGCCGCCCGTTAACGTCAAGCGAAATTTGCCGAATTTGTCAAACGGTTGGCGATGGATGCGGCTGACCGATGTTGCACGACTTGCGACCGGACATACCCCGGATCGCAAACAGGCGCGCTATTGGAATGGAAACATCCCCTGGCTGTCGTTGGGCGATATCCGCGCGTTGGACGGCAAGGCGGCAATATCAACAGCAGAATATGTGACCGAAGAAGGAATCCAAAATTCTTCGTCGGTCTTGTTACCTGAAGGGACTGTGTGTTTTTCTCGGACGGCGTCAGTCGGATTTGCAACAATCACGGGTCGTCCTATGGCGACCTCACAGGACTTTGTTAATTGGGTTTGCAGTCCCTCGATTGATCCCACCTACCTGCTATGGGCCTTGATAGCCGCGCGTCGCGAATTGCTGTCGTTGGCGTCGGGATCAACACACCGAACGATATACTTCCCCACTGTCGAGCAGTTTCAAGTTCTGGTCCCCAATTGAACGACAGAGGCAGTTCTCGAATCTAGCGAAGAAAGTGGCCGCTCAGTGCTCAAGAATCCAGAATCTCGGTTCGATTTCGAACGAACTTTTTTCCTCCCTTCAACACCGCGCCTTTTCCGGCCAACTCTAACCTGATCACGCCAGACGCCGCCTTTTCTTGCGTCGTGCTTCCCGCTAAGCGTGAGAGGCAGTCGGCCGGTTGCATCTTGGTAACATAAATGGTACCATATTGATCGTTATCCAGGAGTACCTTTCGGAAGACGGCAGAAGTCCGTTCGGGCAATGGTTCGCTGAACTTGATCCGCAGGCGGCGGCGATCGTCACTGTTGCCGTTGGCCGGCTCGGGGACGGCAACACCTCGAACGTCAAGCCGATCGGCGAGGGGGCTTCCGAACTGAGGATCGACAGGGGGCCTGGCTATCGGGTCTATTTTGGCTGGGACGGCAGGGCTCTGGTGATCCTGTTGGGCGGCGGCACCAAGCGGCGCCAGCAGAATGATATCGAGGCCGCGCTGCGGCACTGGCGGGATTACAAAAGGCGCAAGGGCGCCCGCAGGAAAGGTTGACGCAAGAAAGGGTTACGATGGCACTGACCAGGGATTTCCGGCAGACGGTGCAAGCGCGCGCGGCTCGCGATCCCGCCTTTCGCAAGGCGCTGTTTCAGGAGGCGGTGCAGACGCTGCTTGAAGGCGATATCGATGCGGGCCGCGCAGCGATGCGCGAATACATCAATGCAACGATCGGTTTCGAGAAGCTGAGTGCGGCGCTCGGTCGTCCGCAGAAAAGCTTGATGAGGATGTTTGGTCCCGACGGCAATCCCACGGCCGAAAACCTGCTTGGCGTCATCGGCGTGCTGCAGGCCGAGACTGGCGTGCATCTCGAAGTCCGCGCCGTCACGCAGGCGGCCTGAACGCGGCCGCCGATGTCGAACTTCGCCTTCCTCGCTGCCGAATTTCCAACCGTGCATGAGGCGGCGGTGGAAGCGGAGCGTCAGGCGGGTGTTTCTCCGACGGCCGCGGCGTTCTTCGCCGGTAAGGCCGTCGAGGTTGCGGTCAAATGGGCGTTCCGCTCCGACCCAAGTTTGAAGTTGCCCTATCAGGACAATATTTCGGCGCTGCTGCACGAGCCGAGCTTTCGCCGCGCGGCCGGAGAGGCGGTGTTCGCCAAGGCGAAATACATCAACACCCTTCGTAATCGCGCGGTGCACGAGGAAAGGAAAATCAGCCCCGGCGATGCCGGCGGCGCGGTGAAAGAGCTGTTTCACGTCTGCTTCTGGTTCGCCCGCACCTACGCGCGGAAAATCAAGCCGGCTGACGGATTGGTCTTCGATCCATCCGTGCTGTCTCGCCGTGACGAAGTTCTCAAAAAGGCCTTCGTTCAAATCAAGGCACAGCAGGCCGAGCTTGACGCCAAGAATGGCGAGCTGACGAAGCTGCTACTCGACAAGGAAAACCTTGACGCTGAGCTCAAGAGCATTCGTGCCCAGGTCGCTGCGGCGCGGAAGGCGGCTGAAGCGAAGCCCGACCGCCACGACTACAACGAAGCCGAAACCCGCGATCGCTACATCGATCTGCTCTTGCGCGAAGCAGGCTGGGGGCTGAACAAGCCCGAAGACATCGAGTTTCGCGTCGAGGGCATGCCCAACAACGAAGGCGTCGGCTTCGTCGACTATGTCTTGTGGGGCGCCGACGGCAAGCCGCTCGGCCTCGTGGAGGCGAAGCGCACCCGAAAGGATGCGCGCAGCGGGCAGCAGCAAGCAAAACTCTATGCCGATCGCCTCGAAGCACGCTTCGGCCAGCGGCCGGTGATCTTCTATTCCAATGGTTACGAACATTGGATTTGGGACGACAGCAGCTCACCACCGCGCCAGATCGGCGGCTTCTACAAGCGCGATGAGCTTGAGCTCCTGATCCAGCGGCGTACGAGCCGCAAGGCACTCGGCCCCGAGCCGATCAACCGTAGGATTGTCGAGCGGCCATACCAGCAGCGGGCAATCCGCGCCGTCGCCAAGCATTTTGAGCAGGATGGCGAGCGCAAGGCGCTGCTTGTCATGGCCACTGGCTCGGGCAAAACGCGCACCGTGATTGCACTCATTGATCTCTTGATGCGCGCCAACTGGATCAAGCGCGTGCTGTTCCTGGCCGATCGCATTGCGTTGGTGAATCAGGCTGTCGGCGCGTTCAAGGCGCACCTGCCGGATTCGGCACCTGTCAATCTCGTGACGGACCGAAGCGGTGACGGCCGTGTGTTTGTTTCGACCTATCCCACCATGATGAACCTCGTTGATGGCAAGCAGGAGGGCCGCGCGAAATTTGGTCCCGGCCATTTCGATCTCATCGTCATCGATGAAGCGCATCGATCGGTCTACCAGCGCTTTCGAGCGATCTTCGACTATTTCGACTCCTATCTCGTCGGGCTCACGGCAACGCCAAAGTACGAGATCGACCGCAACACATATTCGCTGTTCGATCTTGAAGATGGCGTCCCCACAGACGCCTATTCGCTGGAAGAAGCGGTCGCCGAAGGTCACCTCGTGCCGCCAAAGGCCATTTCAGTGCCGCTGAAAATCGTGCGCTCAGGCCTGAGCTATGATGAGCTAAGCCCCGAAGAAAAAGACCAGTGGGACATGCTGGAATGGGGCGAGGAGGAGATTCCCGACAGCATCGAAGCGGCTGAAGTCAACAAGCGCCTGTTCAACGAGGATACCGTTGACCACGTCATCGCCCATTTGATGCAGAACGGCATCAAGGTCGAAGGCGGTGACCGGCTGGGCAAGACGATCATCTTCGCCAAGAACGAGGCGCATGCGAAATTCATCGAGAAGCGATTCAATGCCGCCTATCCGGCGCTTGCCGGCCATTTCGCGCGCGTGATCACGCATCAGACCGGCGCCTATGCGCAGACCCTGATCGACGACTTCTCGAAGAAGAACTCGGTGCCGCACATCGCGATATCGGTCGACATGATGGATACCGGCATCGATGTGCCGGAAGTCGTCAATCTCGTCTTCTTCAAGCCGGTGCGCTCGAAAACAAAATTCTGGCAGATGGTGGGGCGTGGCACCCGGCTATGCCCCGATCTGTTTGGGCCGGGTCAGGACAAGGAATATTTCCTGATTTTCGATTACTGCCAGAATATCGAGTTCTTCGGCGCAAACCCGGAACTGAAGGAAGCAAGCGCCGCCAAATCCCTTTCAGAACGGCTTTTTGCTGGCCGGTTGGATCTTGTGCGTGCGCTCGATGAGAAGCATGCGACGCCAGGTGGCGTCTCGGCTGGAGACCAGTCGTCTTACGATGCCGGGGACGAAGCGCCACCGAGCGAGGAGCAAATTCGGGCGAGCGCGGCCAATACGCTGCAGGACATCGTCGGCGGCCTGAACGTCGACAACTTCATCGTTCGTCAACATCGCCGTGCCGTCGAAAAATATCGCGAGCCGAAGGCGTGGATCACGATCGACGACGAGAAGCGCAAGGAACTCGTCGACGAAATTGCGCCGCTGCCGTCGTCGCTCCAGCTTGGAACCGAGGAAGCCAAGCGTTTTGACCTCCTGATGTTTTCGCTGGAGCTTGCGCTTCTGAAGGGATCCAGGCGCTTCGACACGCTGCGCAAGCAGGTGCTCGAAATCGCTTCGGCGCTGGAGGAGCAGACCGGGATTCCTGCGATCGCGCAGCATCTCGAATTGATCGAGGAAATTCAGACCGACCAGTGGTGGGAAGGCGTCACCGTTCCACTGTTAGAACTTGTGCGAATCCGGCTGCGCGATCTCGTTCAGCACATCGAAAAGTCGCGAAAGGCCGTCGTGTATTCCGACTTCGCTGATGAGATTGGCGATGGCACGGAGTTGCAGTTTCCTCAGCTTGGCGCCGCGGATTTTGCGCGCTTCAAATCGAAGGCGCGCCACTTCCTCCGTGCGCATAGGGATCACATCGTCCTGCACAAGCTGCGGCACGGAAGGCCGCTTACGTCGTCGGACCTCATGGAGCTGGAGAAGATGCTGCTCGACGCAGGTATCGGTGATGCTGCCGATATCGAGAAGGCGCGGGAGGTCAGTCAGGGCTTTGGTCGATTCGTCCGCTCGCTTGTCGGCCTCGACCGCGCCGCTGTCAGCGAGGTCTTCAGCGAGTTTTTGTCGGCCGGCACGGCGACTGCAGCTCAGATCGAATTCATCAACATGGTGGTCGAACATTTGACCGATCAGGGCATCATGGACCCCGCTTTGCTTTATGAGCACCCCTTCATCGATGTGGCCCCGACCGGACCCGAGAAGCTGTTCGACGAGGAGAAGGTCACGCGGTTGTTCACGAAGATTCGGGCGATTAACGACAGCGCTGTCGCATGATGGCCTGCGCGCAAAGACGAGTTTCTCTCATTGGATCAATACGATCCAGACTTTCAGGTAGGTAATTCAATTCCTATTTACAGAAATCTCCTTGACTCCTTCCCCAAATCAGAAATATATCCCCAGCCATCCCGCGTCCTCCATGAGGGGCGCTTCGGCCGATCGTCACGAATCGTGGGGCGGGATGCGGTGGACGCGGCGGTGCCGGCGCGCTTGAGGCGCGTCGATGATTGGCACTTTGTCGCGGACGGCCAAGCCGTGTGGTCCTGGCGCCCCTGGGCTGGCGCCAAGTTCGTCGAAGATGATCGACGAGCGACGGTGACTATAAGGTCACGGACACCGGGGAGAGCTCGGAGCAGCCGTTAACACCATCGCGCAGGGAAGGCCGGCTTTGTTCGGCGTACCTGTGGTGAATAACTCGTGTGCTTGTTTTCACTGCACGCGAGGCTGCGGGTGCATTGGGCATCCGGCTTTCCCTGCGCCCTCATGATTTTTCGAGGGGTCGCGCGCATGATGCATCACTCGGGCGATCCGCGCCGCGAGAATGCGGGCGTGTATCTTTCAGCGCTGACAAATAGCGAGTGGAAACAACATATTGGCCTGCTGCTTGAAATGATATCATTGTGATGATATCATGCGAAAAAATGGAGAGCATGTCATGCAGGTTTCGAAGTGGGGAGACAGTTTGGCCGTGCGGTTGCCCAAAGCTCTGGTCGAAAGACTGGGGCTGCGTGCAGGTGACGAGCTGAACATCGTCGACGTGGCCGAGCGGATGCTGGTCGTAGAGAAGGAAGATCGTCGCAAGGCCGCTCTCGAACGCATTCGCGCGCGACAATGGACCTTGCCGCCCGACTACAAGTTCGATCGCGATGAGGCCAACGAGAGGTGACCGCGTTCCTCGACACAATCATCCTCGTTTACGCGCAGCAAACAGGCGCCAAGGGCACCATCTCGCAAAACCTCATGGCCGCAGGCGGTCGGATCAGCGCGCAAGTGTTAAACGAACTTGCAAATGTCCTGCGCAAGAAACAGAGCAAAGGCTGGGACGAAATCGAACTGGTTCTTGATGACGTCGAAAACGCGCTTGATCCCGCGGCGCCGCTGACCGCGGCAACTAATCGGTCCGCACTCGCGCTGGCACGCGCGCATGGTTTTCCTTTCTATGATGCGCTGATCGTTGCTTCGGCAATCGAAGCAGGCTGCGACACACTGTACAGCGAGGACTTGCAGCATGGCCGTCGCTTCGGCCAGCTCGCCATCGTGAATCCTTTTCTGGGAAGCGTGCCTTGAACCGAGAATGACGGCTGCTGTTTGAAACGATAAATCTGAACATCGCGCCACTTGCTCGGTGCGCCACTCGCCCCGCGCCGCAGAGCGAGCGATGCGTGCGGCGGACCGCGAGAGCGTATCCTCAGGGCTGTTTGAAAATTGAATCCGAAATCCGGCGGTCGTCCCGGCGAACGCCGGGACCCATAACCGCAGGCCGTCGTGCTTGCGAAGGTCGTCTGCCGCCGCGCTTCCGCGGTATGGGTCCCGGGTCTGCGCTCGCTTCGTTCGCTTGCCCGGGACGACGGAAGAAATTACTTGCGTCTCCGCGCCGCAAGCGCGGACGCGTCGACGACATTGTCGACCTCCTCGCGCCAGCGCAAGATCTCCATCGCGAGCACGGGATGGTTAAAACCCTTGAGCACGAGATCGTCGAGCGGCTTGGCGTCCACCCATTGCTCGACCGCGCCATAGACGCGGCGGCTCACCACGATCTGGCCGGCCTTGGCCTCGTCGCACAGGCGCGAGGCGAGATTGGTGACGCTGCCGATAGCGGCATATTCCAGCCGCTGCTCGAAGCCGATCTGCCCGAGCGTGGCATAGCCGAGCGCGATCCCGAGGCCGAAGCCGAGGCTGTGGCCGCGGTTGCGCCACTTCTCGGTCAGAAGCCCGATGGCGTCGCGCATCTCGCAGGCCATCTTCACCGCGCGCTTGGTGTGGTCGTCGAACTTGATCGGCGCGTTGAACAGGATCATCACGCCGTCGCCGGCATAGCGGTCGAGCGTGCCCTCGTAGCGGAATATCAGTTCGCCGAGCGCTACATGATATTCGCGCAGCACGTTCATCGCCTCTTCCGGCTCGGTCGATTCGACGAACGCGGTGAAGCCGCGCAGGTCGCAGAACACGACAGTGACCTCGCGGCGGTGGCTGTCGAGCAGCCCCTCATGGCCGTCGGAGGAGGCGATCAGCTGCGCCACTTGCGGCGCGAGAAAGCGCTCGAGCTTGCGGATGCGCTCGATCTCGCCGAGCTGCTTCTCCACGCGCTCCTCCAGCGAGCGGTTCCAGTGCTTGAGCTGCTCGGTCTGCTCGGTCAGCTTGTCGGCCTGCTCGCGGACCACGGAGTTGACGACCGCAAGCTCGCGGCCCTTTTGATCCACCTCCGTGAACAGCCGCGCGTTGCGCATCGCAAGCACGGCCTGGTGCGCGAAGGTCCGCATCAACCCGATCAGGCTCTTCGGAAACTCGCCGGCCGCGTGGCGCAGCACCACCAGCGCGCCGAGCACGCCCTGCTGGTCCACCAGCGGCACCACCAGCACCGAATGGAAGCCGGCGGCGATCGCCACATCGCGCAGCTGGAAATCGGCGCTCGCAATGTCGGGGATCGCGACCGGCTCGCCAAAGGCCGCCGCCTGGCCGAGGATCGAGCCCTGCTCGGCGATTGTCTGGTGCTGGCCCTCGGCGGTCCTGTCGATGCCGCGGGCCTCGACCAGGTTGAACTGGCGCTTGCTCGCGTCATAGCTGAAGATCAAGACCGCATCGGCATGGGTGATCTCGAGCGCGCGCGAGGCGACGGTGGGGAGCACCGCGTTGAGGTCGAGCGAGGAGGCAACGGCACGGCCCACCTCCTCCAGCACCTTCAGCTCGTTGACCGACTGGTTGAGGTCGCGCGTGCGCTCGTCGACCTTGGCCTCGAGGTCGGAATAGGTCAGCGCGAGCTGGCCGGCCATGCTGTTGAACTGGTCGGACAGCTCCTCGAGCTCGTCCTTGGTGTTGACCTCGATGCGGTGGGAAAAATCGCCGGCGCCGATCCTGCGCGCGCCCGTGCGCAGCGCGTTGATCGGCACCAGCATCCGCCGCGCCAGCACGCTGCCGGCGAGCATGGCCACGATCAGCCCGAGGCCGATCAAGAGCGCGCCGCGCAGCAGCTGATCGCGGATCGGGGCCAGCGCCTGCGCCGTCGGCTGCTCGAAGAACACGGTCCAGCCGAGCTTGGGCACGCTCGCCGCCGTCGTCAGCACCGAATGGCCGTCGGCATCCAGGCCCGAGGCGACCGGCTGGGCGATGGGCTTCAGGAGGGCGGCGACCTGCGGCAGCGACGCCAGCTCCTTGCCGATATCGGGCCCGCGCGCGGACGTCGCCAGCACCTGGCCGCGCGGGTCGACGACATAGGCGAAGGCCGCCTTGCCGACCTGGCTGTCGCCAAGGAAGTCGGAGAGGAAGCGCAGGTCGATGTCGGCGACGGTGACGCCCTGGTTGAAGCCGGAATGCGCCACCGAGATCGACATGAAGGGCCGGTTGTCGACGAAGGTCGCGGGCGAGAAGCTGGTGCCGCGCGCCACCGTCTCGGAAAAGCGCATGTCGCGGGAGAAGTCGGCGCCGGAGGAGACGGCGATCTGGGTGCGCGACAGGCGGAGCTGCTCGCGGCCCTGGCCGGAGAGTTGCGACAGCTGGCTCACGGCCGGGACCTGGTTCAAGAGCTGGGCATAGTCGTTGCGGCGCTGCTCCAGGGTCACG
>Ga0335080_10006126_pt1 | contig 12432 bp, 9 predicted proteins | sample Lox_Sample_34_FD_206720 | JGI IMG/M metagenome (GOLD analysis project Ga0335080, IMG submission 206720) | Soil microbial communities from Loxahatchee National Wildlife Refuge, Florida, United States - Lox_Sample_3.4 | ecosystem: Environmental > Terrestrial > Soil > Wetlands | place: USA: Florida...
CGCGAAAGCTCCGAAGCGCTGCGCCGCGCCGTTTTGAGCCTCCCGGCGGCCTATCGCGAAGTGCTCGCTCTGTGCGACCTCGAGGAGATCGATTATGCCGAGGCAGCCCGCGCCCTGGGCTGCTCAGTGGGAACCGTCCGCTCGCGCCTGCACCGCGCGAGAAACCTGCTGGCTGCCAAGCTCACCGCGGCCGGCGCGAGAGGTTGTGCCGTATGAGCGAAACACCACGGTATCGGGATGCGGTGGCAGGCCGGGAAGCCCCCGGGGCCCTCGAAGGGAAACTCATGTCGGCGTTTCGCGAGCATCGCGCGTGGCGCCGGGCACGGCAACGCCGGATGTGGAGTGGCCTGGCGGCGGCACTGGCGATAGCCGCGGCGCTGGCCGTGATCGCGTTCCCGCGCCTGCGGCCCACGGACGTTCGCGTGCCTCCACCAGCCCCGCTGGTGGCCAAAGGCGCGGCGCCCGGCATGGAGCCGCCCGTCCAGCCGCCGGCCCCGCCGCCGCGAAAACCCCGTCCTCGCCGCAAGTCCCCGAAACCCGCGCACGAGCCGTCGCTGCGGCAGCCGCAGCAGGAGTTCGCCACCGGCTTTCTTCCGCTCGACGCGTCAGGCACGCTGCCCGCCAGCGGCGAAGTGATCCGCATGCAGATCCCGCGTTCCACCCTGACCATGTTCGGTCTCCCGGTGAACGAGCAGCGGCTGTCGGTCCCCGTCCGGGCCGACGTACTCTTCGGCGAAGACGGCCGTGCGCACGCCGTCCGCTTCGTCACCACGACTTCGTTCGAAACTCCATCAGAAAGGTAATCAGGATGTTCCGATACTTGATTCTCACCACTCTCGCGTTCGCCTCCGCCGGCGCCCTGCTCGCTCAGGAGCCCGCCGTGCGCGAACAGCACGAAATCGTCATTCAGCGGTTCGGCGACAGCGCCCCGATGACCGTTCACGCCGGCGGCGGCAACTTCGGCTTCATCTCTGCCGAGATGTCCTTCGAGGGCAAGACCGTGGCCGGCGCGCCCTTCACCGCCGAAGCGGTCAACGAGAGTACTCAGACGCTCGCCGACGGCAATCGCATCTCCCGCACCACGAAGAGCCTGATCGCGCGCGATTCAGCCGGACGCGTCCGTCGCGAGCAGTCCCTCGCGCCCGGGCTGATCGGCGGTGACGGCCAGCCCATGAAGCTCACCTTCATTCACGATCCCGTGGCCCAGACCGCGTATGTGCTCAACCCCGACCACACCGCGCAGAAGATGCCGCTGACCAAAGGCCCGGTCGCGCTCTCCGCGAACATCGCCGGCCCCGCGCTTCCTCCGCCGGCACCCGGCATGACCGCCATGGTGTTCCGGAGCGCCGCCATCACAGCGAAGTCCCCGGATTCCGGGAACTCCGAGACCAAAGACACCACCGAGTCGCTGGGCGAACAAACCGTCGAGGGCGTCGCCGCCGAGGGCACCCGCACCACCTCCATCATCCCCGCCGGAGCCATCGGCAATGAGAAGGAGATCAGGATCGTCAACGAGACCTGGTACTCCAACGAGCTCCAGACCATGGTCTCCAGCACCCATACCGACCCGCGCTTCGGTACCACCACGTACCGGCTCACCAACATCCAGCGCTCTGAGCCTTCCCCCGACCTGTTCCAGGTGCCCGCCGATTACACTGTCCGCGATGCGCCAAAGCCAGGCGCAGGTCTGCAGTTCGACTACAAGATCCAGAAGTAGTTTCCGCCGCGGCCGCGCGGGGTTCCTGAGCGGGCCCCGCGGGCCTCTCCCGCGTCGCCAAAACCCCTGCAATTTCCAGGCGAGAATACCGATAAGGTATCAGGTACCCCCGTGTGCTCACGAATGGCCTGGGCGGCCCCTGTCTTTGGGGTTCCGGCCGGTCTGCTGGCGATCTTTCTCGGTGGCTGTAGCCTGACGGATCCCACCCGTCACACCATCACTGCGGTCAGTGAGATCCGTGCTCTGCGCGGGACTCCGCCGAAGATCCGGGTTCACCTGCGCGGACACATCACGTTCAGCGACCTCCCGCTGAATCTGGTGATTTTTGAAGACTCCACCGGCGGCGCGCGCATCGAGAACACCGCGGCTGCCGGCAGCTTTATCGTGGGCCAGGCCGTCGCAGTCGAGGGCGTGGTCGCCAGCGGCGGATACCAGCCCTCCATAACCGTCTCGGGCATCGAGCGGATCGCCGCTTTCCCATGGGCCGACGCGCCGCGAGTGCCGCTGGACATGCTGGACCGCGCCGACCTGCAGTACCGCCGCGTGCAAGTGGGCGGCGTGGTGCGCTCCGCCGAACTGGACCGCAGCGGCGCGCTGGGCATGATGGTCCACGCTGCCGGCGGCGGCGTCAGAGTGCGCATTCGCGAACCGCTGGGCGACTACCGCTCCTATGTGGATGCCGAGGTCTCCGTAATCGGCGTTCTCAGCACCAGCCGTGACGCGGAAGGCGCGTCCCGCCAGGCGAAGCTGTGGGTCGAAACCGTGCAAGACATCGTCGTGAACAGAACCGCTCCCGCGCTGGCTATGACCCCGGAACGCACGGTGCAATCGCTGCTCGGCGTCCGCGGCTCCGCGAATCTGCCTCGGCACCGCTTCCGCATTCGCGGCGCCATCGCGGCCGTGCACGGGATTCCCACATTCACTGACGGCGCCGGAGAGATGCCCGTCCGCTTCGATTCGCCCGACGTCTCGTCGCCGGCGGGCTATGGAAGCTGGACCGCCTTCGTCGCCGAAGAGAACGGCCATCGCGTGTTGACCAATTGCGCGCCCGCCGGACCGCTCACCAGCCAGGGCGCTCCAGTGACGCTCACCAGCGTGAAACAGGTCCATTCCCTGCCTGTGGAAATGGCAGGCCGCGCGTTCCCGGTGAATTTCGACGCGGTGGTGACCTATTCCGACGAGCCCAGCCGCAACCTGTTCCTGCAGGATGACACCGACGGCATCTACGCCAACATGTGGGCCGTGAACACGCCTCTGCCGAATGCGGGCCAGCGCGTGCACGTCACCGGATTCAGCGGGCCGGGCGACATCGCGCCGGTGATCGCCCAGCCGCATCTGGAGACGCTCGGGCCGGGCGTTATGCCGAAGCCGTTCGCCGGCGGCATGGAGCAGATGCTGGCCGGAGAACCGGAAAGCCGCTGGGTGCAGGCCACCGGCGTGGTGCGCAGCCTCTCGTTCGACCGCGATCACGAGGTGCTGCTGGTCGGCTGGGGCATTCACCGTTTCCGCGTCCGTGTCGCCCGCGTGCCGGCCGCGCTGCCGGAATCATGGGTCGGCTCGCGCATCCATCTGGAGGGCGTCTGCGGCGCTCGCTTCAACTCCAAGCGCCAGCTTCTCGGCGTTCAGATCTTCGTTCCCAGCCCGGCCTTCCTCGTTCTCGATGAGAAGAGTGCCGGGCCGGCTCCGCTGGAAGCCATCAATACCCTGCTGCAGATCTCTCCGCGGCCCGCCGGCGAGCGTCTCTCCCGGTTCCGTGGAACCGTCACGCTCTCGCACCGCACCGGGCCCACATGGGTGGAAGACACGAAGGGCGGCGCGCTGATTCAGAACCATGCGCCCATCTCCCTGCGCCCCGGCGACATCGTGGAGGTGACCGGGTTCCCCGAACCCGGCTCTTTCAGCCCCACTGTGCGCGACGCGAATATCCAGATCGCCGGCCGCGACCACAGCCTTGCGCCCACGCGCCTCACCCCCACCGAGCTTCTGCAGGAGGGCTACGATTCCGAGCTCGTCCAGATCGACGCGTTTGTGGTGAACAGCGTGGGCAGCGCCGCGGGCGACGCCATCATCCTGCGCTCCGGCGACACCGTCTTCGAAGCGCGCATGGACAACGGCGCCATGCCTCCGCTGCAAAATGGCGCTCTGTTGCGCCTCACCGGCATCAGCTCCATCGCCGTGGACGATTCGCACGACCTGCTTTCCCCCAAGGGCTTCTCTCTCCTGCTGCGCACGCCCGCCGACGTCACCGTGCTGCGCGAGGGACCGTGGCTGAATTTCGACCGCATGCTCAGGCTGACCGGCCTCGTGCTGGTGCTCGCGCTGCTGGCCGTCGTGTGGATCATCGTGCTGCGCCGCCGCGTCCGCGAACAGACCGCCGAGCTGCGCAAGGCGCGCGACGACGCCGAGCAGGCCAACCGCGCCAAGAGCGATTTCCTCGCCGCCATGAGCCACGAGATCCGCACCCCCATGAATGGCGTGCTGGGCATGACCGAGCTGGTGCTCGACAGCGATCTCTCCCCGCAGCAGCGCGAAGACCTCGAGACCGCACGCGATTCGGCCAACTCGCTGCTCACCCTGCTCAACGACATCCTCGATCTTTCGAAGATCGAAGCCGCGCGCCTCGAAATCGCTTCCACGGCGCTGGATGTGCGCGAGTGTGTCGGTGAAGCCGTTCGTCTGATGCAGGTGCGAGCGAGGGAGAAAGGCCTCGACTTCGTCGCGCGCGTCGGCGACACGGTACCGCCGGTCGTGCTGGGCGACTACACTCGCGTCCGTCAGGTACTGCTGAATCTCATCGGTAACGCCATTAAGTTCACCGCGAAGGGTTCGGTGGAAGTGACGGCCGATCTCGTCGAATCCGGAGAGACCGCCGAACGTGACAGTGGCCTTACCCTCCGCTTCGCCATAACCGACACCGGCATCGGCATTCCCGAGGACAAGCAGCAGCTCGTCTTCGAGGCCTTCCGCCAGGCCGACGGCACCACGGCGCGCAAATACGGCGGCAGCGGCCTCGGCCTCGCCATTTGCTCGAAGCTGGTGGAACAGATGGGTGGCGCCATTCGCGTGGACAGCGAACCCGGCCAGGGCAGCACATTTTCCTTCACCGTCCGTGTCGCGCCCGCCGCGGCGGACGAAGCCGCGTCCGCGCCGGTGTCCGCCGTTTCCGAGTCCGGCGCACCCGCCTCCGGTTCCCTGCGCATTCTTCTCGCCGACGACAACGCCGTGAACCAGAAGCTCGTTGTGCGCATCCTCGAGAAGCTCGGCCACGTCACAACCCCGGTGAGCGACGGACGCCAGGCCGTGGAAGCCGCGCGCCGCGGTGAATTCGATCTCATCCTCATGGACGTCGAGATGCCCGAGATGGACGGCTTCCAGGCGACCGCGCTGATCCGCGCCGCCGAGGGCCCCCGCCGCGTGCCCATCGTCGCCATGACCGCGCACGCCATGGCCGGCGACCGCCAGCGTTGCATCGATGCAGGCATGGACGATTATCTGTCCAAACCCATCGAGCGTGAAGCGCTCGCCGCCATGCTCGCGCGGTTCCATCCGGCCGCCGAGCCTGCTCGCTGAAACGGCCGCGTCTGCTACCCTGAACAGGTTGCCGGTCCGCAAGTCGTCCCCGTGGTTCGCCATCGCGCTGCTGTTCGTATCCCTTCTGATCGCCGCGCGCACCGGCCGGGGCGACGAGCCCCACACCATCCCCGTCGGCATCATCGTCGTCAACTCGGCCGCCGAAGCCGAGGCTCTCATCGCGCGCCTCAAACACGGCGCGGATTTCTCCACCGTCGCGCGCGAGCACTCCATCGACCCGACCGGTTACGGCGGCGGCTTCCTCGGCAACGTCGATCCCGAATCGCTACGCCTCGAACTGCGCAACGCGCTCCATGGCCTCGAATCCGGCCAGATCAGCGGCGTTGTGCGCATCCCCGCGGGCTACGCCATCCTCAAGGTGCTCGAACCCGGCAAGCCTGCGCCGAAAGCACCGACCCACAACGGCACGCTCGCGCTCACCGCGCCAGCCAGCGTGCGCCTGACGCCGGTGACCTCCGGCTACGGCGAGTTCCTCCAGTCCATCCGCCGGGCCATCCCCGCCGACCCGGCGTGGCGTCAGGACCTGAAGGCCACCTGCGACACCCGCACCAGCGCTCCCGCGGCCGCCGCTGCCGCCGTGCGTCTGCGCCTCGATGAGCGCGGCAGTGAGATGGACCCGCTCGAGCTCGCCTACACCCGCTATACGCTCGCGCTGCTGCTTGCCTCCCAGGGGAAGTTCGACGAATCGCTCGAAAAGGCCGAAGAGGCCTACGAGGGCGCAATGTCGTCGCACTCGCCGCGACTCGCCGGTCACGAGGATCAACTCGCGGGCACGCTGGAGGAAGCCATCGGCGGCGACTACCTGCATCGCGCCATGATGGCCACGCGCATCGCTACGCCCATCGATTCATCACGCATCTTCCCCTGGCATCCCGGCGCGCCCGGCTTGCGCCCCGCCGACGTGGAGAAGGCTGTCTCGTACTTCACCAAAGCCCTGAAGCGCGACCCCTCGAACAACGAGATTCAGTATCTGCTCAACCTCGCCTACATGGCGCAAGGCACCTGGCCCGCGAGCGTGCCGAAGCAGTTCCTGATGCCGCCGTCCGCTTTTGCGTCGAAGGATGACGTGGGCCGCTTCCTCGACGTGGCGCCCGCCGCTGGCGTGAACCTGCTGGGCACCTCCGGCGGGGCCATCGCCGAAGACCTCGACAACGACGGCCTGCTCGATATCTTCACCACCCAGATTGACGATTGCGGCCCGCCGCAGTTCTATCACAACAACGGCGACGGCACCTTCTCGAATCGCAGCAGGCAGGCCGGGCTGCTCACCCAAACCGGCGGCCTCTACACCGTGCAGGCCGACTACAACAATGACGGCTGCGTGGACGTGCTCGTCATGCGCGGCGGCTGGGAATATCCGCGCCGCCGTTCCCTGCTCCGCAACAACTGTGACGGCACCTTCACCGACGTCACCGCCCAGGCCGGGCTTGCCGATCCGGTCTACGCATCCCAGGCCGCGGTGTGGACCGACATCAACAACGACGGCTTGCTCGACCTCTTCATCGCCAACGAAAGCGGCCCCGCTCAGCTCTTCCTCAACAAGGGCGACGGCACCTTCGTGGACATCGCGCACCAGGCCGGCGTCGACCGCGTCATGTACAGCAAGGGCGCGGCCGCGGGCGACTACGACAACGACGGCTTCCCCGACCTCTACGTCTCCAACTTCAACGGCCCGAATTTCCTGTACCACAACAACGGCAACCTCACCTTCACCGAGGTCGGTGAGCAGGCGGGTGTGCAGGCGCCGTGGATGAGTTTCCCCTGCTGGTTCTTCGACTACGACAACGACGGCTGGCCCGATCTGTTCGTCGCGTCCTACTATTTCTCCGTGGAAGAGGTCGCGCGCGGCTACATGGGCCTGCCGCGCAAGGGCGAGACGCTGAAGCTCTATCACAACAACGGCGATGGCACGTTCAAGGACGTTACCGTGGAGACCGGACTCAACAAGGTCTTTATGCCCATGGGCAGCAACTTCGGCGACATCGACAACGACGGCTTCCTCGACATCTACCTTGGCGTCGGCGACCCGTCGTTCCTCTCCGTGGTGCCCAACGTGCTGCTGCACAATATCGGTGGAAGACGTTTCGAGGACATCAGCGCATCGTCGGGCACCGGAGCGCTCGCCAAAGGCCACGGCACCGCCTTCGCCGACTTCGGCAACAACGGCAACGAGGACATCCTCATCGTGATGGGCGGGCCCACGGTGGGCGATCACTACCAGACGCGCCTGTTCCGCAATCCCGGCCACCACGGCAACGACTGGATCTCGCTGCACCTTGTGGGCGTGAAGTCGAACCGCTCGGCCATCGGAGCGCGCATCACCGTGACCGTGCGAAACGAGGGAGGCGCGCCGCGGAAGATCTATCGCACCGTGGACACCGGCAGCTCCTTCGGGGCCAACCCGCTCGAGCAGCACATCGGCCTCGGCAAGGCAGCGACAATCGACGACATCCAGATCTGGTGGCCGGCCTCGAAGACGCGCCAGAACTTCAACGGCGTGGAACCGAACCAGTTCCTCGAGATCCGCGAGTTCGCGGCTGACTACAGGAAGCTCGCGCGGAAGTCGTTCGTGGTGGGAGGGGCGGCAGCGAAATGAACCGTCTGGTTCCCATCGCTCTGCTCGCCGTATTCGCGATGGGCGCGGAGCGCGAGTACCAGGTCACCGGCCTCGTGCTCAGAGCCGACGCGCAGCGCCGCCGCCTCATCGTGTCGGAGGACGCCATCGAGGGCTACATGGAAGCGATGGTGATGGAGTACGACGTCACGGACGCGCACATCCTGGCCGGCCTGAAACCCGGAACGAAGATCGCGTTCACGCTCGTGGTCGGCGAGAAGTCGTCGCGCATTCGCGATATTCAGACGCGCAGCTACGAAAGCGCGGAGCGCGACCCGGCTCTGATGCGCCGCCTCGACATACTCGACAAAGCCCTCGGCGATTCGGGCGCAACCATCGCGCAGGGCCAGCTCGTGCCGGACTTCGCGCTCGTCGACCAGCTCAACCGCCCGGTGAAGCTCTCCGAGTTCGCGGGCAAGGTGGCGGCCATCACCTTCATCTACACGCGCTGCCCCCTGCCCGACTACTGCCTGCGCATGACCGGCAACTTCGGCGCGCTGCAGCGGCGCTTTCGCAAGCGGCTGGGCCGCGACCTCGTGCTGCTCAGCATCAGCTTCGATCCGGCGCACGACCATCCCGACGTGCTCGCGAAGTATGCCGATACGTGGAAGCCTGACCGCGACGGCTGGCGCTTTCTCACCGGCGACCGCGGCGTGATCAAGCGAGTCTGCGCGGAGTTCGGCATGAACTTCTGGCCCGACGAAGGCCTGTTCACGCACTCCCTGCACACCGTGATCGTCGGACGCGACCGCAGGATGATCGCCAACCTCGAAGGCAATCAGTTCACCTCACAACAGCTTGGCGACCTGATAGAGACCGCGCTGAAGTGATACGATGCGGCGCAGGAGCTCTCCTATGCGCATCTTCATCGCCGCCCTGTGCGCGGCCCTTCTCTGTGGAATCGCGTTCGCTCAGACCGGGTACCCTTTTCAGAACCCGTCGCTCGACGTCGAGAAACGCGTAGACAACATCCTCTCGCTGATGACCATCGACGAGAAGATCAAGTGCCTCGAGTTCGGCTCGGGCGTGCCGCGCCTCGGCATCCGGAACGCCGGCTGGTCCGAAGGGCTGCACGGTCTGGTCCGCAAGGGCGATTTCGGCGGCAAGGCGATCCCCACCACGTCGTTCTCCGAAGTGATCGGAATGGCCGAAACATGGGATACCGGTCTTGTTCAACGCGCCGGAGCCGTTGAGGGCTACGAGGCGCGCTACATCTTCCAGAACCCGAAGTACCACGAAGACGTGCTGGTGGACTGGGGCCCGAACTCCGACCTCGCGCGCGACCCGCGCTGGGGCCGCAATAACGAGAGCTACGGCGAAGATCCGCTCTTCGACGGCGTGATGTCGGTCGCGTTCATCCACGGCCTGCAGGGCAACGACCCAAAGTACTGGCAGGCGGCGTCGCTGATGAAGCACTTCCTCGCCAACAGCAACGAGACCACGCGCGGCACCTCGTCGTCCGATTTCGATGAGCGGCTGCTGCGCGAATACTACTCGGTGCCCTTCCGCATGGGCTTCGTGGAAGGCGGAGCGAAGAGCTTCATGGCGGCCTACAACGCGTACAACGGCGTGCCCATGACCGTGCACCCGATACTGCAAAGCCTCGCGGTGAAGGAGTGGGGCGGCAACGGGATCATGTCATCCGACGCCACCGCGATCGAGCTGATGGTGAATCAGCGCCACTACTACAAGACCATGAAGGAGGCCACGGCGGCGGCGATCAAGGCGGGAATTGGCCAGATCCTCGCGTTCTACCTGAAAACGCCGCAGCAGGTGCACGACGCGCTGGCCGACAAATCGCTCACTGAGGCCGATATCGACGCGGCGCTGCGCGGCAAGTTCCGCACCGTGATCTGGCTGGGTCTGCTCGATCCGCCGGCGATGGTGCCGTACGCGAAGATCGGCACCGAAGGCGAGCCCGAACCGTGGACCACGGAGAAGAACAAGGCCGTGGCGCGCGACGTGGCGCGCGAATCGGTGGTGCTGCTGAAGAACAACGGCATCCTGCCGCTCGACAAGGCGAAGATCAAATCGATCGCAGTGATCGGCCCGCATGCGAACGAGGTGCTGATCGATCTCTACGGCGGCAAGCTGCCCTACGCGATCACGGCGCTCGACGGCATCAAGGCGAAAGTGGGGGCGGGCGTCACGGTCAACTTCGCCGCGAACAATACCGACGATGCCGCGGTGAAGGCCGCGAAGGAGTCCGACATCGCGGTGGTGGTGGTGGGCAATCACCCGACGTGCAACGCGGGCCCGAACCTCGGCGCCATCTTCAACCTCGACGTCTCCAGCAAGCCGTGCGCCGACAAGAGCGAGGGCCGCGAAGGGCGCGACCGCGAGTCGATCGACCTCACGCAGGAAGAGCTGGTGAAGCAGGTCTATGCGGCGAATCCGAAGACGGTGATGGTGCTGGTGTCGAGCTTCCCATACGCGATCAACTGGTCGCAGGCGAACGTGCCCGCGATCCTGCACATGACGCACGCGGCGCAGGAGCTGGGCACCGGACTTGCCGACGTGCTGTTCGGCGACTACAACCCCGCGGGGCGGACGAATCAGACGTGGCCGAAGTCGCTCGACCAGTTGCCGCCGATGCTCGACTATGACATCCGTCACGGACGGACCTACATGTACTTCAAGGGGGAGCCGCTCTATCCATTCGGCTATGGCCTCAGCTACACCACATTCAAGTACACGAACCTGCGTTTCAGCCAGGCGAAGCTTGCGGCGAAGGGCTCGGTGACGGTGAGCGTGGACGTCACCAACACCGGCAAGCGCGCGGGCGATGAGGTGGTGCAGCTCTACGTGCAGCATCCATCGTCACAGGTGGCGCGGCCGAACAAGGAGCTGAAGGGCTTCGAGCGCGTGTCGCTGAAGGCTGGCCAGACGCGCACGGTGCAGATCCCGCTGAAGGCCGAATCGCTCGCCTGGTGGAACCAGAAGGCCGGCAAGTGGGAAGTGGAGCCGGAGACCATCCGCGTTGTGGTGGGCGGCTCCTCGGCCGATGCGCGGCTGCAGAAGACGATCGCAGTTACACAATAGGCCTCGGCCGCCGCGGGAGCAGCATCGGCGTGCGGGATTTGTAGTCGCGGTACGACGCGCCGAAGCGGAGTTCGAGTTCGCGCTCTTCGTAGAGTTTCACGAATGCCAGCAATGCGGGCGCGAAGAGGCAGATCGCCCAGAGCACGAACAGCGCCGACTGGAACCAGAGTCCCAACGAGACCAGCAGAGCCAGTCCGGCGAGCACCATTGGATTGCGCGTCCAGGCGTACATCCAGTCTGTCGCCACCTTCCGGCTGAGCGCGATGAAGAAGGGGGCGCCGAGTCCCCTGAGGGCGAGGTTCGCGATGGTCAGCAGGCAGGCCGCGCCGGTGAGGATGACCAGCGCCACCCCGATGCCGGAAGGCACGGGAAGCACCGGACCGGGCCAGCTCCGATATGTGCCGATCGCGAGGACGATGGGCACGCCGAACGCGAACCCGAGGGCGAAGTGCACAAGCGTGGTGGTCCACGCGACGCCGCTCGCGGTGCGCGGCCGGGCCAGCCGTCTTCGCCCGAGCCACGCAACCGGGATGGCCAGCAGGACTCCTCCGAAGACGATGGCCAGGTTCATCGCGCGGGAGAGCGGTGCGTTCGCCGCACACCACCAGACGATCCAGACCAACAGCAGGAGCCCGGCGCGTTTCATCACGCAACTCCGAGCAGGTGGTTGCAGAAGCTGACCAGGTACTTCCAGGCGAGGTAGTAGATGGCGAAGGCGAGCGGGAAGGCGATCCACATCCAGGCCGCGTTCTGCCCGATGAAATCGATGCCCAGCAGGCGGGCGAGCACGAAGCCGCCAGGGATCAGAATGAGCGGCAGGATGGCGCCGTGCACACCGAGAGGCAGGTGCCAGTGCTCGCGCCAGGCGAGGTATGCGACGTTCCACAGTCCCCAGGCGTTGGGCACCACGGCGAGCGGAAACGCGACGGCGCGCTCAATGGGGACGGGCACGTTGAAAACGTATCGCATTACGATATATCCGGTGAGCCCACACAGCATCATCGGAGTGGGCACAGCGACGCCGGCGATATAGGCACGAAGGTACGGATGGTTGTTCATAGCGTCCTCACAACTGGTACAGAAGCTGGGGGATGATTGCGGGGAACGCCACGAGTCCGAGCGAGACCGCGAACAGCAGGATGCGGTCGAAGAGGCTCATGCGCGCCGGGCCTTCATGGAGACGGCGAAGCATGCGCGGCCAGAGGTCGGGCGGTTCGGCGTCGATGGGGGGCATGGCGTTTCGGAGCATCTCGCGGATTTCCTTGTCGTCGGGTTTCATGGTGCGACCTGCAATCTCCTCAGGCTGGATCTCAACATTCCAATGGCCCGGTGGATGCGCGATTTGACGGCCGCCACCGAGATCCCCAGCGCGGCGGCGATCTCCGCGTTGGACTCTTCCTCAATCAAGGCCAGGCTCGCCGCGGCCTGGAGTTTCGCCGGGAGGCGCCCGAACGCGGCACGGATCGCG
>Ga0335080_10006127_pt1 | contig 12432 bp, 7 predicted proteins | sample Lox_Sample_34_FD_206720 | JGI IMG/M metagenome (GOLD analysis project Ga0335080, IMG submission 206720) | Soil microbial communities from Loxahatchee National Wildlife Refuge, Florida, United States - Lox_Sample_3.4 | ecosystem: Environmental > Terrestrial > Soil > Wetlands | place: USA: Florida...
CGGTTGCCCGAAATCAAGACATGCCACCTGCTCGGTGAACGGGCACAATAGCTGCATGACCGAAGCCCCGATGCGAAAGGTTCTCATCGTCGACGACGAGCCGTCGGTCCGGTTCGTGCTCGCCCGTACCTGCGAGCGGGTGGGCGTCCCGCACGCCGAGGCGGGCAGCGCCGAGGAGGCGCGCGAGGAGCTGGCGCGGAGCGGCACCGGGCGGCACGGGGGCATCGGCCTCGTGCTCCTCGACGTGAGGCTCCCCGGCGACGACGGTTTCACCCTCCTCGGCGAGCTGGCGGTGCGCTCCGATTCTCCCTTCGTGGTGGTGATGACCGCGGAGGACACCATGCGCTCGGCGGTGGAGGCGATGAAGCGCGGCGCCGCCGACTACCTGGGCAAGCCCTTCGACCTCGCACGGGTGGAGCGGATCGTCCGGGACCTCGCCATCGGGCCGGACCAGGAGCGCGAGGAGGAGCGCGCGCAGCAGAGGGGCGAGGGCGACCGGAGGCGCGAGGGAGCGTCCATGGAGACGCTCATCGGGCGCTCGCCGGCGATGGTGGAGGTGTTCAAGGAGATCGGGCGCGTGGCGCGCACCGAGATGACGGTCACGCTCATGGGCGAGAGCGGCACCGGGAAGGAGCTGGTGGCCCGGGCCATCCACTCCAACTCGGCCCGCGCCCGCGGCCCTTTCATCACCGTCAACATGGCCGCCATCCCCCGCGACCTCATGGAGAGCGAGCTCTACGGCCACGAGCGCGGCGCCTTCACCGGGGCCGCCGAGCGCCGCCCGGGCAAGTTCGAGCTCGCGAGCGGGGGGACCCTCTTCCTCGACGAGATCGGCGAGATGCCGGTGGAGCTGCAGGCGAAGCTCCTGCGGGTGCTGCAGGAGCGCGAGATCGACCGCGTGGGGGGCTCCCGCCCCCTGCCGGTGGACGTGCGCATCGTCGCCGCTACCAACGCCGATCTCACCCGGGCGGTGGAGGAGGGGCGCTTCCGGCGCGACCTCTTCTACCGGCTGGCGGTGGTCCCGATCCGGCTGCCGCCGCTCCGGGAGAGGGACGCGGACGTGGTTCTCCTCGCCCGCCACTTCGCCGCCAAGTATGGGGAGCAGCTCCGCGGCCGGCCGCTCACGCTCGCCCGCGACGCCGAGCCCCTCCTGCTCGCCCACTCCTGGCCCGGGAACGTCCGCGAGCTGCAGAACGTCATCCAGCGCGCGCTCCTCAAGCTCCCGGGGAACCGGCTCGCGGGGAAGGACCTCGCCCCGCTCCTGCCCACCACCGCGGCGCGCGAGAAGGGGCTCGAGGGCTTCGTCGAGTCCGTCCTCGACAGTCCCGCGCCCGAGACCGGCCGCTACCAGGCGGCGCTCGCGGCGCTCGAGGCCCCGCTGCTCGCGGCGGCGATCGCGCGCACCGAGGGAAACCAGCTCCGCGCCGCGGAGATCCTGGGCATGAACCGGAACACGCTCCGCGAGAGGATGAGGGTCCTCGGCCTGAAGCCGCGACCGGAGGAAGGTTAAGGCCCTCCCCCTTCCGGGATCGTCCTCCGTCCCTGGGACGCCGGGGCCGCTCCGCGGCCCTCCTCCCCCGGGAGCGCGTCCCTGCGGACCAGGCCTTCCTCGTCGCGCGCCCACGGGACTGCCGCCGGGAGCCCTCGATGGCCAAATATTCTCCTCGGGTTCGCCTCTCTCTCTCCGGGAGCGAATGGTGCGGGGGCTAGACAGGGCCGGGTCACCCGGCCCTGTCTTTTTCTGCGCGGGCGCCGGCCGCGCGGCCTCCCGGCGCGGGCCCGGAATCAGGGCCGCTTCTCGAAGAGCACCGTCGCCTGCAGGGTCCCCTTCGGCATCCCGGCGAGCGCGCCGCCCAGGCGGACCGACTTCTCGCTCCCGCCGCTCGCCCCGCGCACGGCGCTCTCCACCTCGTCCCAGCGCGACGGCGCCGGCGTGCAGACGGCGTAGAGCCGCACCGGCCCGGCGCTGCCGTCGAGCCGGGCCTGCGCGGGCAGCTCTCCCGCCCCGTCGAAGAGCCCCGCCTCCGCGCCCGGCGGGTAGAGGCGGGAGACGCCGCCCTCCGCCGCCGCGGCGAGCCAGAGGTGGCAGGGCACCGCGGTCCGGACGCGGAAGTGGAGCTCCTGCCCCGTCGCGACCCTGGCCCCGTCGTGGAGCGCCCTCCCGTCCTCCCCGCGGACGGCGAGGCCGAGAGGGGCGATCTTCGGCCCCATCTCGTCCGAGGCCAGACGGGGTGCGAGGAGGAGGAGCAGGCTCACCGAGGTGGCGAGCCCGGCGAGGGGGAAGACGACGAGGAAGCGGCGCCGCCAGCCCCGCGACCAGGGAGCGAGCGCCGCCTCCATCACCGAGTCGACGGTCGCCGGGTAGACGGCACCGCGGAACTCCTCCCCCTGTCGCTCCATCGCGAGGAGCCGCTCGCGGCAGCCGGGGCAGGCCTCGAGGTGCGGCGGCTCCGGCCGGCGCCGCACCAGCACCTCCTCGAGCTCGAGCTCGGACGGGCAGCCGGGCGCGTTCCGCCCTCGCTCCCGGGAGCGGTCCCCGCGGTGCCCGAGGAGCCTCTGGCAGTGGCCCGCGGCGCGTCGGTGCACGAGCGCGATCCCGCCCGGCCCCTCCAGCGCGGCGAGGTCGGAGACGAGCGCGGCAAGCACGTCCCGGGTGGCCGCGCTCGCCTCCTCCGCGCTCCCGAGGAGCCCGAGCGAGCACCGGTAGGCGACCGGGCCGAGCTCCCGGTAGAGCCGCGCGGCCTCTCTGCGCGGGTCGTGCATCGCCGAGGTCCATATCCGGGCCCGGGCGAATTGGCCTGCCTAACCGACGAGCACGGGGTGCTCGAAAGACGAGCAGCCCCTTCCCGGGGAACTGCCCATCCGGTCCAGATCGGGGCGTTCCCTCATGGCACGACCCGTGCTATCCCGACGCGCTGCAAACCCCCCGGCACCGTCAGGAGAATCTCACACGATGGCCAACATGACCCCGAAGCAAGTCCTCGAGCTCGCGAAGGCGAAGAACGCGGAGTTCGTCGATCTGAAGTTCAACGACTTTCTCGGCATCTGGCAGCACTTCACCATCCCGCTCGGGGAGCTCTCCGAGGCGGTCTTCGACGAGGGCCTGGGCTTCGACGGCTCCTCGATCCGAGGCTGGCAGGCGATCCACGCTTCCGACATGCTGGTGATGCCGGATCCGGCGACGGCGGTGATCGACCCGTTCATGGCGATCCCGACCCTGTCGCTCATCTGCACCATCGTCGACCCCATCACCAAGGAGCCCTACACCCGCGACCCGCGCAACATCGCCATCAAGGCGGAGAAGTACCTGAAGTCGACGGGCATCGGCGACACCGCCTTCTTCGGGCCCGAGGCGGAGTTCTTCATCTTCGACGAGGTCCGCTACGACACCGGCGTGAACCACTCCTTCTACAAGGTGGACTCGGTGGAGGGGCAGTGGAACACCGGCCGCGAGGAGCCGGGCGGCAACCTCGGCTACAAGCCCCGCTACAAGGAAGGCTACTTCCCGGTGGCGCCCACCGACAGCCAGCAGGACATCCGCTCCGAGATGTGCGCGGTGATGGAGTCGATCGGCATCAAGGTGGAGCGGCAGCACCACGAGGTGGCGACGGCCGGCCAGGCGGAGATCGACATCCGCTTCGACTCGCTCGTCAACATGGCCGACAAGCTGATGTGGTTCAAGTACATCCTGAAGAACGTCGCCCGCCGCCACGGCAAGACGGTGACGTTCATGCCGAAGCCGCTCTACGGCGACAACGGCTCGGGCATGCACACCCACCAGTCGATCTGGAAGGGCGGAAAGCCCCTCTTCGCCGGCGAGGGCTACGCCGGCATGTCGGACACCGCCATGTGGTACATCGGCGGCATCCTCAAGCACGCCCCGGCGCTGGCGGCCTTCTGCAACCCCACCACCAACAGCTACAAGCGGCTGGTGCCGGGCTTCGAGGCCCCGGTGAACCTGGCCTACTCGGCCCGCAACCGCTCCGCCTCCATCCGCATCCCGATGTACTCGCCCTCCCCGAAGGCGAAGCGCATCGAGTTCCGCTCGCCGGATCCGGCCGCCAACGGCTACATCGCCTTCGCCGCCATGCTGATGGCGGGGCTCGACGGCATCGAGAACAAGATCAACCCGGGCCAGCCGCTCGACAAGGACATCTACGGCATGACCCCGGAGGAACTCCGCGACATCCCCAAGATGCCGGGCTCGCTCGACGAGGCGCTCGAGAACCTCCGCAAGGACAACGCCTTCCTCTTGAAGGGCGACGTCTTCACCGAGGACGTGATCGAGACCTGGATCCAGTACAAGTACGACAAGGAAGTGAATCCCATCCGGATGCGCCCGAGCCCGCTCGAGTTCGCGCTCTACTTCGACACCTAGAGCCTCCGGGACTCTCCCGCTTGCATTAGCCACGGCCGCCCGGAAGGGCGGCCGTGGTCGTCCGCGGCCCTTAGAATCCCCGGACCGTGACTGCCGGGGTGGCGAGGATCGCGCGGGAGGCGCTCGCGAGCAGTCTCCGCGCCGCCGGGGGCGGCCTGCCGCGCGCCTACTGGGCGCTCTGGGCCGGCATCCTGGTGAACCGCCTGGGGGGCTTCGTCGTCCCCTTCCTGGCGCTCTACTTGACCCGCATCCGCGGCCTCTCCGTCGACCGGGCGGGTGCGGTGGTCTCGCTCTTCGGCCTCGGCGCGCTCGGCGCCGGCCCGGTGGCGGGGCTCCTCGCGGACCGGGTGGGACGGCGCGCCACCCTCCTCCTCTCGCTCGTGGGAGGCGGCCTCCTCACCATCGCCCTCGCCTTCGAGAAGGAGCCCGGGCCGCTCGCGGTGCTCGTGCTCCTCACCGGCTTCGTGGGGGAGATCTACCGTCCCCCGGCGCACGCGGTGGTGGCGGACGTGGTGCCGCCCGCCGATCGGCGCCGCGCCTTCGGCCTCCTCTACTGGGCCGTGAACCTGGGCTTCTCCATCGGCCTCGTCCTCGCCGGCCTCCTCTCGCAGGTGAGCTTCTCCCTGCTCTTTGTCGCCGACGGGGTGACCACCCTCGCCTTCGCGTTCATCGTCTTCCGGAACGTCCCCGAGACCCGGCCGGCGGAGGCGGCGCGGGAGCCCGCCGGGGAGGCGCTCGCGGGCATCCTGGCGCCGTTTCGCGATCGCGACTTCGCGCTCTTCTTCGTCCTCCAGTTCCTCCTCGTCGTCGTCTTCATGCAGTTCAGCCTGGGGCTGCCCATCGACATGACGTCCCACGGCGTCTCCGCCGCCGGCTTCGGCTCGCTCGTGGCGCTGAACGGCCTCCTCATCGTGCTCCTGCAGCCCGCGGCGGCGCGCTTCGTCGCCCGCTTCGACGGGGCTCCGGTGATGGCGGTGGGAGCAGTCCTCGTCGGGACCGGGTTCGGCATGAACTCGCTCCACGACACCGTCCCCTGGTACGCGGCCGGCATCGTGGTCTGGACCTTCGGCGAGATCCTCACCCTCCCCATCGCCTCCGCCATCCCGGCGGAGCTCTCGTCGCCGGCGCTCCGCGGCCGCTACCAGGGCGCCTTCGCCATGACCTGGGCGGGCGCCTCGGTCGTGGCCCCGGTCGTCGGCTCGCACATCATCGCCCGCTTCGGCGCCCCGGCGCTCTGGACGTGCTGCTTCGCCCTCGGCGTGGTCGCCGCCGCCGGCCACCTCGCCGTCGGCCCCGCCCGCCGCCGACGCCTCGCGGGCCTGCGGGCCGCTTCCACCCGGATCGAGGAGCCGGGGCGCGCCTAGCTCCCGCGCTCTCCCCCCCGATGGTCCGGTCGAGCCAGGAGACGGCAGGGAGGGAGGGCGCCGCCTCCGCCTCGCCGTCGCCGCCCGCACCGGCCGGGAAGGCCGGCCGCGGAGGGAGGCGGGCACTCCTCGCCGCACTCCTTCTCGCCCCCCTGGCGGCGGCCGTCCTCTACTCCGGGCACGTCGCCCTCCTCCTCCGCCGCGAGATGCGCCCGGCGCGGCTCCCGGTCCGTGCGGTCCTCGGGGAGAGCGAGCTCTCGGGTTTTCGCGAGGTGTCGTTTCGGACCCGCGACAGCACGGACCTGTCCGGCTGGTGGCTACCCCCCCGGAACGGGGCGGCGGTGATCCTGGTACACGGCCTCGGTGCAACCCGGGAGCAGATGCTCCCGCAGGCGCGCATGCTCCGCTCGGCGGGGTTCGGGATCCTCCTCTTCGACCTGCGCGCGCACGGGAGGAGCGGGGGCTCGGTCTCCACCTTCGGGGACGGGGAGCGGCTCGACGTCCGGGCCGCCGTCGACTTCGCCTCGGCCGACCCGGGCGTCGCGCCCGGCCGCCTGGGCGCCCTGGGATTCTCCTTGGGCGCGCTCGCGGTCGCGGCGGAGTCGGCGGAGGACGAGCGCGTCGGCGCCCTGGCTCTCGAGGCCGGCTACGGCACGATGGAGGAGCTCCTCCGCCACAAGTACGGGAGGGCCGGCGCCTTCTCGGAGCTTCCGGCCCTCGCCGCCGCTCGCGGGTTCGGCCTGCGGGTGGGCGAGGTGCGCCCGCTCGACCGGCTCGGGAGCCTGCCCCCGCGCCCGGTCCTGCTCGTCTACGGCGAGCGGGACCGGGTCACCCCTCCCGCCGTCGGCCGCGAGTTCCTCGCAGCCCTGGGCGGCCAGGCCGAGCTGTGGGTGGTCCCCGGGGGCGCCCACGGAGGCTGGGAGCGGCTCGCGCCCGACGAGCTCGAGTCCCGCCTCGTCCGCTTCTTCAAGGCGGCGCTGCTCCGGTAGGGTGGCGCTTCCTCCTACCGCCTCCGGCGCGCGGAGCGCTCCTCCCAGATGGTCCTCCACAGGAGCGGGAGGAACTGGACGTCGTCGACGAGGTACCGCCGGGCGAGGCGCCTCGGCTCCTGGAGGAGCCGGTAGAGCCACTCGACGCCGGCGCGCTGCATCCAGCGGGGGGCGCGGCGCACGCGCCCCAGGTAGAAGTCGAGGCTCGCCCCGAGGTTGACCACCACCGCCGGGCGGATCCGATCCCGGACGCGGTCGCTGAAGAGCTCGCTCTTCGGCGCTCCCAGGAAGGCGAGGACGAGGTCGGGGCGGGCCTCGCGAATGCGGTCGGCGATGCGGTCGTCGTCGGCGGAGGCGGTGAGCCCGATGACGGAGTCGTCCCACCCCACCACGTCCACTCCCAGCTCGGAGCGCAGTCGCTCCGCTCCCGCCGTCACCACTCCCGGAGCGCCCCCGAGGAGGAAGACGCGGAACCCGCGCGCCGCCGCGCGCTTCAAGAGCGGCAGGAGGAGGTCGGAACCCGAGACCTTCTCCGGCACCCTCTGGCCGACGAGCGGCGAGAGCCAGACGAGGGGCTGCCCGTCGCAGAGCACCAGGTCGGCGCGTCCGTAGGCCTCCCGGAAGTCCGCCTGCCGGGCGGCCTTCACGACGTGGTCGATGTTGGCGGTGAACACCGCCCCGCCCTGGCGCGAGGCGACGAGGCGCTCAATGACCTCGAGCGCGCCGTCCAGGGTCACCGGGTCGAGCTCGACGGGACCGTAGCGCACCCGCCGACGGAGCGAGTGGCCCGCCGACAGGGCGGAACCGCGGGCGTCGGCGCCCGGGGGCTTCACCAGGGCGAGCCCGGTAGGAGACAGGTTGGGTGAGGATTCCAAGCGTACCCGCCTTCCGTCCCGCGATGCGCGGGTCGACCTGGGCGATCTCGTATATCCGCCCGCAACCCCGCCCGCTCCTCTAACGTCCTCGATGCACGCGGCCCCGCCGCCGGGCGGGGCCGTCTTCCTGCGCCACGAGAAATCGGACCTCGAGGTCCCGGGGATCGCTCCACCGACCCCGCGGCCGTCGCCACATCATTCTTCGGAGAAGGTGTGGCTTTTGGGAAGTACCATGGAGAGAGGGCGCACTCGCGGTCCCGGTGCAAATCCATGAAAGACCTGAGTGATCCCGGGGACGTCGCGCCCCGGCGAGCTCACCGGCGGTCCAGCCGCTCGAGAAAGTAGGCGATCGTTCGCTTCAGGCCTTCGTCGAGGCCGACCTTGGGCACCCAGCCCAGCTTGTCGCGCGCGAGCGAGATGTCCGGGCGGCGCTGCTTCGGGTCGTCCTGCGGCAGCGGCCGGAACGCGATCTTCGACCGGGAGCCCACGAGAGCGACGATCCGCTGCGCGAACTCGAGGATGGTGTTCTCCGCCGGGTTCCCGAGGTTGACGGGGCCGGTGAACCCGTCCGCCGCCATCATGCGGATGAGCCCCTCGACGAGGTCGTCGACGTAGCAGAAGGATCGGGTCTGGGAGCCGTCGCCGAAGACGGTGACGTCCTCGCCCCTCAGCGCCTGCAGGGTGAAGTTGGAGACGACGCGCCCGTCGTTGAGCGCCATCCGGGGGCCGTAGGTGTTGAAGATCCGGACGATGCGGATGTCCACCGCATTCTGCCGGTGGTAGTCCATCATGAGCGTCTCGGCGACGCGCTTCCCCTCGTCGTAGCAGCTGCGGATGCCGATGGGGTTCACGTTTCCCCAGTAGCTCTCGCGCTGCGGGTGCTCCTGCGGGTCCCCGTAAACCTCGGAGGTGGAGGCCTGCAGGATGCGCGCCCGGAGCCGCTTCGCGAGGCCGAGCATGTTGATGGTGCCCATCACGCTCGTCTTGATGGTCTTCACCGGATTGTGCTGGTAGTGGACGGGCGAGGCCGGACAGGCGAGGTTGTAGATCCGATCCACCTCCAGCAGAATGGGCTGGATGAGGTCGTGCCGCACCAGCTCGAACCGGTGGTCGTCCATCAGGTGGATGATGTTGTCCTTGCTGCCGGTGTAGAAGTTGTCGAGGCAGATGACGTCGTGGCCCTCGCGGAGAAGGCGCTCGCACAGGTGAGACCCGATGAACCCGGCTCCGCCGGTGACTAGGATGCGCATTCGCCGCCTCTCCCCCGGGAGTCGGTCCCGGCCTTTCCTAGTCTCTAACTCGGTCGGGAGGCGCGGGGAAGGGTCGTCTCCGGTCCCTCCTCCGCCGACCCGGGTCGCCCGGCATTGATCCCTGCTCGGAAAAGCCTGCTCCTCCTGCTCGCCGCCGCCGCCGTCGCCTGCGGCTGCGATGGAGCCTCGGCGTGGACGAGCGCCAAGGAGATCGCCAAGCGTGTCGCCGGGTACCCGGCCTGGAAGCGGCGGGCGGCGGAGCGGCGGGCGGAGCCGCCGTGCCTGGCGGCCTCCCAGGTCGGCTACGCGCCGCAGATGCGGAAGCTCTTCACGTCTCCCCGCCCCTTCGAGTCCTTCCGGGTGGTGAGCGAGGCGGACGGCAGGGTGGCGTACCAGGGGGGGCGGCCCGCCCGCAGCGTCGAGACGGACGTGCTCGGCCCCCTCCACGTCGCATGGGTCGGGGACTTCACCCCCCTCGCCGCGCCGGGGCGCTACCGGGTGGTCCTCGCCGACGGCCTGAGCAGCCATCCCTTCGACGTGGGCCCGAACGTCTTCACCCTCCCCGTCCGGGCGGTGCAGCGGGCGCTCTACTTCCAGCGCGCCTTCACCGCCATCGAGCCCGCCTACGCCTTCGGCCCCTGGACCCACCCGAACGACGCCGACCGCGCCCCCCCGGGCGTTCGCAAGGGCTGGCACGACGCCGGCGACCTCTCGCTCTACAACTCCACCACCGCGAGCACCGTCTTCTGGCTCCTGTCGTCGTACGCCGACTTCTCGCCCTCCGCCGACGACACCGGCATCCCCGAGTCGGGCAACGGCGTCCCCGACCTGCTCGACGAAGCGCGCTGGGGGCTCGAGTGGATGCTCTCGGTCCAGGACGGCTCGGGCGGTTTTCGCAACTCCACCTGCCTCGAGAGGTACGGACCCTATGGAACGAACCGGCCGGAGGCCGCCGCGACCTACGTCGCGGGCGAGGTGGGCACGCTCCCGTCGGCGCGGGCGGTGGGCACCCTCGCCTTCGCTGCCCGGGTGTTCCGGGACCACGACCGGGCGTTCGCCGAGCGCTGCCTCGAGTCGGCGCGCCGCGGGTACGAGTACCTCGGGGCGCGTCCCGGCGAGAGCTCGGACGGCCCCACCTGCCCGGCCTTCCGGCTGGACGGGAACGCCGAGGTCGGCCGCGACGTGCGCATGTACGCGGCCGCCGGGATGCTCCTCGCCACCGGCGAGCCGCGCTTCCGGGAGGACTTCGAGGCAAGCTTCCAGGAGCTCGACAACGACGACGCCAGCACCTTCCGCATGAACTGGCAGGCCGCGCTCCTCTACCTGCGCGCGCCGGCGGGCACCCCCTCCCGCAAGGCGCTCATCCTCCGGCAGCTCCGGACGCACGCCGACCGGGCGCTGCGCGACGGCGAGGAGAGCCCCTTCGGATGGGCGACCCGGTACGCCTGGAGCTCGATCCAGGCGGGGTTCCAGCGCTCCGACGTCTTCAGCGTGCCGGCTTGCCTGGCGGACCCGCAGGGCGCCGCCCGCGACTGCGAGCAGGCGCTCGCCAACGTCCACTACGCGCTCGGGAGGAACTCCCTCCACCTCTGCTACGTGAGCGGGCTCCCCGGGGTGACGCACGGGCGCCGCCACGCCTTCCACCAGTGGCTCGCGGCGCTCCGCGCCGAGCCCTTCCTCTTCCCGGGCATGGTCGCGGGCGGCCCGGTCCGGACCCCCGACCCGCACGACGCCTCCTATCCGCACGCGCGACCCGTCCCGGTCTGGGGCTACTTCGGCGACCCCGCCATGCCCCGGGACGACTCGACGCCGGTGGACGGCCGCTACACCGACAACGACAGCTGGTGCACGAACGAGGTCGACATCGAGTGGCAGGCGTTTGCGCTCTACGCCCTCTACTTCGCGCAGTGGCGGGCCGCCCAACCCTGAGGGGAGCGCGGCCCGGGGGAGGAGCGCCCGAAGAAAGGGGAATGCCCTGGCTAGCGCCTCGCCATGGCCAGGACCGGTATCCCGTAGCCGTGCTCCACCTGCCAGCGCTCCACCAGCCTCTTGCTGCGCCGGTCGGCGATGGTGGAGGCGGCGATGGCAGCCACCAGTCCGACCAGGAGGCTCGCGAGCACGATCTGCGCCCGGTAGTTCTTGATGGGGCCGCGCGGCAGCTGCGGGGGGGTGATGACGCTGTAGCGGTACTTGAACGCCGCCTGGGCGGTGTCCATCTCCACCTGGGCCGCGTCGATGCGATCGAGCAGGAACGCGTGCTGGCGCAGGAGCAGGTCGACCTGGCTGCGGTCGTAGTCGAACTGGGGGTCCTCGTTCTCCCGCAGTGGAGGCGGCTCGAGCTGCTGCTGTCGGGGAGTCTCGCGCGGGACGGCGGCGGGCGCGGACGCGACGGCATAGCCGGTCTTGCGCGCCATCTCCGCCTGGAGGTCCTCGACCTCCGCCTTGAGGTCCTCCACCTGGCGGGAGGGCCGGCTGAAACTCTCGATGGCCTGGGTGGTGTTGAGAACCTCGGGGTGCCGGGGAGCGTAGATGAGTAGCTCCTTGGTGAGCTGCGCCTGGAGTTCCTCGAGCCTCCTCTGACGGAAGCCCTCGAGATCGGTGAGGGCGCGTTGCTTCGCCGCCAGGATCCCCCGCAGCCGCGTCACGTTCTCGTCCTCGGTGACCCGCGCCGCGGCGATGCGCGGCGCCGAAACGATCCGCGGAGCCGCCTGCGGCAGCCGGGGGCGGTTCGCCTTCCGCTTCTCGGTCAGCTGACTGATGCTGGCCGCGATCTCGTTCTGCAGCTGGGCGTCGTGGCTGCGCAGGATGGCGATGGTCTCCCCCACCGCCGAGATCTCCGAGGCGTAGCGGGACTCGAGGAAGCTCTGCACTGCCGCCTGGACCATCAGGCGAGCGGATTCCGGGTTCGACCACTCGAAGCTGATGGTGACCGTGCCCTCCTGGCTGGTCGACACCTTGAGCCGATCCTCGAGCGCGTCCACAAGGTTCTGGAGCACCTTGTCACGGTCGGCCTCCTTCTTGCCGAGGCGCGCGGAGATCCAATCGCGCAACCGCACCGCCGGGGCCCGCTCGGTCAGGTAGCGCTCCACGAAGTTCGTCTGCTTGCAGAGGGCGATGAGGTTGTCGCGCCGGACGAGGATCTCCCGCGCCGCCACGGTGGGCGCGTCCCAGTTCCGGTTCAATCCCGGGTTCGAGAGCGCGCTCATGACCGGGTTTCTCTGGGCCAGGATCCTCGCCTGGACCTGGTAGCGGAACGGCAGGACGTACACCGCAACCCCCCCGAGCGCCATGACGAGGAGAAAGGCGACCGAGGCGAGCACCTTGTGGCGGAGCGGCGCCCGGAGCGCGAAACCAATGGAGTTGCTGAGGAACCGGTAGTCGAAGAGGTCGGCGCTCTGGGCCGGAGCGCCGGGCGCGGACTCCGGGGCCGGGGGCTGCGCCGGGAAGGGCGCGACGGGAGCCGGCTGGCTGGAGCCCTCGCTCGACATGCGACCGACACTAGCACGAGCCTCGCGGCGGAGTGTACCTGCGCCCGGCAGGGGCGCGGGCTTGGGCGCGCCCCCCCCCCGGGGGCTC
>Ga0335080_10006128_pt1 | contig 12432 bp, 10 predicted proteins | sample Lox_Sample_34_FD_206720 | JGI IMG/M metagenome (GOLD analysis project Ga0335080, IMG submission 206720) | Soil microbial communities from Loxahatchee National Wildlife Refuge, Florida, United States - Lox_Sample_3.4 | ecosystem: Environmental > Terrestrial > Soil > Wetlands | place: USA...
CGGGAAGGGCTGGTAGCGGAAGCGCAGCTGATCGAAGCGGAAGAGCGAGGTCATCGCGCCTTCCGGAAGCTGACCAGGCTGCGATGCCCGCGGCTCGTCTGGCCGAGGTCGTGGGTGACCTCGACGGCGAGCTTGCCCACGTCCGCGATGCGCGCCACGAGCGCGGCAGAGTCGCGCCAGTGGAGCGCCTCGAACTCGCCCGGCACGTTCCCCTCGTCGAAGCCGACCTCGAACTCCGCGAGGAACAACCCGCCCGGCGCGAGGACCCGCGCCACCTCGCCGACCATTCGCTCGAGGTCGAAGGCGTGGTCGATCGCGTTGCAGTAGACCGCGTCGACCGAGTCGTCAGGGAACACCAGGCGGTGGAAGTCGCCCGGCAGCACGTACGGGTTCTCCGGGCCCGGCTCGAGGTCGATGCCGATCGCGAAGTGCCCGAGCCGATGGAGCGCGTGTACCTCCGTGCCGAGCCGCGCGCCGAGGCACAGCACCGAGCGCGCCGCGGCGAGCTCCGGGCAGGCGCGGAAGCGGTCCTCGAACTCCGCGAGCGCCTCCGCCTGGTTCTCCCGGAGCCGCCAGGCGATCGCGTCGAGCTTGCTCCGCTGGTGCTCGAGGTACTCGTCGTACGAGGCGTAGCGGCGCTGCGCGAACGCGCCCTCGCGCGCCCAGCGCTCGGACGCGAATCGATCTCGCTTGGCCGCGCGCTTGTCGGCGTGCTTTCGCACTCGGGCCTTGGGGCCGAGCCCATAGCGCAGGATGTTGCGGATCCGCCGCAGAGAGACCATCGGTCGCCCTTTTTAGCGCGCGCCCGGCGAGGGCGCCGCCGGGGCGTGCGGCGCCGCGCTCGCGGGCCAGAGGGGAACGCGCGCGCGCTCCGCCACGATCGGCTCGGACGTGAAGAGCCGGCCGCCGCGGGCGAGCGCCGCGAGGACGGCGACGTCGGTGTCGGTGTGTCGGCTCGACGAGGTTCCGCGCTCGGCGATCTCCGGGTTCGGGCCGTAGGCGTGGGTCAGCTCGAAGCTCACGCCCGCGACGACGACGCGATCGAAGCGCGGATCGGCGAGGCCGAGCGCCACGGCGTAGGCGCCGCTCGAGGGCTGCTTGCGCTCGATCTGTGCGATCAGCGCGGGGTCGTGGCCGCACTGCTCGACGACGAGGGCCTGCCATGCCGCGAGCGGTCGTGACTCGAAGCGCTCCCAGCGATAGCCCGCCGCGGCGAGGCGCAAACGGAACCAGGCCGGGCCTGTGCGCAGTTCGCGCGCGGGGCGAAGCAGGCGCCGCAGCGGCGCGCCCCTCGCCGCCGGTCGCGGCAGCAGGTGCAGCACCTCGGTACGCAGGCCGCGCATCACGCGCAGGCTCTGCCGTCCCGACGCGGCACCCGACGTCACGATCGCCGACACGACGGTGTACGCAGGCGTGGGGAGTCCGCAGCGCGCAGCGGAGTATCCCGACGCATTGGCGCAGCCCACCGCGTCGATGACCGCCCCCGGCGGCAGCGCGGGATCGGGCTTCGATCCGAGCACGAGCAGGGTCGCCATCGCGGACCTCGGAGCCCCGTGCTTTAGGCACTCGCGCCGCGCGCGTCAACTGGCGCGCGCTGAAGGCTCGCCCGGTGTCTGCTAGATTCCGGCGCCGTGAGAGGGGAGACGCTGGCTTCGATCGCTGCCTCCGAGACGCGCCTCGAATCGGTGTTACCGAGGCTCCCGCTCCAGGTGGCCCGGCCCGAGTGTCCGTTCTTCCACTTCGAGATCGACGACTTCCTCCCGCAGGACGAGTACGCGGCGCTCTGCGCGAGCTTTCCGAGCGCCGAGTCGTTTCCGGAGATGATCGAGGGCGACAAGCTGCGGCTCGGTTCACGCACGGGCGGCGAGGCCTTCTCGGCCTTCCGGCGCGAGCGGCCGGAGTGGGATCGACTGCTCGAGCGCTTGTCGGCCGAGCCCTTCCTCGCCCGGCTCCACCATCTGGTGCGTCCGGCGCTGGCGCGCTCGCGCGGCTGGGCCGGCGCGCGCCCCTGGCGGCTCGGCGACGTCGCCATCGGCCCCGGCGGCCCGCTCTTCGCGAGGCGGCCCGTGAAGATGCACTTCGAGTTCTCCCGGCTCGGCCGCGGCGCCAGCGTTCCGCCCCACACCGATGCGCCGGAGAAGCTGGTGAGCTGCATCCTCTACTTCGCGGATGCGTCGTGGCGCCCCGAGTGGGGCGGGGGCACGAACTACTACCGCCCGCGCGATCCGTCGCTCCGCCGCAACTGGCACAACCGAACCGTGCCGTTCGAGGCGTTGGAGCCTGTCTTCACCCAGCCGTTCCGACCGAACCGGCTCGCCGTCTTCGTGAAGTCGCGCGAGTCCTACCACGCGGTGCCGCCGCTCGAGTGTCCCCAGGGCGTGTGGCGCAACTCGCTGAACTTCAGCGTCCATCGCATCCGTCCCCGGCGCATCCGGCGGCTCGCCCGGTGGCACGACCGCGCCACCTTGTGGCTCGAGCGCCGGCGCCATCCCAGCGACTAGGGTGGGCAGCTCCGCCCCGACCGCGACCACCGCGCTGCCCGCAGTTCGCTGGGGCATCATCGGCTGCGGCGACGTCGTCGACCGGAAGGCGGGGCCCTCCTTCCAGCAGGTGGAGGGAAGCCGGCTCGTCGCGGTGATGCGGCGCAGCGGCGAGCGCGCGGAGGACTTCGCCCGGCGTCACGGGGTTTCGTTCTGGACCACCGACGCCGAGGCGGTGATCCGGCATCCGGAGGTCGACGCGGTCTACGTCGCCACGCCGCCGGCCCACCATCTCGAGTACGCGCTGCGGGTCTGCGAGGCGGGCAAGCCCTGCCTGGTCGAGAAGCCGGCCGGTCGCTCGTCGGCCGAGTGCCGCGCAATGGTCGAGGCATTCCGCCGCCGCGGGCTTCCGCTCTTCGTCTCCTACTACCGCCCGCACCTCCCGAAGTTCCGCCGAGTGAAGGAGATCCTCGACACGGGTCGCCTCGGTCCGATCGTCTCGATCCGCTATGCCGCGAGCCGCCCCGCGCCGGCCGGAGGCTGGCGCCTCGATGCGGCCGCCTCGGGCGGCGGGGTCTACGTCGACCTGGCGGGCCACGTCCTGGATCTGCTCGACGACTGGTTCGGCCCGCTCGAGCCGCTCGGCGGCGGAGCCGTGAACGCGCTCCCGGCGCACGAGGTCGAGGACGCCGTCGCGCTCTCGTTCCGAACGGCCGGCGGTGCGATCGGCTCGGCCCACTGGAACTTCGCCGCGACGCGGTCCTCGGAGGAGCTCGTCATCGAGGGGATCGCGGGACGGCTTGCGCTCGAGTGCATGGACTGCGAGTCGCCGCTGCGCCTCGAGCTCGTCGGCCCCGGCGCGGGCCGCCCGCGCCCTCCGCGCCATCGGCGCTGGCTCGACCGCGCGCGGGGTCGCGACAAGCACGCGCGCTGGATCCGGGAGTCGATCGAGTTCGAGCCGACACCGTGGGTGCACGCGCCGATGCTGCGCGCGATCACGGACGCGCTGCGCGGCGGGCCGCGCTGCCGGTCGACCGGTGAGGCCGCGCTGCGCACCGCGCGCGTCGTGGAGGTGCCGCTCGCCGAGTACTACGGCGGTCGCTCCGACGCCTTCTGGGAGCGGCCTCGGACGTGGCGCAGCCTGCGGCAGACCGGCGGGCGCGGCAGCGCACCGCGCGGCGACTACCGGCTCGCGCCCGAGGATCTGCGCGCCTTCGAGCAGCGCGGCTTCGTCGGCCCCTTCCGCTGCGATTCGCCCCACTGGCGCTCGATCGCGCTGCCCGAGTCCGAGCGCCTCGACCTGCACCTCGAGGACCCGCGCGTCTTCGCGCTGTGCGCCGACGCCTCGGTCGTGGACCGCGTGGCGCAGCTCTCCGGCAAGGACGACGTCTCCCTCTTCAAGACGCGGATCTGGTCGAAGCCGCGGGAGAGCGAGGCGGTGGTGCCGTGGCACCAGGACGTCGGCGCCCGCAACGGCGGTCTGCGCGGCGACGGCTCGCCGGTCCCGACGCTCACGGTCTGGCTGGCGCTCGATCCGGTGACGCGCGAGAGCGGCGCGGTGCTCGTCCTTCCGGGGAGCCAGCGCACGCTCTTCGGCGACTGGCGGAAGAACTTCGCCGCCGGTCTCGAGGCGAGCGGCGCGCTCGCCGGGGTGGACTTCGGAAGCGCGGTGCCGCTCGAGACGCGGCCGGGCGAGTTCTGGATCTTCCACTCGTGGATCCTGCATTCGAGCCCGCCGAACCGCTCGGGCGGGCGGCGCGCGGCGCTCAACATGCGCTTCTGCGCGCGCGGGGACGAGCTCGAGCCGGAGTTCACCTACCTTCCGATGTCGCGCAGCGCGGCCCTGCGCTGACCGGCCTCAGGCCTCGGTGGGCGGACGCTTGCCGGGATCGGCGCCCTGGACCAGCCAGTCGAGGATCTCGGCGTAGCGCTGCGCGAGGCGCCTCCAGGTCCAGCTTCGGATGGTCTCGCGGGCGCGCGCGTTCGCCCCGACGTGACGTCCCGGGTCCTGCAGGACCACCTCGACCGCGCGCGCCATGTCGCGCGGGTCGTCGGGGTCGAAGAACGGCACCTCCGCGCCCATCGCCTGCACGTGCTCGCGGGCGGACTCGATTTCCGCGCAGGCCACGGGTCGGCCGAAGTGGATCGCCTCCTGCACGATCGCGGCGCCGCCCTCGGCGCGGCTCGGAGAGATCGCGAGGTCGCAGATCTCGTAGAGCGCGCGCACCTCGTCGGAGCGGAGGAAGCCTGGGAGCAGCACGTGCTCGCCCATTGCGAAGGAGCGGATCGCGTCGCGGATCGGCTCGGTGGTCTCGGGCGAGTGCTCGGAGCCGGGGCACACGAAGGTCACGCGGTGTCCCCGCTCGATCAGCCGGGCCGCCGCCTCGACCAGTCCGACGTGGTTCTTGTGGTGGTGGAGCGCGCTCGGATAGAGCACGAGGCGCGCGGCCGGGTCCGGGCGGAAGCGCGCAGCGACGGAGCGGACGGCGTCCTCGCGCAGCAGGACGTCGCCCAGGAGCGTCGGGCACGCCGTCCGGAAGAGCTTCCCCTGCGCCGCGGGGAACACCGACGGGAGGAGCCGGAAGGTGCGCGGGAAGGGAACGATGATGGCGTCGGCGAGGGCCACGCTTTCGGCGTAGTGTGCGCGCCGGCTCTCCAGATGCCGGCCGTACTTCTCCGGGGCATCCACCACGAAGAGGTCGAAGCAGCACAGCAGCGTCGGCGCCCGCGGCGCGCGGAGCGGCTTGGCGAAGGGGTGCGGCAGATACTCCGCGTCCGGCCGCGAGCCGAGGCTCTCCGCGCCGCGCCGCGCGGAGATCCCTCGCCGCAGCGCGGCGCCGAGCCCCCCGCCGCCGAACGCCGATCGCGGCGTCATCGTATCGACCCAGTCGAGATCCGGCGTGCGGTAGGTGCGGGCGACCGCGTCGTCGGCGACCCCGTCGACGGCCCAGACGCCGCCCTCGCGCAGCGCGGTGAGCGCGCGCGCCGTGTAGTGGGCGATGCCGAGGTTGGCGTAGGCGCCGGCGATCTGCATGCCGCCGAAGTTCACGCGCAGGCGATGCGCCTTCACGCGCGCGATCCGATTGCCGCGCGCATCAGCGCCGCAGCTCGTCGCGGAGCACCTGGAGATAGCCCCGACCGTATCGCTGATCGGGCTCCACGTGGTTCCCCTCGGCCCACTCGTTCCACGACTTGAGGAAGAGCAGGCGCTGCTCGGGCGGCTGGTGCTCGACGCGCGCGAGCGCCTGTCGCAGGTGGACCCGGAAGTGCTCGGGAGTCGAATCGTGCAGGATCACGGCGTCCATGCCCATGCGCGGCGACGTGTCCCAGTTCGACAGCACGGTCGGGTGCTCGAGCCAGGGGAAGTCGCCGCGGAAGAGAAGGTACGGGAGCGCCTCCTCGTAGCGGTAGAGGTGGCGCGGCCGGCGGCGCAGCTCTCGGATCCGGCGCGCGCGCTTGCTGCGCCGGTCCGACAGGCGCCTCAGCGTCGCGTGGTGGCCGTAGGTCATGGCGTCGTACCCGAGCGGGCGCGGATCGAAGTCGCCGCGCCAGTGCTCCCACGCGTACGCGACGAGGTGGAGGTCGCCGAGGCCTTCCTTGAGAGCGAGCTCGCGCCACAGATCGGTGAAGCGCCGCGGCTCCGGCATCGCCTCGGGCTGCAGCACGAAGAAGAGCGGCCGCCCGTCGACGCGCACGTAGCGCGCGTCCTGGAACGCGGGGAGCAGCGCGTAGAAGTGCGCCTCGTCGTCGGCCGGGCCGGGATAGGTCTGTCGCTGGAGCACGCGTTCCGGCTCACCGCCCCAGATCCCGGTCCAATCGTGATTGCCCCACGCGAGGCAGAGCGGGTAGTCCGGCTCGCCGCTCTCGAGCACGTCGCGGAACGGCCGTTCGAGCAGCCGCTTGCCCGCGAACCAGTAGTGCCAGTAGAGGAAGCCCTCGATCCCGTGGGCGCGCGCCATCTCGGCCTGTGCGATGCGCGTCTCCGGGACCCGCAGATCGTAGAAGCCGAAGTCGGCCGGGAGGTGGGGCTGGTAGTGCCCCGGAAAGAGCGGACGCGCCTTCGCGACGTTGGTCCACTCGGTGAAGCCGGGTCCCCACCACGCGTCGTTCTCGGGGATCGGATGGAACTGCGGGAGGTAGTGGGCGAGCACGCGCGCCGCGAGCACGCGCGAGGCAGGCGTGGGGCGCTGCCCCGCCTCACCCGGCGGGCTGGAGCGCTCCAAGTCGTCCGCAGAGGGTCGGTGCATGGCTCGACGTTTCGATGGGGGTCGGTCGCCGGAAGGGGGTAGTGCACGAGCGGCGATCCGTCGACCTCGCGGAGCGCATCGGTCAGACTCGCGCGGCGCTGAGGGTCCCCGCGGGCGTCGCGGCACCGCGACGCGGCTTCGCGGAGCCGGAGTCGAGGGTTCGTCGTGCGAATCGCCGTCTGGCACAACCTGCGCTCGGGGGGCGGCAAGCGCGCCCTCTACCATCAGGTCGCGGGCCTGGTGGCGCGGGGTCATCAGCTCGAGATCTGGTGCCCGCCCACGGCGGATGCGTCGGTCCTCCCGCTCCGCGACCTCGCGCCCGAGCACGTGCTTCCGCTCGACGAGCCGAGCCGGGCCGAGCGCCGATCCTCCTATCGCCGCACCACGGGGATGCTCGAGCGCATCGACGATCACTGCCGGCGCTGTGCCGTGGAGATCGATCGCGGCCGGTTCGACGTCCTCCTCGCGCATCCCTGCGTGCTCACGCGCGCCGCTCCGATCGGACGACACCTCCGCCTCCCCAAGGTCCTCTATCTCCAGGAGCCCTTCCGGAGCCTGTACGAGGCGTCTCCGGAGCTCCCCTGGCGTGCGCTCTCGATCCCGCGCCGCGCCTCGCTCCACCAGATCCGCCGCTACCTTCGCGACCTCTCCAAGGTCCAGGGCCTGCGCGTCCAGGTGCGTGAGGAGTGGCGTAGCGCCAGCGCGTACGACGGGATCCTGGTGAGCTCGCTCTTCAGTCGCGAGAGCGTGCGCAGGGCGTACGGGCTCGAGTCGCGGGTGTGCCGGCTCGGCATCGACGCGGCGCTCTTCGCGCCGGGTCGGGCGGTGCGCGAGCCGTTCATCGTGAGCGTCGGCGGGCTGGACGTGCACAAGGGTGCGGAGCGCGCCATCGACGCGCTCGCCGCCATCCCCTCGAGCCGGCGGCCACCGCTCGTGTGGATCGGGAACTACGTCTCGGAGCGCTATCGGGGCCGGGTCGCGGAGAGGGCCGTGGCGGCGGGCGTCGCGCTTCGCGTCGAGACGGCCGTCTCCGATGCGGCGCTCGTCGACCTGCTGCAGCGGGCGAGCGCGATGCTCTACGTGCCGATCCTCGAGCCCTTCGGCCTCGCTCCCCTCGAGGCGAACGCGTGCGAGACGCCCGTCGTCGCCATCGCGGAGGGCGGCGTGCGCGAGACGATCGAGGACGGCGTGAACGGCTTCCTGCTGCCGGACGGCGATCCGGCCGCGCTGGCGGATCGACTGTCGTCGCTGCTCGGCGACCCCGAGCGCGCGCGGGCGATCGGACGGCGCGCGCGACAGCGGGTCCTCGAGCGGTGGGACTGGGCCGGGGCGGTGGATCGGCTCGAGGCGCATCTGCAGGCCGCCGTGCGGGCCCGGACTGCCTGACGGGGACCCTTCAGCCGCCCACCGCCTTCAGCACCTTGCGCTCCTCGACCACGCCGTCCTCGACGTTGTAGATGCGGTCGGCCGCGTCGAGGAAGGCCGGGCGGTGCGTGATCGAGAGCACCGCCATCTTGCTCGCGAGCGAGCGGATGCTCTGGATGATGTGCCGCTCGGTGTCGGGGTCGAGGGCGCTCGTCACCTCGTCGAGCACGAGAAGCCGCGGCCGCGTGACGAGCGCGCGTGCGAGCGCGATCCGCTGGCGCTGACCGCCCGAGAGCTTCGCTCCCTGCTGGCCCACGACGCTGTGGATCCCCTGCGGCAGGCGCTCGACGAACTCCCACGCGCCCGCGAGCTCGAGCGCCTCGCGCACGCGCGCCTCGTCGATCGCGGGGTCGCCGAGCTGGATGTTCGCGAACACGCTGTCGTGGAAGAGCACGAGCTCCTGAGGCACGTAGCCGACGATGGTCCGCCAGCTCTCGAGGTCGAGCTCCTCGAGCGGGACGCCGTCGACGAGCACCCGGCCGCTAGACGGGACGTGGAGGCCGAGCAGGAGGTCGGCGATGGTGGTCTTGCCGGCGCCGGACGGGCCTTTCATCACGGTGAGCGATCCCGCCGGGACGACGATCGAGACGTCGTGCAGGATCTGGCGGTCGCCGTGGGAGAAGCTCACGCGGTCGAGGCGGCAGTCGCGCTCGAAGTGGGCGGGCGCCGTGCCGGGGTTCGGCTCCGGCACCGACGCGGCCTTCTCCATCAGGCGGTGCACGTCCGCGAACGGGATCGAGACCTCGGCCAGGTCCTGGTAGGAGAGCTGCACGCGGCTCATCGCGGAGGTGGTCTTCTTCAGCAGGAAGCCGACGACGAGCACCTCGACGACCGAGACCTTCCAGACCGCCCAGGCCAGCGTGAAGCCGAGCGAGAGGAAGAGCAGGCCGAGGGCGTCCTGTCCGGAGCGCATGCCCTGCTTCGCCAGCACCTGGCGCCGCGACGCCTTGCGCACCGCCGCGCTCTTCTCCTCGAGCAGGTTGCTGAACGCCGCCTGGCGCGCCGTGGCACGCAGCGGCTTCAGGTTGCTGAGCGAGTCGACCAGGAAGACGACCATCTCGCGGCTGCGGCGGACCTGCTGCGTACCGGCCTTCCGCGAGAGGCGGACCAGGAACTGGAGCGCGAGGGCCGTGAGCGCGCCGAGCGCCAGCGCGCACAGCGCCAGGCGCCACGAGATCAGGCACGCGACCCCGAACGAGACCACGCACTGGATCGACTGCGAGATCAGCTGGGCGGAGAGCTGGTAGGCCTCGCCCACGCGCCCGATCTCGCCGCCGAGGGCCGACACGAAGCGACCGACCGGATAGCTCACCAGCCAGCTCCAGCGGGCGCGGAACAGGTTCTTGATCATCTGCAGGCGCAGCACCGCGACCAGATCGGAGACGACGTTGCCGACGTGCCGCGCCGCGAAGAACTGGATCACCGACGTCAGCAGCAGGACCGTGACGATGAAGGCGCCGAGGAAGCCCACCTCGAGCGGGAGACCCAGGCGCTGGACCACCTCCCGGGTCGTGGTCATCAGCGCGGTGCTCTTGGTCTCCTGCCCGGTCGCGAGGCTGAGCAGCGGCACCAGGCTGGCCACGCCGACGCCCTCGAGCAGGCTGGCGACCAGCAGGGCCCCGACCACGATCCAGGGCGTCCGCCCGCCGGACTGGAAGAAGAACCGAAGGATCTTTCGCACGGGGCTCCTGCGGGCGCGTCGCGAGGGAGAGGGATCGCTCCGGCGCGGGCTGGGCGAGGGCGGGGCGGAGCGTAGGTCTACCGACCGGCCCGTCAAGTCGCGCCGCCCTGCGGGGAGGACTCAGAAGATCCGGTACTCCTGGCGCCTGGCGTATCGATCGAACGAAAGGTCTCCGAGCTTGACCCGCAGGGGGAGGCGCGCGGGATCGGTGATGCCGCGGCGGACCTGGTACACGAGCGACGGCCGGATCCAGCGCCGCGCCACGCACTGCTCCAGGAAGGCGATCTCGATGGCGCCGGCCTCGACCGCCTCGCACAGCTCGCGCACCCACAGCTCGGCGAGCGGGTTCGAGCGCACCAGCCAGGGCTGCTTCCACATGTCCGTGTAGTGGAGGAGGCGCGTCTCGCCGGGCTCGTAGAGCTCGCACGAGTTCCAGCGGAAGGAGAGCCGGGGCACCATGCGGCCCGGAACCTGGAAGTCGTACATCAGCGCGTCGTAGGTGAGCGCACCGCGGTCGAGGGCGTCGACGATCTCCGAGACGCGCCAGCGCGTGCTCTCTCCGATCAGCAACACGCTGAACACCGCGCGTCGGCCGGGCGTGCCCTCGCAGCCGAGCACGTCCGCGCCGTCCAACGGCGTGTCGTAGAGCTCTCCGATGTCGCGGAAGACGATCATGTCCGAGTCGAGGTAGATCGACTTCCGCGCGAAGCCGCCGAGCTCGGGAAGGAGGAAGCGCTGGAAGGTGAACGGGGTGCGAGGCTGGTTCTCGCGGTCCTTCGGCAGCGGCACCGGGATCCGCGCCTGCCAGAGCGGCACGATCTCGAGCTCGCGCCGGGTGTGCTTCCGCAGCGTCCAGGCGAGCACCCGGAGCGGCAGCATCTGCGCCTCGGTCGAGCCGACGCCGATCAGGATGGGATCGCTCATCCCCTCCGCTCCTCCCGGGCGGCCAAGCTAGGGCATCCCCGCGGTTCGCCAAGGCGGCGCCCGAGCGGCGTCAGCCGTCGAGCAGGCGCCGCCGCGCCGCCGCGTCCTCCACCAGCTCGTCCATCCGCGCGCGCTGCTCCTCCATGCTCTCGACGAGGCGGAGCTGGGCGCGACATCGATCGAGGTTGTGTCCCGCGCGGTGGATGCGGAAGTAGCGGTCGCCCGCGAGGTGGTCGGCGAGGAAGCGCATGGCGAGCACGAGCGTGACCAGCCGGCCCGATGGGACGAGTGCGGCGCGCTCGGCGCCGGTGAGGAAGCTCCGCGCGCCGCGCAGGTAGCCCTCGACCAGCGCCGCGAAGAGCGGCGGCTCGACCCGCACGCGCGAGAGGTCGCGCTCGTCCTCGGCGGCGGTGCTGGTCGCCGTGCGCACGAGGTCGCCGAAGTCGTGCAGCACCGGGCCGGGCATCACGGTGTCGAGGTCGATGATGCAGACCGCCTCGCCCGTCTCGTCGTCGAGCAGCACGTTGTTGAGCTTGGTGTCGTTGTGCGCGATGCGCTCGGGGAGCTCGGCCGGCCGCAATGCGTCGAGGGCCGACTCGCGGACGCGGATCGCGTCGAGCTCCGCACGGCAGCCAGCGAGACGGCGCTCCGAATCCTCGCGGGCGGCGTGCAGCAGGGTCTCGAACCGATGGCGCGCGTCGTGGAAGCGGGGGATCGTCTCGTGCAGCCGCGCGCCCGGGAGGTCCGCGAGCTGCGCCTGGAAGCGGGCGAAGGCCTCGGCCGCCGCGAGTGCGTCCGCGGCCGAGCCCACCACCTCGCGGCTGTGGGCGCGCTCGATGAAGCGATAGGTGCGCCAGCTCTCGCCCTCGGCGTCGCGGTGGAACGGCGTCCCGTCGCGCGTCGGCACCAGGGAGAGCGCGCGGCGCTCGGCGTCGGGCAGGCCCTCTCGCGCGAGCGCGGCGCGCTGGTGCGCGGTCACCCGCGCGATGTTCTCCATCAGCTTCTCGGGCTCGGCGAACACGCGGCGGTTGATGCGCTGGTGGAGGTAGCGGGTTTCGCGTCCGCCCTCGTCGAACACCGCGACCAGCGTCTCGTTGATGTGGCCGTTGCCGTAGGGTGCCGACGAGACCCAGCGGCCCGCGATCGCGAATGCCTCCGCGACGGCGCGCAGCCGCTCGCGCGGCGGCGCCGGACGGAGCGGGTCGCTACTCATGGCGCTCGATGGATCTGCACGGCGCAGCGCTTCCCCACTTCGTCTGCCCGCGGATCGCGCATGGTATCCGCGTCGACGGCGACGTCCACAAGGCGCCCTGGCCGTCGATCGCGCCGCTCTGGCTGGTGCCGTCGGACGGGCGGGGTGCGGCCCCCGACGAGGACGCGGCGCTGCGCCACCTGGCGCGCGATGCACCGCCCCTCGATCCCTCGGTGGTCTTCCAGCCGACGGCGGTGCGCGTGTGCCGCGACGACGCGCAGCTCTACGTCGCCTTCCAGTGCGCGGACCGCGACATCTGGGGGAGCTTCAGCGGCCGCAACGCGCCGATCTATACCCAGGAGGTCGTCGAGGCCTTCCTCGCGCCCGACGGCGACGTGCGGCGCTACGTCGAGCTCGAGACGAGCCCGCGTGGGGCGTGGTTCGAGGCGCTCGTCGAGAGCCCCGAGCGACGGCGCCGCGGGA
>Ga0335080_10006129_pt1 | contig 12432 bp, 9 predicted proteins | sample Lox_Sample_34_FD_206720 | JGI IMG/M metagenome (GOLD analysis project Ga0335080, IMG submission 206720) | Soil microbial communities from Loxahatchee National Wildlife Refuge, Florida, United States - Lox_Sample_3.4 | ecosystem: Environmental > Terrestrial > Soil > Wetlands | place: USA: Florida...
GATTTCTGAACCCGGTTCACGAAAAGAGAGTGAAAGAGATCATCCGCAGCGAGTACAAAGAGTTTCACATCGGCTACATGCCGGTCGTGCTCGCCGGCCAGGTCGTGGGCAAGCTGGGTGAGTACGAGAGAACCATGGCCGCCATTCTCGATGCCTATCTGCAGCGCTCGATGCAGATCGAGCTTTCGACCTGTTGGGACAAACTGCGAGATCGGGGGTACAAACGCCCGCTGTCGATGATTCAGAGTTCCGGAGGCATTGCCGAGGTGTTCAAGACGTCTGCCAGCCGGACCTTCAACAGCGGCCCGGTGTCCGGCTTGATGGGTGCTCACCACGTAGCCAAGCTCCTCGGCTTCCACAATGTGGTGATGGCGGACATGGGAGGCACCAGCTTCGACGTCGGCCTGGTGGTCAAGGATAGTGTACGCAGCTACGACTTCCGGCCGGTCATTGACCGCTGGATGGTCGGCATCACCATGATCAAGACGCTGTCGGTTGGAGCCGGCGGTGGTTCGATCGCCTGGCTGAACAAGCTTCTGAATAACCAGTTGCAAGTCGGGCCCAAGAGTGCAGGATCGCTGCCCGGTCCGGCCTGCTTTAATCGGGGAGGCAGCGAGCCCACGGTTACCGATGCCGACGTGATTCTGGGCTATTTGAACCCCCAGTTTTACTTCGGCGGCAAGCTGATCCTGAATAAAGAGAAGGCGGCGCAATCGATTCGCGACAAAATTGCCAAGCCCCTTGGCCTGGACGTCGAGCAAGCGGCTGCGATCATTCGCAAGATCGTCGATGGCAATATGTCGTCCGCCATCATGAAAGAGGTCCATCTTCGCGGCTATAGTCCGGAGGAGTTCATCCTGTTTGCGGCGGGCGGAGCCGGTCCGACCCACGCCGAAGGATTCCGCGCGGACCTTCCGAAGGCGGTGATCTTCCCGTTTTCGCCCGTCTTCTGTGCCTATGGTTCCTCGACCATGGACGTTATGCACGTCTATGAGCTCTCACGGAAATTCACCCTGATGGAGCCGGGCACGCGCCGGCTCTGCTCGGACCTTCAGCCTTTTAACGACGCGGTGGAACGCCTGATGGAGGGAGCCCGAAGAGATCTGGCGGGCGAAGGCCTGGATCCCAGCCGCGCCAGCTTCGTGCTGGAGTTAGATATGTTGTACGGAGGGCAGTTCCACGTGAAGCGGACGTTGTCGCCCCTTTTGTTCGTGCGCAGCGAAAGCGATGTCCGCGCCGTTTGCGATGCGTTCGATAAGGAGTTCAGCGAGGCGTTCAGCCCGTTTGTCGTCAATCCCGAGGGCGGGGTGTTTGTGGAGAGTTTCATCCTCAAAGCCATTGTGCCCACAACCAAAGTCACGCTGCCCAGGCTGCCGCTCGAGAAGAGCAGTCCGCAGGCGGCGCTGAAAGGCACTCGACCGGTTTATTGGCCCGAGCAGCAGGGATTCACGACGACCAAGTATTACGCCTTCGAGAAACTGCGGCCGGGCAATATTGTTCCCGGTCCAGCGGTGGTGGAAGGAGAGTACACCACCATGGTCATTCCCGAACGCTTGCGATTTTCGATCGACGAGCATGGTTTAGGAATCTTGGAGTAGGAGACAACTGGTGCCCATCCCAACCTTGGCCGAAAAACTGGAGTGGCTGAAACCGGCGCCCGCTACGGAGTTCGAGCGGGAATGCGCAAAGACGGTGCGGCCCGGAGAATACGAAATCGGGGTGCAGATCACGAACGACATCTTGGACGAAGCCATGGAGATCTTCGTCCGTTCCTCCCGCAGCTATTTCGGGGTCTCGGGCGATTCGATGGTCGCCATCTTTACCGCCGGCGGCGATCTGATCAATGCCTCCTGCGGCACTTACCTCCACGCCATCATTCAGCCCATCATCATCAAATTCATCTTGCAAAACTACGCGGAAAATCCCGGCATTCACGATGGTGATATCTGGTACACCAACGATGCTCTGTACGGAGGAATCCATAACCCCGATCAAGTTGCCATCATCCCGGTCTTCCACCAGAACCGGCTGATCGCATGGGCGACGGCGGCCCTGCATACCACCGAGACCGGCGCCACCGAGCCTGGCGGCATGCCGGTCAGCGCCAAGTCGCGTTTCGAAGAGGGCTTGAACATGCCGCCCATTAAGATCGGGGAGAATTTCAAACTGCGCAACGATTTCTTGGAGTTCTATTCGGTGTATGGATTGCGCGCTCCGGCCATGTTCATCTCCGATTTGCGGGCGCGCTGCACGACCGCGGACCGGGTACGGGTGCGGCTGCTCGAGCAAGTGGAAAAGCGCGGCGTCGAATTTCTGGTCGGGTTGATGCGCAAGATGCTGGACGTGGCCGAGGCCGGCGCCTTCGAGAAGGTCAGACAGCTGCCGGACGGGACATTTCGCAGCGTGGTGTTCAATGACGCCATAGGTTGGACGCCGGCACTCGTGCGCGCCTGCTTCCTCACACTGACCAAACAGGGCGATCGCTTAACCTTCGATTTTCACGGGACCTCTCCGGAAACTCCCTCTTCCTACAACGTGCATCCCCAGGCCGTAGTGGGACACATCGCCAATTTCATGTACGAGTATTTCTTTCACGATTTACCGATCTCGAGTTCCACGTTCGCGCCGATTGATTTCGTCTTTCCTCCGGGAATTCTGCTGAACCCCGACAAGCTCGCCGCCACCAGTTGTTGCGTTTACATCGGCATGCAGGCCCGCTGCGCCACCCACAACTGCTTTGCAAAAATGATGTTTGCGACCCGCGCCGGCTGGCGGCAGGTGGCTTCTGCGCCGGGAAGCCAGCACACGGCGCAGATTTGCAGCGGTCATTCGCAATGGAATCTGGCGGTGTCCGACGTCCTCTCGTTCTCCTTGAACACGCAAGGCCAGGGGGGGCGTGCCGCCGCCGACGGCATGGACGCGTATGGTTTTGCCTGGTGCGCTTTCGGCCGTGCTCCGGATTGTGAACAGGTGGAAAGCGAGCTTCCTTTGACCGTCACCCTCTCCCAGCACTGGAAAGATTCTTCCGGCCCCGGACGCTACCGCGGCGGATCGGGAGCCGTGCAGCAATGGATGATTCATAAAGTCCCGCAACTGTTGTCGTTGTGCATGGGCAACGGCAGCAAGGTCCCGCTGGGGCAGCCTTTGTTCGGGGGATATGCTTCGGCACCCATTCCGGGTATCAGCGTGAAGAAGGCCGACTTGCTCGATCGGATGAAGCAGGGCGATCCCGATTTGACCCTGGATCATCGCCAGATCTTCGAGAAGCAGGACATTCAAGGCGACTGGAAGCTCGAGCTGATTGCTCGTACGCCGGATCTGTTTGCCGAGGGCGATCTGCTGTTCGGGTTCAGCGGGGGCGGACCCGGCTATGGCGATCCCTTGGAGCGCGAGCCGGAACTGGTGGCGGAAGACTTGAAGAAGAACATCATTTCGAACTCTACCGCGACGAACATTTACCGCGTCGCCATGGATCGAGAGGGACGAAAAGTGGACCGGGCGCGCACGGAAGAGCTGCGGGCCGCCGAGCGCAAGGCGCGATTGGCTCGCGGCAAATCCTACGACGAGTTTCTGGCCGTCTGGAGCAAGCAGTCGCCGCCCGCTGAAATTTTGGAGTGGTACGGATCGTGGCCCGACGGCACCATGGTGCGCCCCATTTTCCGGCCCTGAGGAACGATGAGCGACGACTCCACGCCACGTCGCATGGTGAAAGCTTGGTTGAAGGGAGAGCCACCCCGCCGCCCTTTGCTCATGCCCATTCTCTTTTCCTTGGGAGCGCGGATGGAGAATGTCTCGCCCAAGAATTTTCAGAGTAATCCGACGAAGATCGCCAATGCTCTTCGCCAGATTCGAAGTGTCCTCGAAGTAGATGGACTGGTGTGTTACTTCGATCCGATGCTCGAAATCGACGCGCTGGGTCCGCGGCAGTCGGATGGGTCGTGGATCAGCCCGGACAGTTTCGAAGACAAAGGCTTCATTCCGGTTGCGTGCGAAGTCTTGCGGCGGACCAAGGCCATGCTGAAGGACGAACCCGCGCTCATAATTCCGGTGAGCGGTCCCATCGGCCTGGCGCGGCAGTTGTGCCGCGGCGATGCGGGTGGCTCGGCCGTAAGCCTCCCTGAGGAAGTGATTCCGTTTGCCGCCGAGGTTACAGCCTCGGTGGCGCGAACCTTCGCCGAGGCCGGAGCCGACGTGATTATGCTCGCAGAAGATTTCGCAGACGGTCTGCCCTTGACCGGCTTCGAAGCATACGCCTCATTACTAGCGCCAGTGGTGAACATCATTCGTTTCTATGAGGCTTTGCCTGTGCTCTTGCTGGGTAAGGTGGGCGAGGCGACGCTGGACTCGGTCAAGGCTAACATCGAGGACTGCATCCTGTGCCCAACCTGGACGGGACAGAAGGAGGCGTCGCAGCTCGAACCACACCTGCCGCCGGGAGGAATGGCCTGCGCCTTACCCATTGAGGCTTTCTGCCAGGGCCCGCAACAGTTCCCGCCGCAGCTGCTGGCACAAGGTGAACCCTCCGCGCCCAAAGTATGCCTGCTGACCTCCACCGAAGATGTCACCCCCGGTCTCGATCTGAAGCGGCTGGCGGATGGTCTAAAGCGTCTTCGAAAGTATCGGTCCTGTCCGCCAGATGGAGGCCAAGGCTTGCCACACACGGGTAGTCCCGATTACGATTAGCGACGTTCTTCGGCCCAGGGCTGACAACGAACTTGATCACCGACTGCCATGTTCACATCGCGCCGCTCGAAATGTTTCGTCCCGACGCGCTGGAATTGATTCGCCGAAAGCGGTCGAACTTCGACCAAATCGTAGAGTTCTGCCGCTCGCCCAAGTCCTTTCTCCAATACCTGGATTCGGCCGGCGTTGACCGTGCCGTGCTCATCAATTATGTGGCGCCCGACATCATTGGGTTTACCGCCGGTGTCAATCAATACATCGCAGACTATACCAAGGAGAATCCCGGGCGCCTGATTTCCTGCGGTGGCGTGCATCCCCGCCACACCGCCAACATCCTCGCCGATATCGACCAGATTCTGCGGCTGAAGATTCGCATGATCAAGATTCACCCGCCCCATCAGCTCTTGTTTCCCAACGACTATCAGAACGGCGTGAAGGAGCTCGAAATGATTTACCGGGCGGCGGAGGCCAATGGAATTCCGGTGATGTTTCACACCGGAACCTCCATTTTTCACGGGGCGCGCAACCGCTACGGCGATCCCATCTACGTGGACGATGTGGCGGTAGACTTTCCCAAGATGAAGATTCTAATGGCGCACGGCGGGCGGCCGTTATGGATGCACACGTGTTTCTTCCTGCTGCGTCGCCACCCCAATGTGTTTCTCGACATCAGCGGCATTCCCCCGAGAAGCTTGCTGCAGTATTTTCCCCGCCTGGAAGAGATCGCGCATAAAACCCTGTTTGGCACGGACTGGCCGGGACCCGGCGTTCCCGATATCAAGACGAACCTGGACGAGTTTCGAGCCTTGCCGCTGCACGAGGAAAGTAAGCAACAGATTCTCAGCAAGACCGCGTTGAGCATTTGGCCGGCGTAAGCGGCTGTTTACTGGGCACTAGCGTTTTCGACCAGCAGAGCAATACCCTGTCCGCCGCCGATGCAGGCCGAGGAGATTCCGTAGCGTCCGCCCAAACGCTTCAACTCTCGCGCTAATGTGATCGCCAGACGAACACCGGTTGCCGCCAAGGGATGGCCGATCGCGATCGCACCGCCGTTGACATTCAGCTTGGAGGGATCGAGCTGCAACTCGCGTTGGCAGGCCAGAGTTTGTGCCGCAAAGGCCTCGTTGATTTCAAAACGATCAATCTGATCGAGACGCAATCCGCCGGCTTCGAGCACGGCCCGGATGGCAGGAACCGGCCCGATCCCCATAATTTCCGGCGGAACGCCCACCACCGCGCCGGCGACGACTTTGGCGAGCGGTGGATGGCTGTGCTCACGCAGGAAAGGACCGGAAGCAACCAGGGTTGCCGCAGCCCCGTCCACGATGCCGGAACTGTTGCCGGCCGTCTGTACTCCGCCAAATGACGGCGGAAGTTTCGCCAGCACGGCGATCGGGGAGGGACGAACGTGGCTGTCCTGGCCGAAAGATTCGACCTTTTTGGGAAGACGGATGCCACGCGCATGGTATCCCGGCAACTCGAACGGCTCACTGACCAGCGGCACAATTTCGCCGCTCAGGAAGCAGCTTTTCTGCGCGGCGATTGCCCGGTCGAAACTCTGGGCGGCAAAATGGTCGGCATCCTCGCGGGAAACCTTGTACTGCTTGGCGAGCGTTTCGCTGCTCGTGCCCATGGTCACGTTGGGACAGGTATCGAGCAGTGATTCCCAAAGGAAATCCTTAAATTCCACCTGGCCCATGCGGAATCCGCCACGATGGGTGTAAGCCGCCACCGGATTCCTTGACATGGATTCGGTTCCTACGACCAGACCGAGTGCCGCCTTGCCCAGCTTGATCGAGTCTGCGGCGGCCAGAATTGCCTCCATTCCCGTGCCGCAAACCCGCTGCACCAGGTGAGCCGGCACTTCCACAGGCACCCCAGAATAGATACCGATGTGGCGAGCAAGCAGGTACGCATCGAAGCTCGCTTGCGCCATGCTGCCGGCCACGACGATATCGACGGCGGCGGGGGAGACAGCGGTCCGACGGAAGACCTCGCGAGCGACTTTGATTCCGAGATCCGTTGGAGATACCAGCCCCAACACGGTGTTGTAATCCGCGAAGGGCGTGCGGACCCCATCCATCAGCCAGACATCATCGTACTGTGAGCGCAATCCCTTGCTGCTAGTCATGTGTTTCTTCCATCATTTCCGCTAGCCTGCCGAGAAGGCAATCGAACGGCGCGGGCTAACTCAGGCGGCTGGTGTCTCCTCAACAGATGCGGGCGTGCTCTTCGAAGTTGCGGAAACCCCTTGGTGAATTTGAGCCTTGCGAATACCGTAGCGGGCGCGATGCTTCGCTCCCCAAGCCGACATCAGCTCGAGAATAGGTTTCAAACTTTTGCCGTGCCGCGTCAACGTGTACTCGACTTTCGGAGGAACCACGGCGTAGACCTTGCGATGGACGAGGCCATCGCGCTCGAGCTCCCGCAAATGCTGGGTGAGCATCTTCTTGGTCATGCCGGGAATGAGTTTGCCGAGCTCGCCGAAGCGCCGTGTCCCACCTTCCAGGTAGAACAGGATTAGCGGCTTCCATTTGCCGCCAATGATATGAGCGGTCAACTTCACCGGACAATCGTATTCCCCCATCTTCAACTTCCCAGATACCAAGTTACTAAAAAGTGCCTACTACCAATCAGGATACTTTAGCCTAAAATCGCGCCTAAGCCCAGAGCCAGGCTGGACACGGCCGACCGTCGGGCTCCGCGGTTCGGACTGCCGGAGCCGCCGGTATCGCCTGCCGGGGGGGCTGCCATCGCTGTAGCGCCGCTTGGCTCAACCCACTTCATCGGGAAGGAGAACCATGACGACTCAGCGTCCGGTGGTAGTTTACGGAGCCAGCGGTTTTTCTGGGCGTCTGGTGGCGGAGTTCTTGCGCGAATATAACGTACCCTTCATAGCCGCCGGTCGCAATCGGGCCAAGATCGAAGACGTGATGAAACATGTGCCGGGAATCGAAACCGCCGACTACGAAATCGTGGAAGTCGGGAATACGTTCGACGAGCTGGTTAACCTGCTCCGCGGCACCCGGGTGGTATGCAATACCGTCGGCCCATTCATGTACCACGGACCGACGGTCATCGCAGCGGCGCTCAAGGCAGGTTGTCACTACCTCGATATCAGCGGGGAACAGACCTGGATTCGCGAAGTCTCGGAAAAATGGGGAGAAAAATTTGCCGAGCGTGGTCTGCTGGCTGCCCCGGCGACGGCGTTCATGTCCGCCATCAGCGATGCCGCCATTCGTCTCTGCCTCGAAACCGGAGCCATCGACACGATCGAAACCGTAACCCTGTTCAAGGGCATTCCCACCTTCGGCTCCACCCAAACCATCTTTGCCGTCATCCAAACCGATGCGCATTATCTGGAGCAGAACCGGTACAAGCCTTGGCCTCGGGCTACGCGCTACGATGTGGCCGTGCCCGGCTATGTCGAAAGCCAACTGGCTTTGGCTTGGGGCGGATTTCCGCAACCCGTTTGGTTCAAGAATCACCCTGCCGTGGCCAACGTAAAATCCTTTGGCGGTCTGCTGGATCGCCAAATCATGGAAGGCGTGGCGGCCACAGAAAAGATGTTTGAAGAGCAGATCCGCACTTTGCCGAAGCCAGAGCAGGAGAAAAAGCTGGCGGAAATGGCCAGCGCCGTCCAGGCGGGAACGCCGCCTCGCGAGAACGCTCGCGAACAGCGCACCATCGATGTGGTGGCCGGCCGCGGCTCAACCGACTATGTCCAGTGCGTTATTTTTGGCACCTGTTGCTATCGGCAAACCGGACTGATCCAGGCATTTGTCGCGCACAGTCTGGTGCGTTCCGATCCGCGCAAACGAGGTTTCGCTTCCGCGGCGGAGGCTTTCGGGCATCGCGAACTTCTGCGCATTCTCGAGAGCCACGGACTGTCGAAAGTGAAACTGAACTCCTGAATCCGGACCGACATGCGGGCCATCGATTATTTCGACAAGGGAGCCGAGGCAAGTTCCGAACGGATTGCCGTCGTGGACGGTGATAGTCGCTATTCCTATCAGGAAACCCGCGCCATCACGGAGCGCATTGCACACGCCATGCGGGCCAGCGGAGTGCCGGGCCTCGCTTGTGCCGGCATCTACTCGCAGAATCATGCCGCCGTCCTGTTTTCGATGTTGGGCATGATGCGGGCAGGCGTGGCCTGGGTTCCCATCAACTATCGCAATGCCCTGGATGCCAATGTCGAGTACATGAAGTATGTGGAGATGACCTGGCTCTTTTATCACAGCCACTTCCGCGAAAGCGTGGCCGAGATCAAAGCCCGGGTGCCTTCCTTGCGCTATTTCGTGTGCCTCGATCGAACCGATGGTGCTCACCCCTCGCTCGCGGAGTTTATGGCATCGACCTCGGAGGAGGAAGAATTGGATTGGGGCGACGCCTACGGCAATCTCGACCGGCTGGTAGGCCTGGTGCCGACGGGTGGCACGACCGGCCCGGCCAAGGGCGTATGCGTGACCAACCTGGCGTGGGGCACCATGACGGAAATGGCCATGCAGTACTGGCGCGGGGAGGCGGTCGAGCCCGTCTGTCTCAACACGGCGCCTCTTTCCCATGCCGCCGGAGTAGTCGCGTTCACCATGTTTGCCCTAGGGGCGACCAACGTCATCATGCCGAAGTTCGAGCCCGGGGCAGTCTTGCGTACTATCGAAAGCTTTCGCGTCAGCCATTTGTTTCTTCCGCCAACGGCGTTCTATAACCTGCTGGCGCACCCCGAGGTCGGCAAATTCGATTATTCCAGCCTGCGGGTTTTTCTTTTGGCGGGATCGCCCGTCTCACCCGACAAGCTCAGACGCGGCGTCGAGATCTTCGGCCCTTGCCTCTGCCAATCCTACGGGCAGACGGAAGCGCCTATGTTGCTGACTTTCCTCGACGCAAAGACGGTAGCCGCTGCCGCCGCCGGAGATCATCCGGAACGGCTGGCCAGCTGCGGCAAGCCGACGTCGGCGGTCCGAGTGGCCATCATGAATGAGGAAGGACGAATTCTTCCACCCCACGAGCGCGGAGAGGTTGTGGCGCGTGGCAGCTTGATCTCCGGTGGCTACTACAAGATGCCGCAAGCCACGGCGGAAATCCGCACCCACGGCTGGCACCACACCGGGGATGTTGGCTATCGCGATGAACAAGGTTACATCTATATTGTCGACCGTAAGAAGGACATGATCATCACCGGGGGCTTTAATGTGTATTCGGCCGAGGTCGAAGCCGCGATCATGGCCCTCCCCCAGGTTCAGGAATGCGCCGTGATTGGTGTGCCCCACGAGGTTTGGGGAGAAGCCGTTAAGGCCGTCGTGGTATTGCGAGCAGGAGAGGTTTTGGGCGAGGCGCAAATCCTTAACCACTGTAAGACGAGGTTGGGAGGAGTGAAAGCACCCAAGTCGGTCGAGTTTTGGCGGGAAATTCCGAAAACTCCCGCGGGCAAGACCGATCGCAAAACCATTCGCCAACCCTATTGGAAAGGCGTTGAGCGGCAGGTGCATTAACCGCCATCACGCCCATCGCCGCCGGCCAAGCTGTGGAGAAACAACCTCTGACTCCGGTGATTGTCCCCAAACTGGGCGGGGTGACCAGCACCAAGGCGGTCGTGGTGCGCTGGCTCAAGCGGGAAGGTGACCGCGTCCAAGCAGGCGATCCGCTGGTGGAGCTCGAAACCGAGAAGGTAAGCTATGAGCTCGAGTCGCCGTTCGCCGGAGTGCTAGTCAAAATCCTGGCACGGGAAACGGCCGAGGTTCCGGTAGGCGACCCGCTTTGTCATATCAACGAAACCAATCCTTTGCCGATAGGCAGAAAATCTCGAAGGAGTCCGCGATGAAAACCGGGAGAAAGCTGGGGAAGGAACGACTGGTTTGGATGTACACCCAAATGGTGCGCATCCGCGAATTCGAAGAAGCGGTGAAGCGCACTTTCATCGAACATCCCGGCGTAATCCGTGGACATTCCCATCTAGGGGATGGTGCTGAAGCCAGTATCGTCGGAGCTTTGGCCACGCGTAACCGGAACGATTGGGTGATGCCGAGCTATCGTTGCCACGGCTACCCCATTGTGCTCGGCACGCCACTCGGAAAGATGATGGCCGAGGTTTTCGGCCGCAAGAGCGGATTGTGCCAAGGATTTGGGGGATCGATGCACCTGGCTGATCCCGACCGTCACTTCCCCGGTACTTCCGGCATCATTGGACAAAGCATTGCTCATGCCACCGGAGCTGCGTTGACGGCGCAGGTAAAAAAGAAAGGCCAGGTCGTCTACTGCTTCTTCGGCGATGGCGCGTCGAAGCAGGGCGCCTTTTTTGAGTCACTGAATATGGCTGCGGTGTGGAAGCTGCCTGTCGTTTACATTCTCGAGAACAATCAGTATCAAGCCTACACGCACTTCCGTCTTGAGGACGCTAACGCCATCGCCGGCGACCCGCTTTCGAAGAAGGCGCAGGCCTTCAGCATACCCGGTGTGACCGTGGATGGCACCGACCCGCTCGCGGTGTACAAAGCCGTCGCTAAAGCGGCGGATCACGCTCGCAGGGGCAAGGGACCGACTCTGATCGAATCCAAGTTCTATCGTCTGAGCGCGCACGGCAACGTCATCACCGTGCCACCGCTGCCCACGCAGTTTCCGGAACACGAAGCCATCGCCGTTTATGGAAATCGGACAGAGTTTGACAAGTGGAAGTCCAAGGATCCGCTGGCGCGCTTCCGCTCCCGTTTGCTCAAGCGGCGCGTCCTCACCCACACAACCGCAAAGCGCATCGAATCCGCCGCCCGCGCCGAGGTTCAAGATTCCGTCGAGTTTGCGCTGGCCAGCCCGTTCCCGGCGCCCGAAGAAGCCGTCAACTACGTTTACGCATAGGAGAAAAAGCATGGCGCGCGAAATGATGTATGGTGACGCAATTGCGTCGGCAATCGCGGAGGAAATGCGGCGGGATCCGGACGTCGTCTTTTACGGCCAGAACATGGCCATGACAGAGCGCGACCCCATGCTCAAGAAATTCGGCAGAGACCGGGTGCGCATCGCTCCCATTTCCGAAACCGCGGAGATCGGGATCGCCATCGGTGCGGCGATGACCGGCCTGCGGCCCATCGTCGAGCTGTGGATGAGCGAATTCATGCTGGTCGCCTTCGATCAAGTCATCAACGAAGCCCCGCGCTTCCGCTACATGTCCGGTGGGCAAGTGAAAGTGCCTTTAGTGCTGAAGGCCGGCTTCGGCTTCTGTGCGGGATGGGCCGGGCAGCACTCCAATTGCCTTTATCACACCATGATGGGAATTCCGGGGTTGAAGGTGGTTGTGCCCTCCACACCGGCCGATGCCAAAGGCCTGATGACGGCGGCGATTCGTGACGACAATCCGGTGGTTTATCTGCATCCTTATATGTTGACGCTCGAGAAAGGCGAAGTGCCGGAGGGAGAACACGTGGTTCCCCTCGGCTTGGCTGATGTGAAGCGTCCCGGAAGCGACGTCACCCTGGTCGCGGTGGGATGGATGGTGAAGAAGGCGCTGGCTTCTGCGGAACGGTTGGCGGAGGAAGGCATTAGCGCCGAAGTGGTCGATCCGCGCACGCTGGCACCCCTCGACGTCCATACGATCGTAGGCTCGGTAAAAAAGACTGGGCGGCTCGTGCTGGTTGATCAGGCGCCGAGGCATTCCTCGGCGGCGGTGGTCATTGCCGGCGAGGTGGCCGAACACGGCTTCGAACATCTCCGTGCCCCCATCCGCATGGTCACCGCACTCGACGCCTCTGTTCCCTA
>Ga0335080_10006130_pt1 | contig 12432 bp, 13 predicted proteins | sample Lox_Sample_34_FD_206720 | JGI IMG/M metagenome (GOLD analysis project Ga0335080, IMG submission 206720) | Soil microbial communities from Loxahatchee National Wildlife Refuge, Florida, United States - Lox_Sample_3.4 | ecosystem: Environmental > Terrestrial > Soil > Wetlands | place: USA...
CAGGGAAAAATTCATATCGTCTGTATTGGATACCTTTCTGTTTTTTCGTCCTTCGGAGCAGGGACTCAACCTAATTGGCAGCGCATAAAAAAGTCGTAAAAAGGCCGTAAAGTTCTCCCTAAATTTTTGTATCGAGCATATAAATAATTCGAATAGCAGCTCGGAGGTTCAAGCCTAATTAGAACCGAGAGCGGTCCGGGCGCCGCCATACTGCGGCGACCCAAAGGCAGATTTCGCTTATCAGGGGTTCGAAGGGCTTGATGCTGACCTCCCCTAACTCACAGTCGAAGGAGTCTCATCAGGAGGCACTCTGGCATTATTGAATTTTCCAGCTTCGTCGCAACAGAAGTTGCAGATGATGCACGAGTGAATGAAAACCGACATTTCTTGGCCTTGGCCGGCATGACCTCGGAGGTAACCATTCGGAAGAACTACAGACTGCTTTCGCTCGTCCGTCATTGGCAACCATCTCGCCCCACAAATGCATAGATAACTCTTGACCGACTACCGAAGTCGCTTTTCTGCAGTCGCTTTATCGCTTCCCTCACCGCTGGGACGTAATTGCGTGTTTCCGATGAGAGCGCATCCCGTACCGAAGTAAAATCCCGTTGGCCGGCGCGGGCCACCGCCCGCCCGACTGCCTGTTCGCCGGCGTTATAGGCAGCAAACGCCAATTGCCACTCACCAAATTGTTGGTACAAATCTCGAAAGTAGAGTGCAGCCGCGCGGGTGGATTTCTCGACATCCAGACGCTCGTCCAGTACGTCTGACACCGCTAAGCCGTAGCGCCGTGCCGTCTCTGGCATAAGCTGCCAGACGCCGCGCGCGCCTTTGGGGGAAAGAGCCATAACCTGGCCGCCACTTTCGACCAGAACGACAGCACTCAAATCGATTCACGAAGATCGTCCCAACTCTTCATGTGCCCCTGGCTGATGGCATCATGGTAGGCGAGGTCGAGATACAACAGCATGAACACCGCGGTTTCGGCATCCACTCCGAGCAGGGCGATGAGTCCGACCCAGACCGCAATGCTCATGTTGTAGTTGAGGACGTACAGCAACCAGACTGCACCAATCGTGGAGAATGGCACGGCCAGGAGGATGATTCCGGTCTTTACAGCCGAACCGGTGTTGAAATAGAGCAGCAAGAAAACGATCAAGAGCGTGACCGGCAGGACAACCTTGAGCCGGTCCTTGACGCGCCGCATGTTCCCGTACTGGCCGCTCCAGACGAGCTGATAGCCGGCTGGCACGCTGACCTTCTTACGTACTGCATTCTTCGCATCTGCAATGTAGCTGCCGATATCGCGGCCGCTGAACGCGCGGGGGCCCGTCGGGGATACTTGTATCGTGTGCCGCAAATGCACGACCCCAACGGAAACATTTTCGATCCGCCGCCTCAAGGAATGCCAGCTCCTCTGCCGTTCGGCTGTGTTTGCTTTGACCTGCTCACAGAAAGGCGCTTGGATTCGTCGCTAGACCCGTTCATTGGCAAGGGGGAGGCTCTCACTCAGCTTGGTTCTTAGCCTTTCAGTGAGGGCGAGCGTCAGTTTCATGCGCTTTTGCTCGCCTATCGTCTCTACCTCTCCTGTTTCAAATGCTCCATCTCATTGGCGGAGCCCACGACGTGAGTTGTTTGGGCATTTCCGGGTCTCCTCCACGGCTGGTCGACAGCGCCAGGAGTACATCCAGCAACAGCATCTGGTAGCGGACGTTAAAAAGAGTCGCCCACAGTTTCGATTCAGGATGTGTGATCGACTGCGATTCCGGTGCGACGGGTTCCTTTCGATCAGTGCCCCAGACAACCGGATTCACCGGCACCGGTCTCGCAGCTTTCGCCAGTTTGGGATTGGCCTTGAGGTCTTCATAAATTTGAAGGAAGCGGCAGAAGTGCGAAGCGGTCGTGCTGCACCGGGCCCCGCTCGGACCTTCTCCCTGCTCCATGATCCAATGAATTGCTCGTAACGCACGCGCACGCGGATCGGCGTCGCCAACGTGAAAACTGCCTTCGAAAACCTCCCACTCATCACCGGTGGCATGAAAGTCTTGGTATTCGCCGATGCTTACGAAATCAGTATCTTTAACGTGTACCCCACCGAGCCCCGCCGCTCTCAGGCAGTTTCTTAGGGAAACGGGCACATTCCAGGGCCCCCGGGCATCGTCACGTTTCATGAACAACCAGTAAAGCGCAGCGTACACAATTCCCACCCGGTTAATCTTGGCCTTCGCGTTCTTGTCGGTCTCGTGGAGGCTTTTCCGTTCTCACCCAGACTCCACGATTCGCCACCCGTATGAATCGTGCGCGTCCCCGGCCAACACAATTGTGTTATTCCAACCTACGAACTTCCAGTACAAATCCGTCACCTACCTTTCTTAGCGGTCCCGTAACCGTGGCGTTGAGAGACCCGCCGGCGTTCTTAACTTTCTCCAGGAGTCTCCTATAAGCCTCCTGTTCAAGCGGATCCAATGGCTTCTGGGATTTCTTGGTAGCGTCCCATTGAATCGTGTCGGCGGGCTCGATGGGTTGGAGGAGCAAAGGGGGCCTTATGTCGGTACCCCGCATGAACAGGGTGTCTCCTTCGCGGGTCTCTGCAACGCCTTCCAGCGTGACTTCAACGCCGCGGAAGATATGCGTTCCGTTTGCAATGTGGGCGAACTCGGTGGGCCAGGCGTCGAGGTCGGGTAGTCCGTCGTGTTCCAGATAGACGTACGCCGTGGAATCCTGCGCGTTCGGAACGGGTCTGACCAACCTGACGCCGTGCAGATGTTTCAGAGCCTCATATGCGCCTCCCCAGCAGGCGGATATGCCGTAAGGGCAGGTCGGGGTGACGCCGACTACCACAGGAGGGCGTTTCTCCTGCGCCTGCATGGCGGCGTCTTGCTCGAGCGGACTCTTTTGCACAAACACTTTGAAAGAAGAGAGGACAGCCGGACGCGCGGTGGCCTCGCTCAATGCTGTCCTGGCAATCTCGGGCGCCGCTGGGGCGGTGATCTGGACAATGGCGGCTATCGAAGGGACCTTGATCTGATTCAAGAGAAACAACATGTAGTGGCCTGGGGGGCAGATATTTCCGTTTGCTGGCGGGGTGACTGTTAGCTTGTTTGACCCGCGTTGGAAATTGAGAAAGTTGATGCGCTGGTTCTGATCGAACGAGTGAGTCACGGATGGCAGCCGGATCCAGGTGACTTGGCTGATTTCATTGGGTGCCGGGGTTTCGATGTCGAATGGCTCTCCGTAGGCGACTTTGGCGGGAGCTTTAGTGATGGTCGGACGCGGTCCCTTGAAGAGATAAGGCGGCGAAAAGAGCTGGGCGTCAGCGTGGGTGTTTACCGGGGGATTCGACTGGCTCACTCCGACCACCGGAGCGTACTCGCCGCCACCACCGCTGAACACGCGTCCGTCGGGCAAGAGAACCGCGGTCGAGTGGTAACAGCGGTCAACTGCCTCGGAAGCCATGGGCGTCCAGGTTCCTTTGGATGGATCCCAAAGCTCGGGGGTGTGGACAGGCTGCCCAGGATCGAGGTTGTCGAAATCGCCTCCCTGTGTACCGCCTGTGACCAGCACCGTGCCATCCGGAAGCAGTGTGGCGTTGTGCTGGCGGCGGCGAAACTTCATGGAAGTGGCTACGGCCCATGCAGGTTTGGGAGCATTCAGATCAATTATCTCCACGATGTTGGTGGGCGCTCCTCCTCCGATGAAGATGACCTTGCCAACGTCGTACATTACCGACGGTGCATAGTCGCTGTTGCCCGCACTGCGCGTGGCGATGGGAACCCATGTGCCATGATTACCGGGTGGGAAATTTTCAAAGAAGTAAGTCGTGGCCAGTGAACCCGACATGAACAGCGAACCGTTCGGAGCGACGTGGAAGCGTGGGAAGAGTGGGAGTCCGATGAAATCGGTCAGATCATTCCAGCTTCCGTTCTCAAGAACTTGAGAGATATTGTTGATCGTGTTTTGATTGTTTGGCGGCTGCAGAGGACCGGTGGGGAAACTGCCGGAACACACGAATACTCGTCCGTCGGGAAGAGTAACGGCTGTGGGATACCAACGGCCGTTATTCATGGTTGGCCCGGCGGTCCATTTGTCTGCAATGGCATCGTAAAACGTAGAACAGTTGAGCCCTTGGCTGTCGAAAAGATGCCCCCCGGTGACCAGCAAGCGGCCATCCGCCAGGAAAGTGTGGCCGGAGCAGAAAAGATTGATGGAATTGCCGTGGGAATCGGTGGGTTGATTACTCGTAGGTTTCGCGGGAGCTAAGGGATGGGCGGGATCCCAGAGGAACGCATGCGTCTCGTGCTGATTCAGGGAAGGGAAGTCAGCGGTGCCCGGGGGATTGCGCCGGCCCCAGAACAAAACCTTCCCGGTGGGCAGGACATGAGTATGAATCGGCACATTTGCCAGGGGAATCCTCGCGGACCACTGCCCAACCTCGGCAGGGTCAGCCGCCTTAAGGGCTACATCGGAGGATTCTGCTGCTTGTTGGTCGAAATTGGCCGGAGCGGTATAAGTCACCGATAGGGTGTAAGCCGGATTCGCGTTGGCTGCCGGTGCGCCGGCAGTCGTAAGGCGAAGCGTGTGGAAACCAGCCTGCGCCGAGGTCGTCTTCAGGGTAGCGCCCGCTGGGGCGTTCAGCCGAAATACGGATGTGGCGAGAGTGGAACCATCGGGGGCAAGGATATCGAGAGTGATGCTGGTATTCGGCGTCCAGGCTGTGACGTCGGGCTTGAGGGTCAGACTCAGGGGGCTGTGCGCACGGCTCCAGACTCGAGCTACGTTGAGCGAGCTTCCATTCTTGGCGGCCGGAACGTCTAGGTCTTCGGCGCCTTCAAGATCCTGCGTAACCGATTTGGACACCACCTCGAACGCTGCTCCGCCCAGGCCCTGGCGGCTGTAACAAACGTAGCTGTCGCCATTCTGATTCTTCGGGATGGTAATCGTCACCGTGCCCTTACCGTCTGTGACAACATTGGGGCAATGGCCGGTATAGTCATGCAACGATACGTTGGCGCCGAATCCGGTGGCGACGGTGACCGTTCTTGAGTTACTGGGATCGTTGTTCAAGCCCACCAGCAGATGCGGCCCGCCTAATCGTTCGTAGGCAAAAACGTTGAAGTCCTTCCATCGTTGTTGCGTCGCTCCGGAGGCAAGCTTCTCGTGAATCCAGATCAGATCGTCGATGAGGGGTTTGAGTCCGAAGCAATTCTTGTCCGTGCTGTAATCACGATAGTAGACGCAGGGGTAGCCTTCGGAGGTCAAGATATAGGCGTAGCCCAGCATTTTGTTGATGACAATTTTCTCGCCGCCATTGAGGTCGGTGTCATGATTTTCAACGAAAGTAACCGCATTCAGAGGAGACATTCCCGCCAAACCCACATGATCGAGATCGGCCATGTTGAATCCGCCGGGACTGTCGCACATCGCGTTGAGGACGAATTTCAGGGGGAAGTCGAAAGCGCTAACACGTCCCTTCATTCCGTTAGGATTGAAAATCCATCCGTTGACCAGTACAGCGTTGCCGTCGAAAAATTCACCCACTGCGAATTTCCCGTTCATCGACTTGCTGTTCAGGAATGGAAAGAGAAACTCGGTGGATAGCCCTTTCACGTCATCGATGCGATAGCCTTGAACGTCGAGAGTGCGAGTCAGCCAGTCAGCGGCGGAAATTAGATTGTCGAACACATAATGGGGCGGCTTGGCGTTGATTGGTGCCAGTTCCCGTCCGAACGGAAAATCGTCCTTGACTGGCCCACCAAGAGCGGGATCTCGTGGAACTTGCGGAACGAAATTGGATGGATTCTTAGGAAAGCGGCCGACACTCGGGGTTCCGTCCGCTCCCAGATAGCGAAAGACGAATGGAGTTGTGTCGCCGACCCGCTGGTGCTCAACCATGTCGAGATATACGTCCAATCCATTAGCCCGCAGAATGGCCACGCAGCGCTGCAACTGCTCGCGGCTTCCGAACCTCGTATCGACCGAGCCCTTTTGGTTCTTGGACCCAATGTCATAATCATCGAAAGGGCCGTATCCGTCAGAACCTGGATTATCCCCGTCCGACGTCTTCAACACCGGTGGCAGCCAGATGGCTGTGAATCCCGCCTGGCGAAGTTCGTTGGCCTGTTTTGCCAGATGATCCCACCACCAGTCAATTGTTCCGTCGTTGTCGGCCGGAGACGGAACAGCCCGGTTTGGCGGCATTTTGAAAAATCCCTGAAGGAGTACTCCCATCCTAATTCGCCTCCGTCACGAGGAGACCATCGACAATTGGCTCGTCCGGAGCCAACGCTTGTAAAGGACGTTAGCGGTTCGAGGAGCAGGAAATTAAGCTGGAAAAAACGGCGGCATCGTATACCCGAAAGCACTCAAGTCAACAAAAAAATACGGCTTGTTGTGAAGACAGAACAGCCCAATCGCGGTACAGACGCATTGCCCTTGAATCCCGGCGATACTGCGCGGGGCTTGTTCGGAATCCCGAACGCGATGCAATCGTGATCATTGCTCGGCGCCTACCATGCCCCTTTATTTTCTGGCACATGAACATTGCTGTTCCGAAATCAGAACACGCACTCCAACGTGCTTGACAATGACTGGAGTGGGAAGTAGAAGTGCGCGAGCCTTTTCTTTAGCCCCTCATAATCGCCCTTTTGGAGTTCGCTTTTTACATGGGGGATTAAGCGGTGTATCGCGGGGGCCCTCGGTGGCAGGTCCTGTTAAATCCTGGGAGACCGTCGTCGTTGGATGTCGCCAAGCGCACCGCTATTTCTTGAACATCAGTTTCTCCGAAGGTTCAGTAAATCCCGCGCGGCAGGTTAAACCCTGTTCCGTCTCACCACATAATTAACGCTGGAGCGCAACTTATGAACTCACAAGCAAAGCGCCCTCAACACAATTACGCATGAACTTTGCACCGTATTGGGCAGATGCTTCTCGTTTCGCGTCGCGCGGTGCAGTTACCCGGAAAGCCGGCCATCGGGTTCTCAACCCACAATCATGCTGAGGAGAATAATGTCATGGCAACGATACGACCTGCCGCTCGAGCTGCCACAACGTTCAAACTTGAACACGCGAAGCTTGGGCCACTCACTGAGTTTCCTGGGACCTGGGCCGGCACCGGATTCAATCTGATTGCCCGGCCAGATTTCCAAAACAACCAACCATTCTTCTTAGAGGTCAATGGCACGCTGGAGAATCTGGAATTCAAGCTGATTGGCGGTGACATCCCCAACCGAGGGTCCGAGCAGAAGGACATCTTCCTGCACGGGGTTACTTATTTGCAGCAAGTGGCAGACTGTGTAACCCATGGGGCCCTGCATATTGAACCCGGACTCTGGATTCATATTCCAGAGACTACGGATCCCAATGTGCCGCAGGCGACGGTGGTAAGGCAGGCTACGATTCCACACGGCGATTCGCTGCTCGCGCAAGGTACGGTCATTCCGCCGGTGGCGGGTGGGCCGACAATCAAACCGGTTGATTCGACCCCTTTCACTGACGCGGTGATTCCGGGGCTGAATGATCCAGCGAAGAATCCGATCACCAACGCCGCTTACCTGGCACAGTACAAGAATCGAAACCTGATACCGTGCTGCCTGCTGCCGGGTGTGGACTTGAACACTGTGGTCAAGGATCCGACGGAGATGCTGAGAGCAGCCATCAAGGGCCAGAACATCACCAATACGGTGGTGATCGTGATTTCCACGGCGGCGGCTCCCAAATCCACCGGCATTCTCAACATTCCTTTCGTGGTGACGAATGCCAACGCGTTACAGATGGACGCCATCTTCTGGATTGAGACGGTGCAACCTACGGATGGGAGCGATCCCTTCCTGCAACTACAGTACGTTCAGAGAGTCATCCTGGACTTTCCTCCGGCGCCGACCGCCGCCAACATCCATTGGCCGCATATCTCGGTAGCCACGCTTGTGAAACAGTAGCCGACCGGAACCGCGTGAGGCGCGGCGACGCGCACAAGAAACGCTCGTCGCGCCTGCCTGCGGTGGGCAACGTGGGTATTCGTTTGGAGAAGACGACAAAGCTTTGCGCTTCACGGCGCCGGGCAAATGGCCTTTCTCCAGCGCGGCACCCAATAGTCCGGGTTCCAGGAGGTGCGTATGGTGCAGATAGATGTTCCCGCCGCTTTTGCCGTCGGGAGTTTTGTTGGCGGATGCGGCCCATCGGCAGATCGAAGCCCGCCGGAAGGACCTCTGCTACCGCGCGCTCGTGAAGAACAACATGTTTCAGATTTTCTTTTTCTCGTGGATTCCCGTGTATTTCATCGCGAACTACTTCGGTTGGGAGACCACATATCTGTGGTGGCATGCGGACTCGGTTTCCGCATATCCACTGTTCCTGCCGATTTTTCTGGTGGTCTTTTTCGCCGCCGGCAATTGCGGGTTTCTCCTGGGAAGCCGTCTGATTGCTGGGCAGCACGCGATGGCAAACAGGATTCTGTATCTCGCGGTCGCCCTGTTTTCAGCCATTTGGGTTTTTGGGCAGACCGGCCGCACCTTCAAGGTCGGCACCTACTCGCAATTTAAGGCGGGAACTGCCGAGATGTTCTGGGACGATCGCACGTTTCCTCACGGCGTTCATTGTCGTCATGGTGGTGTGGACTGCGGGTGTTATCGGTTTTTTCCTCAACCTGCGGAGTGAAGGATTGCGTCTGGGCGAGGCCCACTGATTGGCCGGCGGAAAGCCCGCGCCGAATTCCTATGTTTTTCGTGGGCTTTCTTGCCGTGGTTGCGGGATTGCTAGTCGTCTATGTCGTGCTGTACTTCAATTCGGTGTGGATGTACAGGCTATTCGATCGCGCCACGCGCAATGGGCGAACATCGCTTTCCCGCAGCTACGAGTTGCCTCGCTATTACCGTCAGGGGACGAATGGCCAAGTCGACACGGCAGTTCGCTGGCCCGGTTGGGATGGGTGGTATTTTTTCGTCGTTCCCGAGGACGCCCGCATACCCATCAAGATGATCCGGGACAGTGTGATGACAGGTTTATACGGATTGAGCGGTGTGGACGACTACGCGTTGCTGCCCGCGGGTGTCTCCCAGTATCAAGCCGGCGAGCACCTGGTGCTGGTTCCGGTTGAGGAAAGTGTGACCGGGCAGGCTGACAAGTGCAGCAGGAAGAACTACCTGTCGCATCTTTGCCCGCCGAAAACCGGCCTCCGAATGAGCACTACTCTTTGTGTGCAACTTACCTGCCCGGGATCGCGTCCCGGAGCGGCGGCTTCCTACGGCAGCGTGGAGGGCGGGTGGCCGGATTATCGCTTCCGTTTCCGTGCTCCCGAGAGTGGCCTGGAGATTGAGTTAGCTTACCGCGGGCAAAAGTGGTTTGGTGGGCTGATGTTCCCCAAGGTCATCACGTACTTCTCCGCCTTCGGAAAATTCAGCGGGAAAGCCGCGCTGGCGCGATCGGAGGCAGATGGCGGGATTATCGAATACAAGATCGAGGGCCGAGGCGCGTTCGAACACGGTTTCGCTCGCAAGCCGTTCAGCTTCGATTTGCTGTACGCGCCAGTACGCGGTATCCAGGCCATTTTTCCTTCCTTTCAGCCGGTTCGTTACCACTACGAGGCGCTGATCGGCGACGGCGATTGGTGCGGCGGTTGGATGCGGGCCCGCGGATTCGGCATCGATTTCCGGAACCGTGGTGGACTGCACCTGAATGGTGAGTACGTGCCCGTCGAGAGCGTCGCGGTGGAATACCTTGATCCCAGCGAAAGCTCCAGCGTCGGCGGTTCGCTGCAGCCCAACACTACTTTTACAAACGCTGGCGGGTGCGGGCGTGCACCGCCGCGGGGCCGCTGGAATACGTGGCCACGCACGACTGGCCCTGGGCGCCGATCGCGACCAACATGACGTACTTCAACCATTCTTTTGACGGGACCATCCGAGGTACGAGAATCCACGGAAAGGGCTACGGCGAATTCGTCCTCTTCATTCAATAGTCTTGCCGCTACTGCGTCGTCGCTGTGCGCCGCGTCTGAATGCCATTGGATGATTTGATCCCGCAATAGTGGCAAATCCCGCCGAAGCAGGTACCCTAGGGCTCTTTCGGGGGATGCGAGATTCTTGTTAAGAGCTGCGACGGGAAGCATGGAGAAAGATCGTGCCGCGAACCCGGCGAGATGGAACGCCGCAGCGCTAATAACCAGATGTCGGCCCTGGTCCCCATTTTTCGGATCGCCCCGGCGAACCGCCGATTCAATTGCCTCCGCCGCGACTCGGAACGGCTCATCCGTGTTAAAACGTTTGCTCGGTTCGCGACGTCTGTTCGCATCGCGAATCTCCAAGGCAAGTGCCAGAATCCCGCAACCGTAGTCCAGCAGGTCGGACGTGAGACTCGCTGCGAATTCCTGAGCGCCTTCCGGCACTATGCCATCGCGCCAAATCATGGCGCGCGCCATTCCACGAGCGAGGAGTCTCCCTCTCGCTTGTGGCGCTATTAAACTCAACAAGGCATCATTTATTACTTCTGGATTCCGAGCCATGATTCTCGTAAACCGACGCAACAAAAGCGCTATGGTCAGCGATCACAATCGCGGCGTTCTCCCGCCTAATTCCCGCGTTTTTTGACCTCGGTCCCTCGGCAAGATGCTTGGAGGGATCATTGCCTGATAGCATGAAAATTAGATGGCGTAGGTTTTTAACAGAAATTGCACCCTCCGACTGCAAATCTTGGAATATCTTGGCCTCGGCATCGCGGTTCTCCTCGTAGAGCCGCTTGGTGATAAAGGCCAGTGTGGATGGATTGGGCCGCCCATCATGCAGATCTAAATTCGTTGCCGCTTCCTGCACTGTGGCTTTTCCGCAGGCGGCCCGGCTCTTGCATTCACCCTTTAGCACTTGAATGGGTTTTGTTTTTGTATCCACCCCGATCACGTCATTTCCGTGCATCGCTGTCTCGCGATCGCTCTTCCATCGCAGTTTCTTGATAAGAACTACAAACGAAGTCCCGGAATTTAGATATTCCGTCGCAAGCAGCGCCCAAGTCCCCCGAACGCATCCGCTTATTCGTAGGCAGGCTATTTACAATGATTTTCGCCGACTTTGAATACCCTCCGGCTTTAACGATTGTCGCTTCGCCCACGAAGTGATCGGCTAAGAGCTTCTTGAGCGCTTCCAATCCCACCGAGCGGGCCCCCGTCCGCTCAATATAGAGACTCACTGCTGAATGCGATTGCGTTGCTGCGGGTTGAAGCCATTTCTTAAACAGATCGCTGGACACAAGCGTTTCTCTAGACCACGATCCTGACCAGTCACGAAGTCGGCGAACCGTAACTGAGTCTTACGCTTCTTACGCTAGAACTCGATTCAGCCTAAGTCAACCGATTGCATACGTTCTGCTGTCGCGGACATGGCCAACCGGCACACCGTCGGCGCATTCGGAGCTTGACTCGAGTGAAATTTCCTGTCACGTAAAAGGAACTCGGCTGATCGGCCGTCAGCAAGAACGAACTTGCCCGCTGCAGGCGAGTCGCGAACCATCTGCATCGAATGTGGTACGCCTCACCGAACCTCGGCGCTCACCGAGATTTCCTACTTGTTGAACTTGGAGGAATCGACCGTCTACAAAATCGACTACAGTCGATTTTAAGCCGTTCGGGAAACGGCTGTATCTCATTGAAAAAAATGGTCGGGGAGACTGGATTTGAACCAGCGACCCCCTGGTCCCGAACCCGATTCCGCAGCTTGTTGAAATTTATTGAATTCTGTAGATCGCAACTGATTTTGATTGAATCAGTTGCAGCGTGCTCGCAAGAGCTTGTTGAAGCCTGTTGCTTTTGGAGGCTTTCACCGCCACAAAAACGTCTACAGCCAGATGAGGTGAACCCCTTCCGCCGAGACAGTTCCCGAGCTACGCGCGCGCCATTTTGAGTTGAACCTCTTCCAATGCGGCCTGTGCAGTGCCTGGGCGCTTGCGGGAAAGACTTTCTGAGGCCTGTTCTGTTTTCAGAACAGCGATAATTTTTTCTTGACCTCGACTGGCGCGAGAACCAGAATTTCGGGACATCAAGACACGCGCATGTCTTTGTCTCTGTTTCTGGGGCCTGGCTCCCTATTGCCGTCGATGACTCGCGTTCACAGACGCGCGCGGGGCCCGTCGGGGATACTTGTATCGTGTGCCGCAAATGCACGACCCCAACGGAAACATTTTCGATCCGCCGCCTCAAGGAATGCCAGCTCCTCTGCCGTTCGCTGTGTTTGCTTTGACCTGCTCACAGAAAGGCGCTTGGATTCGTTGCTAGACCCGTTCGTTGGCAAGGGGAAGACTCTCACTCAGCTTGGTTTTTAGCCTTTCGGTGAGGGCGAGCGTCAGTTTCATGCGCTTTTGCTCGCCTATCGTCTCTACCTCTCCGAGGTAGAGTTCGTGCACCATCGGGTTTGTCTTTACGAGAACCTGCTCCAAGGCCTCTATCTTGATCCG
>Ga0335080_10006132_pt1 | contig 12430 bp, 11 predicted proteins | sample Lox_Sample_34_FD_206720 | JGI IMG/M metagenome (GOLD analysis project Ga0335080, IMG submission 206720) | Soil microbial communities from Loxahatchee National Wildlife Refuge, Florida, United States - Lox_Sample_3.4 | ecosystem: Environmental > Terrestrial > Soil > Wetlands | place: USA...
GTCATCTCGCGATCCTCGGTTGCGGCACGCACCAGAGTACCCCAGCGAGTACGATGGAAAAGCCACCAGAGCGCTGCCAGCACGATCGGACCCAGGCAGATCAGCAGTAGGTGATATTGCGGGAAGCGCTGGCCGAAGATCTCGACCACACCTTTAAAACCAGGAGCGCGTGGGCTGAGCAAATCTTCCCGTCCCCAGATCGCGAGCGCCGCATCTTGAACCACCAGCACCACCCCGAACGTGGCAAGTAACTGATACAGCTCGGGCGCACGGTAGATCCGCCGCAGCAGCACGAGTTCCATAAGCACACCCAGAAGCCCGATCGCCAAGGCCGCCAATACGATGCCGGTCCAGAAACCCAGCGGCGCACCGAGCCGGTCCATCAGAAACTGAGAGAAGGTGTAGGCCGCGTACGCCCCGAGCATATAGAACGAACCATGCGCGAAGTTGACGATGCGGGTCACGCCGAAGATGATGGACAGCCCACTTGCGACCAGGAACAGCGTCGCCGCGTGCGACAGGCCGCCGAGGGCCTGTATCAGATAAGTGTTCACAGCGCCGTGATTCGTGAGGGGCCGTGATGCGTGAGCGGCCGTGAAGGGCCGTGACTCATGACTCGTCTCGCGGCGTCAGCCCTCGTGCGCCTCGCCTGCGGAAACGGGTCTCGAAATTCCGCTCCTGCTTGAAATATAGGCGCGCCAATCTGCTCTGCGGAAGAACCCGACGTGTCGTTGCGAACTCAGCGCCCTGAGCGTGCGGAAAACGCAGTGATGCTCGCCGCCCTCACTTCATCGCCTCCGCGGGGCGGCGCTTTCGAACCACCGCATCCGATGGCATGTAGCTGCCGCCGTCGACATAACGCCAATCGACCATGACCCCGCGCCCGTCCTTGAGGTCCAAACGTCCGACGAACGCACCCAAAGTCGACTGCTGATCCAACGCGCGAAACGTGACCGGGCCGAACACAGTCTCAAACCTGAGCCCCCGGAAAGCGCTGATGAGCTTCTCGGTGTCGGTCGATCCGGCCTTTTTTATCGCTTCGCCAATCGCCATGAACGTGATGTACCCGACCACCGAGCCCAGTCTCGGCGTCTCGCCATAACGCTTCGTGTACGCCTGCACGAACCTTTGGTGCGCAGGTGTCTTCACCTGGTCCCACGGATACCCGGTCACGATCCAACCCTTCGGCGTCTCGTCCTTCAGCGGATCGAGATATTCCGGCTCCCCCGTGAGCATGCTCACCACGGAACGCTCCTCGAACAGCCCCCGCAAGTTCCCCTCGCGTACGAACTTCGTCAGATCGGCCCCGAACGTCGCATTGAAGATCGCATCCGGCTTGGCCGCCTCCAGCGCTTGAATCGTCGCGCCCGCCTCGAGCTTGCCCAGTGCCGGCCATTGCTCGGCCACGAACTGCACCTCGGGACGCTTCGCTTTCAGCAGCTCCTTGAAGTTCGCCACCGCCGACTGACCATATTCGTAGTTCGGCGCCACGGTGGCCCAGGTCTTCGCCGGAAGCTTGGCGGCTTCCTCGGCAAGCATTGCCGCCTGCATGTATGTGCTGGGACGCAGACGGAAGGTGTAGCGGTTGCCCTTGTCCCACACCAGAGCGTCGGTGAGCGGCTCGGCTGCGACGAACAGCGTCTTCTCGCGCAAAGCGATGTCGCTCACCGCCAGTCCAACATTCGAGAGGAATGTGCCCGCCAGGAGAGCAACCTTCTGGCTGCTGAGCAATTCCTGCGCGTTGCGCGTCGCGTCGTCCGGCTTGCCGCCGTCGTCGCGCGAGACGACGGCGAGCTGGCGGCCTCCAAGCAAGCCGCCCCCGGAATTGATCTCCTCCACTGCCATCTGCCATCCGTTACGGTACGGCACCGTGAACGCCGGCACCGTGGAGTAGCTGCTGATCTCGCCGATGAGGATCGGCTTGTTCTCGGCCGCCAGCACCGGCAAACCCAGCAAGGCCAACGCGACCGCCGCCATCGACTTGATCATTACCGCAACCCGTCCTGGCCTTTGATCTCTTGCTTTTGGAGACCGCCAACGCGCGCGAGGGGCCGCCCGCTGTCCGCGACTGCAACTGCGACCACGATCTCGCTTGCGCGCGGCGCGTCAGCCACGCGCGCTTCGATCGCATCGAAATGGCTGCGCACGTAGGCAGCATCCTTGTGCCCCAGTGGCACATCGATGACTGCGCCGAGGCCACCGACCTTTTTGGCCGAAGGCACCAGCGCCGCGCCTTTCTCCAAAGCCTTGCGCAACGGGGCACCGAGCTTGGGATGAAGGATTGCCGCGGCGTGCTCCAGCTCGCCGCCCTCACCCACGATGGCAGCCTTACCGTAACTCTCTGCCTGATGTGGCTGGATTCCGAGCGCTTGAACGCATCTTTCTCCCAGCAACCCGCCCAGCTCCTCGCCGATATCGATCAGCTCCGAGAGATCGTCGTGGTAGCGCCCGGCGAAAGGATTCTCGATGACGGCGATGGCCACCGCTTTGCGCGTCGGCGGATGCACCGGCCGACCCATCTCCAGGCGGATTTCCTCCACCTGGACGATCAGCTTTCTAATTTTCGCTTTCATCGCACCCTCGCACAGACGACTCGCGTGATTCGCATCCTACGCTGTACACCACACCCTGCAGCCAGAGCGCCGCGCCATGGATCAACCTGCGATCGGTCAACTCGCGTGCGCGCACGATCCCTGCCCGCAACGCGCGACGCACTTGATCCGGCGACAATCGACCCACAGCCACCGTGACCGCCAGGTCGCCGAGGTCGGTGTCGTCCTTCAATTCGCTCGCCGGCCGGCGAAGGATAGCAGGATCTTCCACGTTCACGCTGTTTGCAATCATCGTCGCTGCTGCATCGGCGGCTGCCGCAGTCTCTGCCAGGACGGTGACGCTGTCTGCGATACCGAGGCTGAAGCTGCGGCCGCGCCAACCGCTGGTCGCCACACCCCGTACCGGCATCTCGCTCGTCACCCGGAAATCCCCATCCAGAGCGCAGGCGTCACGCCGCTTGATTCGCTCCAGGTCGGCATACAGCCCGATCGCATAGCTCTGCCCCGCTGCAAGGTGCAACGCGATATCTCCCCCATTGTTCACATACGATCGCACGATGCGCGGATCGGCGCGAAACCACGCGATGAGCTCGTCGGCCACTGCCCCTGCGACTGCCGCCATGGGAGTAATGAAGTGTTCCCGATGCGGGTAACAGGCCTCCACCATGCGCCGCGCGACCGGTCCCGCAAGACCAGTCGCTCCCTGTACCGGCGAACGCAACGTCCGCAGCTCGCCGACTAGCTCGGCAAGAAGGCATTGAAAACGAGCCCATGCGTGCTCGTAAGCACCATCGACCGCCGCGAGCTCGCCGTCGGCACCGATGATGAGATCGATCGGACCATGCTGGAAATGCCAGCGGCCATCTGCAAGTCTCGCGCGCGCCGCTCCGCCGACGGGCGAAGATCGGGCTGCACTCTCCGCGCGGGGCAGGGCTCGCAGTGTTGGCGGCAGTTGCAGTGCGACGGTCATCGCTCAGACATCGCCGCTCATCGTACGGAGCCCACCGGCCACGGATTCAAATCACCCCAGGAAACGATTCGTACCCGCTCATTCCTGAGCACGTCTTCAACGGTACGGATGCGGTCCATGTGGCCGCCCAGCGCGCTGTAGTCGGAAAGTCGCATGCTGAACTCGATGGGCGCGACGATCGCCGGCGTGGGCACCCAGCCGAAGGAGTTCTCCGGCATGCGCGTCACATCAACCATGAACGTGATGCCGCCACCGGGCCAGACGTACACCGGGGCCCCGCCGCAGGTCACGTTGACCAGCAGATCCTTGATCGAGCGCGTAAGACGCACCGGATTGTCCGTCACTCCCGCGCGCAGGCTGCCGCCCGCACCGGCGAGAAAGAGAATGGTGGTCAAGGCCGGCTCGCAATTCTCGCCGATGCGCTGCACGACTGCCTGTACCGGTCCCGGCATCGGGGCCGCTACCAGCTTCAGGTTCTCGTCCAGGACGAAGAACTCGGCATCCTCGCCCGTCGTCGACACCATCAGGATGCGCTCGCCCGGTCGCGCCACTCGGGGATCGACGCCGGCGACGATGGACAGCGGATCGGTGATGTCGGTGCCACCCCAGCCGGTTCCCGGCTTGGCCACCTGGAAGTACCTTCCCGGCGTCGACTTCTTGCCTTTGATCTTGATGCCCGACGGCGGCATGCCCAGGCAGCGGCCTGCCTGATGCTCGGTGAGAAGGCCGGTGATGTGGTCGTCTACGACGACGACTTCATCCACCTGCCCGTGCCATTGCTGCGCGAAGATGCCTATGGTGGCGGAGCCGCAGCCCACTCGCATGCGTTGCTCCACGACCCCGTTGACGACTGGCGCCCTCCCGGCCTGGATCAGCAGATGGGAACCGCCCTCGATCTGCAGTTCCGCCGGCTTGCGGTTGCCGAGATCCATCATCAGCTCGCAGGCGACGCGGCCCTCTTTTTTCGTGCCGCCGGTCAGGTGATGAACGCCCCCGAGCGAGAGCATCTGTGAACCGTATTCTGCAGTGGTAACGTGACCGATTGCCTCACCCCGGCATCGCACCGTCGCCTGCTCCGGGCCGAGCCAACGGTCCGTGTCGATCTTCACCTTCAGGCTGCAGTAACTGAAGATGCCCTCGGTGACGACGGTCACCATGTCTACGCCATCATGGCGCGAAGAGACGATGAAAGGCGCCGGTTTGTAGTCCGGATAAGTGGTACCCGAGCCGACGCCGGAGACAAACACCGGCCCCTCGGAGACCAGGCTCCCGTCCCAATCCTCGCTTTCCAAGAATCCGGTGATCTCTCCCGCGGTTCCGGTAATTTTCTTGAACAGCACGACCGGATCCACGCGCGTCAGGACGCCGCCGAAGTTGCCCCAGCGATCGCACGCGCCGGTGCGTCCTTCGCTGATCTGGCACAGCACCGGACACGCGTTGCAAACCACTTTGCTGGTCGGCACAGCACCAGCATCGGGAACATCCGCTGCCTGTGATGAGTCGAGATCGGAACCCGCGCTCACGTTTGCGACCCTTTCAATATCGCTTGCCGGATACGAGCGGGCGTCGCCGGCAGATGCGTAATGCGAATGCCCGTCGCGTGACGGATGGCGTTCAGAATAGCCGGTGCGGTGGGGATCAACGCGGGTTCGCCTACGCCCTTGGCGCCGAACGGCCCGAGCGGTTCGGCGTCTTCGACGAGGTAGGTCACGATGCGCGGCATATCTCCTGCTGTCGGGATCAGGTAGTCATGCAGATTGTCGGTGCGGCCGCTGTGATACTCCTCCATCAGCGCCATGCCCAGACCTTGCGCGATACCGCCATGAATCTGACCTTCCACCTGTGTCGGGTTGATTGCGCGACCCACATCGTGGGCGGCGTGCATGGTGAGCACCTTGACGGTGCCCAACTCTAGATCGACTTCGACCTCGGCGGTCTGTGCAGCAAAACCGTAGGTGGCATACGGCGCACCCTGTCCGTCTCGATCCAACGGCGTGGTCGGCGGATCGAAGAAACCCTGTCCAACCGCCACGTTACCTTGCTCGTCGGGCGCCAGCTCATGGAGATCGGCGCACCAGCTGCGATCTCCGCTGTTCGCCCGCAGTTGCGAACCCTCGAGGTCAAGCTGCGCGTCAGCAGACGCGCCCAGAATCGAGATCAGTCGACGCCGCAGATCCTCTCCGGCAAAACGGCAGGCGTTGCCGGACACGAAGGTCTGACGCGAAGCCGACGTCTTGCCTGCATCGGCTGTAAGGTCGGTGTCGCCGATCACCTGATCGAACAAATGCACTGGCAACCCGACTGCGTCGGCGCAAATCTGGGGGAGGATGGTGCTGGAGCCCTGACCTATGTCGATAGCCCCGTTGTAGAGGACGATGCGCCCGCTGCGGCGCAAGCCGACGCGCATGGTGGAGGGGTTTGCGATCACCGTGTTGCCGATGCCGTACCACATTGCCGCTATCCCCACGCCGCGCCGGCGCCCCTTGCGCGAGCCGCGCTGCGCGTGTTCGCAGGCATTGAATCCCGCCGCCCGCGTCTGGGCCTCATTCCATGCAGACCGCAGCCGATCCAGGCACTGCGCCAGCCCGCAACTCGCACTCAGGACCTGGCCCGTCGCCGTGGACTGACCGGCACGGATGGCGTTGATCCAGCGCAGATCCAGGCGATCGATACCCACCTGGTCGGCAAGCTCGTCCAGCAGCGCTTCGTGCACCACGGTCGACTGAGGCACGCCGAAACCGCGGAAGGCCCCGGCGATCGGCCCGTTTGTGTAGATCGCGCGCGTGAGAGCACGCACGTGGGGGACGAAGTATGGCCCCGAAGCGTGAATCGGGACGCGGTTGGCTACCGTGTTTCCCCACGAGGCATAGGCCCCGGTGTTGAAGTCCCCGACAAAGTCCGCCGCAAGCAGCCGTCCCCGTTCGTCGCACCCGAAGCGTGCATGCATGCGCGCCGGATGGCGCTTGGTGGTGGACAGCATGGACTCCGGCCGCGTGTAGATGCCGCGCACTGGACGATTCAGCTTCCAGGCGGCCACAGCCAGCAGGGGCTGAATGGCGATGTCGAGCTTGCCGCCGAAGCCTCCGCCGATGGCGGACGGAACGATGCGGACCTGGTCGTCGCGCAGCTGAAGTATGCGGGCGATCTCTTCTCGGTCCATGTAGGGCGTCTGCGTACAGGAGAAGATCTGAATGCGGTCCTGGCCTCTCTCCCCTCGCACGCGCTCGGCATAACCTGCCTCAGGCTCGATGTAGGCGTGCTCCACGTAACTGGTGGTGAAGGTCCCCTCAGCGACAAACGGTGCAGCAGCGAGAGCGCTGTCCACGTCACCTTTCTGCACTCGGCCGCGGATCAGAACGTTGTCGGGTGCGAAGGAGTGAATCGGCGGTCGGCCGCGCAGGGCTTCGTCGATCTCGGTGACCGGCACCTGCGGAATCCACTCGATCGGCAGCTCCGCTTCTGCGATTGCCATGACCGCACTGCGCTCACCGACGAGAGCGAGCACGGCCTCGCCGCAAAAGCGAACGTGTCCCGGTGCCAATACCGGCTGGTCTTTCACCTGAGGAAAAATGCCGAAACTATTCTGCGGCACATCAGCGGCGGTCAGCACCGCGCTCAACCCGGGATGCTTGCGCAACAGCGGTTCCAGGTCGCCGATATGGAATTCCGCGCGCGCGTGCCGAGAGCGCACTACGCGCAGCCAAAGCGAACCGCTCGGAGATTGATCGGCACCGTAGAGCTCGCTGCCCGACACCTTCCCGGCCCCGTCGAGCTTGGCGATTCTGCTGCCGACAGCGGCTCCGGCGCGCGGTTGTACCGTGTCGAAATCGCCGCAGGCCGCGGCCATCACCGCCTCCACAATTTTTTGGTAGCCGGTACAGCGGCACAACACACCGCCCAGTGCATCCAGCACCGCCTCTTCGCTAGGTGTCCGGTTGATGCGAAGCAGTTCCGTCGCCGCCATCAGCATCCCCGGAGTGCAGGCACCGCACTGAGCGGCGCCGTGGGCGAGAAAGGCACGCTGCAAGGCGCTCGGCTCGCCACCCACGGCGAGACCCTCGACGGTCACTACGTCGCGGCCCGCGACCTGACCGGCAGCTGTGAGACAGGCGCAGATCTGCGAGCCATCCAGCAACACCGTACAGGCCCCGCAATCGCCCGCATCGCAGCCAACCTTTGTCCCCGTCAACCGGAGCTGCTCGCGCAGCACTTCGGTCAGGCGCGATACGGGATTGGCGATGACCTGCTGCTGTACGCCGTTCACGCGGAATTCGATAGGCCTTCCGGCGCTGGGATTGCCGTCCGGCCGTGCCGCCTGGATCAGCTGCCTCTGACGGGGTTCATTCACGGGTGAGCTCGACGAGCGCGCGCCGCAGAAGCGTCAGCACGGCATCGCGCCGATATTCCTCGCTGCCGCGGATGTCCGAGATCGGACTCAGCGGCGCGAGATCCTCGTGCCGCGGGAGATCGGCGAGCGCCCTAGTCGACGGCTTGCCCACCACCCTCGCTTCCAGTCCGGCCAGACGTTGAGCGATCTCGGAGCAAGCTCCTACTGCGATCGCCACGCGCTCCACCGTGCCGTCCGCGCCTGCTTCCAGCGTGGCGGCGACTATCACGATGGAGATGACCAGATACCGCCGTGTGCCCAGCTTGCAAAACGTCGCGCGCGCACCGGGACCCCGCCGCGGAACCAGGATGGCGGTCACCAGTTCGTCCGCTCGCCGCGCGGTGCGGCGATTGCCAAGTAAGAACGCCGACAGCGGTATCAGCCTATTCCCGTCGCACGATGAAAGCTCGATCTCGGCGTCGAGCGTGAGCAGGGCGGGAATGCCATCGGCAGCAGGCGAGGCGTTGCACAGGTTGCCGGCGAGCGTGCCGGCGTTCTGCACCTGCCGGCCGCCCACCTCCCGCGCCGCCAGCTTGAGGCCATCGAACAGGCTCGGCAGCGGCGCAGCGAGCAACTCGGACCAGGTCGTCAGCGCACCGATGCGGTAAGCGGTCGACTCCTCGCGCACACCGCGCATACCCGGTAACGCTGTGATGTCGAGAACGTCGTCCGGCAGGGGCCGCTCTACGTGTGCGGGATAGAAGTCCGTGCCGCCGGCCAGAATGGACAGCGACCGGCCTTTGAGTGCCATCAGCGCTGCCATGAGATCGGTTGGCCGCAGATACATGCCCCAAACCCGTTTGAAGTGCTCGCTCCAGATCAATGTAGAAGACACTTTACTAAGACCGCGGCTTCACCATATCCTAGCCGCGATCGGTTTTCAACCCCTGCTCCCGCATGTCATGCTGCGATGCGCAAGGGGAAATGGCAAGAGGAGCAGTGATGACCCACGTCGTGACCGAATCCTGCATCAAATGCAAGTACACGGACTGCGTAGACGTCTGCCCGGTGGACTGCTTCCGGGAGGGACCGAATATGCTGGTGATAGAGCCGGATGAATGCATCGATTGCGCCGTATGCATCCCCGAATGCCCGGTCAACGCGATATACGCCGACGTGGACGTGCCGCAGGCGCAGATGAAGTTCATCGCCCTCAACGCCGAGCTCGCGCGGGAATTTCCGCCCATAACGACCAAGAAGGATCCTCCTTCGGACGCCGACGCCTGGAAAGAAGTGTCGGACAAGCTGCAGCACCTGGAGCGCTGAGCGCCTGCCCCATGGCTCTCAAGCACAAGACGACTAGCCGGGCGGCGGACAAGGCGCCCAAGCGCCCGCCCCCGAAGACGAGTCAGCAACGGCGTAAGCGAGATCCGGAAGGCATGCAGCGAAAGATCCTCGATGCCGCCACAGAGGAGTTCGCCAATCACGGCTACGGGGGCGCGCGGGTAGAGCGCATAAGTGGGCGGGCTCGCACTGTGGACCGCATGCTTTACTACTATTTCGGCAGCAAGGAAAAGCTGTTCCGCGCCGTTCTGGAAAATGCGTACGAGCGTATCGGCCGCGCCGAGGAGCAGCTCCGCCTGGAGAGCACGCCTCCTATCGAGGGGATACGCCATCTCATCGCGTTCACCTGGGATTACTACTGCGCTCACCCGGAGTTCATTCGTCTGCTCAACAGCGAGAATCAGCATCGCGGGCAACACTTGAAGAAGTCCAGTCGCGTGAGCCAGTTGTCCTTTCCTTTGCTCAACACGCTGCGCGACCTGCTCGAGCGCGGCGCACAGACCGGAGACTTCCGCAGCAGCATCGATCCAGTCCAGATCTACATCACCATCGCTGCTCTGGGCTATTTCTACCTCTCCAACCGCTACACGCTCTCGCGTTTCCTCGATCGCGATCTCATGACCGAGGACAACCGGCGCGCCTGGCTGGCCCATATCACGGAGGTGGTGATGGACTACGTCTCGGCAGCACGCCCCACCGGGCAGCGCTAGGCCCGCTTTCGGCCAATCGCGCGCTGTCGCCGCACCGGAACTGCGGGCACATATCCTGCTGCCGCATCAGCAGCCCGCTGCAATCCCTTTTCGTTTGCGGCGGCCGCCATGGACTGTCAGGAAGTGAAAAGTGTGCTGAACCCCCATCTCGACGGGGAACTGTCCCACGCGGACGCCGCCGCCATCGCGGCGCACCTCAGCGCCTGCGATGGATGCCGACGCTCCTACGAGGAGTTGCGCCTGGTCAGCACCCTCATACGCACAGAACTCACGGCCCGAGAGACGGCAGCGCCTGGTTTGGTCGCGAAGGTTATGCGCGCAATCGCCGAACTGCCGCCAGCGGCTCCGTCGGAACGTGCCTCTCTCCGCAGGACCGCGTGGCGGCGGCTGCGCCGCAGGTGGATCGGACCCAGTACGCGTTGAGAGCAGTCAACCTTGCGGCCTCTGTCAGTCCGACGCCGAAGGCAAGCTCCGTGCTTACACGTCCTCCCATCGACCGCTCTTCTCCGAGCGGAACAAGGCGTCGATGATGCGCATGTTGCGCACGGCATCTTCCACTCCGTACGCTAGCTCGATTTCGCCCCGGATCGCGCGCGAGAACGCCTCCCCCTGCAGCATGTACTGATCGCAGGGCGGCACGATCTCGGTACGGACCGAGGATCCATCCAACGCTGCACCATCATCCAGGAACAGCATGGTCTTGCCCCCCTGCGGCGCGTTGACCGGGATCTGCAACTCGATCCGTCCTTTGGACCCGCAGATCTGCAGACGCTGAAACGGCACGCACTGTGTCGACACCGTGAAGTCCAAATTGCGGCCGCCGCCGAAATCGATCAATGCGCTGGTCAAGCGGTCGGTGCCGAACGCCGGATCGCGATCGACCAGGGCGATCGCGCGTACCGGTTCCGCCTCGAAGAAGAAACGGCCGGCGACGATCGGGTAACACCCGATGTCGTAGAGCGCTCCACCACCGATCGCAGCCACGTTGCGGATATTGACTGGATCGTCGTTGAAGTAGGAGAAGAACATCTGCACAGCGCGCAAAGTTCCGATCTGTCCCCGATGGATGAGCTCTCGCACACGCGACCACTGCGGGTGGAAACGAACCATGAAGGCTTCCATGATGAGGACTTTGCCGTTCATCGCACGCAAACGCTCGGCGTCCGCCGCGTTCAACGCCATCGGCTTCTCGCACAGGACATGCTTGCCAGCTGCGGCCGCCTGCAACGTGAGTGGGACGTGCAGGTGGTTCGGCAGCGGGTTGTACACCGCCTCGATCGTCGGATCGGACAGCAATTCCTCGTATGACCCGTATGCGTTAGGAATGCCGAGCTCATCCGCAGCCGTCCGGGCGGCCTTCAGGGAGCGAGAGGCGATGGCCCGAATCTCGATCCGGTCGCTCTTCTGCATCCCGGGCAATACTTTTTTCAGCCCGATCTTCGCCGTGCTGATGACTCCCCAGGCTACTTTCGACATGTTGAACCTCCCAGAACGCTAGCTGGCAAGCGCGTAGTCTAGCTGCAACCCGGCAACAGGGACTGCTATACACTTGCGACTGCATCGGCACCGATCCGCCCTCTCGCATAATGCCCCCGTCAGACCTCCATCCCGAAAAATCCGGCAGCCAAGGCCGTAGCGGCGCCGAAGCGGCAAGCGGACCTGGACTACCCGCTGACGGTGCGCAACCGCAGGTTTCGTCCGCGTTACGACGCAATCCGGACGGCCGGGCACGCCCCGTATTGCTACTGGCTCTATTAGGCGCGGTCGCGGCGTGGCTCGCATACGACTCCGCACAGCAAACGCCCGCTGCGAGAACGCCCGCAGACGCGGCTGCGCTCAGTGCCGCGGGGGGTTGGTGGAATGTTGCCGGGGACCGTTATCTGGAACTGGACTGGGAGGGTCGACGCGCTACCTTGTGGGATTACTCCGAGACCGAAACCGGCGTCGAGAGCGACGGTACATGGCGCTCGAGGGATCAGACGATCTGGGTGGAGGTATCCGGAGCCGCCGGCAACCTCACCCAGGAGTACGAAGTGGTAGGCAACGACGCGGAGCTGTTCCTGGCACCCGCTCCGCTGTCCACCGCCCGGTTGGTGGATTCATGGATTGCCGACCATGGCAGCGAGGACGATGAGGATGTCGGTCCTGGTCACTCTGTCTCGCGTGAAGCGGCCTGGCGACCTCATCATCGGGCGAGGCACCCGCGCCACTCGCACGCGTACGCGCGCCAGGCTGCACGCGGAACCTAGCGCCTATGAAAGGGGTTCTTCTCGCGCTCCGTAGAAACTCTGCAAGGATTCCTCGGAGAATCCGCGCAATACTGCGTTACAAATCGTCTCCAACCGTCGTCGACGTCGTGTTGCCGTCGAGTTGACAAGAGTTCGAGAACCGTCGCGCCGCCCTTTCATGCAACCGTGTCGGTATCGCGTCGACACTCGCATCGGCGGAACGGGTCACTCCTCGTCGCCGCCTCCTCCCCGATGACGTTCATGTACACCGACACGCGGCAGACGCGTTAGCTGAATTG
>Ga0335080_10006136_pt1 | contig 12423 bp, 8 predicted proteins | sample Lox_Sample_34_FD_206720 | JGI IMG/M metagenome (GOLD analysis project Ga0335080, IMG submission 206720) | Soil microbial communities from Loxahatchee National Wildlife Refuge, Florida, United States - Lox_Sample_3.4 | ecosystem: Environmental > Terrestrial > Soil > Wetlands | place: USA: Florida...
CCAAGTGGGAGCGCGCGCCGTGGAACTGGGACAAGGGCTGGATCCCGAAGACGCGCGCGCCCTACCTCGCGCCGCCTGCCGACGCGGGGACGACACAGATCAGTGTCGTCGACGCCAAGGGCAACGCCGTGTCGCTCACGCAGACGGTGAACACGCTGTTCGGCTCGCTCATCACGGTGCCGGGCACGGGCATCGTGCTGAACGACGAGATGGACGACTTCTCGATCACGCCGTCGGCGCCGAACGCGTGGAACGCCGTGGGCACGGCCGCGAACGCGATCCGCCCGGGCAAGCGGCCGCTCTCGAGCATGACGCCCACGATCGTGCTCGACCACGGCCAGGTGCGCTACGTGGTCGGCAGCCCGATGGGCACGTTCATCATCACCGCCGTGCTGCAGTCGCTGCTCGGCGTGATCGACTTCAAGCTCGACCCGGAAGCGGCGGTGTCGGCGCCGCGCGTGCACCACCAGTGGCTGCCCGACCAGCTCTTGGTCGAGCGCGGCCACCCGAAGGACGTGCTCGACAAGCTGCGCGAGTGGGGCCACGACGTGCAGCCGAGCCCGTATCCGCTCGGCGCCGTGCAGCTCATCGCACGCGATCCGCAGTCCGGCGCCTGGCTCGGCGCGACCGATCCACGCCGCGACGGCTCGGCTCTGGGCTACTGACTCGAGCTCACCGAGTCACTTGATGATCGCCACGACCGGCGCGTCGAGGCGGATCACGCGCTTCGCCACGCGCTGCAGGTCGGCGGCCGTCACCGCGTCGATGCGCTTGGCGTAGTCCAGGTGGTACGTCGGGCCCAGCCCGTACAGCTCGTCGAGCGACAGCACCATCGCCTGTGCGCCGTACCTCTGCAGCGACACGGCCTGCGTGCCGATCAAGTAGCCCTTCGCGCGCACGAGCTCCTCGTCGGTGACGGGCGCTTCGACCACGCGCTCGAGCTCGGCGCGGATTCCCGCGAGCGACTTGTCGAGCTTCGCCGGCTCGCCCGCCATGTACACGGCGAACGTGCCCGGATCGATGCCCTCCATCTCGAACGCGGTGACCGAGTACGCCAGGCTCTGGCGGTCGCGCAGCTCCACGAAGAGCCGGCCGCCCTGGCCCCCGAGCACCTGCGTCAGCACGTCGAGCGCCGCCAGGTCGGGGTCCTCGATCGTCAGCGCGAGGAAGCCGTACACGATGTGCGACTGGTTCTTCTGCTTCAGCAGCGACACCTCGCGCGGCTTCACCGGCGCGCTCGGCTGCGTGCGTGAGGGGAGATTCACCGGCCCCGCGCCGTGCCAGTCGGCCAGCCGCGCGGCGAGCGCCTGGACGAACTTGTCGGGGTCGACGTCGCCCACCACGCCGAGCACGGCGTTGTCGGGCTGCGCGAACGTCGACCAGTACTTCGCGAGCGCGGCGCGGTCGAGCTTCGCGAGGCTCTTGTCCGTGCCGAGCGACGAGAAGCGGTACGGGTGCGTCGGATAGAGCGCCTGCTGGAACAGCTCGAACGCCTTCGTGCCCAGGTTGTCTTCGCGGCGGCGCAGCGCGGCCTTGCGCTCCACGCGCAGCTTCTCGATCTCGGCCGGCTCGAACGCGGGGTGCAGAAGCATGTCCGTGAACAGGTCGAGCCCGCTGTCGAGCGACTCGGCGAGGAAGTCTCCCTGCAGGCCGAAGCTGTTGCGGCCCGCGAAGCCGGACAGGTCGGCCGCGATGTTCTCGACGTCGGTCGCGAGCTGCGTGGCACTGCGGCTCTCGGTGCCGCGCGACAGCATCTCGGACATGAACGACGTGATGCCCTCGTTGCTCTCGGTCTCGGCGAGCAGCCCGCCCTTGAACGCGAGGCGCAGCGATACGAGCGGCACCGAGTGACTCGGCTTCACGAGCACGCGCAAGCCGTTCGGAAGCTTGTACTCGCGGATGTCGTCCCGGAACGTCTCGGCCGAGAGCTGGGCCTGGCTCGCGCCCGCGCCGCGCTCGAGCGCCGCGAGCAGGCTCGCGTCGGTCACGGCGCCCTTCGCGTCCTTCGCGAGCAGGGCGATGACGGTCGCGTGCTCGGGCACGAGATACTTCTCGGCCACGCGCTGCAGGTCCGCGCGCGTCGCGTGGCGGATCTGGTCCAGGTAGCGCTCCTCCTGCTCGAGGCCGCCCGCGAGCACCTCGAAGTAGCCGTACTTCTGCGCCTGGCCCATCATCGTCTCGCGCTCGTGGACCTGGCTGGCCAGCACGTTCGTGCGCGCGCGCTCGAGCTCGCTCTCGGACGGGCCGAACTCGCGCAGGCGCCGCACCTGCTCGCCGATGGCCGCGATGCTGGCGTCGATCTTTCCGGCGTCGAGCTCGCAGTCGACGAAGAACAGGCCCGGGTCGAGCGGCGTGTAGGACGACGCCGAGATGCTGTTCACGAGCTGCTGGCGGTCCTTCACCTCGCGGTAGAGCCGCGAGCTGTCGCCGCCGCCGAGCACCATGGCCAGGAGGTCCAGATACGCGGTGTCCGGGTCGCGGAACGCCGTGCCGCGCCACGCCATGCCGAGCAGCGACTGCTCGAAGTCGCTCTGCACGACCGCGGTGCGCGGCGCCGTCTGCGGCGGCTCGACCGCGCGCGGGTGCTCGAGGCCTGCGCGCGGCTTCGCGCCCGCGAACGCCTTCTTGATCTGCTCGAGCACCTCGGCGCTCTTGAAGTCGCCGACGGCGACGAAGGTCATGTTGTTCGGCACGTACCAGTAGTGGTAGAAGTCGAGCAGGCCCTGGCGCGTGAAGCTGCGTACACTTTCCTGTGTACCAATGACTTCCTTGCGGTACGGGTGCTGCGTGTACGCCGTCTCGAACAGCGTCTTCGAGATCATGCTGTCGGGCGTGTCGTCGGAGCGCCGGATCTCCTCGATCACGACCTCCTCTTCTTTCGCCAGCTCGCCCGCGTCGAAGGTCGAGTGCAGCACGGCGTCGGAGAGCACGTCGACGCCCACGGCGGCGTCCTGGCTCGCCATGGTGATGTGGTAGACGGTCATGTCGAACGAGGTGAAGGCGTTGATGTTCCCGCCCGCGCCCTCGACGGTCGCGGCGATCTCGCCGACGCCGCGGCGCTCGGTGCCCTTGAACAGCATGTGTTCGTGCACGTGCGCCATGCCCCACTGCTCGGGCTTCTCGTCGGCGCTGCCGGTGCGCACCCAGACGTTCAGCGCCACCACGGGCGCCGAGTGGTCTTCGACCAGGACCACGGAGAGGCCGTTGTCGAGCTTCGTACGCAGCATTCCTTCCTTTTCTTGCGGCGCGGGCCCGCCCTGCGGCAGAGCCGCGCAAGCGCACAGTACCGATGCCAGAGCCAGGCCGGGGATCCGCCGCAACGCGCTCTTCCTCCCCCGCGGTAAGCGGGGCGCATAGGATAAGCGGCGTGAGTCGACCGACAAGCGGGGGCGACCTGGGGGTGTACGTGCACGTGCCGTTCTGCGAGCGCGTCTGCCCGTACTGCGACTTCGCCGTCACCGCCGTGGGCCGCCTGGCGGAGGCCGACGACGCCGAGCTCGGGGAGCTCCTGCGCCTGGAATGGCGGCGCTGGCGCGAGGCGCTCGCGGGGAGGACCGTCGCGACCGTCTACTTCGGCGGCGGCACGCCCTCGCTGCTGCGCCCGAAGTCGCTCGACGCGATCCTTTCGATGCTCGCGGCGGACCTGCGTTTCGCCGAGCCCGAGATCACGGTCGAGCTGAACCCCGGGCAGCTCGAGGTGGCGCGCGTGCCCGAGCTTCGCGCGCTCGGAGTGACTCGCCTGTCGGTGGGGCTGCAGTCCGCCGACGACGCCGTGCTGCGCCGGCTCGGCCGCGCGCAGAGCGCGAGCGAGGCGCTGCGCGGGCTCGAGGCGTGCCTGGCCGCGGGCTTCGCGTCGGTCTCGGCGGACCTGATCTACGGCGCACCGGGGCAGACGGTGGCCGGGCTCCTGGACGACGCCGAGCGCGTGCTCGCGCTGGGCGTGCCGCACGTGTCGGCGTACGCCCTCACCTTGGAAGGCGACACGCCGTTCGTGCGCGCGGCCGAAGCAGGCCGGCTCGAGCTGCCCGACGAGGACGCGGTGCTCGAGATGAGCCGGCTCCTGCGCGCGCGGCTCGCCGCGGGCGGGCTCGCGCAGTACGAGATCTCGAGCTTCGCGCGGCCGGGCCACCGCTCCCGACACAACCAGCGCTACTGGCGCCGCGCGGAGGTGCTCGGCCTGGGGCCGTCGGCCGCGAGCTTCGTGGCGGGCCGGCGGCTCCGCAACGCGCGCGCGCTCGACGATTGGCGGCGCGCCCTGCGCGGCTCGACACCGGTCTGTGTAGAGGACGAGGCGATCTCCGAGGCCGAGGCACGCCGCGAGGCGCTCTACCTGGGCTTGCGCCGGCTGGCCGGCGTGCGCCGGGCCGACTACCTGCGCGAGTTCGGCGCGCGGCCCGAGGCATTCCTCGGGCCGGAGCTGGAGCGCCTGCGGAGCCGCGAGCTAGTCCGCGACGAAGCCGGCGCGCTGCGCCTCACCGAGCGCGGAATCCTCTTTGCGGACGAGGTGTTCCAGGAGCTCGTCGGGCGTTGACACGGTCGCGCGCGCGCCGCTAGCCTCGGCCCGAGTGAAACATCAGTCCCCGCGCGGCGTTGCGCCGACGTCCCCGGTGCGCGATCTGGGCGAGCTGCCCGCGCGCTTCGCCGAGGTGCTGCTCGCGGTGCTGCGCGGCTACGTGGAGTCGGGCCAGCCCGTCGGCTCGCGCGGCGCGCTCGATCTGGGCGGCCTGCCGATCTCGCCGGCGTCGGTGCGCAGCGCGATGGTCGAGCTGATGGAGCTGGGGCTGCTCGAGCAGCCGCACACGTCGGCCGGGCGGGTGCCCACGGACGCCGCCTTCCGGCTGTGGGTCGAGCAGCTGCGGCGCGAGCCTCGCAGCGATGCGCGCGTGCCCGCGCGGCTGGCGCGCGGCCTGGCCGAGCCGCGCGACTCGTCGGCCGCCGCGCTGCAGCACGCGGCCGACCTGCTCACCGAAGCGACCGGCCAGCTCGGCTTCAGCCTCGCGGTCGAGAGCGACGAGCTGCGCCTGGTGCAGGTCCATTTCGTGCGCGTGTCGAGCGAGCGCGTCACCGCACTGCTCGTCTCCGACGCCGGCGCCGTGCGCACGCGCCTCCTCGACGAGCGCGACACCGATCAGCGCCGGCTCGACCGCATGTCGGCGGAGCTGTCGCGGTTGGTCGCGGGGCTCACGCTCGAAGAGGCGCGCGCTCGCCTGTCGGACGAGATCGACGGCGACCGCCAGCGGCGCGACGCACTCTGGCGCGAGACGCTCGCGCTCGGCGCGCGCGGCCTCGAAGCCGGCGCGCCCGCGGCCGCGGAGCTGTACGTCGGCGACCGCAGCCGGCTCCTCGACCAGCCCGAGTTCGCCGACGGCGAGCGCCTGCGCGAGGTGCTCCGCGCGCTCGAAGAGAAGCAGCGCATGCTCGGGCTGCTCGACAAGCTGATCAGCGCAGGCGGCGTGCGCGTCGCCATCGGCCAGGAGCTCGGCGATCCCGGCGTCGCACGCTGCGCCGTCGTCGCCGAGCAGCTCGGCCCGCTGCCCCTGCGAGGTTTGGGAGTCATCGGCCCGGTGCGCATGCGCTACGATCGGATCATTCCGATGGTGCGCTACGTGTCGAGCAAGCTCCAATCATGAGCGAGCCCAAGGGCCCGAAGGTCGACCTGCCGAGCGAGCTCATGGCGGAGCTCGACGAAGGCGGCGAGCTGAAGACCGAGGCCGCGGCGCCCGCGGGCCCCGGCGATCCCGCCGTCGCGGCCGAGCTCGCCGAGCTCAAGGACCGCCACCTCCGCCTGGCGGCGGAGTACGACAACTTCCGGCGCCGCTCGCTGAAAGAGCGGCAGGACCTGCACAACTACGCCAATGAGAATCTCGTCAAGGAGCTGTTGCCCATCGTCGATAACCTCGAGCGGGCCGTAGGCCACGCCCGCAAGGAGGAGCAGCGCAGCGACAGCGACAACCTTCTGCAGGGAGTCGAGCTGACATACCGGTCACTGCTGCAGATCCTGGCCCGCATCGGCGTGGTCGAGATCGCAGCGCTCGGTCAGCCGTTCGACCCGCAGATCCACGAGGCGGTGCGGCGCGTCCCAGCTCCAGACAAGCCCGCTGGCACCGTCGTCGAGATCTACCAGAAGGGGTACATGCTGAAGGATCGGATGCTGCGGCCCGCGATGGTCGCAGTCGCGTCGGAGGCGAGCTAGGCGCCTCCCCATCCTTCCGGTCGCCGCTCTACGGAAGGCATGGGAAGAGTCGTCGGCATCGACCTCGGCACCACGAACAGCTGCGTCGCCATCCTCGAGCGCGGTGAGCCCATCGTCATCGCGAACAGCGAGGGCAGCCGCACGACGCCTTCGATCGTCGCCGCCAACCAGGACGGCGAGTATCTCTGCGGCCAGATCGCCAAGCGCCAGGCGGTGACGAACCCCGCGAACACGGTGTTCGCCGTGAAGCGGCTCATCGGCCGCCGCTTCGACGACGAGAACGTGGTGCGCTTCCGCGAGATCTCGCCGTTCCAGATCGTGCAGGCGCAGAGCGGCGACGCGTGGGTGAAGCTGCGCGACAAGGAGTGCAGCCCCGAGGAGATCTCCGCGCTCGTGCTGAAGCGCATGAAGGAGACGGCGCAGGACTATCTCGGCGAGGAAGTCACCGAGGCGGTCATCACGGTCCCCGCGTACTTCAACGACGCGCAGCGCCAGGCGACCAAGGACGCCGGGCGCATCGCGGGACTGAACGTGCTGCGCATCATCAACGAGCCCACGGCTGCGGCGCTCGCGTACGGGCTGAACAAGCAAGGCCAGGAGACGATCGCGGTGTTCGACCTCGGCGGCGGCACCTTCGACATCTCGATCCTGAAGATCGGCGACTCGGTCTTCGAGGTGCGCTCGACGAACGGCGACACGTTCCTCGGCGGCGAGGACTTCGACCAGGCCGTGCTCGGCTGGCTGGCGGGCGAGTTCGCGGCGAAGAACCCCGGCTCGGACCTGCACTCCGATCCGATGGCGCTGCAGCGGCTGAAGGAAGCCGCGGAGCGCGCGAAGCAGGAGCTGTCGTCGGCGAGCGAGACCGACGTCAACCTGCCGTTCATCGCGGCCGACGACGCGGGCCCGAAGCACCTGTCCGAGACGCTCACGCGCGCCAAGCTCGAGGAGCTGTGCGCCGAGCTGGTGCTGCGGCTCGAGCCGCCCTGCCGCGCCGCGCTGCAGGACGCCGGCCTCGAGCCCAACCAGGTCGATCGCGTGATTCTCGTGGGCGGCATGACGCGCATGCCCGCCGTGCAGGCCAAGGTCGAGCAGATCTTCGGCAAGCCGCCGCACCGCGGCGTGAACCCGGACGAGGTCGTCGCCGTGGGCGCCGCGATCCAGGGCGGCGTGCTGAAGGGCGAAGCTTCGGACGTGCTGCTCCTCGACGTGACTCCGCTCTCGCTCGGCGTCGAGACGCAGGGCGGCATCATGACCAAGATCATCCCGCGCAACACCACGGTGCCCACCCGGCGCAGCGAGGTGTTCTCCACGACGGAAGACAACCAGAACCTGGTGCGCGTGCACGTGCTGCAGGGCGAGCGCGAGCTCGCGGTCGACAACCAGACGCTGGGCCGCTTCGAGCTCGTCGGCATTCCGCCGGCGCCGCGCGGCGTGCCGCAGATCGAGGTCAGCTTCGACATCGACGCCGACGGCATCCTGAACGTCTCGGCGAAGGACTTGGGCACGGGCCGCGCGCAGCAGATCAAGGTGTCGGCGTCGGGCGGGCTCTCGGCCGAACAGATCGAGAAGCTGGTCGCCGAGGCCGCCGCGAACGCGAGCACCGACGCCGAGCGCCGCGCGCTCGTCGAGCTGCGCAACACGGGCGAGGGCCTGGTCTACTCGGTGGACCAGACGCTCGGCATCTACGGCGAGAAGCTCGAAGCGACCGAGCGGGCCGAGGTCGACGCCGCGCTCGCGCGCGCGCGCAAGGCGCTGCCCGGGAGCGACGCCGAGGAGCTCCGCAACGCGGTCGAGGACCTGCAGCAGCTCGCCTACAAGATGACCGAGGCGATGTACGAGCGCATGGACGGCGGCACGGCCGTCGATCCCGGCGCCGCCAGCGCGCCGCCGGCCGGCGACGACGAGCTCATCGAGGACTAGACTTCCGACTGCCGAGGGCGAGAATGCCGCCCTTGTCGCACACGAGAACGCCGCCGCGCATTCGCCCGCTCGACCGCTTCCGCGGCAGTCTGCTCGGCCTCGCGGTGGGCGACGCGCTCGGCACCACGCTCGAGCTCCAGCCGCGCGGCGAGTTCAAGACGCTCGTCGACATGGCCGGCGGCGGACCGTTCGACCTCGCGCCGGGCGAGTGGACCGACGACACCTCGATGGCGCTGTGTCTCGCCACGAGCCTCGTCGAACGGCGCGGCTTCGATGCGGACGACCAGATGAACCGCTACTGGGCCTGGTACGAGCAGGGCTACTGGAGCAGCACCGGCGTGTGCTTCGACATCGGGCGCACGACGCTCGCCGCGCTGGAGCGCTGGCGTGCGCACGGCGCTCTCTTCGCGGGCTCGACCCAGCCGGACTCGGCGGGCAACGGCTGCATCATGCGCCTCGCGCCGATCGCGCTGTACTTCGCGCCCGACCTCGAAGCGGTCGAGCGCTTCGCCCGCGAAAGCGCGCGCACGACGCACGGCGCGCGTGAGTGTCTCGACGCGTGCCGGCTCTTCGGGCGCATGATCGCGCGCGCGCTCGCCGGCCAGTCGAAGCGCGAGGTGCTGCACGGCGACGAGTCACTCGAGCTCGCGCCGAGCCTCGCGGCGCTCGCGCGCGGCGACTACCACGACAAGGGCGAAGACGACGTCGTCGGCTCGGGCTACGTGGTGGAGAGCCTCGAGGCGGCGCTCTGGTCGTTCGCGCACACCGAGAATTTCCACGACGCGGTGCTCTGCGCCGCGAACCTGGGCGACGACGCGGACACGACTGCCGCCGTGTGCGGCCAGCTCGCCGGCGCGTACTACGGCGAGCCCGAGATCCCGGCGCGCTGGCTCGAACGGCTGGCGTTCGGCACCGCGATCGGCGACATCGCCGAGCGGCTCGCCGCGCCCAAGCGCCGCTAGCGGGCGTGTGCGGCCTTTCTCGCCCGGCTGCGCCCGCTTCCCTTGCGCCGGGCGTTCGGGCGAATAGCCTGTGGCCGCTCCAATGAAGCGAGACTACTACGAAATCCTCGGCGTCGAGCGCAGCGCGACGCCCGACGCCCTGAAGAAGGCCTACCGCAAGCTCGCGCACCAGTTCCACCCGGACAAGAACCCGGGGAACCCCGAGGCCGAGGCCAAGTTCAAGGAGGCGAGCGAGGCCTACGCCGTGCTCTCGGACGACGAGAAGCGCGCGCAGTACGACCGCTTGGGCCACGCGGCGTTCGGCGGAAGTGGCGGGGCGGACCCGTTCGCGGGCTTCGACCCGTTCTCGAGCGTGGGCGACCTGTTCTCGGAGATCTTCGGCAGCGACATCTTCCGCGCCGGCGGCCGGCGCGGGCGCGGCCGGCGCGGCGCCGACCTGCGCTACGACCTCGAGGTCGAGTTCTCGGTCGCGGCGCTCGGCGGCGAGGAGCAGCTGCGCATCCCGAAGCACCGCGCGTGCGGCGCGTGCGCGGGGCAGGGCGGCGAGCGCGAGAGCTGCCCCCGCTGCGGCGGGCGCGGCCAGATCGCCTTGCAGCAGGGCTTCTTCCGCATCGCGCGCACGTGCGACCGCTGCGGCGGCGCAGGGCAGAGCCTGAAGCGGGCGTGCAACGAGTGCCGCGGCAAGGGCCGCGTCGAGACGGTGCAGAGCCTGTCGGTGCGCATTCCCGCGGGCGTCGAGACGGGCATCCGCCTCCGGCTCGCTGCCGAGGGCGAAGCCGGCTGGGACGGCGGCCCGCCGGGCGACCTGTTCGTGATGATCACCGTGAAGGAGCACCCGCTCTTCGAGCGCGACGGCACCGACCTGCACTGCGAGGTGCCGCTCTCCATCGCGCAGGCCGCGCTGGGCGCCGAGATCGAAGTGCCGAACCTCGACGGCAAGGAGAAGGTCGAGGTGAAGGCGGGCGCGCAGTCGGGCGACACGATCCGCCTGCGCGGGCGCGGGCTGCCGCGGCTCGGCGGCGGCACGCGCGGCGACATCCTCGTGCGCCTGTTCGTCGAGGTGCCGACGCGCCTGAACGACGAACAGCGCGCGCTGCTCGAGGAGTTCGCGCGCATCTCCGGCGACGAAGTGAGCCCGCGGCGCCGCGGCTTCGTGGACAAGCTGCGGGACCTGTTCGAATGAGCGCGCGCCGCCTGCGGCTCGCCTTCGGCGTGGCGCTCCTTGCGGCGCTGTCGTGCGCGCAGCCGGCGGTGGTCCGCAACGGCGCGCAGATGCCGTACGAAGCGGCCGCGGACGCGGACCTGGGCGCGGCGCGCTCGTTCCTCGCGAAGGGCCAGCCCGCCAAGGCCGAGGAGGTGCTGCTGCGCTTCGTGACCGAGCTCTCGAAGAGCCGGCGCATGGACGAAGCGCTGACACTTCTCGGTGACGCCCAGCTTGCGCAGGGCAAGAAGGCAGAAGCCGCCGCGACCTGGCGGCGCGTCGTCGAGGACTACCCGAAGAGCGAGCACAACGTGGAAGCCGCGCTGAAGGCCGCGCAGGTGTACGCGAAGCTCGAGCGGCCCGCCGACGGCCGCGAGGTGCTCGGGCGCGCGAACGTCGACGGCGCCGACGCGGCCACGCGCGCCCGGTTGTGGCGGCTCGACGCCGATCTGGCGCGCAGCCTCGGCGACTGGCCGGAGGTCGTGCGCTCGCTCGCGTTCGCGCGCCGCGACACCAGCGATCCGAACGCGCTCACCGAGATCGACGTCGAGATCTCGGACCTGCTCGAGGTGCGCCTGCACGAGGCCGACCTGCAGGCGCTGCAGCCGCGCCTGCCGCGCGGTCCGGTGTACGACCGCGTGGGGCTCGAGGTCGCGCGGCGCGCGCTCGACCGCGGCGACGTGCGCGCGGGCCGTGCCGCGCTCGACAGCCTGCCGCGCCGGCTGGCCGAAGGCGACGAGGCGGAGCGCGCGCTCCTGCTCGCGCGCGCGGCCGACCTGGCGGGCGAGGCCTCGGCCACGCTCGGGCTCGTGCTCCCGCTGTCGGGCGTCTACGCGAAGGTCGGCGAGTCCCTGCTGCGCGGCGTCGCGCTCGGCGCGGGCGTCTACGACGAGAAGTCGTCGCAGCTGCACCTGATCGTGCGCGACTCGGGCGGCGAAGCCGCGCGCGCGGCGTCGGCGGTGAGCGAGCTGGCGGGCGCAGGCGTGGCCGCGGTGATCGGGCCCGTGCGCTCGGCGGAGACGATCGCCGCTGCGCCGCCGGCGGAAGCCGCGCACCTGCCGCTCTTGTCGTTCGCCCGGCGCGACGACATCGCGGACCTGGGGGAGTACGTGTTCCGCCTCGGGCTCACGCCGGGTGACCAGGCCGCGTCGCTCGTGCGCTGGTGCGCGCAGCAGCGCGGCTGCAAGCGCTTCGCGATCCTGTACCCGAACGACGAGTACGGCACGAGCTTCAAGAACCAGTTCTGGGACGCGGTCGAGGCGCAAGGCGGCACCGTCGTGGGCGTCGAGCGCTACAAGCCGGGAGCGGTGGACTGGCAGCCCGAGATCAAGCGGCTGGTCGGGCTCGCGGGCATCTCGAAGGAGCAGCAGGCGCTCGTCGACGAACGCAACAAGCTGCGCCGCCACGGCGCGGACAACGCCGACAAGCTCGCGCTGGCGAAGTACCAGGGCCTGCCGCCGTACGTCGACTTCGATGCCGTGTTCATTCCCGACGACGCGCCCAGCGTCGGGCTGATCCTGCCGCAGCTCCACTTCTTCGACGTGAAGGACGCCGTCTACCTGGGCGGCAGCGGCTGGAACGACCCGCTGCTCGTGAAGATCGCCGGGCGCGACGCGACGCGCGCGGTGTTCACCGACGAGTTCTACGCGGGCAGCGCGCGGCCCGAGGTCGCCGACTTCGTGCGCCGCTACGCCGCGGTGTACGGCGGCGCGCCGGACGAGTACGCCGCCGAGGGCTACGACGCCGCGGCGCTGCTGCGCTTCGTGCTCGCGGGCGGCGACACGCCGAGCGGACAGGTGCTGCGCGATCGCCTGCTCCGCGTGTCGAGCTTCCCCGGCGTGTCGGGCGTGCAGTCGTTCGACTCGTCGGGGGGCGCGCACAAGTCACTCGAGTTCCTCACCGTGCGCGACAACGCAATCGTCGCGACTCCTGCGCCCGCGGCGCCGCACTAGATCAAGATCCGCAGCGCCGCAGTCGATTTTCGAAGCTGTGGAAAGCGATTCCCCCGGCGCCTTCGAGATCCCGAGTGAGCTCCCGCTGCTGCCGATCCGCGACGCCGTCGTCTTCCCGTCCATGATCCTGCCGCTCTTCGTCGGACGCGAAGTGTCGGCGCACGCGATCGAGACGGCGATCGAAGGCGATCGCCT
>Ga0335080_10006138_pt1 | contig 12417 bp, 12 predicted proteins | sample Lox_Sample_34_FD_206720 | JGI IMG/M metagenome (GOLD analysis project Ga0335080, IMG submission 206720) | Soil microbial communities from Loxahatchee National Wildlife Refuge, Florida, United States - Lox_Sample_3.4 | ecosystem: Environmental > Terrestrial > Soil > Wetlands | place: USA...
GCGGTCGGCAGTGCCAGCACGTCGTAGGTCCGCACCATGCCGTCGCGCACGCAATGCGCCGCGGCAAGATAGGGACGTCGGTTCGAGATCGCATTGGCCGCGGCTTCGCCGAGCGCGGTCGCGCAATCCGGCGGCAGCGCGCTCAACGGGATGTCCCAGCGCTCATCGCCGATCCATTGCTGAATATAGCGGCCGGTGCGTGAGACCACGAGCGCCTCGGTCTTGCCCTTGAGCAGCGCGATATGATCGGCGATCCGGCCGAGACTGCCGAGCATCACGTCCTCGTAACGGGGAAGCTGTTCGCCGGGACGCACAGCGGCGTACCACTTGCGCTGCAGGACGGGTATATCGTCGAACATTTCGACGCTTGGCTTCTTCGCCTGTTTCTTGGCCACGGCAGCAATCATCACAATCCCCAGACAGCGGGCTTTCTGCCCACTCGCATCCAAAAGGGGGGCGGCTTAATGCGCTGTAAAAGGCGTGCAAGCGGTACGCTGATATGGCGACTATGACAGTTTAAAGTTGCACGACGGTTAGCGCGAATTAACCCTCACGACAGCTGGGCCTGCGCGCAACACGTCAGCGCGCGACGACCTCGACTTCGCCGTCGACGCCGTTAACGACATTGAAGGGACGTTCGTAAACCTTGCCTTCATTTTTGGCGATCGCGCGATATTCGCCCTCGGACAGGACGACTTTCGGGAACGCGCCGATCGACTCCTTGATGACGTCGCCGCCTGGAGTGATCACCGACCAGGCGGTGTTCGCCAGCGCTTCGCCGCCCCTGTCCGACACGAGCTTGAGCGTGATGACGGCGGCACGGTGAGTGACGGCCACGTCAGTCAATTTCCCCGCCTGCACGCGAATGTCGGATCGCACCACGGAGTTGGCGTCGCCATAGTTGGAGATGATGTAGTAGGTGCCCTCCGGCAGCAGCACCACGTCACCGGCAGCGACGTTCGGCACGAGCGGGGCGCGGTCGCCGCCCTCGAACTGGCTGCCCTTGTAGATTGCGAAGGAAATCTGGTTCTGCGGGATCTTGCTGGTGCCGACGCGGCCCTCGATGCGCAACCCGCCGGCCGGAAGCAGGAAGGCCTCGCGGTCGGTCTCGGCCTTCAGCGTCACCGTACGTACCGCGCTGACCAGACCGAGCGCGACATGCACCACATAGTTGCCGGGCGGCAGCACGATGTTCGGCGTCGCGGTGCGATCCTCGCGGAGCATCTTGAAGGTGCCGGTGTCGTCCGGCCGGTCGGAAAAAATCCGCCAGACCAGGCCTCCATTGATCGATGGCAGGTCCTTGCCGTAGCGCGCAGAGAGCGAAAGCACGGCCTGTCCGGGCGTGGCTGCGCCCTGCGGAACGACCGCGGCCGGCGGCGGCACCGCGGCCATCGAGGGCTGTTGCGCCAACGGTGCCAGCGCGCCTGGAGCTGGCGCGGTCGGCGGCTGAGGTGTCGGGCCCGCGGGCGGTGCGAGACTGACGGCCGCACCGGGATCGGGAACCGCGGCCGGCGGGATCGGGGGCGGGCGATCGCCGAACAGCTGGGCCTTGGCGGGCAAAACCGGCGCCGAAAGCATGGCGAACGCAAGCCATAGCCGCGCGCCGCGCCGGATGCCCGAAATGCCAACTCCCCCGCAGGTCATGAGTCCTGCTTTTCACCGAAAACGAGGCAAATTCAAGCCTGCCTACCCCGCTGACCACCGCTCCGAGAAACCCCGGAAAGCGCCCGCCGGCGCCAATGCTGCGGTCGCGATCAATTGACAAATTGATGCCTAACCGAGCCGGACACGGCATAAACCATGCTTATGATCGGATATAGCGGGCGCAAAGCGCAGCGCTTAGCTTGATTGTAGGCATTTGGCGCGAGCATTGCCCGTAAGGAGTTTGTTCAGTGCTCGATATCATCCTGAAGGGGCGCGGCCCCGGCGACGACAGCGACAGAAATGGCATTTCCGGCCCGCGGCGGCGGCCGGTGATCGGGGTCGCGCTCGGCGGCGGGGCGGCACGCGGCTTTGCCCATATCGGCATCATGCGCACCCTCATCGCCAATGGCATCACGCCGAACGTCCTGGTCGGCACCTCGATCGGTGCTGTCATCGGCGGCGCCTATGCGACCGGCCATCTTGATACGCTGGAGCAATGGGCGCGCAGCCTGCAGCCGCGAAAGGTGCTGGGCTATCTCGACATCCGGCTGAACGGCAGCGGCCTGATCGGCGGCGACAAGCTCGCCGCCGAGCTGGAGGCATCGATCGGACAGACCCTGATCGAGGACCTGCCGCTGAAATTTGCCACGGTTGCGACCGAAATCCGCACCGGCCATGAGACCTGGCTGACCCATGGCCGCGTGGTCGAGGCGATGCGCGCCTCCTACGCGCTGCCCGGCATCTTCGCGCCTGTGCTGGTCGGCGAGCGCTGGCTGGTCGATGGCACGCTGGTCAATCCGGTGCCGGTGTCGGCAGCGCGTGCGCTCGGCGCCGAGATCGTGATCGCAGCCAACGTCTCGAGCGACATCTTCTCGCACTCGACCACGATCTATTCGCACGGTACGCCGGCGACGATACCCGACCCCATGATCCAGAACGCGCCCCCGAAGCGCGGACTTGGCCGCTTCTTCTCGCCCGAGCGCACCGTCAAGCGCGAATTTTTCGGCGGGGGCGGCCGGCCCGGCATTTCGTCGGTGATGGTGGATGCCTTCAACATCATGCAGGATCGCATCACCCGCGCGCGCCTTGCGGGCGATCCGCCTGACATGCTGATCACGCCGCGCGTCGGCGAGATCGGCTGGTTCGATTTCCACCGCGCGGCCGATCTGATCGAGTTCGGCTCCCGCGCCGCCGAGCGCGCGATCGACTCGATCCGCGAGGCGATTCACGTGATCGCGGCCGGCGATACCAAGTGACCCCGGGTCGGCTCAAGCAGTCTTGATATATTGCCGCAGCGCTTCCTGCTCGTTCTCGTATTCCCGCACGCGCCACTTCACGACATCGCCGATCGAGATCAGGCCGACCACGCGCTCGCCTTCGACCACCGGCAAGTGACGAAATTTGCCGTTGGTCATCATCTCCATGATCGCGGCGACCGTGTCGTTCTGCCGGCAGCTTACCACCTTGCGCGTCATCACGTCACCGACCGGTGTATCGAGCGCTGAAGCGCCCTTCTCCCCCAGCACGCGCACGATGTCGCGCTCCGACAGGATGCCCTCCATGCGGCCCTTGCTCATGACGAGCACGGCGCCGATCTTGCGCTCGCCGAGGATCTTGACCGCCGCCGAGAGCTTCGCCTCCGGCTCGACGCTCATGATCTGATGTCCCTTGGTATCGAGGATTGCACGTACCGTCATTGTCGTCTCCCTGGAAATTCCCTTCGCGCCTTGAACGGCACGATCTTGTTCTTATGAGTGGGTCAATCAACAGTCTTGCGCCGCATTGATTGCGGGGCGCGTGCTCGGCTTATTGTGCGATTTGATCGCAACGCCTTTGACAATTCAATGATGAATGAAATCTCGGACGCCTGCAAGGACAAGCTAGTACGACGCACCTGCAGCATCGGAGGTATCGCGCGCCTCGCGCGGCACGGGATCGAACAGCGCAAACAGGATGAGGCCGGCGAAAAAGCCGCCGATATGCGCCTGCCAGGCGACGCTCGCGCCGTCGGTTCCGATCGCGATCGAGCCGAGGCCGAAGATGATGTTGATGCCGAACCAGACCGCGAGGAAACCGAGTACGCGCGGATTGCGCAACGCCCGCATCAGCGACAACGCGGGAACTTTTGCGGCGGTCTCGGCATCGCCGCGCGAAAACGACAGGAAACTGCCCCGCACGAAGGCAAAGCGAATCGCCGCCGCCATGGTGCCCGATACCGAGGCCGAAGCGCCGATCATCGGCTCCACGGCATGCTCATGGGTGAGGAGATGCGCAAGCGCGCCGGCGGCCGCCGTCACCGCCATGAACAGAAAAAACCGCACCGCGCCAAACCGCCGCGCCAGCGCGCTGCCGAACGGCAACAGCCACAGCACATTGAAGACGATATGGGTGAGATTGGCATGCAGCAGAGAATACGTGACGAATGTCCAGATCTTCGCGCCGGCTCCGCCCGGGAACGTGTAGTCCAGCAGCGTCGTGTCGTACCGCCTGGGAATGAAACCGAACACCTCGATGGTCCAGTTTTCCATCTCCGGCGGCAGCAGCACGCGCAAATGGATCAACGCGATCAGCCCCACATAGGCCGTCACCGCCGCCGGCAGGGTGAGGATCGGCTCGCGCCGCGCATCCGCGGCGTCGGGCGGCAGTTCCTGCGGATTGTCGAAGGGGGATTCCAAAGGGACGGACCTTGCGGCAGTCGGCGACTGATCCTTTGAAATAGGCGCCTTTGCGGTGCCTGTGCAAGTGCACAATCAGCAAAAGAAAAAGGGTGGGCTCTGAGAAAGCCCACCCGCTTCGCGCTTTGTGGCCCCTTGGCTTGTCCGGGTCTGGGTGGCATCCCCACCCCTCCCCCGAAAGCTTGCGACCAGTCTGTTTGACGTCCGCCTGTACAAGTCCTCGGCCGGCAACCTGGAGATAAGCGGCAAGGACAGGCGGACCTTAGCGAAGGTGGCACCGCACCGCCAAGGGGATCGTTAACTTAACGTTAATGCGGCAAATGCCGCGGGAACCCGCGTCCAAAGCACCGCGGCGGCATGGACGCTGCACCGCTCATCCTGCACAACCATCCCGGGGAGCGCTTTGCGCAGAACCGGGACAGAACTGTCCCGCAATCTGTGCAGGCGGGGGGTGAGTGGCGTCATGAAGCATTCGTCGAGCCGGGAGTTCTTCGCCTACTGGGACGAAAAGCGCGGACGCGCCCGCGCGCCCGATCGGAGCGATATCGAACCGTCTGCGCTGCGCGACCTGCTCGCAGATGTTTTCGTGCTCTCTTACGATGCGGGTGCAGGCTTTCCCTTCCGCGTCGCCGGCACAAGGGTCTGCGCCCTGCTCGGCCGCGACCTGAAGGACCAGAGCTTTGCCTCGCTGTTTGCGACCGACGCCCGACGCGAGATCGAGGAGATCGTCGCGGCGGTCGCCGAAGAGACCCTGCCCGCGATCGCCGGCCTCACCGCGAGGACGCAGGATGGCGCAAGCGCTCATCTCGAACTCCTGCTGTTGCCGTTCCTCACCCGCGCGCACACGCCGATCAGCCTCACCGGACTGCTCGCGCCGTTCGAGACGAACACCGGCGCGCTGGGAAAACTCTCGCTGACCTCATGGCGCTATCTGCACCAGCCGGAAAAGATCTTTCCGCGTGTCGTGCGCAAGCTCGCGCTCGCGCGCGGGTTCATGGTGTATGAGGGACTGCGCTAACCGACCCTGCTCACCCTCGATTTGCAGGAGGGGGTGAGCGAAGCGAAACTCATATCGCTTCGCTCAACCCATCCTGCAAGCTACTGCATGCCGCGCTGCCTCATGGCGTCCCACCACGGGCAGACGCCCCTCAGCCGCTCATAGTTTCCATCCATCACCTGCACCGGCGCACGCAGCGGTCGCGCATCGGGCCGAAGATCGACCGGGGGCGGATCGGCACCATTGACTGCCCGAAACAGTCCGTCATGCCCCCAGAAGCTCGCCAGCGTCTGCAATTGTTGGGGCTGCCATGTCGCATCATCGACGTCGCGACCGCCCCAGCCATACTCGACAAAAAATTCAGACGGTGTGCGCGCATAGAAGGATGTCATGAGGTCGTTGCTGTGGCGGCCAAGCGTCGCAACGATCTGCTCGCGGTTCATGAGTGCCAGGTCATAACCCTGGCCGACGTCATCAAGCGAAAAGAGTTCGACCATGAGATGGTTCATGGCATTCACGGGCGCTTCGACAAGCGCGATGCTGTGATGCCGCGGATTGACGTGCAGGAAATAGGCCTTGATCGGAGCAAGGCAATAGTCGCTGATGCGGAAGCCCAGCAAGTCGCGGTAGAACGCCAACGCCGCGGTGATATCCTGCACGGTCACCAGCACGTGCCCCATGCCGAGCGGGCCGGCCCGGAATCCCGATATCAGACGGCCGGGCCGAAACGCCGTGTCCGCGACTGCGGCGCCATGAAACGCCTCGAGGCGATTGCCGGCAGGATCGCGGAACGAGATCAGGCCGGAGACGAAGCGCTGGTCGGCGATTGCCGCCGGCTCGCGCCGCACGGCGACGTTCGCCTGCTCCAGCCGTGCCGCCAGCGCGTCCAGCGCCTCGGCATCGGCAACCTCCCATCCGAAATAGTAAGTGCTGTCGGGCAACGTGTTGTCGAGCACGAGGCGCTGCTTGCGATCGTCCATGCGGAACGCGCGCGTCCCGCCGCCGCGATCGACCGCCTCCATGCCGAGGCCTCTTGTCGCAAGCGATGTCCACTCGTCGAGCTTTGCGGTACCAACGCCGAGATAGCCGAGGGCCTGGATTTCCATGAACAACCTCCCCGCCGTTTGGTTTGGGAAGCTATCACAATTCGCCCGGCGAAACAGGATGAACTCCATCCTTTCCTCCGCGCCCCTATGACGCGGACCATTGTCACGCGCCGGGTCGGCAAAGACAACGCGCCAGGGTGGGCCGTGCTCTTGCGGTCTCAATCGTTGATCGGCGCAAACGCACCCCCGGATATCGTTTCGGCATCCTTGCTCGCGGACCACGCGCCGTCGCCGCAAGGCGCGTCCATTTGTTCTCACGGCGCAACGCGCCTGAGTTTTGTCAACCGCTCCGCCCGAGAGGGCGTGGGGAATATCGGGTGCGCGATGCACCCGCAGCCTCGCGTGCAAATGAAGGAAGCACACGAGCATAGTCACTACAGGTCCACCGGAAACACCCGATATTCCCGCACGCGATTGGTTTTAACGGCTTATTTGCGCGCTCTCCCCGGTGTCCATGACCTCAGAGTCACCGTCGCGCGCGGACCATCGCCCGCGCACTTAGCACCAGCCCAGGGGTGCCAGGACCACACGCCTTCGCCGTCCGCCTCGAAATCATTCGCCTTTGATCCGAAGCGTCCATCGCATCCCGCCTCAACGTTTCGTGACGATGGCGAAGCGCCCCTCTGAAGTGAGTCGGGATGGCGGGAGTCATGCCATACTTTCTGATTTTCGTAAAGAAAAATCTTGCGCGAAGGACTGGATTGGGACAATCGACTGAGGTCGTTGAATAAATTCGTCCATCCGCGCGAATTGAGGAGGCATCAGAAGGGTTGTGGCGCAACAAAGTCGTGCGTCTCCGCGCACAAGCGCCTGTGCCAATCACCCTTATTCAAAGCTCTACCACAACCAACCTCGTCTTCAGCCTCCTAGGAGTTTGACGCAGCGAGCGCCGCCCTGCGATCATGTATCAGGTTCTCAAGGCGATGGGCCGCGACATTCAGGGTGGCTGAGTCGAGAGCGCCTTCATCTTCGTCCGCTCTGGCGCGCTGCGCGGACAGGACCTCGTCGATCTCTTGCTCGATCGCCGACAATTCCTTTTCGTTTTCGGCGTTCCTTATTCTTCGCCCCAATGCGTAGAGGGAATCCAACGCCCGTTCCCTCGGCTTGAGATCGCCAGATCGGAGAAACCGCCAGGCGGCAGCGACGACTGTCGCGAGCGCGCCGAGCGCCATGGGCGTCAGAAAGATGGCGTTGCTCCACCTGTCCAGGAAGGACTGCTGACTCCCATTATAGAACTCGGCGGCACCCGGATGGACGGGAAGATAGGCACCGGGGTCGGTATCGGGCGCCTTGAATTGCGCGAGAATCGGCAATTCCGCCAAAACGTCTCTGCGGGCGCGCGTTATGGCTTGCGTGAGGTCGGCAATCATATCGTTGTCGAGGCTCTTCTTGCCAACAAGATAGAAGGAAACCTGCAACGTGGTCACATCGTCTTCGGGAACGGGAGGGGATCCGCGCAACGTTCCCTTGGGGACGTCGAAGCTCTCGTAAGCGCGCTCCTTCTCGGCGATTGCCCCCGCGTTCTCGATCGGGATCAGGACCGGGGCGGTCTTCGCGTTCTGTGGGAATAACCCCCGTACCAGCGACAGGTACTTGTCGCTCAGCGGTATGACGAACAGGACGGCGCGTATGTCCTTGGTGTCAAGCGCGCGGCGGACCTGGTCGAGCGCAACGCTCTTGAATACGACGTTGGCGCGGTCAAGATCATAGGCCTTTGTCAACACGCTGACGATCTTCTGATTGGTGTCGCCGGCAACCACCCCCACGGTCGTGCGCTTCAGGCCGGCCATGTCCGTGATCGCCGATCCCGGCGGTGCAACAAGCAGTGCCACGGCCTGGGCCAGGACGACGATGGCTTGCGCCTGGGAAAGGTCACCGACATCTCCGCGAACGACGGCAAGGTCGGTCTTGCCGGACGAAAACGCTTGCGCGGATTCAATTACGCCTGATGTCTCAACCACCTTTAACCGCACCGGCGCGTTGTTGACGGTGAGCCTGCTGGCGAGCGCCGATATGATTTTGGTTGCGTCGCCATCGAACGACCCGACCGCGATCGACAGCGTCACCGGCCGGACGTACCAGCGGTACGCGAACAGGCTTGCGCCCGCGGCCAGCAATACCAGCGCCAATACGACGACGATGCGAAGCCAGATTGGCAGCTTGGCACCATCGATGCGAATTCTGGACAGGTCATCCATGGTGTCCTGCTGCCTTCCATGCCATTCCCAGATTTGGAGTTGCAAGGCTTGTCCCGAAATTCCTAGCGTCCTTGATCTAAATCAAGAATCGCAATTGCCGTGCGAAAGGGAAGGCGTTGGCGGGGTTTCCGTGCGCGACAGCGTGAGCGCAAGACCGTCATCGCAACGATCGCGCTTTAGCTCCTTGAGCAGAATGGTTTCGCCGCCTTGATTACCGTCAATGTATCCGCCGGGACCGGGGGAGAGCATTCGCTTTCGGGCATTGCCGGAGGCGCGCATGAGAGTCATGGCAAAACCCACGGGGTGGGCAATTCTGATCGCTGCAAGCGTGGTGCTCGCCTCCGGGCAGACAGGCGCAGCTGATGACCACGAGCAGGTGATCGGCTTCTGGAAGCTGGTCTCCTATGTGGTGGAGATCCAGGCAACCGGGCAGATCGAGCCGGTGATGGGCCAGCATCCAACGGGCTATGTCAATTTCAGCCCGGAGGGCCGCGTCATGTTCATCCTGACGGGGGAAGGCCGCAAACCGGCGAAAACCGCCGAGGAACGTGCCGAGCTGCTCAGCACGCTGGTCGCATACACCGGCACCTATCGGATCGAAGGCGACAAATGGATTACCAAGGTCGACGTTGCCTGGAATCCGGAATGGGTTGGCACCGAACAAGCTCGAAGCTTCAAGATCGAGGGCGAGCGACTGCACGTGCTGACGCCCTGGCGCATCATGCCGAACTGGCCCGAAAAGGGGATGCAGCGCAGCATCGTCACGTTCGAGCGATCCCGGTAGACGTGCTTCAATGTCGGCCCGGCGCGCCCGGGATGGCCCTGCTCACGACGGCCATCGGCGAGCACCGAGAAGAATACCGTGTTGAAGCCCGGGCACGTTCACATCGTAAATCCGCAGATCCGACCAGTCGAATGCAGCCTCAACTGCCCTTAGCGCCTTCGGTTCATTGACCTCGTGAACCTCAGTCACATAAAGCACGGGCTGTGCGCCGTAGACCTGCTCAAAATCCCGAACAATTTCCAGAATGGGGGGCTTGGTGCAATCCAGATGCAAGCCCGTGTCGGGCCGAAGCGCATCGCCCCATGGAGGGGCGAGGAAAACAACGATGAGATTTTCGCCCGAGTGCCTCCGTGAGCTCAAGAGCTCCTTGTAACTGCCACGGACAAGTTCTATCGGCGCGTCAAGATGAGCAATATTCCGAGTCGTCAGCTCGAATACGGCGGCCTCGACCTCAAAGCCGATGCCCTTTGCATCGCGCAGATGGCGCAATATCGCGTAAAGCCCGTTGCATGAACCTGCGAACGGATCGACCACGCCGATCGCGCGATTGCCTGGCACACGTGCGACGACCTCCGCAATGTCGCGTCCTATCCTGTTTCCGAGTGGATCCTTGACCGCCTCGAGACAAGTCCGCGCAAGCACCCGAATTCCGCGCTCGTACCACTCTGTTGGCGGCATCCCATAGAGATGCACGTGGTTTGGATCATCGAAGCAGTCACGCCCGTACTTCTCGACTTCCCACAGCTCGACAACCTTGTTTCGCTTCTCCTGGCTTAGCAGAAAGTCGCGGTCGTATTTTCGATCTGCGTGTTGTGGTGCCAAAGGCGCTCCCCCCAAAAGGCAATCGCACTCTCTGGAATAACGAGGCCAATCAAGGCGTCTTCACGCTCCTTCCAGCGTGATAAGCATGTCGAGATCGCTGGTACACTGCTTACGGAGTGCGATAAGAGGCTGATACTCGGCTGACCTGTACCAAGCATTGAGCTGGTCCATATCGGGGAATTCGATGACGACAACTCGCTCGGGCTTCCAGTGCCCGCCCTCGGGGAGTTGGTGAGCATTGCCCTTGGTCAAATAGCGACCGCCATGTTTGGCTATCATCGGACCGACCTTGGTCCGGTATTCCTCGAACTTGGTTGCATCGGTGATGATGTGTTCGACGACGAGGTAAGCCTTCGGCATGGCGTCCTCCGTTTGCTCTGGCCCCGATCCTATCGAACTTCAGGACATCGGGATACGCTGCTGAAAGCCAGACAGCACCCGCAGCATAGGGTCATCGTCGCAACGACGACAGCCGCACGCGGTCGACGCGCGTCAAGTCAACTGGGCCGTTTACCCCTGAACTTCGTGACGCGCTGATCTCGGCTTTGCTCAACCGAGACTGTCCGGCGCAATAGGTCGCAAAGGGCGCGCGGCGTGCCACTGCGCCCCTGAAATCCCCGGCGCAGTCAGATTTCGCAGGCGTCACACCGACCAGGTGTGAACTGGTTCACAAATCGCGGTCGTTTCGCTCATCCGAAGAGCGCTGCGAGGAGAATGATTGCTTCGTCTGTGCCGAAGGTTGAAACGAGCGAAAACAGCAATCCGACTCCCAGGGCAATTGCAATAAACTTGTTTTCAAACATTTCCATCGCCTCCTCGACTCTCTTCCCAGTCAATCCAGGCGTTTGCGTCGCCTGTTATGGACCGCGCCTGAGACGGAGTATCGAAAGAACTCCGAAAAAATTCCGAAATCATCCTGGAAATCGTGCAATATCCGTTTCTGTACCGCTATCGGGGGCTGCGTGAACGATACCAGTTCATGGATACAGAGCCTGGCAATTGAATTGGAAAAGCCAACCGGACATCGCGAGCGAGCACATCATGACCATCCGCAAGACCGTCACTTTCGTCGAGGAGATCAACAGCGAATACGGCGCGCGTGTCAGCCCGCCGCTGCGACGCGTCGCGATCGCCGCGGTATTCGACAACCCGCTCGCCGGCAAGGCGGCCGGCGCCGATCTCAAGCCCCTGATCGACACTTCACTCGAGCTCGGGGCTTCGCTCACCAAGACGGCGCTGGCGACGCTCGGCGCAGGCCCGGCCGAGCTGCGCGCTTACACCAAGGCGGCGGTGGTCGGCACCGGCGGCGACCTCGAACATGGCGCCGCGATGATCCATCCGAGGCTCGGCATGGCGATGCGCCGCGCGATCAAACGCGGTCGCGTCATCATTCCGGGCCACGCCAAGGTGGGCCCGCCGGGCACGACGGTGGACCTCCTCTACGGGCCCCTCGACGAGGGGTGGGATCTCGATGCCTTCGATTCGACCCCGGTGCTGATCCATGACGCGCCACGACCGCACGAGATCGTGCTGTGGATCGGCTACGCAACGGGTCCGCGCGTCAACGCCCGGTGCAAGGGTCCGGATCAGAAAGAAGTCGATGCGCTCGTCGCATCCTTCGGCAGCTGATGGATCCGCTCCGATGCCGTGAAGGCCGACGATGCGAACGCGCGCCCGAGGCGCGCGCTCGCATTCATCGCCTCTCCCATCAAAGGTTTGTCTGAGCAGTGGTGAGCGCATACACCGACATTTCGGTGCGGGCGTCCGCGATCGAGAACCAGCGGTGCTGCTCGCCGCGGAAGGCGCGCCAGTTGTCGAGCACGCGCTTGAACTGCTCGCTTTTCGCACCCTCCTCGTCGAGCACCTGCTCGAGCGCGGTGCGCAGCGCCTTCAGGATGTCCGGGCTGAGCACGACGAGCTGCGCGCCGTTCGCAACCAGGCGACTGAGCGCCTTGGGGTTGCGCGCGTCGTAGCCAGCGAGCATTTCCATCAGCGTGCAGGCGCAGGCCGTCTTCAGCATCGCCTGATAGGCCGGCGGCAGTTCTGCCCACTTCGCCTTGTTGATGTAGAGGCCGGTGTTGGCTTCCAGTTCGAGCACGCCCGGAAGGTGCATGTATTTCGCGACCTTGTGGAAGCCGAGCTTCTCGTCGTCGTAAGGCCCGACCCACTCGGCGGCGTCGATCGTGCCTTT
>Ga0335080_10006140_pt1 | contig 12417 bp, 7 predicted proteins | sample Lox_Sample_34_FD_206720 | JGI IMG/M metagenome (GOLD analysis project Ga0335080, IMG submission 206720) | Soil microbial communities from Loxahatchee National Wildlife Refuge, Florida, United States - Lox_Sample_3.4 | ecosystem: Environmental > Terrestrial > Soil > Wetlands | place: USA: Florida...
GGCTCCGGGCTCACCGCCAACCGGATAAACCTACCCTACGCCTCGGAACTCTATCCTGCCTTTAACATTTCTTCTCCGTTCTCCTCGACCAGCGCTTTGCTATAGACCCTTACTTGCCCTCCTTCCCTACCTTTCGGTTTGGAAGGTGACTCAGCTCGAGCCCCGGACGCCGCACCAACCGGAAAAACTTAAGAAGCTGTCAAAGAACGAGTATGTTTTTACTCCTTCTATTTCTTAGGTCAATCAAAAATACGCTCCTGTAACTACTCGTGTTTTCAACCACGTGCACGCCGTCCACAAGCCCCTGACCGAAAATAGTGCATGCGCTCCACCCAACTTCTCGCAAATGCCGCTCTGGACACGGCTTTCCGCAGAATCTGGTCTCATAATCACGCCCCAACTCACAACTCATGTCGTGCGAACCAACTGTGAAAATCGCGCACTTGCGGCTTCTGGCGAGGAGTTTGAAAAGAGCATCACCGTGGCGCTTACTTTGGTTACTGGAGACGATGACGATTGCGTTGAATACTTTTTGTCAACGGGGGCGCATGGGAAAGAAGCTATTCAGTACTGTGTTGGGTCTGGTGCTGGTCTTAGGCTGGTGGACACTCAGAGACAAACTGTTCGGCGGTTCAAGTACCGCTGCAGACAGCGATCGGATCCCGGCGAAGGTCCTGGGAGGGTGGCAATACCCTGACCATTGATGTTGAGTCGAGCGACCCGGCCGTCTTGCGGGTTTTGTTCGAAGCCACTGCGAAGAACAACGGCACACCGGTAAGGTCTCTGGACACGTATCAGAAGGTTCCTGCGGGCTCACACTCCTGGAGCGTGGACGTCCCGAGTGCAGTAGGCGGCGACCTGGAGTTCGAAGCGGAGCAGCCGAAACCGGGCTCTCACTTGAAATGGACTGTGCGTTGCGGAAGCCGGATCCTGGCGGAGAACAGCGAGACTCTTAATTCCGCGTTGCAGGGGAACGAAGCGTTCTTCCTGAAATTTGACTCCGAGGATTTTGCTTCGGGCGAATCGTCAGAATAGAGGACACTACAGCAAACAAGGTTTCATTCAACCGCCACTGGCTCGGAGACCAGTTGCTTGTCCGCTTCATCGCTTCCGACAAGCTCAAAAGAGTTTGTGACAGCCGCCTTCCCCTTTTCGACAGCCGTAATCACATAAGAACAGCCGATCCAGTGGGCCTCTTCGTGGTCTGTCTTTGACCACTGCGCAGGATGATCGGGATGAGAGTGATAAAAGCCGATAATATCCTCCCCGCGATCACGTCCTTCACGCTGGATGCGCACCAGTTCCTTGGGATCGATGTTGTACCTGTTGTGAGCTGAGTCGGTACGGGTATTGCCGCAGCGGGCGGTGCTGGTGACCGTACGAGCGCCGTCGTCTTCGAAGCGCCCGAGCAGAATTCCGCAGCATTCGTGCGGGTAGGTCTCTTCGCCGTGCTTGCGTATGGCATCGTAGTGGGAGTGAGAGAATTTCAGCATGCGGATGACGATTGAATCTTGATTGTTGAAGAAAAGGTCCCAACCGCTTCTTCATTCAACAATCGACATTCAGATATTTCTTATCCCTCAGTCCAGAAGCGCTCGCTCAGGTACTTATCGCCGGAATCACAGAGAATCGTGACAATGACTGCTTCCTGGTTCCGTTTCAGTTGAAAGTCGCTAGCGATCTTGAGCGAGCCAACCACTGCAGCAGCGGCGCTGATGCCGACCAGCAATCCTGCGCCACGCGAGAGCTGGCGCGCCATCGCGTATGCGTCTTCCGTTGCGATCTCGACATTCTGGTCAGCGAGACTGGGATCGTAGATTTTGGGCACAAGCGCGCTCGCCATGTGTTTCGCCCCTTCGATTCCGTGGAAGGAGGAATCCGGCTGAAGCGAGATACATTTCACTGTCGGATTGAGTTCTTTCAAGCGCCGCGTGGTGCCTACGAACGTACCGCTAGTTCCTAGCATGGAGACGAAGTGGGTGATGCGCCCCTGCGTCTGCTGCCAGATTTCGTTGCCGGTCGAAAGGTAGTGCGCTTTCCAATTCGCGTCGTTCGAGTACTGATCGGCGTAGAAATACTTGTCGGGATGTTCTGCAGCGAGACTGCGCGCCATGCGAATCGCGCCATCCGAACCATCCGCAGGATCCGTATAGAGAATGTTGGCTCCGTATCCCTGAAGAATCTGCTTGCGCTCGCGCGAGACGTTCTCGGGCATGCAGAGAGTAACGGGGAATTCCTCAGCGGCACCGAGCATCGCGTAGGCAATCCCGGTATTACCGCTGGTCGCATCGAGCAGGATTTTTCCTGGACGAAGCTGGCCGCCGCGCCGTCCTTCGCTCACGATGCTGGCGGCGGCGCGATCCTTGACCGAGCCACCCGGGTTATACCATTCAGCCTTACCCAAAAGTGCTACGCCCGGCAGGTCACGCGTTAGAGCGTCGAGGCGAAGCAAGGGAGTGTTTCCGATCCGCTCGACCAGGCTGTGGCCCAGCGTTTCGCCTAGTCCTGGCGCGGCTTCCCTAGGGCGAGGGATGGATTCAGACCCTGCAACTGCTGCTATTTTGGTAGAGCCGTATGTCATGGCTGAACTAGACGACCGTGACCATCGTAATGTGATCTGTGGTCAGAAACACTGTATGTAGTATCTTGCTTAGATGAAGAAGATTCGCCCGGCGATGCACTCCTGTAAAGTTACGTCGGTCTTCATATATAAGCATCCAACAGAACAGCAGGCGCCGGCAAGGAAAGGTTAATTCTAAAGGCAATGGCAAAGACTACAGAAGCACGAACCTACGAGGAAGCTCTGGCGTGGCTGCGCGACCACGGGTTCGACGTCACGGACGCCCCGGGCACTACCGCCCGCGTGTTCCTGCGCAAATATAACGTGTCAGCCGCAATCCAGAAGACGGCGGATGATGGGATCAAGATTTTCGCGTATCCGGGATACCTTGTGGGCAGCGAGATCTCAAAGCTGGTGAATAAGGGATATCAGCAGTTCCTGAAGACTTCGAAGAACGAGGTTCCCGCAACGGCGGATCAGTTGAAGGCGCTACAGACGTTTTCCGAGGAGCTCAAGCAGGCGCTCAACCTGCCCAGCCTCTATAACGAATCGCTCGGGACTGTAAGCGAGGCGTATCAGTACGATCGCGTAAAAGACCGCGACAAGCCCACTGTGGAGCGCCCAAAGCGCCCGTGGGAAGTCGCAGGCAAGCAGGCAATCGCCGCGAAAAAAGGGCGAGCGTAAGGTTCACGCTCGCCGGTTCTTCCTGGTGGCGAACCTGCGCCCACTTCGCGGGCTGGACAGCCGAGGCGGCTGTCCCTACAGTCATCTATCTCACTCCTAACAGAACATCGACCGTGAGTTGATCCAGCCTTTCGTAGGGCAGGCGTTTCTTCATGATGGCGTCTTTGTCGAAGACGTGGCTCAGAAGAGCAGCCGAGCCTTTTTGCGAGTACTTTCCGGCAGCTGGAACCTTCGGAGCTGGAGCTGAGATTTCCTTCAGGATCGCCTGAATTTCTTTATCGGCATTCCAGATGGCTGCTTTCTCTTTCAGGATTAAATACGTGCGCATGCACCCGCGCGCGAAGTCCTTCACTCCTTCGTAGTCTTCGGTGCGGTAAGCGTGGGCGTCGAAGTGCCGGGACCCTTCATAGCCGACGTCCTCCAGGAACTTCACCAGCCAGAATGCGGTTTTCGGATTCGCCGAGCCGAAGCGCAAGTCCTGGTCATATCGCCCGGAGACCTGATCGTTGAGATCGATGTGGAATAGCTTTCCTGCCTCCCAAGCCTGTGCGACACCGTGCATGAAGTTCAAACCGGCCATCTGCTCATGGGCCACCTCGGGATTGACGCCAACCATTTCCGGATGCTCGAGCGTCGGAATGAATCCGAGATAGTGGCCCGTGGTGGCCATATAAATGTCACCACGAGGCTCATTCGGCTTGGCCTCGAGCGCGAAGCGGTAGCCATATTTCTGCGCGATGTTGTATTCGCAGAGATAATTCACGGCCTCGCGCAAGCGCTTCACGGCCTCGTCGGCACGGCGGCAGGCATCGGTTTCAACACCTTCCCGGCCTCCCCAAAGGACGAAAATCTTCGCTCCCAACTCAGCACCGAGATCCATGGCGCGCATGGTCTTCTGTATGGCGTAGGCGCGAACTTCGAGATCGTTCGAGGTAAATGCTCCGTCGCGGAACACTGGATGAAAGAACAGCGACACAGTCGCCATCGGAACCACTACGCCCGCCTCGTTGCAGGCAGCCTTGAACTCGCGGACGATCTTGTCGCGCTCTTTGGGTGTGGCATCGATCGGCACCAGATCGTTGTCATGCAGGTTGACGCCCCATGCACCGATCTCACCGAGAACCGAGGCGATATCGTTGGGAGGGAAGGTAGGGCGGACGGCATCCCCGAAAGGATCGCGCCCGCGATTGCCAAGTGTCCAGAGGCCGAACGTAAACTTATCTTCGGGCTTCGGTTGATAATTTCCGTTCTTCTTGCTCATGTAGTCCTTCCTGAATCTCTCTAAGAATTATTTCGGTGTTGGATCAAGGTCATTCGGAGCCGATGGCATTTTGCCCACCAGGCTGTCCTGCTTTTCTCGCAACTGGCGCACTTTTTGAAGTTCCTGCCCAGCCTCCGCGGACCTGCCGGTTGCCTGGTAGAGACGGCTTATCTGGTAATGGGCATCGGGCTGTTTGGGATCAATCGCAATAGCGCGCGCAAGCGCAGGCTCGGCCTCTTTGTAGTTCTTTTGCTGAAGGTAGATCGCGCCGAGATCGACGTAGGCAATCCGCACATCTTTGTTTGCCGTTGTGGCTCTGTGAAGCAGGGGAATGGCCGCATCCGGATTGCTGTTCTTCCATTCGATATCGCCGAGGTAAGCCAACGACTGCGCGTGGTCGGGATCAATCGTCAACTCGCGTTCGAATTCCTTGCGGGCGTCGTCGTATTGTTGAGTCTTCCAGTACAAGAAACCCAGTCCGAAGTGCAGGTTGGGCTCATTGGGAGAAATCTTGGCCGCGGACTCGAATTCCTCGATGGCCTCCTGCGTTCGCCCGAGGCCGTCAAGAGCTTCCCCCATGAGGATGTGGGTTGGAGCGGAATCGGGACTCTGTTGCAGGAGCAGCCGGAATTGCTCCTGGGCGCAGTCCAGTTTCTTGGCCCAGAGGCAGCTTTGCGCCAGGGTCTGGTGCAACTGGGCGTTGCCGGGATCGGCTTTGGCGGCAGGTTCAAGTGTCTCAGCCGCCTCTGCGAACTTCCTGGAACCGTAGTAGCTGAGGCCCAGCAGCACTCGCGCCTGTCCGTTGTTTGGACTCGCAGCAAGGACCGCCCTTAGAGGCGGAACTGCTGCCGTGAACCGGCCCTGCTTAAACTCTGCCAGCCCCAAGTTCAATTCCACCCCTGGAAGCTTCGGAGCGAGAGCCAGCGCCTTCCTGTACGCCGATGCAGCTTCTGAATACTTCTGCTCCTTCGATAGAACGACTCCCAGGCTCGCCAAAGCACCCGCATCTTTTGGATTCTTTGTGATGTAAGCACGCCAAGCACCGGCGGCCTCCGGCAATTTGCCCTGCTGTTCAAGGGCGATGGCTTCGGAAGGGGTCGCCTGCGTTGAGCTTATTGCCGATAGCACGCAAATTAGAGCGAAGACGAGAATGATGGCGCGCTTGGTCGTGTAGTCCACCGTACAGTCACTGCAGCCATCCCCGATTGCGACACCAGGACGAGGAATCAGCTTGCGAATACTTCTCTCCAGAAGTGAAAAATATCCCGCCCGCATCTGGTTCGATGCGGGCGGGGAAGGTTGGGGGAAGGGTTTGCCACGTCAGTAAATCAGTTTCAGAGCGAACTGCCACTGGCGAGCATCGTAGGCATTCTTGACCTGGCCGAAATCGCCAGCGCCAAAGTTGGTGCTGATACCACCGGTGTTCGCGTTGCCCTGGAACTGAGTGTGGTTGAATGCGTTGAACGCTTCAGCTCGGAACTCCATGTGCAACTTCTCCGTGAAGGCGAAGTTCTTCATAAGGGCCAAGTCGAAGTTGTTGCGACCAGGACCGCGGATCGCGTCGAATCCCAAGTTGCCGTAGCAATCGGTTCCGGGGCCGCCCGGCGCACAGGTAGGCGCGCTGAAGTTGCCCGAGAACCATGCCGCAGCCGTCTTTGGATGCGAGATCGATCCGGTGACGTCCGGACGCGTGCCAGAGTTGCTGATGATGCTGGCCGCCGTCTTGCCGTTCACTCCCAGGTTAATGGGAGCACCCGACTCCTCCGTGATGATTCCCGAGACTTGCCATCCGCCCAAGCCTGCTTTCAGAGCTCTGCTCGTGGCATTCTTGAACAGCGGGAGATCGTACACGAAGTTCGCGAAGAAGGTATTCAGACGATCGTATACGGACGGGCCGAAATCATAGCGCCAGCCAGCATACGGATTGGTTGCGTTGTTGAGGTCGCCACCACTGCCCGACGCGGTCGTCGCATCCATCGCCTTCGCCAGCGTGTAGGAGACTTGCAGGTGAAGGTCGCGTTTCACCGTTCCGGTCAGTGTGCTCTGCAATGAGTTGTAGTGCGCGTTCGCACCGTTGAATGCCAGACGCATGTTGCCGTAACCAAGGTACGTCACGTCTTCGGCGAACGTTTTTCCGCCGGGCAGCCCGTTTGCCGTTCCGGCTGTGGTGTTCACGAAGTTCCCCAAGTCGCCAAGAGGAACAAGGTTGATCGCCTGGTAGTAGTTGAGGTGTCGTCCCTGGCTGCCCACATACGAGATATTCAGCACGGTGTGAGCACCCAACGCTTGTTGGACGCCAGCACTGTACTGATAGCTCACCGGAGGCTTGTAGTCTGACGAGATGCCAGTGACGCCCAATGGGAGAACAGGTAATTGCGCAGCCGTGATGACGTTACCTGACGACAGGTTCAGGCCGGGGTTGTCGAGTGAAACGCCATTCAGCGTGGGGTTCGGGTCGCCCGGAGGGTTCACGGCACCGTTGTACATATCGTTGCCCTGAATACGCTCGTACGACATACCGAATCCGCCTCGAATGACAGTCTTGCCTTGGCCAGTCAGGTCATAGGCAAAACCAAGACGCGGACCCCAATTGTTCCAGGAGTTGTTAACGAGTCCCTTCGGGATGCCGTTGACTCCGCCGACGCCGATGCCGTTCAGGTAGAACTGATATCCACCGAGGGTCGGATTCGTGCTTGCCACCAACCCTGGGCTCGGGCCACCCGGGCAAGCAGGAGAGGAGTTGTTGCTGCAAATGAATCCCTGCGAATCAAAAGTAGCCGCATTCGCCGGATTGTAGAGGTTGGGATAGAAGTTCGACGATAGGTGGTTCGCTTCGTAGGTGTGCGGAATTCCATCCCACCGAAGGCCGAGATTCAAGGTCAAGCGGTTATTCACGCGCCAGTTATCCTGAATGTATGCCGCTGGGGAGATGTTGTTCCAATGGCCGCTGATCTTGACGCCATCTTCGGTGTACTGCTGAGCGAAGCCCAACAGGTAGTCGCCGAAGTCATATCCGCAAGAGACTGTGGAAGTCGTGGTGCATCCTGAAGGACTCGTAAACGAACCGTCGAATTTGAAGTTGCCTTCCGTATTCGCGAACGCGTCCTGGATCTTCTTGTAGATGGCCCAACTAAAGCCGAACTTCAGCTGGTGCGCCCCACGAGTCCACGACAAGTCATCGCGGAACTGGTAGTCGTCGGCTTTGTTCACCCATGGCGTCCAGTTCGCGGTGTAGTTGCTGCCCGTGACACCGGCGAGTTGGATGGAGGGGATACGGTTGTCGGCATTGGTTCCAGTGAAGAGCCTGTTGAAGGTGAATCCGCTGGGTGCCGAGATCAGCCCCGTCGGAATGATGTTGATACGGTTGCCGTTGTAGTTGAACGATGTCTCATTGAGCAGCGTTGGGCTGATCACGTAGGTGGCGTGGACCACAGCGCTGTACGACGGGTTTCCAAAGGTATCGGCGATCGATGGAACGTTATCGCCGCTCCACTGCGTCGTCCCGTAGGTCTGCGAGATTTGCTCTGAAATCCAGTGACCGAACACCGAGAACTTGCTGCTGAACTGGTGGTCGATTCTGACAATCTCTTCTTTCAGATTGGTGGGGCTGTTGTTGCCACCCTGAAAATTAACTCCGCTGGTGGGAGTGGGAAAGATCCCGCCGTACTTGCCGCCCGCGGTCAACAACTGTTTCGCGTTGTTGGAAATGACGCAGTCAGGAATGGTGTTATTCGGGAATGCGCTTATACCTGCGGCTGCAGTGAGAGCAGTCTTGGTGGCGGCATCGCAGGTGGACATCAATGCCGGATTGATCCCGAAAATAGCAGGTACGACCTCAGTAATCGTCTTGCCGTTATACGTCCCGGGGATCAGTGCACCGGCGCCGCTCGGGTCGGGATACGCATTGGCTAGCGGTACAGTCTGGTTCAAAGTTCCGCCGTCGACCTCCTTCCGCCATTCCATGTTGTAGAAGAAGAATGTCGGATGGCTCTTCGCTATGGGCACTTGTCCGCCTACGTTGAATCCGTAAATGTTGTAGCGGAGGTGGGGAACGTTCTGCAGAAAATAGTTACGCGAGTTAAGAGCGTCGTTGCGGAAGAATTCCCACGCCTCAGCATGGAAGTCCTTCGATCCCGACTTGATAACCGACGAGATCTGCGCGGCGGTCGCGAGACCATATTCAGCGCTGTAGTTCGACGTCATGTTGCGGAATTCCGCCAGCGAATCGATCGAAGGCATAACGCTTCCGCTGCTGCCGCCGCGGTCGAGGTTTTCGCCGCCGTCGATCAACTGGAGGTTGTGACCGGCGCGCTCACCATTGATACTCACGGTACTGTCGCCGCTGACTGGCGTGAATCCGACTCTGGAACCTTGGAGACTTGATGCGCCAGGCGCCAGAGAAAACAACTGATACAGGCTGCGACCGTTGGTGGCGAGCTGCGTAATCTGTTGTCCGGTGATCACGTTGCTTACTTCGCCGCTATCGGTCTGCACTGCGATGGCGTTCGCTTCGACAGTCACCTGTTCCTGCGCGCTGCCGACCTGCAACTTGAAGTCAACGCGGAGTCGGTCGCCGACGTTGAGCGTAATCGCCGACTGCTCAGACACCTTGAAACCAGTTGCGGTCGCCTTGACGCTGTAGTGTCCGATATGAAGATCGGGTGCGACGTACTGTCCATCGGTATTGCTGGGCATGGTACGCGCCACGCCCGTTTCGTTGTTGGTAATGGTGACGGTTGCGTTTGGAACAGCGGCGCCGGATGGATCGGTGATCGTACCGACGATGGTTGCTTCCTGAGCCAGGCCTTGCGCGGCAAACAAAAACACAACGACCGCGAGAAGAATCACAAGGCGGAGGTCCAGCCGCTGCCATAGTTGCCCGATACTCCCGGCATACTTGGGCGAGAGGGATTTCATGGTACCAGCCTCCAGAAAAGGGGTTGAGACAGGGGCAGTCCTCTGGGAACGGACTCCCCACGCGTCCGTGAACGTTTACGGTCTATAACCTCTTGTTAACCGTTGTCAAGCGCAAAATCGTTTTCTTAGGCGCTTTTCGCAGAACTTTTGCAATGTCAGGGAAGAAAACCGGGGTATACTCGCCAACCTACGGTGCAAACAGCGGGTTTTTCCGATCACGCCGCAGAATTCACGTCCGGGGAAGGAATCCCCATGTTTTCCAGACGATTGTTGATTCACTTGATGCTGGGACTCGGCGGCATTTCGTTAATGTTCAGCCAGGACGCCGACAAAAATATCATCCCGCCGACGATTGAATTTCCGTTGAGCCTCGAGCAAAGCGTGGTTGCAGGCAAGACTCCGGTTGGAACCAAGATTACTGGAAAGTTAACCATGGCCACTCTGGTGAACGGTATCGTCATCCCGCGGAACACCTCGTTTTCGGGCCAAGTGACCGTATCTCAAGCGAAATCTCATTCGGAGCCGTCCAGATTGATGGTCAGGATCGACTCTGTTTCCTCGAAAAATGGGACGGCAGCAGTTACTCTCTACTTAACACCTCATTACTATCCGACGGTACTGGAAGGGGGTCAGGATCTGCAGTACGGACCCGCCGAGCCCGCCTCCAGCACATGGAATGGCGCCGGCGAATATCCGGATCCGAAATCGCACTCCTATAAACCGTTTCCGTCCGGAGACTCGGACGCTCACAAAGACAAGTCCGTGCCCGACACGCCGGTTTCGTCGAAGCATTCGCTGAACATGGGCCACGTCGAGGCAGAACAGGCTAGCGATGGGAGTGCGGTTCTCGTTTCGAAGCATGCGAATATAAAGCTGGAGCGCCTCACCACATACGTTTTCACCGCGCCAGATCAGCACAAAACCAACTAACGGTCGCTGCGCTGCCAGGCGTCGGTAACGCCATTCTTGACCTCATCCTCGCGCTGTGCTACAAGCGACGGTCGACCGTAATCGTTTACGGAAATTCATCGAAAAACAGCCCAGACAGACTGTTTTGAGCGCGAACGATCGCGCAGGGAGGGATCTTTCATGAAAAACCGGGTAGGGACCGCGTTGTTTGCCCTTTTCTCTCTAGTCGCTATTGCTGCTCCGTCCGTGGCACAAAACAGTACACAGCCGCTCTACCTCGATCCGTCGCAGCCCATTGAAGCGCGGGTGGACGATTTAATTCACCGCATGACGCTGGAACAGAAAGCGTCACAGTTGGTGAACCAGGCCCGGGCTATACCGGAACTTCAAGTTCCCAACTACGACTGGTGGAGCGAGGCGTTGCACGGCGTAGCTCACGCGGGCACAGCAACGGTGTTCCCCGAACCGATCGGATTGGCGGCGACGTTTGACGATTCCCTGATCCACCAGATGGCGGTCGTGATCGGCACCGAGGCTCGCGCGAAACATGATCAGGCCGTAAAAGCGGGACGGCGCGACATCATGGAAGGGCTCGACTTCTGGTCGCCCAACATCAATATCTTTCGCGACCCGCGTTGGGGACGAGGGCAGGAGACCTACGGCGAAGATCCGTTCTTGACCGGCCGCATGGGCGTCGCGTTCGTGACGGGATTGCAGGGAGACGATCCGAAATACTTCCGCGTCATCTCTACTCCGAAACATTACGCGGTACACAGCGGGCCTGAGCCGACACGCCATTCCATTGATGTCCAAGTCTCCAAGCACGATATGGAAGACACGTATCTGCCGGCGTTTCGCGCGAGCGTGGTGCAGGGAAAAGCCGAATCGGTCATGTGTGCATACAACCGGGTCAATGGACAACCGGCCTGCGCCAATACTTTCCTGCTCGAGGACACGCTGCGCGGCGCCTGGAAATTCAACGGCTACGTCGTCTCCGATTGCGATGCGATCGTCGACATCTTCCAGGGACATCACTTCACTAAGAGTCAGGCTGAAGCCGCAGCTGTGGCGATCAAGACAGGCATGGACAACGAGTGCGCCGACTTTTTCACCATTGCCAAAGACAGCAAGGATTACCAGCCATTCGTCGATGCGGTAAAGCAGGGATTGCTCACCGAGGCCGATTTGGACCGCTCTTTGAAACGGCTCTTCACGGCGCGCATGCGCCTGGGGATGTTCGATCCAGCGAGCATGGTCCCGTACGCCAACACGCCGGAGTCCAAAATCGATAGCGCCCCGCATCGGGAACTCGCGTTGAAGACAGCGCAGGAAGCCATGGTCCTGCTGAAGAACGATGGCGCTTTGCCGCTCGGATCAAACGCGAAGAAGATCCTCGTTGTCGGTCCCCTTGCCGAGTCGGTGCAGGTTCTCCACGGCAACTACGCCGGAACCGCCTCGCATGCGGTCACGGCGCTGGAAGGAATCCGCAAACAATTCTCGGGAGCGCAGGTTTCTTACGTACCCGGAACGAATTTCTTGCTCCAGCAAACAGTCATTCCAACCTCTGCGCTCACGACGCCGGACGGAAAGCCTGGAATCAGGGGTGAGTACTTCTCGGGCGAAATCACCAGAACCCCACAAGCAACGAGAACCGATCCATACGTAGACCTTCAGATGTCGCACCCGGATTCGCATGCCCTCCCCACGCCATCTGGAATGCAGGATTTTTCAGTTCGTTGGACCGGCGTTCTGACTCCGCCCGAGTCTGGAAACTATGAGATCGGCCTCAACGGCTCGATGCAGCGGCTCTGGCTTGACGAGAAGCTGATTGTGGACGACATGGTCGGGCATGATCCGAACCCGATGTTCGTCACCCTTCCGCTGAAGAAAGGACAGCATTACTCGGTGAAGATTGAGTACGTGGCTGGCGGACGTCAGTCGAAGCTGATGTGGCTGCCGCTGATCGCCGACCCAAGTTTCGAAGCCGCTGAAGCCGCGCGCAAAGCCGATGTTGTCATCGCCGTGGTCGGCATCACTTCGAAGCTGGAAGGCGAAGAAATGAAGGTCAACGTGCCGGGATTCCGAG
>Ga0335080_10006141_pt1 | contig 12416 bp, 23 predicted proteins | sample Lox_Sample_34_FD_206720 | JGI IMG/M metagenome (GOLD analysis project Ga0335080, IMG submission 206720) | Soil microbial communities from Loxahatchee National Wildlife Refuge, Florida, United States - Lox_Sample_3.4 | ecosystem: Environmental > Terrestrial > Soil > Wetlands | place: USA...
GGACTATATTTTCCACAAACAGTCCAGACCACGCCCGTTCCCGATGCCAATTCTTGCCACGAGCGGTCGCATACGTAATGTAGCTCGACGTCCACGGCTTGCCTCCTTCAGGATCCTTGATCTCTTCGACCTGCAACCGCGGCGCGGCGTACAACAGGCGTCGCCCGCTCGGCAGCTCGATCACGAGGAACGAGCCGGTGCACCAGATCTTGCAGCGCCCGACGGTGAACACCTGAACCATCGGGTGCGCGACCGCGTTCTTGGTCGCGATGTCGATGTCCTTGCGGAGCTGATCGATCGCGCTGTTCGCGGTCCGGTAAGCCTGCTTCAGCACGTCGCAGGCCATGTAGACGTCGCGCTCCAGCTCGTAGTCTTCGCCCGTCAGAAACGCGCGCCTCCACGCCCGGTCGGCTTTCGCCATCTGCTCGGGAGTCGCGGTCGGGAAGATGAGTCCCGGGAGCGGCGACAGATCGAGCTGGTAGGCGAGCGCCATGTTGACGAGCGCGCTCACGCCTCCGCCGAACCCGAACGCGAGGATCATCACCTTGCCCATCTGACGCTCGGTGTCGGTCACCTCGGTCGGCGGCTTGCCGAGGATCTTGCCGGCGAGGATGCAGTAGACGTCCTTCGACTTGTCGCCGTGGCTCTCGAACGATTCGCGGAACGCCTCGATCTGAATCGTCTCGCCGGCTATCCATGCCGTGATCACCGACTCGATGTTCTTGAAGTCCCCGGCCATGATCTCGTTGCCGGGTGCGGCCACGATCATGTGCCTCACCGCGAGCGCGCACGCTTCGTTCGGACCGCCGTAGATCAGCGGCTCGTTCAGTGCTTGCTTGCCGTAGATGCCGGGGATGATGACATCATCGATATAGCTTGCTCTAACCGGCGCCAGCTCGATCTGTCCGGCGTGCTCGTGTCCAGCAGGCCGCCGCACGGACAGAGCCGGGCGTGCCATGTTATGCGGCTGGAATCCGCGGCCACTGTGACGACCTGTACGGCCCGCACCCGACCAACGGCACCAGTGACGGATGCGGTCTCCGGGTCCAACCAGCTCAAGCCCCCGTCTGCATTTAGAAGCAGCACTTTTTCCAGCTTCGAGCCGCTGTTCGAGAAGAATCCGAACAGTCGGGTCCAAGTCATCTTGCTCAAGCCAGTCCCTCACTTCGCTCGCGCGGAGCGACTCGATGTCGATGCCGCAATGATTGCGCAGGTAGCTCAGTATTCGATTACGTTGAGTTGCAGCGTGGATGGCCCCTCCGCTGTTCTCCGACATGACCACGTCGCTCGCCACTTTCGCGTCGGCGAGGAAACGAACCGTAGCGTCCGCAAGCGCTCGATCGAACCCAAAACCTCGCTCGTTGACCAGTTCGTTGAGACGCCAAGAAGAAAGGTTGCCTTCCCGATAGTTATGAGCAGGGAGGGCCGCGTAGATGGCTCGAAGCGCTTCGGTGTCGCGGAGCGCATAGTTGCAGAATCGTGCCCATTCATTCGGCATCTCCCACGGTTCAATGAATCGGTCGGTGGCCCGCTGCGGCACGCAAAACGTGTCGATCAGCTTGCCGTCCTCTACCAGCTTCTGCTTGTCTTCGGGCAGCCCGCACAGCTGCCCCAGAATCTCCAGCGAGCCCGGGAAGCCGTGCGCGTTCGCCCGGGCCATCGTGCATTCCCAGCGCTCGACCGGGATCTCGATGTTGAGCGCCCGCTGCATGATTAATCGATCGAAAGCCGCGTGATGAGCGACTAAAGTGACATTAGGATCCTGCAGCGCATTCCACAGGTCGGCCGGCGGAATCGGATCCTTCCACGGCTCCCAGATCTTCGCCGGTCCGGTCTCGAACGCATACGTCACGATCAGGCACTCGGCCGCTCGTGTGTACAGGTCCGTGCCGTCGGCGATGTCGACGCGGCTACGGGTCTCAGTGTCGAGGAAGAGTCTCAAGCTGGGTCCAGTCTCCGCGGGTATGTGTAGTAGCGCCAACCTTCGAGCCACGCGTTGCGCCACGCCCGTGAGAACGTGAGGCGCCCATCAGCCTTACGAATGTCCCTGTAGGGACACGCGGTGATCGGCTTGCCTTGGCGCGCGGCATCTATGCCGGCACTTCGCGCGCTCTCGAAGGGATCTTTTCTCACTCTTCGATCACGGGTTCAGAGCCACCAACGCCCTCCACTTCCGGTACGCTGATTCCGGCGTCCCGCCTATTCCTGTCGGCTCCATCATCGGGAGGAACCGCGTCCCGCACATCCACACCCCCATCATCCGCCACAGATGCGGTTTTGGGGGCGGATTGCGCCGTCGCTCTAGCAGCGTAAGCATCTAACACCTCTTTGAACATCTGATTCTTGGCTACAGTTCCTTGTCGTGATCTTTTGATACGTTCCATCTGCTCCAGCTCGTCGAACATGCCGCGCTCTGCGAAGAAACGGCGCATGTTCTTGCGCTGCGTGCGTAGCCAGCGCGCGAGCAAGCGATCAGTCAGGCCGCGCAGCGGCGCGTATTTGAGCCCGGGCCACGGCTGTGTTTGCTCGGTCATTGTGTCCTCCGGTTAAAAGGACGATGCGGCCGGCAGATTGAGTGCCACGCGTCCGTCAGGCCCGACCCTGAGCCGCATCGAACCAAACTTCAGATCAGGCCCTGTCCGCCGGCAGCCGGCTGATTGGGCGCGGCCGCGTCGGCCTGCCCCGGGACGATCCCGAACTCCTTCACGCTCGACACGCTCGCGCCACGCAGGCGCTCGCCGTGCTCGAAGAACTGGAGCCCGAGGATACTGCAACCGAGACCCTTGCCGTTGTAGTCGTAGGTGTAGAACTCCAGCTGCGCGTTCACCTTACAGCCAGAGTACGGCCACTTCGGATTGGAGGGGGTCAGCTGGACCGGCGTGTCGCGGTTGGCGATGTTGATGCCGTTCTCGGTCGCGACGATCGTGGGCTGATCCTTGTTGCCCGCGCTGATGTAGATCATGCCCTTATACGCGGGCTCGGCCGGGTAATACAGCTCACCACGCTGCATACAGAAGCGCTGGTTGTTGGTCTTGATCTGTTCCAACACGGCCTGCGTCTGATCCTTCCAGCCGGCGAGAGCCACTGCGCGGATCAGAGTCTGCAGCTCGTTGAACTGCGGATGCGTCTGCGGGAAGAGCAGATGCACTCGGTATTTCGACTTTACCTTCCCGGTCTTGGGATCGATCTCGCCTTTCTTGTCCTGCAGCGGTGTCGTGATCGAGGCTCGATTCAGGAGCACGTTGTTCAGGATGATCTGGCGTTGGACAATGTTGACTTCGGTCATGGATTCCTCTTGGTGATTCGAGCGCCGTTCCGCCAGCCCGGAGCCGCGTGGCGACGCTCACAGTATCGCACCTCGGTCGGTGCATCGTGTTCGTAGCGGCCGTTCACTAGGCGACGATCCTCTACGGTTCGTTTCGGGCTGTAGCGCTCGGCCCCTTTTCTCCATCTGCTGTTCATTTTGCTCACACTAACGACTCCTTCACCGGCTCGAATTTCAATGGCGTCACCGCCGTGCCTTTGTGGTCGTTCGGCACGAGACGCAGCTGCGCTGGCGATTGCGACACGAACGAAGCGAGCGGCTCGTAGCCTTTCTTCAACAGCTTCTCGGCCTCGGTCGGGCTGATGATCTCCGGCCGCTTGAAAACCTTCTCCGGCGGCAACAGCAGCTCCAGCTGCGCCTGTGCGGCCTTCTCGTCGGACCACTCACGCTTGCCTTTGTTGCCGTACACTAGCTTGAACCCGTCGATCGTGGCGCCCATTAGCGCGCGGCGATGCGCCTCGGCTTCGTAGTCGGCGAGCGCCTGACGCACCTCGGCGACCATCGAATGGATCAGCGAGAGCGTCTTGTCGTCCAGCTCCGGGCGCCCGAGGATCGGCTTGAAGAGCGCGATGATCCGCTTCGCGCGGGCCGGACAGCGTCCGCGGACCGGGCACCAGAAGCACTGCTCCTCACCCGCGTTCAGGTGCTGCTCGGGATTGAATTCCGTGATGCCGTGGTAGATCTCGTACGCGAGCCGCGCGACCGGGCGGATCGCCTGCATGAACGCTTCCAGCTCGCCGCGGGTGTATGTCCACTCGTCGTAATGGTTGATCTTCGGCTGGTGGATGCAGAACCGGAACGCGTTGAACTCCCCGATCAGCCCAAACTCGAACAGCGCCGCGCACAGGTAGATCATGCCCTGCGTGTTGTTCTTCGCGTTGACGAGGATGTAGCCGTCCTTGAAGTCGTGCACCGTGAGCACGCCCTTGAGCAGCTGGTCGCCCACCTGTACGCCGCCGACGTGATCCAGCTTGATGATGTCGCTGTGACCTTCCTGATCTGGCACTCCGAGCACGGGCGTCGTGTCGAGCCGGTGCTCGGTCAGCATCTGCCCGGGCTCGCGATTGATCTGCGTCACCACCTGACGCACGCGGTCGAGCCGCTCCTCGTCGACTTTGAAGGTGTACTCGGGTGTCCCGAACTTCAGCTCCTTCCCGAGCCAGCTATCGAGATCCAGCTCGGGATGATTCAGCGCCCACTCCAACAGCCAGTGCGAGCACGTGCCGCTCGCGTTGTACTCGGCGTCGAGGTTTGGCAGCCCGCGCGACATCTGGATCGCGCCGACGCACCGTAGCCAACGCGCGGAGTCAGAGGGAGCGAGAATGGAATGAGAGCCGGTCAAGGAATCTGACCGCTCTGAATCAGATGGAGTACGTACCGACAGTTCATGTGCGCGGTCAACCCCTTGCACTGGTCGCGGTAGTGGCTCAGTTCGCGCTCGGCTGGCGTCATCTGGGTGTAGCGTCGCTGATAGGCTGGGATGTCCATGAAATCGACGATCTTCTGGGCCATCACGCGCTTCTCGCGATTAGCGAAGCGCTTGTTGCCGCAGATGTCGTAGGCTTTCTCTTCGACGGTCTTCATCAGTAGTTCTGATTTGGAATCATCGTTCCAACTCCCAGCGCAGATCGCGCATTGCCCCGCTCAGCGTGCGGGGCGGTTGATAGTTGTAGAGCGGCGCCACGAGCCGGGCCGCGGTCGCCATCAACAGCTTGTGCTTCTGGTTGCGATCGATGCCGTGCAGCTGCGCCTTGTACTCAGCGACGTGAGCGAACAGTTCCTCGCGGTATCTGAACGCGTTGTCCTCGATGTACAGCTGCCACCAGATCTCCGGCGACATCTTGCCCGGGCCCTGCTGCCGTTTCTGGTGCACGGACTCGTGCTGCAGGAGCGGCTCAGGAATCACGCCGCCGCTCGGATTGTAGATGAAATCACCGTAAGCGAAGATCACGCCGGGCTTGTCAGCGTTGGGAAACGCCTTGAGGATCTGCTCGAAGTTCGGCGGACGCTCAGTAAGGATCACTGCGTCCTCTGAAGGTTTCCGGTCTCTGGATCCTCGGCAACCTGTATCACGGCGACGTTTGTCAGGCCGTGCTCACGCGCATAGGCTTCGGCTTCCTCGCGCGTCTCGAACTGCATCGCTTTATTGATGTCCGTGGTCAGCTCTCTGGGGTCCATGCTCAGCTCCTGATTTCGATTTTAGTTTCTCACTCTGCCCGCCCGGGGGAGGGCGTGGGGCCTTGCACCCCAGCGCCCGGGCGGTCTCGGACTTAAATAGCCGCCTTCCGCCCTCCCCCAAACGAACATCGAAGGGTGTCGGGCACGTCTCTGCCCGCGTGCATGCGCCCCGGCGCCTTCAGCAACCGGCACCCGATTCGATCAGACCAGCGACGCCTGTACGCTCGCGGCGTCCAGCTTCGCCAGCTCCTCTTCCATGCGGTCGATCACCGCCTGATACTTTTCCGGCTTCAGCTCGGGCGTGCGGCTCACGCCAAACTCAGCGAGCACGGCCAGCGCCTTGTCGCGGTTCTTGCCGGCGAGCGCGAGCACCGCCTTGTTGACGGACTCGACCTTAGGGGTCGGAACCTCCGGCTGCGGTGCGGCCGGCGCAGCGGCGGGAGCCGTCGCGGCTGCGGGCGCAGCGGGCGCGGCCGGAGGCGCCGATTCGGGAGCTGCCTTCGCCTTGCCCTTGGCGGGCTTGGCGGGGGCAGCAGATTCTGTGGCGGTGCCAACGGCAACGTCGGCGCCGTCGGGCACCTCAACGGTGATGACGATCTTCATGCGTGACGACTCCAAAGTGAGCGGGACGAAATGCCCCTATCCCACAGAAGAGTGGTCACAGATGGCGCCGGCTGTCAAGCCCTACTCGCTCACGCTCCGTTTCGGCTGGTATCCCGGGCACCAAGGAGAGGAGAGGGTCGAGCCGAGCCTCGTGGCCTTCCTTGGTCCCAGCAGGCGGGTCGCAGTAGCCGCTGAACGACTCCACGAAGTCCCGTATGGCCGGATCGTCGGCGACCCCGGCATGGTGGGCGGCCACCCATTTGCGCTCCGCCTCGCGGATCGCCTGCTGCTCGGCGAGCGGCAGCGACGCTACGTGTTCCCTGAAACTCTTGTCCACGTTCAACTCCTCCAGCTCTTGCCGGCCTCGTTGAGCGAGAGCACGCGCATGCGCGCGGTCTCGGTGAGGGTTCTCGGCGTTTCGAGCGTCACGTGCTCGTGGGGCTCGGCACCGATCTCGAATCGAGGGTTCGGGCCCCACGTCATAGTGACGATCTGATCGGTGGCGCGGCGCCCGCGTCCCACCCGGATGTGTCGTGATGTCATGTCAGCTCCTGTTCGAGTTTCTGAAGCTTGTGGTCGGCCGCCGCCTGCGCGTGGAGCGCGGCGTCGGGCTGATAGTCAGCATCGCACATTTGCAGCCAGAGCACGTCGGTATGTGCGCAGCCGCAGGGGAGCACGACGCACCCCTCGGAGTTGCGCTGGCGGATCTCTTTCGAGCCGTTGAGTAGATGAATCACAACTTGCCTCCTTTGATCACCCGGAATGCCGCCCGGCGCTCGGCCGGGCTCGCGATTCGCGGCGCCTCCCAGATGAACTCCTCGCCCGCGACCGGCAGATCGTCGAGCGAAGTGACGATCGTGAAGTCGCCCTGCGCCACCAGATCAGCGGCGAGGCTCGTGGACGCGAGCGCCCGGTCGAACGGCACGGTCCGCTCATCGCTCTCGGTGACGAGCTGGTAGCCGTCTCGGGACGTGACGATGTGTCTCACAGGCCCTCCTCTGCTTCTGCGATGGCGTTCAGGACGTTCTCAAGATAGCGCGGCTCGACCACCAACGCCTTGCCGAAGAACTGGGCGTCGCTGGGCGCAGTGTCTTTGAGCCACTGAGCGGCCGCCTTGTCGAGCGGCCGGACCAGATAGATGCTACCGTGGTTTTCGTAGGTGAACGTCATCTCGATCTCCTTGGCCGGACCATCCGGCCAGTGAGGGCATTATCCCAAACCCCGGCCCGGGTTGCAAGCCCCCCAAATCAGGGGGTCTACCAGCGGCTGAATCGCCCGGACTACCAGCGGACCCTCCGGGCGCATTACGTGGCGCGTACGCCGGCTGTCCCGGGCCCCTCCCTGTGACACGGTGGCGCCCCAGATCGCCCGGCCGGCGTAGCGAGGGTTGCTCAGGATCCGCTTCACAGCATTGTAGCTCCAGCGGGGCCCTCGGGGAGCAGCAACGCCCTCGGCGTTAAGCCGAGAGACCAGCACCCGAAGTTCCATGCCCGCTGCGCGCTCTCGGAACAGTCGGCGCACGGTATCAGCCTCGGCCGGTGATCCGTAGCCAAAGCAACGACCCCCAGTACTCTTCCCGGCGACCGCGAGACCCTCCAAGCCTCGGCGTGTTCGATAAGAGATCTCGCGTCGCTGATGCTCTGCGATGGCGGACTTGATTCCCAGAACGAGACCATACCCGTCGCGTCGAGTGTCATCACCAACGCACGTAACAAGGTGGACATTCAGATCCTCCAGCTCCGCAGACCGCGGGCCAAACTCCGCGCGCGAGCGCCAAAGCCGCGAGAGATCTTCAGCGACGATAACGTCGTATTCGTGAGCCCGCGCCCCGGCAAGCAGTCGCTGATAGCCCGGGCGATCAGCAGTGCCGCCGCTGACTCCTGCGTCCGCGTAGCGCGAAACAACTTCGAGTCCTTGCGCGAGCGCGGTCCGTTCACACGCCCTGAATTGGTCATCGATCGACTCCTCTCGTTGCTGATCGGTTGAGAATCTAGCGTACAGCGCGGCTCTCATGCGATCAGGTCCGTGTTATCGGCCAACTTATCGGCCAACTCTGGTTTATCGGCCATGCGATCCAGCTCGTTCGCGAGCGCGCCACGAAAGTTGCACAGCTCGATCATCAATCGATCCGGCATGATTGGCGGTCGATTCAAAATCCGGTGATTGACGATGCATACCAGCTCCTGCATCAGTTCAGCCGACAGCTCCCAGTGCACCTCACCGTTGAGATTGTAGATCACGGCTCACTCCTTCAGCACGATCAGCGGCTCGCACGTGAAGTGCACTGAGCTGTTGGTGCGCTGGTTCTCTTCGGCCGCGGCACGAGCGCACGCGGCCGGGGTCCGGTAGGCGGTACCAGTGTGAATATGCTGATGGTCCATGATCAGCACGAGCACGTACACGAAGAAATGCGCGGGCAGGATCATGGTGTACGCTCCCGATCCAAAAACCAACAACAGATAGCAACTATGCAGACGCAGATTGCCTCCGCATGCAGTATATCCAAGAGGCTCACGACTCCACCTCCTGCACCCAAGCCTTGCGGTGAAAGATCTCCTGAATGATCGCCCGGTCGCTGTTGGCGACGCCCTTGTCGGTGCGCGTCACTTCCAACACGTCGACCGCGGACGTGATCGTGTCCTTGCGCTCGTAGAGATGCGTCTTCGCGCCCTCGAAGTCGACGTGCGTGCTCCAGACTGCGTATTTCATGGGCGCACCAGCGGTACTACGATCGCGGTTTTCGCTTCTGTGTCGAACTCGATCGTCACATACTCATCGAACTCGACGTACTTCCGAACCAGCGCGGCCGCTTCCTCCGGTATCTCCTCTCCGGGCTGACCGTGCACGTATCGATCTGGGTCTTTGAATGTCAGTTTGAGTTTCATGGTTTGATTCCTGCTGCTTTGAACTGCCCATACGTAATCAACAGCTGATCGAGCGCCCGCGCCAACACGTCATCCTCGACGTAGTAGAAATCACCCGGGAAGGCGTTCTGCAGAATCTGTCCCAGCCGCAGCATCGGGTACCGCTCCGCCAGCGTCTCCAGCTTGCGGATCGCTGCCGCTCGGATCTCCGGCGACCTGTGCAGCCTGTCGTAAGCGCTCTGCCTCTCGCTCTCGCTGATCGCGTTCATAGACTTCTCCGTAGTAAGCGTGGCGCTGTCGCACCAGCTCTTGGTGATGGTGATGCTGCCGTGGGTAGCCCGGCCCCAGCTCCGCCAGCACCGCGCGCTGATCGCGCTGATCCGCGAGGCGCGCGATCCGCTTGGCGGCGTTCATGCCGATGTTCAGCGGCTTGCTGCCGCGGCCGGCGGGGTAGATCACTCTGTTACTCATCACTCCTCCCTATATCCGCGCATGCACTCGTTGAAGTCCCGCTCGACCGGGAAGTTGTCCCGCTCCAGCCAGAACTCCGACTCCGCGCGCTTGAGCCTCGCACACTCGCGCGGCCCGAGGGTGGCGAGGTAGCCGTCGAACGACAACTCCTCGGCATCCTCGATCCGCACGGTCCAGAACTTCACGCGCGGGTGCGGGCTATGCCCGCGCGGCATCTTGGTGATGTCGATCATAGCCGGCTCGTCTCCTGCGAGTAAACACAATCGAGGGTAGCCCGTCCGTGGGCTCCCTCTGTTGTGTCAGCTCAGGCAGCCAGCAGCATCTTCCCGGCGACGCGCTCGATCCCGATGCGGTCGTCCTGATTCTGCAGCCCGCGGGCGTACGCGGTGGCGGCCACCACGGCATCCCACACACTGCAGTCGTCCATCAGCTCGCTCGACTCGTCGGTCTTGTACGCGGCCTTGATGCCGGCAACCTGCGAGCGGGTGAACTTCCGGCTCTTCAGGAAGTCGTCCAGATCGGCAACGCGCGTCTGCTGCGCGGTGATGATCTGAGCCTGCTTGAGTCCGACGTTGCTGCGCGCGATCTCTTTGAGCATCGGCACCACCTCAGAGAGGAAGCGGTGCGGCGCGCTCGCGGTGTGGCGGATGCTGTACTCCTCCAGATCGCGGAACCCCCAGATGATGCGGTTGCAGCAGATGTAGTCGAACGCCCAGTAGGCCATCCAGAAGCGGCCGCCGCCGACGTCGGAGTTGCCGATCGCGATGCCGTTGGCAACGCGCCCGGTCTGACCGTTGCGGCGGTTGGGGACGTCCACCGTCTTGTCCTCATCGGCGAGGAACGCGACGATGTCGCGGTCCGACGCGTAGAGCGTGGTGTTGTCCTTGGTGATGTCGACCTGTTTGCCGAACTCTCCGGGGATGCGGAACGTGCCGGTGCGACCGTCGCCGAACGCCTCGACCAGCGCCTCTGCCACGCGCGCATCCCAGATGCGCCCGTAGTTCGGGCCGGTGACCGCGTGCAGCTCGGCCGGGCCGCCGTTCTTGTAGAGCAGCACGCCGATGTCTTCAACCGGGCGGCTGACATGCAGCCCGTAGTTGAGGCAGTCGACGGTCAGCTCGTTGGGCAGCTCGCGGAGGTAGCCGGCGGGCGCGCCAGCGCGGGCGGCCAGCTGTCCGAACGCCCAGTGCGTCGGCACGGCAGCCTGTCCGCTCGGGCCGCGCACGACCAGCTTGCCGCCGTCGATGTCTGCGGTGAGTGACTTGGAAGCGACCACGCGGGCGTTGCTGTGCTCCATGCGATGAGCGGTAGCGGCGGCCAGCTCGGTCAGGGATGTGAAGCGCTCGTCAGCGGGACGTGAGCGCCACTGCTCGTTGATTGAGAACTGATGCATGTGAACTTCTCCTAGTGCCGGGATCCGCCCCGGCGTGCGTTAGTGCTATCGCACTGGGGAGGAGTCTCGCACGAGACCCCTCCACGGTGCAAGCCCCTCAGAACGGAATGGTTGCCTCCTTCAGCTGGCGTGCCAGCGCCCGGGCGGCGGGACCGCCGGCAGCCTTCAACTCCTCGATCAGGGGCGCCTTGGCCGGGGCTGGCGCCTTAGGCGGCTGCGGGGGCTGGAACGGGCCCGTGGCGATCGCCACGTCGATCCTGAGGGCCCTCAGGTCGCGCCGGAGGGCCTTAGTGGAGAGGGCGAGGCCGGGGCCGGCTACGCGCTCCCAGAGGGCCGCAGCGGCCTTGAGCGCCGCGACGTCCCTCGGGTCGGCACCAGCCTCCCGGGCGGCCTCCGCGGCGGCGTGGGCGGCCCGGGCGCGGTCGGCGGGGCTCATACCTCACACTCCTCGCAGAACTGATGGCACTCGATCTGAAGATCGAGCCCAGTGCGACGCAGCTCGGACAGGAGGCGCCCGGCCTCGTCGTAGTCGAACCATTGGGGCTCCTCGCCCCACACCGGGCGAAAACCACCGCCATGCTGCGCGACGGCGTGAAAGAGGTGCTCGCCGGTCTGAAGGTTCTTGATGCAGTAGCGGTTCATGCTCTGGCTCCTGCCGGCGGGATTGCCGGTGAGCCAATTAGAGCACAGCCCGGGCCGGGGTGCAAGCCCCGGCTCAATTTGACAGAATAGACGCCCGGGGAAGCGCCGGAATGCGTCCAGCTACCGGCGCCCTCGTCCCTGCTGATTGCTTCCCGGGCGAATTCAGCCGTGACCATCCGTATCGGAGACCGCTTTCGCGGGCTCCGCCGGTACCGCAGCCTTGTCAAACCGATCTACCGCGGCAAGCGCGGCTCGCGCGGCCTTCAGCAGATCCACCTCGCCGATCACGTTCAGGAAGAACGCGTTCGGGTGCGTGTTCACGCTGAGCCCGGGCGAACCGCTGGTCACGATCGCGTGCTTCAGCGCGCTGACGACCGCCACTTCTCGTGCTGTTACTTCGCTCATCGTCCGCTCCTTTTGAACGCCTTACGGTCGTTCGCTCTGAATGTCGTCGGCACTGGCGAGATCACATACTCCGCGTGCTCTTTGCAGCCCGGCGTCTCGCACGGCACCACATCAGGACGCTGCTGGTATGAGCCGCGCCACTCGGTCACATGCCCAGCCGGGCACTGAAAATCAAACGTTCCCATACCCTCTCACTCTCTTGGCTATCGTCACTTTACGCGCCTCGGTGTCAGCGACAGCCTTGGCGATGTCTGGTTCAACAATAGGCATCCGCACGGAGCGATGCTCGCCCGGCAGCCAGCCCTCGAACCACATGCAGCGCCAGCACGGCGGGCACTCTTTCGCCCCCGGCGGCGGAAAATCCAGCGCCTCGATCTCTTTGTCGATTTGCGGTTGATGGGTATGGGTCTTCCCATCTTCGTGCTCGTGAATCGCGGAATCAGAAGGCGCGCGATACGCGCGTAGCACCCGACGAAAGTCCTGTTCATCGGTCAACAGCTTGCGAAGCTGTTTGATGCGTCGGCGTGCCTCATCG
>Ga0335080_10006142_pt1 | contig 12413 bp, 9 predicted proteins | sample Lox_Sample_34_FD_206720 | JGI IMG/M metagenome (GOLD analysis project Ga0335080, IMG submission 206720) | Soil microbial communities from Loxahatchee National Wildlife Refuge, Florida, United States - Lox_Sample_3.4 | ecosystem: Environmental > Terrestrial > Soil > Wetlands | place: USA: Florida...
TCTCTACCTTGCGGAAGGTGCCGTCCAGCTTCGCGTTGGTGGGACTGTAGCCGATGTTGTACTGGCTGCGTAGCTCAGTGGCGATCTGGTTGAACGCGTCCTTCAGCTTGGTGAAGTTATTTCCCACCTCGATCATGCGGCCGCCGGTTTCCTGCGTGAGCTTTTTCATTTCCCCCTCGCCGGAATACCCGCCAAATCCGTAGAAACCGCGATCGGCGCACAACAGTACGTAAACGATGCTATCCGCTTTCTGGGCCGACTCGATCGCGTCTTTGATCTTGAGCTGGCTGCCCTGGTCTTCTCCATCCGTAAGAATGATCATCGCTTTGCGGCCGACTTGTTGCGCAAGTTCATCGTGCGAGGCCAGGTAGATGGCGTCGTACAGCAGCGTTCCGCGGGGAGCGCCAACCGTTGGGACAGGGCCGCCTCCCAGTCCGGGAATACCCGCTCCATTGCCGCCCGCGGTGTTAATACGCGCGCTGTTCAGGGCGTTCTTCAGTGAGCGCACCGAACTTGTGAAATCCTGCAGCAGGTCCACGTTTACGTCAAAACTGATGACAAAGGCCAGGTCCTTCTCACGCAGGATGTCGTTGAGAAATGCGCCTCCTACTTCTTTCTCCATGTCGAGCACGCGCATCTGGCTGCCGCTCGAATCGATCAGGATGCCCAAGGTCAACGGCAAATTGGACTCGGCCGCGAAATACTTGATCCCCTGCGGATTATTGTCCTCGAGCACATCGAAATCATTCTTCGTGAGATTTGGGATCAAGCCGCCTTTCTTGTCCTTCACATTGAAGAACAGCTGCACGACATTGACATTGACCTTCAGTGTCTCCAGCGAGCTGTCCTCACTCTGGTTCTGGCTCTGGTTCTGATCATCCTGGCCTGCCAAGCGCGGCAGCGCCTGTCCGGCAAGCAGTGGCGCAACCAGGCTGGCCAGCAGAACCGCGGCTAGTACTCGAAGAACAAGGGCTTTTGGCATCGGAGTATTGTCTCGCTCTTTTTGTTAGTCTATTCCTGTAGCGTTAGATGCACCAAACCGCTGTGTTTTGCATCGGATGTGGTGGAGCAACGCGCAAAACGGAGGGGAACCAGTGGTTCGAGCGATCCGCAGGCACTCCTGGGCTGGTGGGCTGGTTGCGATGGCGCTGTTTCTGACCCTGGCAGTGGCTGCTGCGCAACAACAGGGCCAAACCGGGCAAAATCAAAAGGATCAGGCTCAACCGAACCAGCAGGACATTCCCGACGCTCCATCGGCTACGCGGCCACCGCAGCCATTTCCAACTTCTCCATCTTCTGAGCGTCCGGCCGGCACTCCCGACGAAGCGGCTCCGCCTGATCAGACGCCTCCGGCCGGGCAGGCGCCGCCATCTTCCACCAACTCAACTCCGCAAGAGGGGGCGCCCGCGCAACCACCGCCTTTTAAGATCACCACCGTGCCGGCAGGCGGGACATCCCCGGACCAGTCCACGAGCGGCGAAGAGCTCTACAAGATTGTAAGCAACGTGAACCAGGTAATCGTTCCGGTCCGTGTCACAGACGATTCGGGCCGGCTAGTCAATGGTCTCTTGCCGAAGGACTTCTCTATCTTTGAAGACGGGAAGAAACAGAATCTGAATTTCTTCACCAGTGACCCCTTCGCATTGTCGGTTGCTGTAGTCATCGACCTGGGCATGCCGGATGTGGCTATCCAGAAAGTGAACCAGACTTTCCCCGCTCTGGAAGGTGCATTCAGCCAGTTTGATGAGGTTTCGGTGTACACCTACAGCAACGCGGTAGGGCGAATGATGGATTTCAGTGCTGCCGGCAAGAGATTGACCGCGTCGTTGAACGAACTGAAGACTGTGCGCGGCGCCAACAACGGGCCGCCAGTCACTGCCGGGCCGCTCGGGCCGCAAGGGCCGACGATCAATGGCATTCCGGTAGACCCGAGTGCACCCCACGTCGTCACACCTGCCAAAGAGTCGCGCGTCTTGAACGATGCTGTTCTGGCCGCGGCCCTCGATCTCAACAAACGCGACAAGACGCGGCGTAAGGTCATCTTCATCATCAGCGATGGCCGCGAATACCGTAGCAATGCCAGCTACAGCGACGTTTTGAAGGTATTACTCTCGAACGGAATTGCAGTCTACGGCGTGGCCATCGAAGGGTCTGCCATGCCCGGCTATGGAAAGCTGCAAAGGCTGCATCTCCCCAAGACCGGCTACAGCAACATCTTGCCGAAATACGCTTCGGCCACCGCGGGAGAGATTTCGACGGAGCTCTCACGCACGGCGATCGAAAACACCTACGCTCACGTCATCGGGGATGCGCGCAATCAGTACACGCTGGGCTACACGACTCGCGCCACGCCCAGCAGTACATACCGGCAGATTGAGGTCCGGGTGAACCGGCCGGCTTGCGATACTTCATTCCGCCCCTGCGTCAGCGTTTACGCGCGCGATGGGTACTATCCTTTGCCCGTGAGCCGTTGATCGGTCCCTGAACCCGCTCAGGTACAGGGGTTCTGACTAGTAACCAGGGTAACCTGTCGGTCACTCACCCCCTGTGGTATAAAACCAGAAGTAATAAGCAAATAACTTCCGTGGGGGGCGTTCGGCATTTGGGTGCCCGCCGCAGCTTTTGGGGAAGGTCTTGAGTTTCATCAACTTTGCAGCCCGAGAGATCAATTGCAAGATCGTCTACTATGGCGCCGGCCTGGGCGGCAAAACCACCAATCTCCAGATGATTTACCAGAAAACTGCGGAACAGCAGAAAGGCAAGATGATCTCGCTGGCCACAGAGACGGACCGCACGTTATTTTTTGATTTTCTCCCGCTCGATCTGGGCTCGGTGCGCGGCTTCAAGACCCGCATCCATCTCTACACGGTGCCCGGCCAGGTGTTCTACGACGCCAGCCGCAAACTGATTCTGCGTGGCGTGGATGGCATTGTTTTCGTGGCCGACTCGCAGCAGGAACGAATGGATGCCAACGTCGAAGCCCTGGACAACCTCATGGCCAACCTCAAGGAACATGGCTATGACTTCAACAAGATTCCCTACGTCCTGCAATTAAACAAGCGGGACCTGCCCAATATTCTGCCCACGGACTCCTTGTCGAAAGAACTGCGCAAGAAGAACGAGCCGGTCATCGAAGCGGTCGCCTTCCAGGGTAATGGTGTTTTTGAGACTCTGAAGGAAATCGCCCGCCAGGTGCTGACAGAATTGAAACAGGGCAATTAGCCCCGGCGCAACCAACTCCTACTAACCTGTCCCTGCCGTGTGCGTCTAGAATGACAGTCGCTGTATCTGCCTAAAAATTTTGACCTCGCAGGAGGCGTGCTTCATGCGCATGCTCAAGGCTGTCTTATTGGTTCTACTTTGTCCCCCTTTCTTGTTTTCTCAAAACCAGTCGTTGCATGGGATCGATGTAACGGACCTCGATCGTAAAGCTGATCCCTGCACAGATTTCTTCGAGTTTGCGAACGGAACCTGGCGTGCCAATCATCCCATTCCTTCGACCATGGTGCGATGGAGCAAGCGCTGGGAATCGGGTGAGACCACTAAGGACAAGCTGAAAGAAGTTCTCGACGCGGCCGGGCAGGACAAGGCTGCCGCCAAGGGAAGTACCGACCAGATTATCGGCGATTACTACGGCGCCTGCATGGATGAATCCAAGATCAACTCCCGCGGCCTCGAGCCACTACAGAAATGGTTTACCGAGATCGATGCCGTGCGGGACATTTCTGGTCTGCAGCCCGTGATATCGAATATGCAGTCCATCCTGATCGGTGTTCCGTTTACTCTCTCGGGTTCTACCGACCCTCACAAGCCCACTTGGGTTCTGGCGAACCTCAGTGCCAGCGGGTACTCACTGCCTGATCGTGACTATTACCTGAAACCGGATGCTCGCTTCAAGGAGGCGCGTGAGAAGTTCGTGGTCCACGTTGCCAAAATGTTCGCGCTGGCGGGATGGGACCAGAAGTCGGCCGATGCGGCCGCGCAGACCGTGATGGCAATGGAAACCCGTTTCGCCGAAGCTTCCCTCGACAATGTCGCCCTCCGCGATCCGAGCGCGACCGACCACAACAGTACCTTTACGCAGCTGCAAGCGATGGTCCCGCATTTCGACTGGGCGGATTTCTTCAAGCGCCGGCAACTCGCCCAGGATGTAGACATGAACGTGGATCAGCCCAAGTACATGCAGGAATTTGAGCGGCAGTTGCAGCAGACTCCTTTGCCGGACTGGAAGGTCTATCTGAAGTGGCAGGTCCTCAACTCCACGGCAGAAGCGCTCTCTGCTCCCATCGTGCAGGAAGACTTCGAGTTCTTCGGCAAATATTTGCGCGGGCAGGCCGAGATAAAACCGCGCTGGAAGCGCTGCGTGGAATCCACCGACCAGTTGCTGGGCGAAGCGTTGGGCAAGAAATACACTGAGAAATACTTCCCACCAGAAGCCAAGGCCCGCGCACAGGAGATGGTTCGCAATCTTCTCCTGGCGATGCGCGATGACATCCTAAGCCGCCCCTGGATGAGCGATGAAACCAAGGAGCGGGCCATGGCGAAAATCGCCACCTTTAATCCCAAGATAGGCTATCCCGACCACTGGAAGGATTACAGTTCGGTAGACATTCGCCCGGGAGCATTTTTCGAAGATTATCTTGCTGCCCGCCGTTTTGTCGTGCAGGACGATCTTGTCACCATCGGCAAGCCTGTGGACCGCAGCCGCTGGGGCATGACCCCGCCGACTTCCAACGCCTACTACAACCCGCTGTGGAACGAAATCGTATTTCCGGCGGGCATCCTGCAGCCTCCGGGCTTCGATATCAACGCTACCGACGCGGTCAATTATGGCTCCATCGGTGTCGTGATCGGTCATGAGATCTCTCACGGCTTCGACGACCAGGGCGCGCAGTACGACTATCTGGGGCGGCTGCGAAACTGGTGGACCGAGAATGACCTGAAGCAGTTCCAGCAGCGTTCCGCATGTGTCGCAGACCAGTTCGACAACTATTTCATCGAGCCGGGTGTCCACCACAACGGAAAACTGGTTCTGGGCGAGAGCATTGGCGATTTGGGCGGCGCCAAGATCGCATTCCTGGCCTTTGAGAAGTCGCTCGAAGGTAAGCCCCGGCCTCCTGACATCGACGGCTTTACGCCAGAACAACAGTTCTTCATTGCCTGGGGACAATGGCGCGGCGACGCCATCCGCATTGAAGAGCAGCGGGTGATGATGCAGGCGGATCCACACCCCACGGGAAAGTACCGCGTCATCGGCCCACTTTCGAACCTGCCGCAGTTTCAGCAAGCCTTCGCATGCAAGGCCGACGCCGCGATGGTGCGCCCGGCTGAAAAACGCTGCGACGTCTGGTAGAAGTTCGCGTGAGTAACTGAGACGGAGCAGAATGTGAAAAGGCGCCGCTTTCGCGGCGCCCATTCAGCTTTGCGGAGAGAAATCGGTTTTACTTGGTTTCTGCCGAGGGGCTGGCGCCGAACTCGCGACGGTTGGGAACGATGCGAGCGGCACGAGCTGTCATCGGCGGTGCGGCAGCAGCAGCGCCGTAGCGCTCCATCAGCATGGGCACCATGGCGCCTTCCGCTTCCTTGACGAACGTCATGCTGCCTTCGGAATTCAGGTCTACGCGGATGAAGTCGCCCAGCTTCACCTGGCCGGTAGCGACCAGGTTTGCCATCGGGAACACCAGGTGACGTTCAATGGCTCGCTTCAAGTGGCGCGCACCATACTTCGGGTCCGTGCCTTCATGTAGCAGGAAGCTTTTGACTCGAGGCGTGCAGTTGAATACGAACTGGTTGGCGGCAGCAGCCATCAGGATGCGTTGCTGCACCATGCCCAGTTCGATCTCCAGAATCTGCTGCAGATGCTCCGTGCGGAGCGTCCGGAAGACGACCGTTTTGTCGATCCGGTTCATGAACTCGGGTGTGAACTTGCGCCGTGCGGCTTCGATCGCGGTGCGATTGATCTTCTCATCGAGCGCGGCGTCTACCTGGTTCGGCTTTGTCGCAAAGCCCAGGCCGCCTTCCATCAGCGAACTCATCTCGCTGGCCCCCAGGTTCGAGGTCATGATGATGATGCACTGCGAAAGATCGACGCGGCGATTGTCGCCGAGCGTCAGCGTGGCTTTATCCAGAATGCCAAGCAGCAATTGCCAGAGCGAGTCCGAGGCTTTTTCGATTTCATCGAACAGCAGGATCGAAAGCTTCAGCTTGTCGGTGTGCCACTGATTGAGCGCTTCCTGGGTCAACAGCGGATGAGTCTCGCGGTGACCGAGGTATCCCGGAGGCGAACCGATCAGCTTGGCGATTTCGTGGGAGTGCTGAAATTCGGCGCAGTCGATCTTGATGCAGGCGCGCGCATCCCCAAACAGAGCTTCGGCCATTGCCTCAACAACCCGCGTTTTGCCCGAGCCGGTGGGGCCCAGGAACAGCAGGTTGCCTACCGGACGGCCGGGAGGATTCAGTCCGGCCAAAAACATCTGGTAGATTTCGACCACCTTTTCGACCGCGGCGTCCTGCCCGACGATCTTACGGCGTAAAGCGCTCTCAAAATCGCGCGCGTCGTTACTGCGACGACTAGGATCAAGCACCGTGCTCGGCACGCTTTTCATAGGGTCTGGAAGCCAGTTTCCTTTCCTACGCCTGTCTTGAATTGTCCGTCGGGAGAGGAAAGCCCTTGCGCTCTTGCCTGGAGGCGACAAATTTTGTCACCTCTCGTTTGCTCTGTCTTACGGGCATGGTTACTGCAAATGACTCGCCATCCCACAGGCCATGCAGGAGCCTCATTCCTGAAAGACTTACGCGCCGAACCAGGCTTGGGACGGCCTTTCCAGCGCAAGGAAAAACCTTGGCAAGGGAAATAGTTTGCGCACTCGGACGGACCTGCCGCACTGGACGGACGTAACTGGCAGCACGGTTCAGCTCGACATAGCATCGTCACAGACCAATTTCTGCAAGGAAAGCTCTTGAAAAACACTCTGTGCCACCCTCTTTGGATGACAGTTGCAATGATTGTGTCCACAGCGGTGGGGTTATTGACCGTTGCCTCTCGCACGCCCTTCACGGCCGCCGCCCAGACCGTTCAAAGGCCCCGAATTTTGGCTAGTTCACAGCCTGTGCCCGCGAATTCTGGTATTTCCGTGGTCGTGACCAACGTAGCGCCGCCGGGGAGTTCCATGTACTGGGCCAAGCGAGGGGATACCGTCGCCACGGTAGCCCACCAGTTCCTGCCACAGACCTCATTCCTGACGTCTACCGAACTGGAGCAGGCCATCCGTACCGCCAATGGCAACTTGCCGGGTACGTTTCTGAAAGCCGGCCAGACAGTAATTGTGCCGGGTATGCTCGATGCGCCGGTTGTGGAAAAATCGGTGCCAGTCGATCGTGACTTCGAAGTCCGCGCAATTTACTTGACTGGGCTCATGGCCGGCAGCGATCACGGTTTGCGCATCATCCGCCGCTGGCGCGAATTGGGCGGCAATGCCGTGGTCTTCGATATCAAAGATAGCGACGGCAGCGTGAATATTCCTTTCGCGCATCCGCTGCTCGGCAGTCATCATGCTCCCATCCGCGACCTGCCCAAGTTCACTCACTTCCTGCATTCTCAGAACATGCACGCCATTGCCCGGATCGCCATTTTCCGCGATGAGCGGCTGGTCAAAGAGCATCCCGAACTAGCTGTGAAGTCGCGAAAAACCGGCGAACCTTGGCGGGAGAACGGCAAGCTGGTCTGGACTGATCCCTCGCAACCCAAAGTGCAGGAATATGACATCACATTGGCCAAGGCAGCCGCCGCATCCGGGGTGGATGAGGTCCAGTTCGACTACGTACGCTTTCCCGCCGAGGGAGACCAGAAAGATGCCAGCTTCGTATTCCAGACCCAGCATCCGGGCTGGCGCCGCTCTGATGTCATAACCGACTTCCTCAAGCAGGCATACGCTGTGCTTCATCCCGAGGGCGTTTTGCTCTCGCTCGATGTGTTTGGCGTTATGGCATGGCAGCGTTCGGTGGATCTCGAGCACACAGGCCAGGACATTGTCCGCATGGCGAAATACTGCGACGTGCTCTCGCCCATGATCTATCCTTCGCACTTCTTCGGCATGGATGGCTATGATCGCCCTGGCGACGCACCCGAACATTTCATCGGGGAATCGATGGATCGCTTCCAGAAGATCACACAAGGCAGCGGAGTCATTATCCGGCCTTGGCTGCAGGCCTTCGCCTGGCGTACCAGGAGCTACTCTCCGCAGTACATCGAGACCCAGGTCCTGACTGCCAGGGAAAAGAAAGGCGTCGGCTTCCTCTTCTGGAATGCCAACAATAACTACAGCAATGTCTATACGGCGATGCCTGAGATGCGCGCTGCCAAAGGCCAGTATTTTCGCGGCGACGAGCTCCCGGGAAACGCGCACGCCGGCTTGACCTCATATCCGTCTCCATCACCAGGCAGAACGAGCTCGGGTCCGTAGCTCAGCTGTTTCCGGGGCGGTTGCGTCCTCCAATCTTGCCTTTTCAAGAACTTGTACCCCACCAGTTGCCTTGCCCAGCCCATTCAAATGCCCGGAAATTGCCCGCCGGGAAGCGGCATATCCTCGGTTATAATGACTTGCTTTTAGTCGGCCTGCGCGCCCGCCCGATGGCAAAACATGCGGGTCGTGCGAGACGAATCGGGCATCTAAAAGAAGCGGACCAGCCACGCGACTCATTACACTTGGCGAGGAGTGCTCATGGCGATTCAGAAGACGGAGAGCATCTGGCATAACGGCAGTCTTATTCCGTGGGATGACGCGAAGTTGCACGTGATGTGCCACGTCGTGAACTACGGCTCCTCGGTGTTCGAGGGTATTCGCTGCTACGCTCTGCCCGCCGGCCCGGCGATCTTTCGTGCCACTGACCACATGCAGCGGCTGCTGGACTCTGCAAAGGTCTATCGAATCGACGTTGACTATACGCGTGATGAACTTGTCGCGGCCATGGTCGAGGTTGTGAAACACAACGGCGTTTCTCCCTGCTATATCCGCCCCATCGTGCTGCGCGGCTACGGGGAAGCGGGCGTCAATCCCTTCAACTCACCGACCGAAGTTTATATTTGCAATTATCCCTGGGGTAAATACCTGGGCACCGACGCCGCACAAGGCGTAGACGTTTGCGTCTCCTCGTGGACGCGCATTGCCCCAAACACGCTACCCGCCATGTCGAAGTCTGGCGCGAACTACATGAACTCTCAACTTATCAAGATGGAAGCCATTATCAATGGCTATGTCGAGGGCATCGCGCTCGATGTGAATGGCTACGTGAGCGAGGGTTCGGGCGAGAATGTATTTGTGGTCCGAAACGGCGTGTTGCAGACCGCGCCCCTTGGCAACTCCGTCCTGCCCGGCATCACGCGTGATTCCGTCCTTCAAATTGCCCGGGAACTTGGTATTCCAGTCGTCGAACAGGGCATTCCTCGCGAGCTGCTTTACATCGCAGAGGAGGCCTTCTTCACCGGAACCGCGGCTGAGATCACGTCCATTCGCTCGGTCGACAAGATCAGCGTTGGCAAAGGCGTGCCCGGCCCCATGACGCAAGCGATACAGAACGAGTTTTACGCCATCGTTCGCGGGGAGAAGCCAGATCGCTACAATTGGCTGACTCCGGTTCCGGTCGGCGCCAAACAGCCTGTCAGCGTCTAGTTTCAGAAGGCCGCCGCGGTAGTTGCAACCATCCGGCCGGCGGCCATTTGCCTTGAGCTCTACGTCCCCTTGTCCGTTTTCCTCCCGGCCATTGCCCAATCGGCCAATCCCCCGTTACTTAGGTCATCTTGGGCTGGTCGCCGATTCAGTTCATCATACAAAGGCTGCTAGGAAAACGCTCCCAATGAACATTGATGATCTGCTGCGTATAGCCATGGAACGGCGGGCTTCCGACCTGCACCTTAAGGTCGGCAACTACCCGCACCTCCGCATTGACGGCGAACTGTTTCCCTTGACCGATCAGCCCCGCATCAGTGCCGAGGACATGCTCACCATGGCCTTCAGCATGATGTCAGCGCGCCAGAAACAGAAGTTCAAGGAAACCACGGAAATTGATATGGCCTACGGCGTCGCCGGATTGGGCCGTTTCCGTGTGAACGTCTTCCAGCAACGCGGCAATGTCGGCCTGGTGCTGCGTATGATTCCAACCAAGATCCGCGCCCTGGACGAGCTCTATCTCCCCAAGGTGGTGGAACTGGTTTGCGACATGCCTCGCGGCCTTGTCCTGGTGACTGGTGTGACAGGTTCTGGTAAGTCCACGACCCTGGCCGCCATGGTGGATCGCATCAACTCCACCCGCGCCGAACACATCATCACCATCGAAGACCCAATCGAATTTCTGCACCGCGACAAGAAGGGATATGTCAACCAGCGTGAAGTCGAGGTAGACACGCCGAACTTCTCCGCCGCGCTCCGCGCATCGTTGCGTCAGGACCCGGACGTGATTCTGGTCGGCGAAATGCGCGACATAGAAACCATTGGTACCGCTCTGCACGCTGCCGAAACCGGTCACATGGTGTTCTCTACCTTGCACACCCTGGATGCGGTTGAAACCATCAACCGCATCATCGCTGTCTTCCCGCCGCCGGAGCAGAAACAGATTCGCTTGCAGTTGGCCGCGGTGCTGCGTGCAGTTATTAGCCAGCGGCTGGTAAAACGCTCTGATGGCGAAGGTCGCGTTCCCGCCGTTGAGGTCATGATCAATACCGCTTATATCCGGGAATGCATCCTGGTGCCGGAAAAGACACGCGCTGTCCGCGACGCCATTTCCGCAGGCACCTCGCAATATGGCATGCAGACTTTCGATCAGTCTTTGTGGGATTTGTTCCAGGCGGGCCTGATCAGTTACGAGACCGCGCTGGAGAACGCTTCCAATGCTGACGATTTCAAGCTGCGAATGGCGGGCATTTCTTCCACCAGCGACATTTCCAAGAACGCCATGCAGTCCGCCGGGTTTGGCGGCGACTGATTCTTGCTCCCAAAAAGCTCCGAGGGCGCGCGAAATGCGCGCCCTCTTTTCTTGCCCAGCCGGTGTGTCGCGACTAGGCGCTGCAGTGCGCACCCCCGTACTTCAACTGCCTATGTCCCAATCCGCCAAGCACAAACAGGGCGTGGTCCAGCGAAGAAATCTCAAACACATGGTTCAGCCCGGTGCGCTCCAGCACCTCGCGCACGAAGCGCGAGGGGTTTACCAGCTTGAGCTGAATGCTCCGGCTGCGGCTCCAGTGATGCAGGGAAATGAGCGCAGTCAGGCCCCCGGCGTCCAGTGCTTCCACTTCTTCAAGGTCCAGGACAATAATGCGGGTATTTTTCTCCGACACCACGGTGCTCCGGAGGGTGTTGACTTCTGCCCCGCGGACCAGCCGCCCGCGGCACCGCACCACCGCCACATCTGCCGTTTTTTCAACATCCAGGGTTAGCATGACCGGCTCCTTCTTTACCTACGCAGATAGACGGCACAAAGTTCCCGATGTCACCCGCGGCAGCTGGTAAAAAGTTGTAACCTTATGTAAATAGAAACGTTCAAGTTGGTGACATAAAAGCGACATCGCATCATGCCTCTGCCCCGGCCTCGAAAAACCGATTCTGAAGAGGAGCTCTATCAGTATGCCCTCGGCGCGCTGGGACGCCGCATGCGTTCGGTCGCGGAACTGAAGCGCCTGCTCCGGCCGCGCGTCGAGGCAGATGCCGAGTATGGCCAGACACTGGTGGAGTTGGTCATAAGACGGCTCAAGGATCGCGGTTATCTCAATGACGCCGGCTACGCCGCGGCCTACTCTTCCTTCCGCCGCGACAATGAGAAATTTGGCCGCCGCCGAGTGATCACTGACCTGAAAGCCAAGGGGGTGCACGGGGAAGTCATCGAGAAGGCAGTAGCCGCGGCCTTTGACGAAGTCAACGAAGAGAAACAGGCCCGGGAATATCTCCGCCGCAAACGCCTGGTAAAACCCGCCGGCCAGAAAGACGCGGCCCGCGTTTTTCGTCAGCTCGTACGCGCCGGATTCGGTGCAAAGACAATTTTCGCTATCTTGAAAAAGTGGGATGTAGACAGCGAAACCCTCACTACGCTGGAAGAAGAACTCGACTAGAACGAGATTTCGCGCCAGCCTAGTTGCGCAGAGTCTTTCCGGTCTTCAGCGTGTACTGGATACGTTCCTGTGTCTTTCGCTCGCCGCACAAGGACTTGAACGCCTCCCGCTCAAGATCCAGCACATATTGCTCGCTGATTAGCGTGCCTGGTGTGACTTTGCCTCCACACAATACCTCGGCGATCTTGCTGCCCAGCTTCACTTCATACTCGGTGATGTAATCGCCCTGCCGCATGATGTGCACGCCCAGCTTCAGCGCGGCCAGAATGTTCTCGCCCGGGGCGGGGATATCGGTGCGAGGCGCAGGCGGTTCATA
>Ga0335080_10006143_pt1 | contig 12410 bp, 10 predicted proteins | sample Lox_Sample_34_FD_206720 | JGI IMG/M metagenome (GOLD analysis project Ga0335080, IMG submission 206720) | Soil microbial communities from Loxahatchee National Wildlife Refuge, Florida, United States - Lox_Sample_3.4 | ecosystem: Environmental > Terrestrial > Soil > Wetlands | place: USA...
ACTGTTGTAATTCTCTTATCCTTCAATAACCAGGAAAGGGCCATTTGGGCGAGTGACTGGTTCCTGTTTTTAGCTATTTCGTTCAGCTTGTTTATTTTTTCCAGCTTATCGGGGGTAATCTCATTGATTTTTAAAAAACCGTGAGATTTTGCAGCCCTGGAGTCTTCGGGTATGCCTTTCAGGTAGCGATCAGTTAATAATCCCTGTGCCAGAGGAGAGAAAGGAATGCAACCCACTCCATTTTTCTCCAGTACGTCCAGCAATCCCTTTTCTACCCATCTTTCAAACATCGAATATTTGGGTTGATGAATCAAACAAGGTGTACCGAGGCTTTTTAAAATCTTTATAGCGCGTTCAGACTGTTCCGCATCGTAATTAGAGATACCGGCATACAAAGCTTTTCCCATTCTTACGGCCTTATCTAAAGCCATCATGGTTTCTTCAAAAGGGGTGTTTGGATCCGGTCGATGCGAATAAAATATATCTACATAATCTAATTGCATCCTTTTCAGACTTTGATCAAGACTTGAGATCAGATATTTTCTGGACCCCCATTCACCGTAAGGACCGGGCCACATAAGGTAGCCTGCTTTTGTTGAAATGATCAATTCATCACGTAAATAGCCTGTAAAATCTTTTTTTAAAATCATTCCGAAATTTTCTTCTGCTGATCCGGGCGCCGGACCGTAATTGTTAGCCAGATCAAAATGAGTGATGCCTCTGTCGAAAGCACGACGAATAATATTTCTTCCATTTTCAAAAACATCCACCGACCCAAAGTTGTGCCATAAACCAAGTGAAACGGCAGGAAGCAAAAGCCCGCTCTGTCCACAACGATTATATTTCATGGTCTGATAGCGGTCGGTCGATGGAGTATACATATTGCAGTTTTTAGAATGGGAAGTTAGTCATTTTCAGGTGCAGGTTTACAATTTTCAGTTTCCAGTTCATCCAAAAAAAATCAGCTCCGGAATCATCCGGAGCTGATAATAAACTTTATAAAAAAATCTAATGAACTTTGTCCACATTATTAAACTTGTCGGTGTACGCAGTTGCTTTATCTTTTACATTTTTATTTTCGTAGATAGTAATAAGCAAATCATATGCATCTTTCAAAGATCTTTTATCCTGCATTTTTAATTTGCCCTGACTGCCCAAAAGCTGATCTACTTTTTCAAAATAAGGAATTGCCTCATCGAATTTTTTATTTGCAGCAGCGCGGAGGTCAGTTCTTTTCTTCACATCCTCTGGTTTTGTGCCCTTGATTGCTTTAGCTTCCTGCTGCAATTCAACGCCTGAATTATAAGCAATTTGTCCAAGTACGAGCGAAGCATGCGGATAGTCGGGTTTCAAAGCAAGGCTTTTGTTCAATTCCTCCTGTGATTTTTTTATCAGCTCATCCGCATTTGCCGGACGTTTGCCAGATGAAGTATCTGAAGCATATTGATATAACTCGAGTCCGTAATTGAAGAAATAAATACTGCTGTCAGGAAATTCCTTCGTGATCTCATCATATTTGGCAAAGAGGGAATCTTTATTTCCTTTTTTGCGAAGGATATCCAATTCCATTTCGGGCCAGAATAAATCTTTTGGATATTTTTGTTTGCCGATCGCAATATATTTCCACATATTGGCATCATCTCCCTTACGGCTGTAATAATCAGCAACCCATTTGTATATTTCAGACATATCGTTTCCACCGATTTTTGTAATGCCTGAATCAACAATTGTTTTATAAAAAACAAGAGCCTCATCTCTCTTGCTGGCTTTTTCTGCAGAAATACCAGCATACAGAGTCGCTGTTGTATCCATGGTTTGTTTGATCCAGCCTTTCTCTGACATAAACCGAATAGAGCTTATAGCTACTTTGAAATTATCTAAAGCGTCGGGAAATTTTCCCGCATTATAATTGGCGGCACCTGCCTGGAAAGATCCCTGATAAATATCATTAATTGCTTTATACTGGTCTTGAATCAGTAATAAATAAATCTTTTTATCGTCGAGGTCCATGTATTTTTTCAATGCATCAAAAGCTTGTGCATATGCATCGGGGACCTGGCTTTTCATTTGATCATTCCCTCCGATAGCTGCATAGATCTTAGCCTTGTAAAACCAGGCGTCCTGGGCTTTCTGATTTTTATCAACAGCCAATACCTTGTCGATTTCAGCTTTTGCATCAGCCAATTTATTAGCCTTCAAAAGATCCTTTGCCTTATCAGCTACCTGAGCAAATAAGCCCAAACCAGCAATTACAAAGAATAGAACTAGGGAGATTCTTTTCATGATTATTTTTTATTTGAAGTTTTGTGTTGACTAAGAATTATCCTGATTATTGCTCCCATCATCAGAAAAATCTTCTTTGGCTGCTTCATCTCCGTTTTTCACTTCATGGGAGTTGTTGCCATTCGGTCCATTCTCATTCAGTTGGGTGATAGCTGCAATTTCATCTCCTTCATCCAGACGGATCAGTTTTACTCCTTGTGTAGCTCTTCCCTGCTCACTGATTCCACTAGCAGGCATGCGTATGGTAATTCCTGTTTTGCAGGTGATCATTAAATCTTCTTTTTCTGTAACATCTAATATGCCTACCAATTTACCTGATTTATCAGTGACATTAATTGTCTTTACTCCTTTCCCTCCGCGATTGGTAATCCTGTATTCATCGATCGGGGTACGTTTTCCAAATCCCTTCTCGCTCACCACCAGCACCGTTCTTGTTTTGTCATCCTTATTGACACATATCATGCCAATCACTTCATCATTGCTATCATCAACTTCTATTCCTGCTACACCGATTGCTCCACGGCCTGTCGGGCGAACTTTATCTTCCCCGAAACGAATAGCCCTGCCGCTTTTTACAGCCATCATAATCTCTGAATTTCCATCAGTCAGTTTTGCATTCAACAGATGATCATTCTCCACTACAGTAATGGCATTGACTCCTGTCTGACGCGGCCTGCTGAAATCTTCCAGCAGGGTTTTCTTAATAATTCCCTGTTTGGTGCAGAGAACAATATAATGACTCTTCACAAAATTATCATCTTTCAAATCCTTCACATCTACAATGGCCTTGATCTTATCATCGGAAGGAAGCTGGATCAGATTCTGAATAGCTCTTCCTTTACTTATCTTGTCTCCCTCAGGAATCTGGTATACATTCAGCCAATAACATCTTCCTTTTTCAGTAAAGAACAGCATCGTATGATGTGATGAGGCTACAAAAAGATGTTCGATATAATCTTCTTCTCTTGTCCTGCCGCCAATAGCTCCCCTGCCCCCTCTTCTTTGCTGACGGTATTCAGTAGCCGATGTTCTTTTAATATATCCGAGATGAGAAATAGTAATCACCACATCCTCTTCCTTGATCAGGTCCTTGATTCTTACTTCATCATCGAGATAGGTGATTTCAGTTTTGCGGGCATCACCGAATTTTTCCTTCACTTCAAGCAATTCCCTGCGAATTACTTCAAAACGTTTGGCTTCGTCTGCCAGCAATTCTTTCAGGTGACTGATCAGTTTCATCAGCTCCTCGTATTCTTCCCTGATTCTTTCTCTCTCCATGCCGGTAAGCCTTTGCAAGCGGAGTTCGAGAATGGCTTTTGCCTGAATTTCATCCAGGCCCCATCCGGCATTGATAAGATTATCCTTTGCTATTTCCGGGGTTGCTGAACTGCGGATCAAAGCAATGACCTCATCGAGATGATCCAATGCAATCAGATAACCCTGCAGTATATGCGCTCTTTTTTCAGCTTCTTTTAATTCAAATTGAGTACGTCTCACTACCACTTCATGACGGAACTCCACAAACTCACTGATCATTTCTCTTATGTTCAGTGTTTTCGGACGACCCTTCACCAATGCCACGTTATTGATACCATAAGAAGTTTGGAGTTCTGTATGTTTGTACAATTGGTTGATGACAACATTGGCAACGGAATCCCTCTTCAGGTCGATAACGATACGGGTACCTTCTTTTTCGTTGGATTCATTGTTGACATGTGAAATTCCTTCAATTATTTTTTCATTCACCAACTGACCAATCCGGTCGCACAACACATCCCTGCTCACCTGGTAAGGCAATTCAGTGATGATAATCTGCTCACGTCCGCTTGGTTTTGTATCGACATATAATTTTCCTCTTAATACCACGCGCCCTCTTCCAAAATGCATGGCTGCTTTCACACCTTCCATTCCATAAATCACACCACCGGTGGGGAAATCAGGAGCTTTGATGTATTGCATCATTTCTTCCACCGTAATATCTCGTTTATCGATATAGGCGATACAACCGTCAATTACTTCGGATAAATTATGTGGAAGAATATTTGTTGCCATGCCCACGGCGATTCCGCTTGATCCATTGATCAGTAATTGTGGAATTCGTGTAGGTAACACAACAGGCTCATTGAGCGAATCGTCAAAATTCAATCGAAAGTCGACGGTTTCCTTATCAATATCCTGCAGCATATTTTCAGCAAGCCTGTGAAGCCTTGCTTCTGTATATCGCATCGCTGCAGGTCCATCACCGTCCTGGTTTCCGAAATTACCCTGCTTGTCAACCATCACATATCGCATGCTCCAGTCCTGTGCCATTCGAACGAGTGAGTCATAAATAGCAGCATCGCCATGCGGATGATATTTACCCATCACTTCACCCACAATACGGGCGCATTTTTTAAATGGCTTATTGCTATTGCTACCAAGCTCATTCATCCCAAATAAAATACGGCGATGCACTGGTTTTAATCCATCGCGTACATCCGGTAAGGCACGGCTCACTATTACCGACATAGAATAGTCGATATAGGCAGTCTTCATCTGCTCTTCAATATTGATGGGAACTATCCGGCGGTTATTGTCTTCTGTTTCCTGTGGTATAAGATTATCTTCCATAAACTTTTTGAATCCTGTTCAGAGCCTTTTTCTAAAAAAACAGGAGATTTATTTAGGGAGGCAAATGTACCTTATTTCAATGGGTTTTCAAGATAAAAAAATGAAATTTTTAAGATTAAAATTGGGGGGAAATGATGGTTTGATTGCTGAATTGTCAGATGGTTGGCTTGTGCTGATTTATGCGCTCAATTCATTGACCATTACCAAAGCATCCAACCATCAGTTTCTTACTCCAGCCATGCCCCTTTGACCTGTTCGCCTTCTACTTCAACATAAATATGCTCCTGCAAAGTAGTGGCAATAGACAATCCCACGTAGTCAGGTTTTACAGGATAAGCGTTGTGCCTGCGTTCTACAAGCACCAGGGTTTGAATTTTTTTGGGGTGATATTCCAGAAATGGTTTCAATGAATAAAGCAATGTCTTTCCACTGTTCGCAACATCGTCGATAATGATCACGACTTTATCATTTACCTGCACGGGCTTGCTCAAAATAACTTCTTTGGGCATTTGCTTATTTAAGGAAATCGTCAATAGCTCGATGGGAATTTTATTGATTTCATTCAGTAAACGTTGAATATTTCTGGCTATAATGCTGCCGCTTCCGCGTATGCCGGCAAGAATCAATTCTTTCTCTCCAAAATTATTTTCCAATATTTCATATGCCATTCTCCTCAATTTTTTCTCAGCTACTTCCTGTGTGATTATATAGTTTTTATTCATATCACAAATTAAATAAAAAGCGGAAATTGTAAAATGGTTTGATGGTTAGATTGTCAGATTGTTGTAACTTGATAAACACGATCCAAACCATCAAACCATCAAACCATCAAACCATCAAACCATCAAACCATCAAACCATCAAACCATCAAACCATCAAACCATCAAACCATCAAACCATCATTAAATCATGGAGCTTCTCCAGCAAATCGCATTTATACTGGCTGCCGCAATTGCCATCTGGCTATTCACCAAAAAGATAATGGAAATTCGCCGGAATATTCTCCTGGGAAAAAAAGAGAATTATAATGATCATCGGTCCGAAAGATGGAAAAACGTTTTCCTGCTTGCATTCGGACAAAAAAAAATGTTCCGGAACCCGCTGGTTGCCCTGATTCACCTGCTCATATATGCAGGATTTATCATTATCAATATTGAAGTACTGGAAATTTTTCTCGATGGAATTTTTGGAACCCATCGTTTGTTTGCAAAACCATTGGGTGCAATTTATAGCTGGCTGATCAATGGTTTTGAATTTCTTGCTGTAGGAGTGCTTCTGGCCTGTATTATTTTTTTATGCAGGAGAAATATCATCAAGCTGAAAAGATTTATCAGTCATGATCTTGATGGATGGCCCCGCAGCGATGCCAATTATATTCTCATTGCTGAAATCATCCTGATGACTTTATTCCTGACACTAAATGCTGCTGACACGGTTTTGCAGGAAAGAGGTTATGGCCATTATAGCGCATATTTGACCGGCAATTTTGCCGTTTCACAGTGGCTACATTTTGTATTAAATGGTTTTAACAATCAGGCATTGGTTTTAATTGAGAGAACCTGCTGGTGGCTGCATATTTTAGGCATTTTTGCCTTTCTGAATTATCTCCCTTATTCCAAGCATCTGCATATTCTTTTTGCATTTCCGAATGCTTACTATGCAAGGTTGTGGCCGGAGGGAAAATTGCGAAATATGCCGGAGATCCAAAAAGAGGTTTTATATGCGATGCAACCGGAAACGGCGCCTGCAGAAGCAAATCCTCCATCGAAATTCGGAGCCAAAGACGTTCTTGACCTGAGTTGGAGAAACCTCCTGGATGCATATTCATGTACGGAATGTGGAAGATGTACTGCTGCCTGTCCGGCTAATATTACAGGGAAAATATTATCTCCGCGAAAAATTATGATGGATACTCGTGACCGTTTGGAAGAAGTGGGAAAAAATATCAATCGAAATGGCAAATTCAATGATGATGGGAAAACACTGCTGAAAGACTATATCAGCTTAGAAGAATTGAGGGCATGCACAAGTTGCAATGCCTGCGTTGAAGAATGCCCCGTCAGTATCAGTCCACTGGAAATTATTATCGAGTTGCGTCGTTCATTGATTATGGAAGACAGCAATGCACCGCAGGAATGGAATACCATGTTCAGCAATGTGGAAAATAATTTTGCTCCCTGGAAATTCAGTCCGGATGAAAGAGATAAATGGGTTGATTAACTTTTCCAAAGTTTAAAGAGCTGAGCAAATGCTGCAATAATAAAAACAATTCCGATTATTTTATTTAATGTTTTATTACTAGTCTTCATTTTTGTAATCAGCCAGTTGCCACCGTAACTATATACCATCAATCCACAAATTGTTCCTGATCCTGCACCAATCGTAAAAAGGTTAAATTCAATAAAATTCAGATGGAGCAAACCCGCAGCCATAATATAACTGCTCCATGCAAACCAGAATGGGATCTGAACCGGATTCAGCGCACTTATTGTGAGTCCAAGCCAGAAACGATTGATAGCATGGTTTAACAAAAATCCTTTTTTATCTTTTTTCTGTTTTTCAGCAGTAGCGAGACAGAAAATTCCCAATAAAAAAAATAAGATGCAGGTCAACCAACCTATTACTGAAAAAAAAGCTTTATGGTTCATGAACCAGTCGACTCCCGACAATACAACCCTGAGGTAAATCATTTCTATTATTGTAACTCCCAAACTGTATTTCCATGCATTCCCAAAATTTTCCTGTACTGCTATCTGAGTTGCAGTAAGACTAATTGTTCCCAAAGGTAATTGCCCGAGAAAACTCAGAATCCATCCAAGGAAACAAACAAAAAGCAAATGCATGAATATATTATATAAGGTGACAGTTGGCAGCTTAGAAGTTTACGGCTTATATTTATAGTTATTATATTTTTGCGTTAATTGACAGAATCAAAAAATATCTGTCGACTGTCATCTGTCAACTCAAATTCATACTCCTTCTCCTGAACCAAAAATAAAACGGCACTCCGATCAGCATCAATACCATTCCAATGGCTGCTTCGCGGGGGCGGGCAAAAACAGTATTTACCAACAGAATCGCGCTAAAAATAACAACGGTCGCCGGGACTAACGGATATCCCCACACCCTATATGGCCTCGGGGCATCCGGCATTTTTTTCCGCAAGACAAATACTCCAAGCGCAGTGGCTCCGTAATAAATGAAAACAGCAAATATGATCATATCTGTCAACTGGTCAAAACTGCCCGAAAGCACCAGGATGATTGCCCAGATCCCCTGATACCATAAAGAATTGGCCGGAGCTTTTGCCTTGTTGAGTTTTCCGACAGGACGAAAGAAAAATCCTTCTTTTGCCATCGCATAATAAGGGCGGCAGCTTACAAGAATGGTAGCATGGGTGCTCCCCAATGTTGTCAATGCAATCAAAACAGAAATAAAAACAGCTCCTTTATCGCCCCAAAAAACTTTTACTGCTTCAACCGCTGCAATGCTGTTTTGTGAATGATAGATTTCTTCCAGACGGAAAACAGGCAAAAGAGAGAGATAGGTGATATTGACAAGGAGATAAAGAGCAATCACAATAAACACACCTGTGGCAATGCCGACCGGAATATTTTTGTTTGGGTTTTTGACTTCACCTCCGATATATCCTACAACCGCCCAGCCCTGATAAGCCCAGAAAGCAGCTAACATTGCCGTAAATATCGCACTTAGTCCTCCTGAAGCCGATAAGGATTCTTTGATCCTGAAAACTTCCGACGGATGCGCCTGCTTACTGGTCAATCCAAAAATTACGATGGTCAGCATTCCTGCAAAAACCAAAGAAAGTATGACAGTACTCAAACCCGCTCCTGTTTTTATACCTCGGCTATTAATCACCGTTAGTATCAAGATCAGCAGGATAGCTGTCAATTTGATTGTAAAGTCTGCGAAGGGATAAAATACTCCTCTTATATTGAAATCCGAAAGGGAAGACAGCGTGGCCGGGAGATGAATGATGCTGTTGAGAGATTGGGCAAAAATATAAGCCAGGGATGAAATAGCTGCCGTCTGAATGACCGAGAACAGCGACCATCCGAAAATAAAAGAAAAAAAACGATTGTAGATCTTCTTGTAATAAACATATTCTCCACCGGTATCAGCCAATAATCCGGCTACTTCGGCATTGCTGAGAGCTCCAAACAAACTGATAATTCCTCCCAGGACCCAGCATATAAGTACCCAGCCTGAAGAATGCAGCGCACCCGCCATCGGCGCTATTTTTTTATAGATGCCCGAACCTATGATATTGGAAATAGCAACAACGATCACCATGCCCAATCCCAGTGAACGGTTTAATTGTCCGGGTTTATTATTCATGTCCATGCGAGAATGAAATAGCGGATTTACAAATAGCAAGGTAACGTTTAAAGTTAAACGTTAGATAGGTACAAAAAACAGCCTTTTATATTTGCATAGCAGCCAGTTTTCTTGAAACCTCTCTGTCTTCCTGAAACATTTTAATTCCTTCCCGGATCGTCAGGTAACGAAACCCTCTTCGATGATTGATCCGGCTGATAGTCCACAGAATTTTCCAGTGACGGATAATTTCTTTCCAGGCAAAAAAAATAGAATGTTTCGGATCATAAATATGAGTAGGTTCTGAACCCGCTCCATTGACTTCTATCACGGAAAAATATTGCCCTTTTTTTAATTCTTCCCAACTATTATACCGGATATCGAGTCGTCCAAAATAAAAATCAGGGATTTTTTTGCAAAGCAAATCGATGGTCTCAGTCAATTCCTCATCTACCAGGTTTGAATCATCCAGGAATTTTGCACCTCTCGCGTGATTTCCATAAGGCACTACAACGAGTTCCTCCCCTTCGGGCAATATTTCCTTCAATTTTCCTGCACTTGTCTTTTCAAGTTTTTTTATTTGCAAAATGCCCCTTTGATTTTTCCGCAATAAATCTTTTACGGATAATTTTCCATCTCCTATCACGGACAAAAACTCTTTCTTTACAATGCCTGATATATTTCCCGAACTTTTATCCGGTAACCGGTAATAAAAAATACCGACCTCTTTTTTATATGGAACAAATTCCTGGATATGAAAATCAATAAAAGAATTGTGGACATATTCTTTTACATCTTTTTCGTCGCTCAGCGCCTTGATGCCACGACCTCTCCCACCAATATCTGGTTTACCAATCAGCGGGAATTGCAAACCTTGTTGCTTCAGTTCAGCAATTACAATGTCTGCATTCGCAGGAACAGAAAAAAAAACAGTCCTTGGATGAATATCCGGAGTCATCAGCAAATAAATGTCTTTTTTTGATTCGCTCAGGAACCCTCCATTTTTAATCCTTGGGTTTGCGGCTGCAAAGAAGAAAAAAGATCTTGCACGCAGGCATAATATGAACCAGAAAATATAAATAGGAGAATAAATCGTATTGAAACTCCAATATTCCCAATGGAATAACCTGATAAAGAAAGGGCGGTTTAACTGTCTTTGAAACCAGTTCATTACTTTACCGGAATTGATTTATGTAAAGCAATGTTATGAACAGAAGATTGTTGACTCCGGGTATTGATATATTTCATGCAGGCACTATTTTCTGAAATGGCCGCTGAAGTAACACTAACGGTAAGGACTATATTATTTCTATTCATCAACAGATCATTTTGCTGATCACCTTCTCCGCTGAACTGGTGGAATTGCAAAATATCATCCTGCGAAGGTCTCGGGTTTTCTTCCAGCCATTTTGTAAACCATGATTTGCGCCGCGCAATGATATTCTCATCATATAAAGTAACAGAGGACCAGATATGAGCCAATTTCTCATTGACCCGGTTTTCGTATTTCTCTGTTCCGTCCCAACGGCATTCATAAAGGCATGTATCCTGCCAGATGATCGCTGTAAAGGGTTCAACATTTTCAAGATCGGATTTTTGGAAACCTTGCAACGGGTTTTCACTGTCAGCGAGATCGAGTAATATCAATCCCCTGCTCTTTTTATAGGGATGCCGGGGTTCATGTTTTTCCCATGCACCATTCAGAAAAACAATTGCATTCCCATTTTCATGAATAGCAAACCAGGAGCCTCCTGCATTAGCGTCTTTCGGAAATAAAATTTTCCCGGTAGAAAATCTATATATGGACGGAGAAATTGCAGGCAAACGTAATTGCTTCTCATCCCGGTTGGAAGTGATAAAAACTTTTTCCCTGACAGGAATAAAGGTTACTGTGCACATTGCTTTCGATACTTGATGGTAGATACTGCCACGCCAAAATTTTCAGATAATTCAATATCGCTGACCTCGGATATGCCAACACGCATCAATGCCATATGGTGAATTGCATGTTCCAGGTTATAAGCTATCTCCCGATAATAATTGGTGGAAATGATTATGTTCTCCGCTGAGTGATCATCATAAGAAGTGATGAGGGATAAATCCTTATTCGGTTTATTCAATCCATTAAAAATTTGTATCAGTAGATCGCAGGCAAATCCTTTGTTCGTTTCTATCTGAGTATCCCTTTTTCTTTTCTCGTAATTTATAATTCCCTCAGTATATCCTTTTTCCAGGCATTCAAACAATTCTATAATATGACGAACATGCTGACCGACGGTATTATTGGATAAGGATTGACAGGGTTGGACATATTGTTCCTGCGACAATCGAACAATAGAATCGGTTAGCTGAATAAAAACATTGTTTACAGCTTGCTGAAGTTGCATAAGGTCTGTTGCGTTTTCTAAAAATAAGATTTATTTCCTAATTTTTCTTTGCCAATACGCTTAAAGATAATTCAAGGTTATCTGAAATTGTACTCGAGCCGCCCACGCCATAATCGCGCCTGTTCAGTTTGAAATCTCCCTTAAATAAATATCCATCTCCTGAAGGGGTCGCAGTAAATGGGAAAGAAATATCTTTTGTTGTCTTTTTAATAGTCAGCTTTCCAAAAATAAATAAGATTCCCTGTTTGTTTGATGGAGTGACCTTAGTAGATACGAAATGAATGCGTGGATAGTTTTTAACATCGAAATAAGTATCCTCCCGGAGATGATTATCCCGCATATTATTGTCAGTATTGATACTGTTGGCATCAATGCTTACATCAAAACTGGCGGTCGAAAGGTTATCCGGATCAAATTCGATCCTGCCATCCAGGCCACTGAATGAACCGCTGACATTAAACCCGAAATTTTTGATTTTAAAATGTACGGAGGATCCCTGGTCTACAGGCTTATATTGAGCATTAGCAAAAAATCCGATCATTCCACAGGTCAGCAATAAAAAAAATCTTTTCATACCCATCATTTATTTTACTAAAAAACATCCCATTCGATCGTTCATCTCCCTTTTCAGACTCGCGGTTTCAACAGTTTTAAAAAATCTTTCCTGTAAAAGATCGTTAAAACCGCGCAACAGATAAACACAATCAGAGCATATGTGAATAAAACTGCGTCTCCTCCGAATTCGATACCCAGTTTGGTCAGATGGAAAAAGATGGCGCCCGTCATCAATC
>Ga0335080_10006146_pt1 | contig 12407 bp, 10 predicted proteins | sample Lox_Sample_34_FD_206720 | JGI IMG/M metagenome (GOLD analysis project Ga0335080, IMG submission 206720) | Soil microbial communities from Loxahatchee National Wildlife Refuge, Florida, United States - Lox_Sample_3.4 | ecosystem: Environmental > Terrestrial > Soil > Wetlands | place: USA...
TTGACGAAGCCGAGCGCTCGTTCCGTGGGGTTATTGCGCGACAACCGGGCGTAGCCGGAGCCTACGCCAATCTGGGTGTCATTTACATGCGCCGGCGACAATGGAGCCCTGCGCTGGAAATGTTTCACAGGGCTGAGCAGATGGCTCCGAGTGTGGCCGGAATCCGCCTCAACATCGGTCTGGTTCACTATCGCCAGGGCGATTACCGCGCAGCGATTCCTTCTTTCGAATCCGTGGTCCGCGATATGCCGGATTCGCTTCAAGCCCGCTACCTGCTGGGCCTGTGCTACTTCTTCACTGAGCGTTATGCAGACTCCGTCACAACTCTTGAGCCCATCTGGTCACAGGAATCCCGAGAACTGAATTATCTCTATGTGCTGGGAATCGCAGCCGGCAAAGCCAAGCGCGGCGATCTGGAGCAGAGCGCTTTGGCCCAGTTGGTGAAAATCGGGCAGAATTCGGCCGAGTTTCATTTGCTGATGGGAAAAGCCCACCTCAATCGCGAAGAATACGATGACTCGATCAGGGAGCTCGAGCTTGCAGCCAGTGCCGACCCCAAGCTTCCTTTCGTCCACTTCAACTTGGGCATGGCCTACGTGAGGAAGCAGGATCTGGAACGCGCCAAGGCGGAGTTCCAGAGAGATATCGCGATCGAGCCGGACGTCGCCTACGATTACGATCAACTAGGCACCATCGCCTACCTTCAACAGAAAGACAACGAAGCCGCGGCGCAGCTTCACAAAGCCTTGCGCCTGGATCCGCATCTGGTCAGCGCTCATTACCAGTTGGGACGGCTTTACCAGCGGCAGGGTAAATTCACCCAGGCTCTGGCAGAACTGGATGTCGCGCTGAAAGCGGACCCGGAAAGCTACCCCGTCCATTATTCCCGCGGACAGGTTTTGCAGAAACTGGGCCGCACGCAGGATGCACGGGCGGAAATGGAGACAGTTACCCGCATGCTGAACGAGTCTCGCAACCAGCGGCAAAAAGAGCTGGAAGAAGGTTCTCTGCCCAACCCTGAGCTCATCCAGGAGCCACAGTAGCAACCCAATTTTGATAGACTGCGCTAGAGCAAACCCACACCAGTTGCAGGCATCCCAGCTAGCTCTCGCGAGAGGAGCACTCTATGAAACGCGCACTGAAAGTCCTAGGCATCGTGGTATTACTCCTGGTGGTCGTGGCCCTTATTCTTCCCTTCGTCATTGACGTGAATGCTTTCCGGCCACGCCTGGAATCGGATCTCTCGGCGGCCCTCGGGCGCCAAGTGAAAGTAGGCAATTTGAAACTGTCGCTGCTGAGCGGAAGTGTGGGCGCGGAAGACATATCGATCGCCGATGACCCGGCCTTCAGCAATGCGCCGTTCGTGCAGGCCAAATCCCTGCAGGTGGGGGTGGAAGTGATGCCGCTGATATTTTCCAAGGTGCTGCATGTCACCAACCTGACCCTGGCCAATCCGCAGATTTCCCTCTTGCGCTCTGCCTCGGGGAAATGGAATTTCTCCAGCCTGGGTAGTAAGGCTAAGACGAATGGGCCGGCCGCCGCAAAATCCTCGGGTTCGGTGCCGCCTGATCTTTCTGTCGCCCGTCTCGACATCACGAATGGACGAGTGCTCATGGGCAAAGTACCTGCCTCGGGAAAACCGCACGTCTACGATAAGGTAAATATCACCGTACACAACTTCTCGTTCACCTCCCAGTTCCCTTTTTCCCTGTCGGCCAGTCTGCCGGGGGGTGGCGATGTGAAACTCGATGGCAAGGCGGGCCCCATCGACGCCGGGGACGCCTCGCTAACTCCTGTGCAGACCAAACTCAGAGTTACGCACCTCGATCTTGCAGCTTCCGGGTTCGTCGACCCTTCTTCCGGCATTGGGGGCCTGGCAGACTTTGACGGCTCCGCCAGTTCCGACGGCAAGGAACTGCGCAGTAGCGGTACGGTCAAAGCCGACAAACTAAAGCTGGTAGAGAAGGGCGCACCTGCGGGCAGATCGGTAGACGTGAAGTATGCGCTCGCGCACAATCTCGAAAAACAGTCTGGCGCGCTGAGCCAGGGGGACATTGCCCTTGGCAAAGCCGTCGCTCACCTCACCGGCACGTATCAGCTTCAGCCGGACGCCGTGGCATTGAATATGAAATTGGTGGGAGACAACATGGCAGTCGACGAACTGGAAGCCATGCTACCGGCCATCGGCATAATTCTCCCGCAGGGATCCTCGCTGAAGGGAGGGACCCTCACCACAACCCTGGCGATCACGGGAACTTCGGACAAGCCGGTGATTGCCGGACCCATTCGCCTGGCCAATACCCGCCTGGCGGGTTTCGATCTGGGATCGAAGATGTCGGCGATCTCCGCGCTCAGCGGCGCCAAGACGGGCTCTGACACCTCTATCCAGAACCTGAGCACCGACGCCCACGTCGCCCCCGACGGCATCCGAACCGACAATCTTTCTCTGATCATTCCGGCGCTCGGCGAGGTCAGTGGCGCCGGCACGATTAGTCCCGGCGGCGCCTTGGATTACAAGATGAGCGCGAAGCTCAGCGGCGGAGCGGTTACCGGCATGGCGCAGCTGGCGGGACTGGGCGGCAAGACGGGTGGCGCTATTCCCTTTTTCATTCGCGGCACTACGTCAAATCCTTCGTTCGTGCCTGATGTGCAGGGCATGTTGAAGAGCCAACTGAAATCAAATCTGCCGGGTGGGGCCAACACCAACTCAACCGTAAATGCATTGACCGGTCTTTTTGGGAAGAAGAAGAAAAAATAGAGTTCTTCGAGCTTTCAGACGTAGCCCAGACCCGCCAGCCGATCGCGGATGAGCTTCTCGTCTTCGCTGCCGGGTGAGTTGCCGTCGGGCGATTTAGGCCTTAAGCCGGCAATCAGGGAGCGGCCCTGCATCGCATCAGGAATCTCATACCCGGCGAGGTCCAATAGGGTTGGAGCCAAATCGAGTAGACGGGCACCCTGGAATTCGCCGCTCAACGGTGAGTTCGGCGCCGCCAGAACAAAAATCCCAGACTGCGATTCGTCAGAAAATCCTGTCGGGTCCGAAATGGTGCTTTCAACGACGCCTGACAGGTTATCTGTCCCTGAGATGGCAAGCACCAGCAGGATCGTTTCGCCTTCCAGCAACTCGAGTATCGACCCAATCTGCTGGTCGAACCACAGGTAATAATCTGAAATGGCGTCACTGCCCAGAGCAGCGCCGCACATTCGGCCAGGGTTAACATCGATGAACTGGAAATAATCCCATGGTTGGTGACTGGCCAGGCCGCGAACAACCTCCCATCGTCGACGACCGGCGTCAGGGATGGCAGATGGCATCCCCGGTTCCTTGCCGTTGAGCGTCGCGATTCGAGCGCTCACGTCTTCAGGCCAGGTCAGAACCGGTTCGCGTTGACCTGGGTTGAAGAAACAACCAGCGCTGGCCTGCTCGATGAGCGGCCCTGCTTCCTTCGGTAAGGTACCGACGAGAATCGATTTTCTCGCTTGGCCGGCCAAATGGCTCCAGATAGTGGGTGTATCGAAGGAAAACGGAGCCGTGGAACCGGGTTCGTGGGAATGGCCGGTTGAACCCAGAGACTCGCCAACCCGAAGGAAACCCGCATCGCGGCTGGTCGCCATGCAAATCCAGGCAAGACCGGACAAGGGCGCCGGTATCGTTAGCCGCCCGTATGCCCCCACATCCATGATGCGGCGCAAGTTCGTCAAGCGATCATCCTGGAGGATCGCCTCGGGTGAAGCGCCGTCGAGTCCGAGCACGCAGATCTTCATCAAAGAATCAGTTTTCCGTCTTCGGTTCCCGGTTCTCAATTCTGCAACAGGGAGACGCCTTCCATGGGTTCCGGTACCGGCACGCCGAGGTAACTCAAGATGGTCGGCGCCAAGTCGATAATCCGCGCATGATCGCTGGACGCCTGACTCATGAACAGAACACCGGGCACCGATTCTGGATCAACGATATGGTCGCCACTCCAACGCCGGAGATTATCCTCCAGCAACGCGTCGGCAAATCCACCGACCGCCGTTTGCCAGGCTACCCGAAATCCGCGATGGAAGTTTACAAGCAGATCGGGCGACCGTTCCAAGTAGGCTCCGTTGTAGAGTTCTTCACGGCGCGAGACACCGCGGACGGCGGGCCGTCGGCTCTGAGGGTCGGGAAACCCGGCAAGACCCTGCTGAATCGCTCGGCGCACTCGTTCAGCCTCGCCACCCTCTTCCAGGATGCCTTCGCGTTCGCGGCCTGCGAAGTTCAGATAAATCCCCCCCAGTCCCACGGCATAGGCGAAGGTCTTCGACCAATCCACTGCGGCAAAGCCCTCGCCCAGACTTGCAGCCGGCTTTTGACCATTCTTGAGGGCGAGAATTCCGTTCTGAAAGAGCCAGGTATTGATATCGAAAGCGCGCCGAAATGTGCCGAATCCATGATCGGAGAGCACGGCGACGAGCGTATCTGGATCCAGCCGCTCGACCACCGGCGACAGCAAAGCATCGCAGCGGCGATAGTGCTCTTCGATCCGGCCGCCGAGTTCCGAAGCGAGGTCATGGTCGAAGCCGGGGTGGCTGGGATCGCGAAAACGCCACAGCATGTGCTGCACCCGGTCGGGTGTGTCGAAGAGTATGAAGAAGAAGCCCTCTCTAAATCTTTCCAGTTCGAAGCGCATCAAACGCTCGCGTTCGGACAGCACCAGCTCGCACTGAGCGAGATATGCGGCTTCATCCAGCCGGCCATTGTTCAGGCCGCTGTGCTCTTCGGCCATTCCCAGGGTTGAAAAAGCGCCAATCGCATTGGAGAGTTCCCTGGCATATTCCAGCGGAGCCGAAACCGGAAACAGAGGCGCAGCGGGATCGAAGTTCATCGCCGATGCATAGAATTCGAGATGCGGTTCGAGTTGGCGAACGTAGAAACGCGCAATGCCGCTAATGGATTGCAGCATCGACAGCTTGAACTTGAACCGCACCCAATCGCTCCAGCCCCTCTCGCGGACTTCAATTCTTGCCGGAGCGCCACCGGTTTGAAAGATGAGCTGGCGGCTTCCGCGATCGGCACGCACGCGAATTTCGCAAAACGTATCGGTGACTGGCGATTGGCGAGTATTGCGCGGGCCGATCACACGGGTAATCACTTCGGCGCCGGGATCGAGGAAAATGAGCTGTTCATTTTCCTGAGCCACCGCGGTTCGATCCTGGGTGTAGAACGTGCCTTTGCCCTGGCTGCCCCTCAGGTCGGGCACACCCACACCGGAGAGCATCCTGCCGTTCAATGCTTCGGGGGGAAAGGTGCATGGACAGCGCAACACTGTACTCGGTATGCCTGCGTTGGAGAGAACCTGCCAAAGTGGCACACCTTCGCGCCGGTTCACGGCGCGGGGCGCGGCCAGAATGCTCCGGGGCCGCTCGAAACGGCTCAGGGCAACGTCCGGCTGGTAGGTTTGGGGATCACGGGAGATGAAATCAAAAATTCCGTGCTTGCCGGGATTGGCCCCAATCGCAAACGATGACCAGGCAACCGGGGTTTGCGCTGGATACGTGGTCTGCACCCGTCCATAGGTGCCCGCCCTGCGAATCTTCTGAAGATTCGGCAGGCTTCCGCGCTCCAGCATGGATTCGACAATGCTGGGTTCAAGTCCGTCTAAGCCAATGACGATGACTTTTCTCATCAACGGCTGGCCCTGGAATTATGGCGTGGGATGGGAGTGCTTGCCGTCGTCAGCCGCAGCGGGATGAGGTGAACGTTTGAAAAATCGCAGGAAACGAAAAAACAATGCCGCGACCTTGTTCCAGAAGATCAGCAACAGGCCTAAGGCACTTGCCAACCCCGAAGTGACGGTCATGACCTGATCCGGCCCACCGTATAACGCTAAACGTTCGAATCCCATCGATTCCTCACCTGACCGGCAACGCGGGTCGACTCCGCATGGCCCACTGAGCTTTCTCGAATGGTAACATCCCGGAACCTCAGGGGACAGTGCCAAGCGGAGTCCGCGGGCCAATTACTTGGGCAGGTCAAAGCGGTAGCCGGTGCCCCGCAGGGTGACGAGATAGCGCGGATTTTCCGGTTCCGGTTCGATTTTCTCGCGAATGCGGCGGACGTATACATCGACCGACCGCAGGGTAACGAAGGCCGACTCGCTCCATACTGCATCGAGCAACTGTTCGCGGGTAAAGACCCGTCCGGGATGGCTGGCGAAGTAGTTCAGCAGGCGAAATTCCATCATGGTAGTGATGACGTTTTTGCCACTCACCCGCACTCCCATCGAGGCGGGATCAATTTCTAGATCTCCCATCTTGAGTACTTCGGGCTTCGGGGGTTCTGGCAGGCTTCTCAGCACGGCCCGCACTCGCGCCACCATCTCGCGTGGGCTAAATGGCTTGGTGATGTAATCGTCGCCGCCGCTTTCCAGTCCTCTCACCCGGTCAGATTCCATCACTTTGGCGCTCAGAAAAATGATCGGAGTGGTCGACAAAGTTTTCACCTGCCGAATGTGGCGGCAGAGCTCAAGGCCGTCGCTGCCCGGGATCATAATGTCGAGCAGAAAGAGGGTGGGACGAAACTTCATGGCCTCCTCGATGACCGAGAACGACCCCGCGAACCAACGCGTGGTGAACCCGCTCGATTCCAGGTGGAAGCAGGTAAGTCGCGCAATATCAACATCATCCTCAACGACAAAGATCAGGGGTTTCCGGCACGGGACGGGGATAGGGAGGTCCAGCACGCTCATTCAGGTCACGCCCCTTGTTGGCAGGCGGCGAAAAACTATGATGAATCAGCAAGTTCCTTGTCGATTCTAGGTCTGAGATGTTTGCGGAAATGTTGCTAGGGTGTTAATTATGTGTGAATTCTCGTTAAACAGTTGGCAATGTTTATCTTATCGCGCGGTTGGATTGCGAAAGCCGCCTTAGCGGGACTTTTTCACATGCCGCACGCTGTGTCCCTCAATGAGGTGGAAGAGTTCCTCGGCGAGATTCTTGGCATGATCGCCGGCCCGCTCCAGGGCCTGTGCCATGAAGAGCAGGTTGGTTACCTCATAACTTCTGGTGGGAGCGCCACTTTCCAGGTAGCGGCGGAACACGGCATGGCAGGCCTCATCCATCTTGGAGTCCATTCGCAAAGCTGACTCCGCAAGGGCCAGGTTACGCGTCGAGAATCCTTCATAAACTCGCGACAGCATCTCCTGCAGAGTTTCTGCCATGCCCACCATGTGACCGGTCTCTTCCTTGTTCAAGCGGTTGGGAAGCCGGTGCAGACGGCGCGCCACCGACCAGATCAGGTCACCGATGCGTTCCAGGTCAATCGTGAACTTCAGACATGCCAGCAGCTCGCGGGCTTCGCTTTCGGAGACCTGCGTGATGGCGCCGGGTGTTGATTCATCAATTTCTCTTTCGATCTGGTCCAGCTCTTTTTCGCATTGCTTGACCGCGAGATACGCCATTCGCGATGCGGTGGCGATGTAATCGCGGGCATTGAAAGCCGCGTCCTTGGCGATGAGACAAGCCCGGAGCGCGATTTCGATAGGTTCGCGAGTCGAATTGGACTTACTTGTGCTCTTCTTTTTCGTGGTTGCCATTGCTGAGCTGGGATCGGGCCCGCCTAGGCTAGCGAGTGAATGTTACTGGATGATGAATTGATGCGAACTTGGCACAAACTGTGAGCACGATTAGGCCGCCGGAGCCTCCTGATCGGAGCGGCCCGCCCTGCGATCCTGGGGAGCGGCCCGTTGCCGTGAGCCAGACAGCCGCGAGCGTACCAGCAAGGGACGGTCATAGACTGCTTCCAGCAGATGTCGGGCGGCAGCGACCGCTTCCTGTTGGCGGCCCTCAATGGGCCCTTCGGCCCATACCGTCAGGAAGCCGTTCCCATTCTGAACCTGCAGTCGTTCCACCCCCTGGTCACGCTGACCGTCCAGGGTGACGGCGAGGCGCAGAATTCCAGACAGAAACACCACTGTTCTCTGATGCGTCGCAGAGAGCTCTGCCATTCGTTTGTCGGTAGGCTCGGGCAGCGCTCCGCGATGGTAGCGGGCCACTGTCCCTGCCATTTCCAATTCGTGCGCGCTCCAACCCAGAGGCGGCGGGAGTCTGCGAATCAGGCGGAAGGAGAGCTTCTGATGGTTTTTCTTTCGTTTGGCCCGGCCCACATCGTGCATCAGAGCCGCCGCCTGAAGTATGGAGCGAACCCGCCTGCGATCGGCCTGGCGAACAAAGCCGTCTCCCGGCAATTTGTCATAAAGCTGTAAGGCCAGACGGGCCACGTGCCGGGAATGCCCGAAATCGGGGTCAAGAAACGATGCCCATGTTCTCAGCCTCTCCATGGCGGCGGCCTCCATCCTGGGACCTTGCGGCAATTCAGCTCGCCACTGCTGCCAGAGCGATTCTTTTCCCAGCATCTTCCTCCGGTACTTCTCCAACCTGCGCTGGCGCTCGCTTTCAATTCGCTTGTGCCATCGGGACCGGGCGTCGGCATCCGGGAAAGCGCTGATTTGCAAGGCGGTCGCCCAGATCACGTCCAGATCGTGAATCTCACCCAGCCAATCCTGAACTTCTTTCAAATCGGCAGACCATTTCTCATGCAGGGACGGCAGGAAGTTCTCAACGATATAGCGGAATTTCTTAAGCCCGATACGCAACTGATGAAGCGCCAGCCGGCTGCGATTGCGCAATGCGCGTTGCTGCAAAGCATAGCCGTCCTTGCAACGCTCCAAAGCAAGGTGTTTGAAGACGACGCTGTTAAGACGCACTCGCTGGGCCCGTTTTGGAAGCAGGTCATGCCAGCCTTCCCACTGTTTTCGGTTAAAGTTGCGCAGCGCCGCCGTGGCGTCTTCTCTCAGCGCATGTTCCCGTGCCGATGCGAAATCGAAGAGAGTCCGGGCAACCGGATCGCTGGGTGTGCCCAGGCGCTGTACCCACTCTGCCGTGACCTGCGCATCCCGCAAATCGCCCAGGCTCGAAAACAGAGACTTTCCGGCTTTTTTCATCTGCTTCCAGGCCGGGTGCGAGTCGACGGCCATCATGCCGTCGGCCATGGAACGGCAGCGGCGCAGAGCTACGCGGAGATCGTGGACGGGGTCGGCCTCAAGCTTTTCGCCGACCCGGTCGCATTGTTCGAGCACCTGCCGCATCCAGTGGGCAAGACCGAAGTGGGTTCGTTTTTTCTGGATGGAATCCATCGCTGTGGCACCTGTTCGGGCGCGAGCCCGAAGGCTCCTCGATCGCACGCCTACATTATCCAACATTGTGACTCGATAGTCTGCGGCGCTGCGGCGGGAATTTAGAACCAGTGATAATCGGTATCGCTGCCTTCGTGCCCGGCCCGGCGCAGGCCGGCCTTCCCCGGCGATGGCTGACGCTTGGCAAGAATGCGCGATACAACTCGTTCCACGCGGTTGCGCGCGCGCTTCTTAGGCAGCAATTCGGGCCGCGGCTGGCTCTCCTGGGTTTCGCTGTCTTGCTGTGACATGCTCGTCCCCCTCATCTCCTCAAACGGAGAGTGCACCGGCGGCGGGACCGGCGTCTCTGGTTAGGCTCATCCTAATACTCCCAGTCGCTCGAAGAATCAAGAATTAATCGCCGGCTGTGTGCGGGCGGAATCAGAAGGGGAAACCGGCCGAGGCCCGGCAAGAAACGGACAGCCGGGGCGCCGGCTGTCCAGAGGGTTGGAGGTACATGTCGAATTTGGACCCTACTCCCCTCCTGTTTCGCTCAGGTTTCACCAATGTGAAAACTGTATGAATTTCCGAGGTTACCAAAGATGATTCCTTCGAGCAGCTATTTCCGCCGCTATTCATCATGCTGTAACAACGGTGGGTTCTAATTTGATTATGCAGACGCCGTGTTTCGACACGGTGATCCTTTCCGATCTGCACTTGGGATCGGAGGTTAGCCGTGCTAAGGCCGCGCTCCAACTGCTGAAACAAACCTCGTTTCGGCGCCTGATTTTATTGGGCGATATTTTCTGCGACCTTAACTTCCGCCGCCTGAAAAAAGAACACTGGCAATTCCTGGGGTATATCCGCAAGCTCTCGAATCCGAAACGGAACATCGAAGTGGTCTGGGTCGAAGGCAACCACGATCACGGCCTGGCGGAGGTCATGTCGCACCTGGTCGGCATCCGGGTTTATCAGGAATATGCCTGGGAGTTTCGCGGCATCCGTCATCTGGCCATTCACGGCCATCAGTTTGACCGGGTCGTAATAAGCAGCCTGCCGCTCAATAATTTCTTCATGCTCATTTATCTGCACTTACAAAAGCTCGATTTTGGGAAAAAGCGCGTAGTGCGATGCCTGGAACGAGTTGACACCGCATGGCTGAGACTATCCAGCAAGGTCGCCAAGGGGGCTCTGGCCTATGCGCACCTGAGGGATGCGCACAGGGTCTTCTGTGGTCACACGCACGAGGCGATGAGATTGGAGCAGGAAGGCGTTGAGTACTACAACACCGGAAGTTGGACGCAGCCGAACGCGACATACATCACTGTTGACGAGAGCGGGGTGAACATCCATGAATACGACGAACGAGCTTACGATCGTGATTCCAGCGAAGAACGAAGCCAGGATGATTCCGCATTTGCTGACTTCGCTGATCCTGCAGGACTACCCATCGATGTCGAGTACCAAGGTGTACCTGGCTGACGCGCGGTCCACCGACGGCACGCCCGCCATCGCCCAAGGGTTCAGTCAGTGGCTAAACATTGAAGTGGTACCCGGCGGATTGCCCTCGATCGGCCGCAATGCCGGCGCGCGGCGGGCGACCACTCCCTATGTCCTGTTCATTGACGCTGACATCGAGCTTGCCGATCGGACTCTCATCCGGCGTTCCATGGATTTAATGAGGAGCAAGCAGCTGCACTGCCTTACCACCAACATTTCCTGCCCCGAAGGCTCACCCATGGACCGCCTGCTCTACTGGGGGAACAACATGTTCCAACGCCTATCCCGTCTTTATAGGCCTTTCAGCACGGGAATGTTTATGCTGTTCGACAAGGTGCGGTTCGACGAACTCGGCGGATTCCACGAGCAAGTCGCCTATGCAGAGGACTACCTGTTAAGCCAGAAAGTGGCGCGGAGGAAGTTTGCCGTGGTACCGGGTTGCGTCCAGACCTCGAATCGCCGCTTTCAGAAGATGGGCCACTTCAAGCTGGTAGGGCTGTTCCTGAAGACAGCGGTGAACACATGGAACCACGCATATTACCTGCGCGACCACAAGTACTGGCAATCGGAAGCGTAAGGTAAAGGATCGGAAGCGCCGCAGCCTGGTGGGGCGCTTCCAGGGCTCTAAGTTCGAGACGAAAGTCAGGCCTGGAGATATTGGGCGATGGTCTGGGGCGACAGGCTGTTGCTGCGCGCGATAGCTCCGTAGAGTAGCCCGCTCCCGCGGATCGTTCTTTCCTGCGTCTCAGGATTCAGAGCTACCAGTCCGAATCGCAATTTCCAACCTTCACTCCACTCAAAATTGTCGGTCAGCGTCCAGTGGTAGTAGCCGCGGATGTCGTACCCTTCCCGCACCAACGCGTGCAGTTCCTTGACCGCATTTACGATCAACCACGGGCGAATCCGGTCCTCTGCGTCAGGCACGCCATTCTCCAGGATGTAAATCGGCTTGCCCAGTCGCGCCACTCGCTCCACCGCCACCCGGATGGCTCGCGGATAGGCCTCGCCATAGGGATTCTCCACTCCGTGATCCCCCTGCGGAACATGCGGCGGAACGTAAACCCGACCGCATAGCTGGTTCAGGAATCGCGGATCGAATGACACATGAAAGCGGCTGTAAACATTCAGACCTACGAAATCGCAGGTGTTTGCCAAATCTCTCACGTGTCCGTTGGTCAGGCTCAGGGGGAAGGGCAATCTTCCCTGTTCCATCAACCGCAGGAAACTTTCATTGAAAAGTTCGCCGATCAGGCGTGCCACCAAGCGATCTCTCAGCGACGCATGATTGGTGGGCTGAAAAACCACGAAATTGTGCGCCCAACCGACCTCAGCCTGCGCCTGTAACTCGTGGATCGCGCGATAAGCGCGCGCATGAGCGCCGGCCAGCGCGTTTACCACCCGCACCGCAGTCACAATCTGCCCCTTCTTGCCCGGCGGAAATTCTCCCAAAGCGTAACCCAGCGCGCCAAAAACATTAGGTTCGTTGAAGGTGACCCACTGCTGGCACAAATCGCCCAGCGCCCCAACCACATGACGGGCGAACCGCTCGAACAGTTGCTGGGCGTCCGCAGCCAGAAATCCGCCCTTCTCTTCGAACCATAGCGGATGGGTGAAATGGTGCAGGCAGATCATGGGACGAATTCCGCGTTTCAAGAGCCCTTCGACCATCTCTCGATAGCGGCCTATCGCCGCCTGGTGCCATTGCCCTTCAACTGGCTCGATCCGGCTCCACTCCACCGACAAACGCAGCGCGTTCAACCCCATTTCACG
>Ga0335080_10006147_pt1 | contig 12407 bp, 8 predicted proteins | sample Lox_Sample_34_FD_206720 | JGI IMG/M metagenome (GOLD analysis project Ga0335080, IMG submission 206720) | Soil microbial communities from Loxahatchee National Wildlife Refuge, Florida, United States - Lox_Sample_3.4 | ecosystem: Environmental > Terrestrial > Soil > Wetlands | place: USA: Florida...
GGCGTCCGCCAGCGACTTGCAGTGAGCCGTCCTCGAATGCAGCGAACGGGGATGGTGTCGCTGAGGCGCGAGCCCTACAGGTCAATCTCAACATGCGGCAAAGTGCCAGATCAGATTTGCGCCGGCCTCGATCTGAGACGCGTCGAATGCGCATCACGTGCGCGGGACGATCGTGGCGAATCACCGCGGTTCCTGCCGACGACTTCCAGCCGCGCGCGGCAGGTCGGGCAGATCGAGTGCGACACAGCGTAACCACGCGCCTGGGCAGCGGCGGTGCGCGCCTCGCTGTCCGGACACCAGGCGCAAACCGCTACGGTGGGCTGCACAAATGCCTTCCGCGGATCCACTGGCACGAAGCCGGACACGTTCATGACACGCTCTTGCGGAGTGCAGCCCCGTCACCCGATGCGCGTGGTGACGGTTGGTCCTGGCTCACCGCCGGCCTTGTACCGGCCTTGAGGAGACTTCCTCCGGCCTGGAGAGAAGTCAGACGGCGCCAGCCGCGGCGGCGAGTCAGGTGCCGACAGGATACCGGCCGCGGGCCGGCGGGCGGCGCCGGATGCAGCCAGCGGACGGCAAATGCAGCCGGCGGCTCCTCGCATTCTGCGCGCGACCATTGCCTGCCAAAAACAGGCCGCTGGCTGCGAACATCTGCGGCGCCCCGCGCCGGCGTCATAATCGTGACGTAATGGCACTGCCCGCCGATCCGATCCGCTCGACAGACGGCGCCGACTGGCCGGACATCCGCCCGCTGTGGGTGTTCTCGCTGGCGCTCGGCGCGTCCGTCATCGTCGGATCCGCGATCTCGGCGCAAACCTATCTGTCGATGCTCGGGCACGGGCATTCGTTCCGCGGCATCCTCGCCTGGCAGTTGAGCTGCTGGAGCCTGTGGGCGCTCGCCGCACCGCTCATCGTCCTGCAAGCGATCGCCGCGGCGCGCGCGGCGCGCGGAGTGTGGTTGACGAGCCTGCGCCTCGTTGCGCTCGGGGTCGTGTGCGTGATCGGGCACCTGTTGATTGCGGCCGAACTGGCGCTGCGCATCCAGCCGTTCGTGCCCCACGTCACGACGAGCTTCAGCGAAGCGTTGCGCGTCCAGGCACCGCCGCTATTGCCGGTCGACCTGCTGGCGTACGGCATGCTCGTCCTCGCGGGCTGGGCGACCCACGGCGCGTTGTCGGCGCGCCGCCTCGAACTGCGCAAGTCGCAGCTCGAGGCCGAGGTCGTGCGCGCGCAGCTCGACGCGCTGCGGCTCGAAATCAAGCCGCACTTTCTCTTTAACACGCTGAACACGATCGCGGCGCTCATCCGATCGAGGGCCAACGATCGGGCCCTCGACATGCTGCTTGGCCTGAGCCAGTTGATGCGCGACACGCTCGACGGCGCGCGGCGCCACGTCGTCAGCCTCGACGACGAGCTGGCGTTCACGGAGCGTTACATCGACCTCCAGCGCGTGCGATTCGGCGAGCGGCTGCGCGTCACCTGCCGCGTCGATGCCGACTGCCGCCACGTGATGGTTCCGTCGTTTCTCCTGCAGCCGCTCGTCGAGAACGCGCTGCGGCACGGCTTGGCGCGCCTCGCGCGAGCCTGCGCCGTAGAGATTCGAGCGCGCCGCGACGGCGCCCGCCTCGTCGTCTCGGTCGCCGACGATGGTGCCGGACTGCCGGCCGGATTCGTGGTTGCTGCGCAGACCGGCACCGGGCTTCGCAACATGCGCTCGCGCCTCGAGCGGCTGTACGGTTCGCGCGCCGGACTGACCATTGCGCCGCGCGAAGGCGGCGGCACCCTGGCGCTCGTCACACTGCCGATCGACGAACCGGCGGCCGAGGCCATCGCATGACCTTCACTGTCCTCGTCGCCGACGACGAGCCGCTGGCGCGGGAGATGATTGCCAGCCTGATCCGTCTCGACCCGGAGGTCGGCGATGTCGTCGCGTGCGAGAACGCCGCGAGCGTCCGCGCCGCGCTCGCCGAACGCCCGGTCGAGATCGCGTTTCTGGACGTCGAGATGCCCGAAGCGACGGGCATCGATCTCGCGGGCGCGCTGGAGCCCGAGACGCCTGTTGTCGTGTTCGTGACGGCGTTCAGCGAGTACGCGACGCAGGCGTTCGACGTCCGCGCGGTCGACTACGTGCTGAAGCCGTTCTCCGATCGCCGGCTCGTCGAGGCGCTCGGCCGGGCCAAACAGCGCGTGCTCGACTTGCGCTGCCGCGCCGGCGAGGCGCCGGAGCCCCCGGCGGCAGAGACTATGCCGACCGGCGGCTACCTGCAACGGATCACGTACAGAGAGCGCGACGAATCCATCGTGCTCAAGACGTCCGAGATCGTGTGGATCGAAGCGCAGGACTACTACGTGCGCATCCATTCCTCGCGCGGACGGCATCTGCTGCGCACCACGCTCGCGTCGCTGGGCGCGCGACTCGACCCGGCGCAGTTCCTGCGCGTGCACCGCGGCGCGCTCGTCAATGTCGACGAAGTGCGATCGCTCGGCGGTCGCGATGGCGTGCGGCTGACTTTGTCCGACGGATCCGACGTGCCGGTGAGCCGCACGCGGCGCCGCAGCGTCGTCAAGGTACTGCGGCCCCGTCTGCGGCGGACCTGAAACCGCTCAGGGCTGCGACGGCTTGTGGCCGGCTAGCGCCTGCACGGCTGCGAGAGACTTGACCACGTGATCGGCCGGGCTCACCTTGTCGTCCGCCGTCGAGAACACGTCTGCGATCTTGCCGTCCGGCGTCACCACGAACGTCGTCCGTTCAGTGAAATCGTGATCGATCTCGACGCCGCGTGAATCCTTCATGCCGGCACGGATCGCCATCTTGGTCAGTCCATACGAGGTTGCGATCGTCCCGTCGAGGTCGGATGCCACCGCGATCTTCCCGGCGCAGTACTGCGGATCGGCCGAGAAGGCGTTCAGTCGGGTGATGCTGTCCCGCGACACCCCGATGATCGACGCGCCGGCCGCATCGAACTTCTCCTTGTTCTCCGAAAACGTGTGCGCCTCGATGTTGCACCCGGCCGTAAAGGCGGACGGATAGAAGTACACCACGACGGGACCCTTCTGGAGTGCGGACTTCAGCGAGAACTGAAATTCCTCGCCCGCCAGTGACGCCTTTGCGGAGAAGTCCGGTGCTGTGTCGTGGGTTTTCAGCGCGGCGAACGCCGGCACGCCCATCGTCGCGGCCAGCACCACGATTGCCATCCTGCGCGTCATCAATCTCCCTTCGCTTTCGAGCATGCTGCCCGACGTCTCTCAGACGCTCGGCAAGCTGAGAAGGGTTCACGCCCCTTCCGGCCGGGTAATCTCGATCTGCGGCCGGAGGTTGGTCATACGCTCAGCGCGACCGCCGGCTGGCACGACGCCGGCAAGCGGGACCGCGAGCTGACGGTCACGCCCTACTACACCTTCGTGTCCGACCACATCGACGTCGATCGCTGTCCGATGATCCCCGGCAGCAATGGCTGCACCGCTGCCAAGCTCGTGGCGACGAGGGGGTTTGTCAATTTGCAGTTCATGAACCACGATGCCCGGCTGTACGGCGTGGACGTCTCCGGACGCCTGCCGCTTGGTGGCAGCGAGGCGGTCGGACGCTTCGCGCTGTCCGGAGTGGTCGGCTACGTGTCGGGGACGGTCATCGACACCGGCGACAGGGTTTATCACCTCATGCCGCTCGACGCGAAGCTGACGGTCGAGCATCGCCGCGGCGGATGGACGAGCACGGTCGGCGTGCAGGCCGTGGCCGCGAAAGACGCGGTGCAGGCGGTGAGAATCGAACTGCCGACACCGGGATACGTGCTCGTCAACCTGCACACCGCCTACCAGTGGAAGCAGCTGCGGTTCGACGTCGGTCTCGACAACGCCACCGACACGCGGTACGTACTGCCACTCGGTGGGCGCTACTGGGTTGGCGACCCGACGGGCGCCTCGTCGGTGCCCGGCGTGGGCCGGTCGGTTTTTGCCGGCCTGACGGTGAAACTCTGACGGCCGAATCCGGGCGTCTGCCGTGGCCGGCCGTAGGCAGCGTGTCTACGCGGTTGGCGTGGAGGTCGCGCGCGCCTGGTGGAACTTCTCCAGTTCGCGGTTGGCGCGCACGATCACCGCCAGGTGCTCCTCGATGAGGCCCAATTGCGGGCCGGGAATCGCGAAGTACGCGTCGGTGTCGTCCGCTCCGGTGTAAACGCGGTTCCCGATGCAGCCGAAACTGGCGGCCGTGCGCGACGAGTTGATCGCTTGCGGCAGCACCGCGCAGGTCGGCCGTCCCAGCGTCGCCTCGCTGCCGGCGACCTCTGCGGCCTGCGCCGCCTCGGCTAGCAGCATCAACTGCCACGCGTTGCCGCGCACGAGCACCACGTCCGGCGCCACCGGCGCGTCCGCGAGCGGCGCGTAGACCGCAACCTGTAGCGGCGTTTTGCGCGTCGGGATCTGGGGCACGTCGGCCATCTTCAGGTACGAGAGGCCCACCATTGTCTGCACCAGCCCCATCAACTCCTGCTGTTCGGAGGGCGAGAGCGTCACGTTGTGCGTGTGCGCGCCGACCGGGCAGCGCTTGTGATCGTCGGCGACGGTGAAGAACACCTCTCCGGCCGCGGCGCGGCGCCAGTAGCCGCAGCCGGCCGGCTCGACAGCAGAGACGTGGGGCACGCCCGGCGGCGGCGTATCGACGAACGCGACGGCGACCGGGGCGGAACCGAGATGGAGCAGTTCGATGAGCGACGATTGCGACATGGCGATTCTCCTGGGCCGAGAGACTATACCTCGTCGCTCGAGTGCAAAGCGCGCGACGAATCGATCGTGCTCAAGACGTCCGAGATCGTGTGGATCGAGGCGTCGGACGGATCCGACGTGCCGGTGAGCCGTACGCGGCGCCGAACCGTCGTCAAAGTGCTGCGGCCCCGTCTTCGCAGGACCTGACCGGCGTCCGCATACGCTGTCGGCTACGCTGCTCTACAATTTGCCAGTGATCACTTCCGCGCGCTGCCGTCCCGCTGCCCGAATGGCTGGCGTCGTTCTCGCGCTGCTCTCCCGGGCGTCGCCCGCTGCCGCGCAGGATCGGCCGTTCGTCTTTTCGCTGACGACCGCGCCGGACGCGTCGAAGAGCCAGTTCCTCGTCGACTACGACCTGGGTCGTCGGCGAGCAGACATTCCAGAGCAGTCAGGAAAACGGCCCCGAGCAGCGGGTCGGCGTGCAAGCGTCGGTGGGCCGCTGGACGCTGGTAGGTCGACTGGGCTTGGCGTCCACGAGCGCTGGCGATTACCAGACGTCGCAGCAGGGCGAGGCGCTCTTCTCGCTGCTGACGCAGGCCTCGTCCGGCGTCTCACTCGCCTTTGGCGGCGGCCGAGAGCGGCGCGCGCCTGCTGGTCGGTCCGTCGCTCCACGTGAGTCCGGCGGGGCGCAAGTGGCAGCTGTCGATCGCGGGCGGACCGATGTTCCATCCCTCGACGTCCACGATTCGTTCCGAGGGCGCCGACCGGGAGCTGCCGCTCATCTCCCGATCGACCGGCTACGCGATCCGTACGTCGTTCGCCTGTACGTTCTGAGCGCGCTCCAGTCGGCGCGCTGACCGCACGCGATGACACGTTCAGTGCTCGTTCCGCTGTGCGCAGTGGCGCTGTTGACGCTGCCGGCGCGGCCGTCGCGCGCGCAGACCAACACCGCCGAGATCGAAGGCGTCGTCACCGACCCGCTCGGCGGCGTGCTCCCGGGCGCCACGGTGGTTGTCGTGCACGCGTCGACCGGTCTGCGTGTCGAGCGTGTGTGTGACGCCGGCGGACGATATTTCGTGCCCGCGCTGCCGGTCGGCGAGTACGTGATCACGGCTCGGCTCGACGGCTTCAAGACGACAACGCGATCCGGGATCGTGCTGCGGGTGGGGCAACATCTCGATCTGCCGATCGCGTTGCCGGTCGGTGACCGCACCGAGCAGGTCACCGTGACGGCGGCAAGCCCGCTCCTGCAGACGGCCAACGCCGAGGTCAGCGACATCATCGACAACCGACAGGTCGTCCAACTGCCGCTGAACGGGCGGCAGTTCCTGCAGTTGGCCCAGCTCGGGGACGGCGTGGTGGTGCCGCCCGGCGGTACGCGGGGCGCGGCGCTGGGCCAGACCGGCGCGTTGCCCGCAGTGCTCGGCCAGCGCAGCGGCCACAACATCTACCTGCTCGACGGCGTCAAGGTGACCGACGAGTACTTCAACAACCTCGTCGTCAGTCCGTCGATCGATGCGATTCAGGAATTCAAGATCCAGAAGACCGGATATCCGGCTGAATTCGGCGGCAAAGCGTCCGCGCTGATCAACGTGGTCACGCGAGCCGGGAACAACGGCTTCCACGGTGCCGCGATGGAATTCTTCCGGTCGCAGGCGTTCGACGCGCACAACGCGTTCGACGATCCGAATCAGCCCGTGCCGCTGCTGCGCCAGCATCAGTTCGGCGGCAATGCGGGCGGTCCGATCCGCCGCGATCGGACGTTCTTCTTCGCGAGCTACGAAGGGCAGCGCAGCCAGCGCTCGCTGACGCAAACGTTCTCGGTGCCGACGATGGCGCTGCGCGCCGGCGATTTCTCGAACCTGCCGGCGCTGTGCGATCCGCTGACGCGCACGGCCGCCGGATGCGCAACTTTTCCCGGTAACCAGATTCCCGCGAGCCGGATCGATCCGATCGCGGCGGCGCTGCTGCCGCACGTGCCGGTGCCCACGAGCGCCGGCACCGTGCAGAACCTGCGCGCGGTCGCCGTCGAGGACAACCCGATGGATCAGGTGACGCTGCGCGTGGACCATCGGCTCTCCGACGGCGACAGTCTGTTCGGCCGATGGACGGCATACGGGGTCCACGACGTGCAGCCGTTCGGTACGAGCTCGCTCAACGAGACGCTCATCCCGGGATTCGGCCGCACCGTGATCACGCGCAGCCGCAACCTCGCGCTCAGCTACACGCACGTCGTCTCGCCGACGGTGCTCAACGAGTTCCGTTTCGGATGGCTGAGCGCCTCCGGCGGACAGACCAGCCCGAATCAGGGCGTGCCGTTCGCGTCGGCGACCGGACTGCAGGGCGTCACCGCGAATCCCGACGACATGGGCTACCCGCAGATGTCGTTCGGCGGGTTATTCAGCACGATCGGCGACCCGGCGTCGTTCGTGTCGCGCGACGATCGCAGCGTGGAGCTCTACGACAACCTGCTGATCGATCGCGGCACGCACCACCTGAAGTTCGGTGGCTACCTGTTCAGCCTCTGGTTCAATCCGGTCAACCCGGCGACGGCACGCGGCGCGTTCGCGTTCACGGGGCAGTGGACGGGCAATGCATTCGCCGATTTCCTGCTCGGTTATCCGAGTTCGGCGCAGGTCGGCATCGGCCGCGCCGACGAACATGGCCGCAGCACCTGGCTGCACGTCTACGGCCAGGACGACTGGAAGGCGGCGTCGAATCTGTCGATCAACTTCGGGCTGCGCTACGAGATCAACGGCCAGATGAACGACGTCGACAACCGTTTGTCCGCGATCGATCTCTCCATCCCCGGCGGCCGATTCCTCGTCGCGAGCGCAGACGACGGGACGATCTCGCCGTCGGCGCAGCCGCTGCTGTCGCAGATGCCGATTCCGTGGGTCACCTCGCGCGATGCCGGGTGGACCGCGGCGCTGCTGCGCCCGAGCTACCTGCGCTTCGCGCCGCGCGTCGGGCTGGCGTGGTCGCTCGGCGAGCAGGGCGACACGGTCGTCAACGCCGGCTTCGGCGTGTACCTGAACCAGTGGGCGTACAGCGTGCAGCAGTCGTTGGCGCAGACGCTGCCGTTCTTCTTCGCCAAGAGCGTGAGCGCTGCCGCCGACGCGCTGCAGCCGACGTACTCGACGGCGACGATGTTGGAGGCGCCGACGAACGGCGCGGTCGGCGGCAACACGATGGACCACGACTTCCGCACCGAGTACGCGAAGACCGTCGGCGTCGGCGTGCAGCGTCAGCTGTCGCCGACAGTCGCCGTCGAAGCGAGTTATCTCGGATCGTGGATCGTCGGCGCCGACAGCTCGACGGTACTGAACGTGCCGTCGCCGGGGCCGGGGCCGATCGGTCCGCGGCGTCCCGTGCCACAGTTGAGCAACGTCACCGCCATCCGGTGGGACGGCTACTCGATCTTCGACGCGCTGACACTGCGCGCGGAGCAACGCCTCGCGCGAGGATTCTCCTTTTCTGCGAACTACACGCTGTCGATGGCGGTCGACGATGCGTCGGATCCGGGCGCGACGGCGTCCGAGACGAACCTGCCACAAGATGTGGCCAACATGGCGGCGGAGCGCGCGCTCTCGAGCTTCGATCATCGTCACCGTCTGGTGGGGAACGCGACGTGGAACCTGCCGCCACTGGCCGGCGCGTCACACGGCTTCTGGTCGGCGATCGGCCGTGACTGGCGCGTGAGCGGAATCCTCACGCTGCAATCCGGTGCGCCGTTCACGGTGAACCTCGGGACGGACCGCGCGAACGTCGGATCCGGACCCGCGCAGCGGCCCGACGCCGTCTGCGATCCGAACGCCGGCGCGCCGTACACGCCCGATCAATGGTTCAACACCGGCTGCTTTGCGCTGCCGGCGGCGTACACGTTCGGCAGCGCCGGGCGCAACAGCGTGCTCGGCCCCGGCTACGGCGACGTCGACCTGTCGATCGCGAAGGCCGTGGCGCTGTCGGCCGGGGCACGGCTGGAACTGCGGTGGGACGTGTTCAACCTGTTCAACCGCGTCAACCTTGACGTCCCGAACCGCATCTTCGGCACGCCGAATTTCGGGCGCATCTTCAGCGCGGCGCCGGCGCGCCAGATGCAGATTGGCGTCAAGGCGATCTTCTGAAGGCGGCCGGCCGACCGCCGCGGCGAACACGCGCGTGATTTGCCACGATCGCGATCCGGGCGCGATCCGTTCGTCGCTATCGACCGCGTTCGGGCACCGGATTCTTGCAGAGCTTGCGTTGCAGCGATCGTCGATGGATCCTGAGCACGCGCGCGGCCTGCGAGAGGTTGCCGTCGCAGTCGGCGAGCACGCGCTGAATGTGCTCCCACTCGACACGCGCCAGGGGCTGTGCGGTTGGCGTTGCGCCGGTCTCGCTGGCGCCGTCAAACGCGGCGAGGATCTGATCCGCGTCGACCGGCTTGGTCAGGTAGGTCGTCGCACCGAGCTTGACGCTTTCGACGGCGGGCGCGATGCTGCCGTACCCGGTCAGCACGACCACGTTGGTCGTCGTGTCGAGCGCCTTGAGTGTCCGAACCACCTCGAGGCCAGACAAGCCGGGCAACCGCAAGTCCACGAGGGCGAACTCGGGGCTGTCCGCCTGCGCCACCGCGATGGCTTCGTCATACGTCCCGGCGCCTGTCGCGTCGAATCCGCGATCACGAAACGCGCGCAGCAATCGCAACCGAAACGGCTGGTCGTCGTCCACGATGAGCAGCGTCCGACTCTCGCGACCCGTCTCGCTCATGCCCTCCGCCGAGCTCGTCCGGTGCGGCAACTCCAGAATCGCCGTCGTGCCGTTGCCCGATTCGAGCTTGAGGGTGCCGCCCAGGCGCTCGGCGAAGACCCGCGCGAGAAACAGCCCCAGCCCGAGTCCACGACCTGGCTCCTTGGTCGTGTAGAAGGGCTCACCCGCGCGGGCGGCAGCCTCGGGCGTGAGCCCAGGACCCGAGTCCGCAACGGTCACTCGCACGCCGTCTCCGGCTTCCGTCACGTCGACGACGACCGGCGTGTCGGTGCTCGCGTCGAAGGCGTTCCCAATGAGCGACAGCAACGTCTGTCGCAAGGCGGCTCGCGGGACGACGAGCGACGGCGGACCGAGTGCCGAGTGCACGACCAGACGATTGGCGCGATCGGACGTGAGTGCCATACGCACCTCGTCGAACAGGTCGGCGACGGGGACACTCTCCGGTTCGTCCGCCATTGATCCGCCAGCGCGCCCGCTCATCTGGTCCAGGATGGCCTGGCACCGATCGACTTCGCCGCGAATCAGGCGTGCGTCGTCCGTGAGATCGGCGTCAGCGTGGCCCAGGACGAGTGCGTGCTCCAGCTCGCGCGCCGCCACGGCGATCGTCCCAAGCGGCGTTGACAGTTCGTGCGCCGCGCCCGCAGCGAGGGTCGTGAGTGAGACGAGCCGCTCGCTCCGAGCTGCCCGAGCTCGCATCTGCTCGAGCGCGTCCTCCCGCTGCTGCAGCGCAATCGAGGCGCGTCCCACGAAGTACGCGACCAACTCGGCGACCACGGTGCCTGCCAGCCACATCGTGGACAGGTGCGTTGGAAAGTCATTCAGCCGATGATGCGTCGGGACCAGTTCGTGCACGTGCCAATCGATCAACACGCCGTAGCTCGCGGCGGTGAAGACGCCGAGCACCACGGCAGCGCCACGCCCGACCGTCAACGCAGCCACCGTGACTTGCATGATGTAGACGACGACGAACGGGTTGGAGGGTCAGCCCGTGAGTTCAAGCAACGACGTGAGTAACAGGAGCTGCACCGCGAGGGCGATCGTTGCCGCGACCGCTGGTAGTTCCCCGTCGCGCGACAGCCAGAAGGCCGTCGCAGCGTTCGCCGCCACGTCCGCCACGAGCAGCCAGAGGATGTGGTCAAGCGGGAGATCGAGTGTCGGGACGCCGAACGTGATGGCGAGCAGCAACAGTTCGACGCCCGCTGTCTCCCAGCGCATCCGGACCATCCACGGTCGTATGGCGAGCGGCGTCGCGGCGAGATACCACGGGTCTGCGGCGAATCTGGACGATGCGCCCGCCGACAACCGGATGGCCGCCGGAAGCTTCGTCATGACGCACCTCCGCCCGGCAGATAGACAGGCCGCAACTGACGCTGTGTCGGTTCAACGGTGCTGAGGCGCATCGGTGTTGATGCTGTGCAGTGTAGAGGCTTTCTCCGCCTGGGCGGTGCGACAACTTGCCGCACCGCCAATCCACGACGGCGCTCGTAGACTACACAACCGATCGATTTCGAGGAGACGCGCGTGACGAATCGTTGGCGGTCGTGGTGTGTCCTGTTGAGTCTGTGGTTGGTGGCGACGCCGGCGTTTGCGCAGGGCGTGACCGGCATCGTGCGGGACGAGACCGGGGCCGCGCTTCCCGGTGTGACGGTCACCGCTCGCAGCGCGGGTGCCGTCAGGCAGGAGGCGGTCACCGATACGGCCGGACGGTACACGCTGAATCTGGCGGCCGGCCAGTACGATCTGGCGTTCTCGCTTATCAACTTCGCCCAGACGCGGCGAGCCGTGGCGATCGTCAGCAGCGGCGGTCAGCCCACGGTGATCAACGTTGTGCTCCACCTGGCCTTGAATGCCGACGTCACCGTGACCGGCAAGCGGACCTTCGCGAGTCTGGCCGACGTGGAGAATCCCGCCGAGAACCTGGTCGGCATCGCCCAGGCGGCGAGCCAGGGTGCGATTACCGCCGCACAGCTCGACGAACGTCCATTGATGCGTACCGGTGAAGTGATGGAGACGGTGCCGGGCATGATCGTCACGCAGCACAGCGGCGAGGGGAAAGCCAACCAGTACTTTCTGCGCGGGTTCAACCTGGATCACGGCACCGATTTCTCGAATACGGTGGCTGGCATGCCCGTCAACATGCCGTCGCACGCGCACGGGCAGGGCTACTCGGACCTGAACTTCATGATCCCGGAGATCATCTCCGGCGTGCAGTTCTCGAAGGGGCCCTACTATGCCGATCAGGGCGACTTCGCGACGGCGGGATCGGCGAACATCAACTACGCCAGCGTGCTGGATCATCCGATTGCGCACGTCGAGGCGGGCGGACAAGGGTACGGCCGGGTGATTCTGGCCGCCTCGCCGTCGGTCGGAACGGGGCATCTGCTCGCCGCCATCGAGGCGTCGCACAACGACGGACCGTGGGATCATCCGGACGATTATCGAAAGATCAACGGCGTCGTGAAGTACAGCCGCGGCGACACGCTGAACGGCTGGTCGCTGACCGCGATGGGGTACCACGGCGACTGGAATTCGACCGATCAAGTGCCGCAGCGCGCCATCACCGAGGGGCTGATCGATCGATTCGGCGCAATCGATCCGACCGACGGCGGCCATTCGTACCGCTACAGCGTGTCAGGTGACTGGCAGCACTCGACCGGCGACGCCGTCACGAACGTCACCGTCTACGGCATCGGCTACGACCTCGATCTGTTCTCGAATTTCACCTTTTACCTCGACGACCCGGAGCACGGCGACCAGGTCGAGCAGGCCGACCACGGTTTCATTCTGGGTGGTCGCGTCTCGCACCGCCGCATGACGCGCTGGGGCGATCACTTGGTTCAGAACACCATCGGCGTGCAGGTGCGGAACGACGACATCACCAGCGTCGGCCTCTACCACACTGACGCGCGGGTGCGCCTCGACACCCGCGATCAGGACTCGGTGCTCGAGATGATGGC
>Ga0335080_10006148_pt1 | contig 12405 bp, 5 predicted proteins | sample Lox_Sample_34_FD_206720 | JGI IMG/M metagenome (GOLD analysis project Ga0335080, IMG submission 206720) | Soil microbial communities from Loxahatchee National Wildlife Refuge, Florida, United States - Lox_Sample_3.4 | ecosystem: Environmental > Terrestrial > Soil > Wetlands | place: USA: Florida...
GAAGGCACGACCAACCGCCTGTACCGCAACAACCGCGACGGAACTTTTTCCGACGTCACCGAAAAAGCCGGGCTGGCGAAGACCGGCTGGGCGTGCGGCGTCTGCGTAGGCGACTACAACAACGATGGCTTTGAAGATTTATTTGTGACCTATTGGGGGCACAACGTTCTTTACCGCAACAACGGCGACGGAACTTTCAGCGACGTGACGAAGGCAGCGGGCCTGGAGCAGCCGGCGTCCCGCTGGGGATCGGGATGTACATTTCTTGACTTCAACCGCGATGGGCACCTTGACCTGTTCGTCGCCAACTATCTGCAGTTCGATTTGAAGAACGCTCCCCAACCCGGCCAGACGGCCAATTGCCGGTGGATGGACACGCCCGTGACCTGCGGCCCGCGCGGATTTCCTTATGGCCATCATCTTCTTTACCGCAACAACGGCGATGGGACCTTCACGGACGTGAGCGCGGCCTCGGGCATTGCCGCAGCGAAGGAGAGCTACGGCTTGAGCGCGATCGCCGCCGATTTTGACGATGACGGCTGGCCCGACATTTACCTGGCCTGCGATTCCACCCCCAGCCTGCTGTTCATGAATAATCACGATGGCACCTTTCGCGAAGAAGCGGCGCTGCGCGGCGTGGCCTACAGCGACGACGGTCAAGAGCAGGCCGGGATGGGAATTGCTGTAGGCGATTACGACCTGGACGGACGCCTGGATATTTTCAAGACGAACTTCGAAGGCGATACCCACGACCTCTACCGCAACCTGGGCAAGGGCCAATTCCAGGAAGTGAGCCGCCAGGCGGGACTGGCGGTGGAGAATCGCTACGTCTGCTGGGGCACCGGCATCGTGGACCTCGATAACAACGGGCAGCCTGACATCTTCATTGCAGCCGGCCACACCTTCCCGGAAATCGAGAAGCGCTATCCCGGGTTTCCCACGAAGGATCCACGCCTGTTGTTCCGCAATCTGGGCCAGGGGCGATTTGAGGAGTTGCTTAGCGAGGCCGGGCCGGCCCTGGCAGAGCCGCACAACAGCCGGGGTTGCGCCTTTGGAGACTTCGATAACGACGGCGATCTCGACATTCTGATCGTGAACCTGAACGAGCCGCCGTCTCTGCTGCGCAACGACATGACGGGTAAGAGCTCCTGGCTGAAGGTAAAGTTGATCGGCACGAAATCCAATCGCAGCGCCATCGGGGCACGTGTGGTAGTCAAGAGCGGCGAGCTCAGCCAGACGCAGGAGCTGCAGAGCCAATCCAGCTTCCTCTCATGCAATGATTTCCGGCTGCACTTCGGCCTGGGCCAGGAGAAAAGGGCCGAGGTCAAAGTCCGCTGGCCAAGCGGAGAATGGGAAGGCATTCCCGCGGTGGACGCGAATCAGCTGATTACGATCAAGGAAGGCGCGGGAGTGGTAGCGAAGGGCGGCTAAGAAGCTCGGTTCACCGCGTGGCCTTCGCGTCCAGCTTCTGCGGGGTGACTTCATCCGGGGAAAAGAAGCGCTTTCCAGCCTCCTCCTGTTCCTGCTTGCGCTGGTGCAGGTCATGAAACCTGGCGAAGGCCTTCCGCGCCTCGTCATTATTTCCCAGCATCCTCTGGACCTGCGAAAGGCGGTACCACGAGACTTCATTCTCTGAATTCAGAGCAATTGCCTTTTGCAAATGCGGCAGCGCCTGCTGCGGCTTCTGCTCCGACATGAGAACCGAGGCCAGCCCGAGGTGGGCCTCTTCGAAATCAGGATGGTACTTCAGCGCCTGCTCGAAGAGGTTCTGTGCGTCCGCAAGCTGGCCGGCATTGCGCCGCGCCTCGGCAATTTCGTAAGCGGCGTTGCCATTCCTGGGGTCAATGGCCAGCTCCTGCTCGAATTCCTTCTGCGCCGCAGCCAAATCTTCGCTGGAGGTAGTCTGCCGGGTGCGAGCCATGAAAGTCCGCCCCAGGCGATAGTGGATGCCCGGGCGCCCGGGATCGAGCGCCAGCACCTGGCGGTATTCGCTGATGGCGGTATCGAACTGCTCCTGGCTCTCCGCCGCTTCGCCCAGGGCCTGATGCCGCCAGACCGACCCGGGCGCTACCTGCGCCAGCTTCTGCATAGTCACGAAGGCGAGATCCCCGTAGACCCGGCCGCTGTGATAAAGCACCTCGGGATCGTCAGGGTACAGGCGATTCATTTCCTGGGCGATGGCCGCAGCTTTGCTGCTCTGGTCGAGACCCGAGTAAGTTCTCATCAACTCGAGGCCACATTGCCGCTTGATGGCAGGATCGGTAGATTGCCTGAATTCCTTTTCCAGGCCAGGCAAGGCCTGGCGATAGTCGCCCAGTTCAGCCAGGGAGATGGCCAGCAGAGATTGGGGCCGGCGCAGGCTGGGCTTGAGCTTAAGGGCCTGGCGCAGAGCCTGCACCGCCTGATCGTATTTTCTTTCCTGGAAATAGATCACCCCGAGGTTGGCGTGGACCTCAGCCACCTCGGGCTCGAGCGCGCGCAGCTTTTCGAAAGCCTGCTCGGCCGCGGGGTAATCGCCGCTCGATAACGCTTGCTGACCCAGCTGGGAGTAGTGCTGTATCTCCTCGTCCGAGGACTGTGCCTGACTATAGGAAGCCGCTCCGGCGCAACAAAGCGCGATGAGAAGACAAATTCCGGAGTAAAGACGCATTCTTGCGAGTCTAATGGAAGAAGAAAAGGCCCGCCAATCGGTGGAGTGACTGGCGGGCCATAGGGCTGAACTTAGAAGGTAATTTTCCCTCCCAGTTGCACAATCCGCCCTGGCCGGGCAGCGATTACCTGTCCGAAGAGGGGATCGCTAATCACGTGATCCACCGAGGCGCTGCCGGCCCCCACCCCCGGCGTGCTGGGATCCAGGCCGTAGTCGGCGTGATTGAAGGTGTTGAAGGTCTCCAGCCGCAGCTGGAAGTGCACCCGCTCGCTGAAGGCGAAGGTCTTATCCAGGCCTATGTCCCAATTGTTGATGCCCGGTCCCACCAGAATGTTGCGGCCGCCATTGCCGAAGCGAGCTACTGGAGGCTGGCTGAAAGCTGAAGTGTTAAACCAATTGGTCGGGGAATGTGCCCCGTTGGGGTCGCCGCTCAGGTTGCAGCGGTTCAACCCGAAGGTCAGCAGCAGGTTCCCCTGATCGGCGCAGAAGACGGAAAAGGGGAAGCCCTTCTGGAAGGTGGTGATGCCGGTAAGCTCCCAGCCTCCGACCAAAAGGTCGGCAGCCTTGTTCATGCTGCTGCCGAAATGCTTTCCACGTCCCACCGGCAACTGATAAACGTAGCTGGCCACGAAGCGCTGCGAGACGTTGAAATCGGAGGGGCCGTAATCCAGCCGGGGATTGCTTTCATCCATGTGGCCAAAGAAGGAATTGGACGAGCCGATGCCGGCAGCAGCCGATTTGTCATCCAGGCTCTTGGCCCAGGTGTAGGCGGCGAGGAAGGCCATGCTGCTGGTGCGGCGCTCCAGTTTAACGTTCATACCGTTGTAGTTGGAGTAACCCTCCCAGCGACTGTCGAGAAAGCCATTGCCTGAGGTGATGTTGGCGTAGGGGCGGCGGGCGTTCACCGGGCAATCGGCGGCGGAAAGGCTTCCTCCCTGGGCCGGGTCGCAGACCGCGGGATCCGCCGGCAGCACGTGCGGCTGGCCGATGTTTTCGCGATCCAGCAGGTGCGTGGCCTTGTTGCCGACATAATTCACTTCCAGCGTGGTGTTGCGGGCGAGCTCGCGCTGCACCGAAAGTGACCATTGCTGAACGTAGGGGTTATGGGGCGCTTCCGAGATGATCACGGCAAAGAACTGACTGCCATCAGTCGCCGCGCTCACCTGATGCAAGGTGACCGCGGGGAACATATCGTCGGTCAACTTGGGGGCGGCTGGGTTGGTAGTCGGAGTGACGTTGGCCCGGACCACGAAGGGATAAATATCACCCGAATCGTCCATCTCGCGGGTCTCGAACGAATCGAAGAAGATGCCGTAGCCGCCGCGGATTACGGTTTTATTGCCGAAGGGGCGATAGGCGAAGCCGATGCGGGGTGCAAACGGCCGCTTCGAGCCATCGGCAGGATTGTGCCGGCCGCAATAGCTGTAGAAGCCGTTGCCATCCGGGGCAATGGGACCGCCCAGGCCGGAGACGTCTTGGGTTCCCAGGGCCTTATCGGCATAGCAGAGGCCGCCGCCCGGGTTCGAGGTGTCGAACCAGAACAGCTTGTCATTGGTTTCGTAGGGGACATTGCGATAATCCCAGCGCAATCCCAGGTTCAGGGTCAGGCGGCTGGTGGCCTTCCAGTCATCCTGAATGAAAGGGGCGACGTAGAGGAAGTGATACTGATTCAGGTTGCCCGCGGTGCCCGCCGGGCTGAAGGGACCGGGCTGGAACGTGGAGGCATTGTTGTAGAATCCGAGCAAGAAATCTGCCACCGCGTTGCCCGTGCCGCACAGCCCGCTTGGAGTGGCGCAACCGCCGGAATTCTGCACGATCGTGTTGGGGTTGAACCCGAAGTCGCCGAGAAAATCAGCGGAAAGATTTCTCTTCTGCACCCAATTGCGATAGTCGAAGCCCATAGTAAAGGTATGCTTTCCATGGTTCATGGCGAGGGAATCGGCGAACTCCCACATGGGAATGTCGCTGGTGGTGGTGTCGTTGACCTGGCTTCCATAACCGGCTTGAATGCCGCCATCCACAAAGCTGGCAAGGGTGAGGGTCGGCCACAGACGGTAGGGATCGGCAATGTTGCTGAAAACGCCGCTCAAGCCAAGCGCCGAGACGGCATCAGTCGGCGCCGGGTTACCGCCCTGATTGGCCAGCGCTTCCAGGCGGCCGAAGCGGAAGTTGTTCACGATGTTGGGGCCAATGGAGATGGTGTGCGAGATCTCCCAGCTTTGTGATTTCTCAGTGAAGATGCTGATGCCCTCGGGATTGGAGACCGATCCGCTTTGCCCACCCTCGCCATTCAGGGTGTAATTGGCGTTGGTGAAGCGGAAAAAGATCGAGCCCAGCCGCCCGAAGTTCTGGTCGAGCTTGTAGGTTTCCTGATCGGTGTTGTTGGGCAGCGTGGTCTTGACTTCCAGGTTCCCTTGCGTGCAGCCGATACAGTTGGGGGCGGGGAACATGCCCGCCACGGGAAGCATGTTGGTGGCCAGCCGCGAGAACCGGCTGCTGTCTATGGTGTTGCCCGTAAATGGTGCTCCGGTATTGGGATCCACCGGCATGCAATCTTTGTTGAGCGCCAGTTGCGCGTCGCAGGCCGGGGTTCCATAGGCGGGCAGGCTGAGTCCATTGAAGTTGCCGCCTAATTCATCCAGGGTGGGGACATTAAAGAACAGGTCAGTCCCGTTGCGGATGCGCCAGCCCTCGTAGTTGACCAGCCAGAAAGTCTTGTTGCGCCCGTCATAGACCTTGGGAATGTAAATCGGCCCGCCGGCCACGAAGCCGAACTGGTTCTGCCGCAATTCGGGGATCTTCGTTTGAAATGGGGCCTTGGCGTCAAAGGCATCATTGCGATCAAATTCAAAGATCGAGCCGTGCAGGCTGTTGGTGCCGCTCTTGCTGACGATGTTGACCTGGTTGGCGCTGAAGCCGTACTCGGCCGAATAGTTCTCGCTTTGGATTTTGAACTCCTGGATCGCGTCCTGCGACAGGATCACGGCCGGCGTGTTGAGGGCGGTATCGGTGTTGGCTAAGCCGTCAAGCATGTAGTTGGTGGATTCCGGGCGGCTGCCGTTGATGCTGATGGCGTTGCCTTCGCCCTGGCGCATCTGGCCCATTTCGCCGTTGGTCTGCACCGCGCCGGCGCCAATGAACAGGAGGCTGAGGAAATTGCGCCCGTTCAAGGGCAGCTCGTTCACTTGCTGCTGGGTCACGGTCTGGGAAATGGTGGAGCTGTCGGTATCGAGAGCGACCGCGCTGGCCTGCACTTCCACCACGCTCGAGGTCGCGCCCGGCTTGAGCGTGAAATTCACGCGCGCGTTTTGCGCCACCACCAGCATCACATTGTTGACCACCGATTGCTCAAAGCCGGTGGCTTGCGCCGTGACCTTGTAGGTCGCCGGCGAGAGATAGGGCACCGTGTAGTCGCCGCTGGACCCGGTTTGGGTATGCATCGTAACCCCGGTGGCGACGTTGGTGACATCCACGCTGGCATTGGCCACCACCGCTCCGGTGGAGTCGGTGACCGTGCCCAGGATGGTGCCGGTGGCGCCGGCCTGCCCGAATACCTGCGGGGCGGCCAGGGCGACGCACAAGCACAACACCAGGCAGCGAACGATGGTTTGAAATCTGCCGGCTTTCCTGCCGATAGACGGCTTCGCGGTCATTAGGTTCATGGTTTGCATCTCCAGTTCAACCTCGGTGTGCCTGGAATCCGGGATAGGCGGGCGCGGTCAAGAGCCTGCACGTTCAATTTCCGCCTTCGGTTGATACGCATCGGTACACCGGAGCCCCACACTCGCGGTCGCATGCCTGTTGCGGCGAATCGGAGCGCACTTTAGCGAGGGCTGTAAAGGATTGTCAAGCACAAAATGAATTTGTTTCTCTATTGAATAACACGGGAAATAGTATGTGTATTGAAAATACGGAATCCTGCCCCCGGCTTGCCCGTGGAATCGGCCGCGGCGCCAAGTTATAGTCTTAGTCTTCTGACTTCGCTCAGGTGAGGTGACATGGCCAGGCCGACTCCGAAGCGGCTGTACCTGATTCCAGTGCTCTCCAAGGCGCTCGATATTCTGGAGCTGCTGCAGAACGAGCATGGGCCGCTCACGCTGGAAACCATTTATCAGCGCACCAACATTTCCAAAACCACGGTTTACCGCATTCTGAAGACCTTTGTGCACCGCGGCTATCTGGCGCAGTCGCAGGACGGCATGTATCGCCTGGTGGCGCGGCCGCGGAAGGCGCGCTTCGGGTTCGGCAGCGAATCGGCGGAGATGCCGTTTTCCGAGGCGGTCACCGACAGCCTGAAGTCGGCGGCCTCGGCCGCGGGGGTGGACTTGCAGGTGCTCGACAACCGCTACGATGGCGCCACCGCGCTGCACAATGCCGATGAATTCGTCAACAGCCGCGTGGACCTGGTCATCGAGTTTCAAATTGACCAGCGCGTGGCTCCGGTGATTGCCGACAAGATTGATGCCGCCGGGATTCCGCTGATCGCGGTGGACATTCCTCATCCCCACGCCACTTTCTTTGGCGTGGACAACTACCGGGTAGGCTTTGAGGCGGGGGAACACCTGGCGCAGTACGCTAAGCGTTTCTGGGGCGGGAAGGTGCGCTGGTGCCTGGGCTTGGACATTGAGGAAGCCGGTCCCCTGGTGCAGAGCCGCGTCACGGGCGCGTTTGAGGCCATCCGCTCGCGCTTGCCTTGGGTGGCCAGCGAGTCGCTGGTGCGCATGGATGGCCGCGGGCTGCGGGAAAAAAGCTATCAGCTGGTGCTGGACTTTCTGCGCCGCCACTCCAAAGACCGCGGGATACTTATTGCCGCGGCCACCGACACCAGCGCCCTGGGCGCAGTCCGTGCGGTGCGTGAACTGAAGCGGGAGAAATACGTCGCCATCGTAGGCCAGGACTGCATTCCCGAGGCTCTGGAGGAAATGTCCCTGGCAAACACGCCGCTGATCGGCTCGGTATCGCACGAGGCCCAGACCTACGGCCCGCGCCTGATCCACCTGGGTCTGGCCCTGCTGAGCGGGCAACGGGTAGCACCCTACAACTATGTTGAGCACCGCCTGGTGACGGCGGCCTGGGTGGGAGAGGGCGCCCGGGGATAGCAACCGCACCGGCGGGCTGCGGCTGTTTCCAGCCGCGGCGGCCTCTCCGCGGCTTAATTCTCCATTAGAAACTATTGCCCTATTGCACCGTTGGAGTATGATATGTCCTCTCGGATGCCCTCCGAGTAAGATGCTGGGGAGCGCTGTTCTCCGGCCGCGCCCGCAACCGAAACCCGGACCGCTCGTGACAGTGAAAGCAAGTTTGCGCTATTTGGAAGACCGCTGGGACGACCACGTGGCCCGTGGCCTGGATGGACCCGAACTGCTGCGCTACCGGTCTAACCTGCTTGGCTCAGACCTTCGCATCACCAACTTCGGCGGCGGCAACACCAGTTCCAAGCTTGTGAACCCGGACCCGCTGGACGGAAGCCAGCAGCCGGTCTTGTGGATCAAGGGCAGCGGCGGTGATCTCGGCAGCATCCAGCGCTCCGGCCTGGCGGCGCTCTATCTGGACAAACTACGCGCCCTGGAAGACCGCTATCGCGGCGCGGAATTTGAAGACGAGATGGTCGAGCTTTATCCGCTCTGCGCCTTTGGCAAGAGTTCGGTGGCCGCTTCCATTGATACTCCCCTCCACGGGTTCCTGCCCTTCCCTCATATTGATCACCTGCATCCCGACTGGGGGATCGCGCTGGCCGCTTCGGCGAATGGGCGCGAAAAGATGGAGGAATTCAATCGCCTCTTCGAGCATCATCTCATCTGGGTGCCCTGGCAACGCCCGGGATTCGAATTGGGGCTGATGTTGCGGCGCGCCGTGGAGCGCTCATCGGAATGCGATGGCATTGTTCTCGGCGGCCACGGCCTATTCACCTGGGGCAAAACCCAGCGCGAATGCTATGAAAGCACTCTGGCCATCATTGATCAGCTGGGCCAGTTTGTTCTGGAGCACGTCGAAAACAAGGCGGGCGGGTTGTTCGGCGGCCCCGCTTGTGACGCGCTTTCCAGCCGCCGCGTGTTTGCGGTGGACATTTTTCCCTTTCTCCGCGGCCGCGTCTCCGGATCGCGCCGCCTGATCGGCCACTTCACCGACCTGCCGGAAGTCTTGCGCTTCGTGAATTCCAAGCAGGCCCAGCCGCTGGCGCATCTGGGCACCAGCTGCCCCGACCACTTTATTCGCACCAAGGTTCGGCCGCTGTTCGTGCCCTGGCAACCGGCCAGCGGCATGGGCCCACTGCGGCAGCTGATTGGCTCTTCTCTGGAACAATATCGCCGCGAATATGCCGACTACTACCAGTCGTTCGCGCAGCCGGACTCTCCCGCCCTGCGCGATGCCAACCCCACAGTGGTGCTCCTTCCCGGCGTGGGGATGTTCAGCTTCGGAAAAAACAAGACGGAAGCCCGTCTTACCGGAGAGTTCTACGTAAACGCTATTCACGTCATGGAAGGAGCGACCGCGCTTGACTCGGGGCCGGTTTCCGGTCCGCTGCCGCAGGCAGGCGCCGCGGCTCCGTCTTCCGCCTTCGCTGTCCATACCAACTACGTCGCTCTGCCGCTTTCGGAAGCGTTCCGCATCGAGTATTGGCAACTGGAAGAGGCCAAGATTCGGCGGCAGCCGGCGGAGAAGGAATTAAGCCGGCAAGTGGTGCTCGTAGTCGGCGGCGGCAGCGGCATAGGGCGCGAGACCGCCTTGCTGGCGGCAGAGCGCGGGGCCCACGTGGTAGTGGCCGATCGCGATGCCCTCGCAGCCGCCAAAGTGGCGGACGAGGCCAAAGCCGCGGCGGGGAAAGAGGCCACACTGGCCGCCCCGGCCGATATTCGCAAGCGCGAGGCCGTGCGCGCGGCACTGCGCGAGATCATCGCCAACTTCGGCGGCCTCGACGTGCTCATCAACACCGCCGCTCTCTTCCCGACATCTGCGGATGGACACACCAGCGACGAATTGTGGGGAGCGACCCTGGACTTAAATGTCACCGCGAATTATCTGCTGGCGGACGAGGCGGCAACAATCTTCCGTGAGCAGGACCTGAGCGCCTGTATCGTACTGACCAGTTCGGCTAATGCCGTGGTCCCGAAGCAGGGAAGCGAAGCCTACGACGTCAGTAAAGCTGCCTTGAGTCACCTGGTGCGCGAGCTGGCGATTTCCCTTTCTCCGAGGGTGCGGGTGAACGGCATCAGCCCGGCCACGGTCATCGAGGGTTCGGCCATGTTTCCCCGCGACCGCGTAATAGCGTCTCTGAAGAAATACGGGATCGAATACGATGAAACGGCCAGCGATGAGCAACTGCGCGGCTTGCTTTCCGATTTCTACGCCAAACGCACGCTCACGCATCGCGGCATCACCCCGCGTGATTGCGCGGAGGCCATTCTTTTTCTCGCGGGACCGAAATCACGCTGCACGACCGGCCACCTGATTCCCGTGGATGGCGGGCTCACGGAGGCTTTCCTGCGATGAGCGCCAGCCATGGCCACGATGGCAAAGTTGACGCCGGGGTGCTGCCGAGCGGCGGCGCTGCCGTAGTGGCCATTGATTTCGGAGCCGAGAGTTGCCGCGTTTCTCTGCTCCGCTGGCAAGACGGCTCGCCGCACATCCAGTTGGTGCACCGCTTCGCCAATTCTCCGGTGCGCCGGGGCCAGCATCTGCATTGGGATCTGCAACGCATTCTGCAAGGAGTGGAAGAGGGCCTGCGCATGTGTGCCGCGCTCGCTCCCGAGGGGGTTTCCTCCATCGGAGTGGATGGCTGGGCGGTGGATTACGTGCGCCTCGATGCGAGCGGGGCCCCGGCAGGTGATCCATTCTGTTATCGCGATGAAAGAACGATCGCGTCGCAGAGGGAAGTTCACGCACATATTTCTCCCGCGCGGCTTTACGAACTCACCGGCATTCAGGACCTTCCGCTGAATACCCTGTATCAGCTCGCCGCCGACCGCTTGGCGGGCGGCGATGCCGGCGCGCGCTGGGTGAATTTGCCGGAATTCGCTCTCTATTTTCTGGGAGGGAAGCGGGTGGCGGAGTACACCAATGCCACCCACACGCAACTGCTTGGCGTGCACGCTAAACAGTGGTGTGCGGAGATTTTCGCGGCCGCGGGACTGGAAATCGCCGCGGCGCCTCGTGTTGTGCCTCCGGGGACGGTCGTCGGCTCGCTCCAAGGTGCGCTCGCTTCTCTGCCGGCGTTTCGCAATACAAAGCTGATCTGCCCGGCTTGTCACGATACGGCCTCAGCCATCGCGGGCATTCAGGCCGAAGGAGACGAGTGGGCCTTCATCAGCTCGGGCACCTGGTCGCTGGTGGGCTGCGTGCTCGCTTCCCCGTGCACTTCGGCCGAGGCCTACAGCAAGAACTTCAGCAACGAGGGCGGCGTCGGCGGCAAGGTCAACTTTCTCAAAAATGTGAATGGCATGTGGCTGCTGCGGCAGTGTATGGACCAGTGGCAGGCGGAGGGCCACCCCTGGCAGGTAGAAGATCTCATCGAGCGTTGCCGCGAGCTGCCCGCGCCCGCCGTCCTGCTGGATGTGGATGACCCCGATCTGCTCTTACCCGGCAACATGCCTGCGCGCATCAACGCGCAACGCAAGCGGAACGGTCAGAGTGCAATTCCGCAAGGGCCGCAAGCGGCGCCGCAAGTCTCCAACCTCATTTTTCACAGCCTCGCGGCTCGCTACGCCGCCGTGCTGCGAGACGCGAGCCATATTACCGGCAGAAAACTTTCACGCGTGTATATCGTGGGCGGTGGCAGCAGGAACGCGCTGCTGAATGAGCTCACCGCGCGGGCAACCGGGCTGGAGGTAATTCCGGGCGCGGTGGAGAGCGCAACGCTGGGGAATTTTGCGGTTCAGCTGGCCGCGCTGAGCCATGACGATACCGCGGCCGTGGGCGTAAGCACTGCCGCCCTCGCCCACTGGGCTCACCGGCTCGCGGAGTCCGATGCCGAGCCAATCCCTGCAGAGGCGGAGTTCGTAGCGCCAGGCTCGAACTGATTGTGGAGATGGAAAGGCCCTAGGATGACGAACAAACTCGAAGCAGTCATACAGGACGCATTGAATGCCTTCAACGTTGAACTTCCCTCGTGGGGATTTGCCAACACCGGCACGCGCTTTGGAAAATTCATTCAACCGGCGGCCGCCACTTCGCTGGAAGACAAGTTCAGCGACGCCGGGCAAGTCCATGCGCTGACGGGAAGCTGCCCCACCATTGCGCTCCATGTGCAATGGGATTTGCCCAAGGGCTTGAAAGACGTTAGCCAACTGGAACAACTGGCGCGCAAGTATGCCGTGCGGCCCGGCTCCATCAATCCCAACGTCTTTCAAGACCAGGAATACAAATATGGCTCAATCGGCAATCCTGATCCCGCCATCCGCAAGCGGGCTTTAGACCATATTCTCGACTGTGTGGCTATTGCCACCGCGCTGAACTGCCGCGACGTCTCTCCCTGGTTTGCGGATGGCTCCAATTATCCCGGAACTCAGTCCATGCGCGACCGCATCCTGTGGTTCGAAGATGCTCTGAAGGAGATCCACCGCCATCTGGAGCCGAAACAACGGTTGCTCGTCGAATACAAACCGTTCGAGCCGGCTTTCTACCACACCGACATTGCGGACTGGGGCATGGCCTTCCTGCTCGCCCGCCAGGCCGGACCTCAGGCCTTCGTTCTGGTGGATACGGGCCATCATTATCAGTCGCAGAACATCGAGCAGATCGTGGCCTGGCTGCTGCAC
>Ga0335080_10006149_pt1 | contig 12405 bp, 8 predicted proteins | sample Lox_Sample_34_FD_206720 | JGI IMG/M metagenome (GOLD analysis project Ga0335080, IMG submission 206720) | Soil microbial communities from Loxahatchee National Wildlife Refuge, Florida, United States - Lox_Sample_3.4 | ecosystem: Environmental > Terrestrial > Soil > Wetlands | place: USA: Florida...
GCCGAGTAGCAGAACGCCTGCGCGGAGAGATCGGCGTCGCCGCTGACCTGATTCACATTGGCATTCAGGTCCGCCGCGATGGCGCCCGATTGCGTGTACTGGTTGTTCGTCACGTTGGTATCGTTCATCGTGGTGACGTCGAGCGAGTTGCCGCCGGCAACCGACTGCGCGCTGGTGTCGCCCCAGATGTTCCCGAGATCGACATTCACGTGCGAGATCGAGTCGGAGAACGTGATCTGGCCGTTGACGATCTGGCTGCCGCCGTCAGTCGATCCGTCTGCGAAGCTGTGGCTCAGAGGCAGGATCGCTAGAGCTGTAGTAGCTGTAAGGATCTTGGCGACGCGGTGCGGGTGCATAGGGTCTCTCCTGAGGAACGGTGGTTGCGGTCATCACGCGAGCATTGCCGGCGTACGGTGCGGGCGCATTGTTGGCGACGTAAGGCGCCGGTGCTGCCGAAGCCGGAGGTGGATCGCCGGGTCCGGCGAGCGGATCGGCGGCGCTGCCGATGACGGAGGCGCACGATCCCGGCGGGACTTTGTAGAGGCGCGACACCATCTCCAGCGTCGCGCGTTCGATCACCGAGCGCACCGCCAACTGGATCGGCTCGAGTGCGCTTTCGCCGGCGCTGGCATCGAGGAAGGTGTGGCCGAGGAAGTCGAACACGCCGGCCTGTAACTGCTTGCCGATGATCTGCTTCTGATACGATGTCACATCCACGACTTCGAGCGTGTTGGTGTCGACCAGGCGAAGATCGAGGCCGATGTTCATGACGTAGCTGTTGATGCCGGCCATGCCCTTCACGCCGTCGCTCGACGTCTGTCCGCCATCGGCACTGGCGCCGACCGAACGGATGTTGAAGTTGAGCTCGGTGATGCCGCCGACCAGGTAGTAGTCGGAGCCGGGGATCGAGCCAGCATAGATCTTGCGATAATCGGCGGGAGCGCCCGGCGGGCCCTTCTCATCGCCGATCAGCTTGTTGTTGGCGTATTTGAGTTCGAGCTCCGCAATCGATGTATCGAAGCGCTCGACCAACGGAACGCCCGCCTTGGCCAGCGCCGACATCGCCATCAGCGCGCCGCCGGCCGTAATCTTGCGCCCGCTGTTGTCGGATTCGGACTTGCCCGTGTAGTCGGCGATCTGCCCGACCGCGATACGCAGTGGCCTGCGAGAGGTGTAACCCACCATGCAGCGAAGCGCGTCCGAGTAGGGCGTCTCGTTGGCGATGACGGGCGAGCCGCCGATCGGTGCCGTGTAGCGGCCGGTTTCGTCCGGCTCGCTGCTGATGCAGCCTGAAAGCGCGATTGCTGTGGCGAGCAGCAATGGCATTGCGAGAAATCTACGTCCGCGCGAAGTCATGGGATGGGGCTCCCCTCTCTTCTCAATCCTACTGACCGTTCACTTCGGTCGTAGCGTTCTGGTCACCGTTGTTGGTCTGATGCGAATTCACGATCACCGTGTTGCCGGTTCCAACCGTCACCACGTTCAGCGAGTTGCCGATGGCCTGCGACGTGGCGATCACGCCGCCGCCGCCGAACCCGACGCCGCCGCTGTTGAGCGTCGTGCCGGCGTTTACCGCGCCCATCGAACTCATCTGCTGCGTGCTGGCACCGCCCATGTTCGAGCTGGTGAAAACGCCATTGACGACGGACAGATTGCCGTTGGCGTCGCGCAGCGAGGGATCGATGGCCTGGTTCGACTGGCCGGCCGTCATGCCGTAGGGGTTGTTGTAGTCGGAGGCGCTGCTGCCGCCATCGGCGCGAGCCGCAACGGTTGCTGCAAGCAACACGACTGCCGTCAGTCCAGCCTTGTAAAAGGAATGCGTCATGGCATTGCCTCCTGTTCCGCGAACGGATCACAGCAACGGCCATGCCATCGATTGGCGGGCGGGTTCCCGCGCTTCTGTGCCGTAGCGGGACGGAGCAATCGTTTACGGCCAGGCAGCAGCCTTGAAGCGGCCGCAGGACTGCCTAGATCAGTGACGTACAATAACGGAGGAGCCGATGTCGGATCCCGCAAATGGCGCCCAAGCGGTGCAGCCGCCTCACGAAGCCAAGGCACCGTTTCCCTTTGTCCGCCTGTTTTATGCGCTGGGTTACGGCTTCCTCGCCTATTTCGTACTGATGCTGTTGTTCGTGCTGGCCATCGTGCAGTTTGTGGTGCTGGCGATCAATGGCCGCATTAACGAAGAACTTCGCCACTTCTGCCTCAATCTGGTGCAGTATCTGTGGGAATTGGTCGCCTACATCACCTTCGTGCGCGATGAGCAGCCCTTCCCGATCGGACACTTCCCACGACAGACGTCTGCCTAGAGAGGGCCATGCGGCCCTTCCGGCGTTCGAGCTTGCGCCGGAGCGCCTGCATCTGAATCACGGATCGTTCGGCGCGGTGCCGCGCAGCGTGCTGGCCGAGCAGCAGAGCTGGCGCGAGCGGTTCGAGCGCGATCCGACCGGCTTCTATCATTATGAATATCCGGGACTGGTGCGGGACAGCGCCACCGTCGCCGCGCGGTGCTTCGGCGGCGAAGCCAAAGACTGGGTCTTTTGCGAGAACGCCACGGTTGCGGCGAATTCCGTGCTGGCGTCGTTCCCGTTGCGACCGGGCGACGAGGTTCTGGTCACCTCGCATGGTTACGGTGCCGTGGTGAAGGCGGCGAAGGTCTGGGCCGAACGCCGCGACGCAATCCTCAAGACGATTCCGTTTCCACCCGTTGTCGAGAGCCGAGACCAAATCGTGGAGTTGGTGACAGCCAGCTTCACCGGCCGATCACGCCTGTTGATCATTGACCACATCACCTCGGCGACTGCGCTGGTTCTTCCCGTTGAGCAGATTGTCCGCAAGGCCCACGATTCCGGCATCGCCGTGCTGGTGGATGGAGCGCATGCGCCAGGCCAGCTTTCGCTTGACGTTCCCGCGATCGGCGCCGACTGGTACACCGGCAACGCCCACAAATGGTTCTTCGCCCCGCGTGGGTGCGGCCTGTTGTGGACCCGGCCGGACCATCAGGACACCACGCTGCCGGCCGTGCTGTCGCATGGAACGGATCGCGGCTACACAGCCGCCTTCGATTGGGTCGGTACCCGTGACGCCTCGCCCTGGTTCTGTCTTGAGGCAAGTGCCGCCGCCCACGAATCGTTTGGCGGCGCCACCCTGATGATTCGAAATCGAGACCTCGCCACGCAGGCCGGCCAACTCTTCGAGCAGCAATTCCCCGCCCGGGTGACGGCTCCTCCGGAAATGCGCGGCAGCATGGTATCGCTGGATCTTGGCCATTTCGCAGATGCAGCGGAGCGCGCTCCGCGGTTGCGGCTCGCGCTGCACGAACGAGGCATCGTGGCGCCGGTTTCCGCTCTCGACGGCCACGTTTACCTGCGGCTTTCGGCTCAAATTTACAACGAGATGGCGGACTACTCGTCCTGTGCGTCTGCCCTAAGCGAGCTGGGTTTGGCGCGCCGCAACTAGAGTCTTCACAACCGAAAGTCGCGCTGTATCAGCCTGTTAAGACAGTGTGGCTTTCCGGCGACAATTCCTGCCAATTGACAGTTCGTCAGGCAATCTTCTTGCCGGTTCAAGGGCCTTACGCCACTCTTTCGCACGAAGAAATAGGCCATGTCGCCCTACGTCGCGGGTGCCGGTGGCAAGAGGGGGTTCGCTCTGAGAGGCGAATCCAAAACGGGGAGCTCAGAGATGATTTTGCAACGTCGGCCCGGCCGTGGCCTTTCCATTATGGGTGCACTTCTTCTTTCCAGCGCGCTGGCAGCGCCGGCGTTCGCCGAAATCGAAGAGGTGGTCGTCACCGCGCAAAAGAAGTCGGAAGATATCCAGCGCGTGCCGATTGCAGTGTCCGCCTTCAGTGGGCAGGACCTTGCCGCGCACCAGATCGAACAGTTCAAGGATCTGCAGTTCCAGATTCCGTCGGTCACATTTACCAACGGCAACTTCGGCGGCGCAAACTTCCAGATCCGCGGTATCGGATCGGCGGCGGTCGCCATCTCCGGTGACGCCGGTGTCGCCACCAACGTCAACCAGTTCTATCTCGCCGCACCTCCGCTGACGAACGCGACCTATTACGACGTCGCTCAGATCCAGGTGCTTCGCGGACCGCAGAGCACGCTGTGGGGACGCAACGCGACCGGCGGCGCCATCGACATCGAGACGGCCAAGCCTGACCTCGACAATTTCGGTGCCGACCTCGAAGGCACCTTCGGCAACTACGACGCCCAGGAAGTCCGGGCGATGGCGAATATGCCGATCATCGACGGACAGCTGGCGGCACGCGTTGCCCTCTTCTGGGAAAACCGCGACGGCACCGTCGATAACCTGTTCAACAAGTTCTACGGCAAGACGCCCGGCGTCGCCGACAGCGTCGACAGCCGCAACGATTATTCGTTCCGCGGATCGATGCGCTGGGAGCCGACGTCGAACACCACGGTCGACTTCATGGTGCAAACCGCACATGAAGATGACAGCCGCGTTCGCGGCCAGGTGCAGCTCTGTCACCGTGACCCGTCGGGCATCCTCGGTTGCTTGCCGGATTCGTTGCGCGCCCAGGCTTTGAACGGCAACGCGACGTTGGGCGTCGTTCTCGACAGCAACGTGACCCTGGGCGATCCGCTGGCGCTGTTCGATGTCACGGGCCCCGGCGCTTGCACCAACCCGGCCGATCCGGCGACGTGCGGCGAAGGCGCGGGCGCCAAGGTTCCGAACAGCTTGCGGGCCGTGTCGACGGACTTCACGCCGACCAACCACAACAACGACACGCTGGCGATCATGCACTGGAACAATCGCTGGACAGACTGGCTGTCGAGCGATGCGACCCTCGGCGTCGATCGCAACAGCTATGAGAGCCGCGAAAGTTACTTCAACAGCGCTGGCGATGCCTTCTCGCAATACAGCCCGACCTGCCTGCAGCTGTTTCTTGTGAGCAGTGGGGCGGACAACACCTGCACACCGATTCCGGGCCTCGATCGTCTCACGGCCGCCCAATTGATCTTCGGCAGCATCGCGCCCCAGAACTTCTCGACGTTCTTCGGACCGAATCTGGGACGCCTGCAGGAATCGGGTGTCGGAAACAACGGCATTATCGGCGGCAATGTCCGTTCCGTTTCGGATCGGCTCGAGACGGATGACGCGTCAATCGGCGCCAGCCGCAACTGGTCGGCCGAATGGCGATTCCAGACGAACTTCACCGGCCCGCTCAATTTCCTGCTCGCCGGCTATCACCTCGAGCAGACCGCAGACGCGAAGTACTTGGTGATGTCGAATGCCCTGGATTATTTCGGCATCATCTATGCTGGCGGCAACGGCCAGGACGGCACGGTCCTGGGGCCGACGTTCTATGAAAACAACAGCAAGAAATACAGCTTGACCTCGAACGCGGTCTTTGCCGAAGGCTACTACGACGCGATCCCCGACGAGCTGAAGTTCACGGCAGGTGCTCGCTATACAAGCGACGACAAGGGTTACGTGTCGCGTCAGACCTTGCTCGAGACGACGATGAACACGTACGGGGCATGCCCGGTAAACCTGGGTCCGACCTGCACGGCGTTTATGCCGATCGGCACGACGGACTGGAACACGTTCCTCAACAACAACAACTTCGATGCCGATGCTCACGGCACCGCAGCGCTGTTCTTCCCCGATCCCAATCCGGGCATCCAGAACTTCGTGGCGCAGAGGGGCACATTCGATGCCTGGACCGGACGCGCGCTGGTCAACTGGACTCCGAAGACGGATTTCACCGATCAGACGACGGTCTACCTCTCCTATTCGAGAGGCTATCGTTCCGGCGGCTTCAATCCTCCGTCCTTCACGCACTCCTTCGCGCAGACCTTCCAGCCCGAAACGATCGACGCTCTGGAACTCGGCACGAAGAACACGCTGTTCGGAGACCTGCAGGCAAACCTGACGGGCTGGTACTATGACTATAAGGGCTACCAGATCTCCGAAATCGTGGACCGAACCTCGGTCAACCTGAACGTCAACTCGAAGCTGTACGGCGTCGAGGGTGAGTTCTTCTGGGCGGCAACCGATCAGCTGCAGTTCAACATGAACTTCGGTTACACCCACTCGGCGCTCGACAACACCCAGCTTGTCGACACGCGCGATCCCACAGCCGGGATGCCGAACGTCACGCTCGTCAAGGACTCGACGAACGGCGCCAACTGCGTGATCACCAACGATCCGGGCTTCCCGAGTGCGGAGGCTATCGGTCTGGTCCTCGCGCCGCCGACGCCGACGCCGGGCGTGTTCGCCTCGGGCTACAGCCCGCACAACGCGCCGTATTGCGCCATGAACGACGCGGTGTTCCAGGCGCTGGTTGCAAGCGGATTGCCGCCGAGCCTGCAGGGTCACTACCACCTGTTCGCCGGTATTCCGAAGAACCTGACTGGCAACCAGATGCCGTTGACGCCGCCTTGGACGGTGAGCATCGGCGCCCAGTACACGATGCCGCTTAGCAACGACTACAATCTCGTGGCGCGCGTCGATTACTACTGGAAGGACACGATGTGGGCCCGTATCTGGGAAGACGGCGCGGACAAGATCAAGCCGTGGGGCATCATGAACGCCCAGATCCAGCTCAACGCGCCTGACAATCTCTGGTACGGCCGCTTCTGGGTCCAGAACGTGTTCGACGACGACAACATCACCGGCGAATATGTGACCGACCCGACCTCCGCCCTGTTCACGAATGCGTTCGTGACGCAGCCGCGGACCTACGGCATCACGCTCGGCATGCACATCTAGGCCGAGTGCCGTTCAACGATCAGGGCGCCGGGAAACCGGCGCCCTTTTCGTTTGTTCAAGCCGCACGGACGTGCTTGGCTCCGGAGTCGCGGCTGCCATCCGGAGGAATGCCATGGAAATTCGCAATCTGGGCCGCTCTGGCCTGCGCGTGTCGCTGGTCGGACTTGGGTGCAACAATTTCGGAATGCTCGACATCGAGTCCTCGCGCAAGGTGATTCACCGTGCGCTCGATCTCGGCATTACGCTGTTCGACACTGCTGACGTCTATGGCAACAAGGGCGGCTCCGAGCAGCAGCTGGGTGAGATCCTCGGGCCCCGACGCAAGGACATCGTCCTCGCCACGAAATTCGGCATGCAGATGGACGATGCCGGTGTAAAGCTTGGGGGCTCGCGCCGCTACATCATGGAGGCGGTGGAAGCGAGCCTGAAGCGCCTCAAGACGGACTGGATCGACCTCTACCAGCTTCATCGCGCCGATGCGCTGACGCCAATCGAGGAAACACTCGGGGCGCTCGACGATCTCGTCCGCCAGGGCAAGGTGCGCTACATCGGTTGCTCCAACCTGGCATCGTGGCAGGTTGTCGATGCCGCCTGGACGTCGCGTGACCGCCGCCTTGATTACTTCATCTGCGCGCAGGACGAGTACAGCCTTCTCGTTCGCGACATCGAGAGGGAGCTCATTCCGGCGCTCAAGGCCGAACGCATGGGCTTGCTGCCCTACTTCCCGCTGGCGAGCGGGTTGCTCACCGGCAAGTACAGGCATGGCGCGGAGATTCCCGCCGGTACGCGCATGTCGGTCATGAAGCGTCTGGCCGACCGCTACATGACGGAGCGCAACTGGAGCATCGTCGGCAGTCTGGAGGCATTCTGCGCCGAACGGGGTCACAGCATGCTCGAACTGGCCTTCAGTTGGCTGGCCGCGCGCGAACCCGTCACCAGCATCATTGCGGGTGCGACCAAGCCCGAGCAGATCGAGCACAACGTAAGGGCTGCAAGCTGGACCTTGTCGGCGGACGACCTGGCGGAAGTCGATCGGCTCACCAAGGGCGGATGATCATTCCGCCGCCTGCGGCGCCTCGCGTCCATGTCCGCGCCACTGGCGTACGCGCGCGCCCATCCGGTCGAGATAGATATAAAGCACCGGCGTGATGTAGAGCGTCAGGAGTTGCGACAGCAGCAAGCCGCCGACCACCGCGAGGCCGAGAGGCCGCCGCGTCTCGCCACCCTGTCCCCAGCCAATGGCGATGGGCAGCGTGCCCATCAGGGCGGCCATGGTCGTCATCATGATGGGGCGGAAGCGGATGAGCGCGGCCTCGACGATCGCCTCCTTGGGGTCGATGCCTTCACCGCGTTCCCGCGACAGGGCGAAATCGATCATCATGATGGCGTTCTTCTTCACGATGCCGATCAGCATCACCATGCCGACAAAGGCGTAGAAGCTTAGTGTCACGTCGGTATGGATCAGGCCGATCCTGAAGAGCTGATGGAAGATGTAGAGCGTGATAAGAGCGCCGACCGCGGCCGAAGGCAGTCCCGACAGAATTGTCAGCGGATGGATGAAACTCTCATAGAGAATGCCGAGGACGATGTAGACGACGATGATGGCGATGATCAGCAGCTCCGCCATGTTTCCGGTGGAGCTCTGGAACGCCTGCGCAGCACCCTGGAAGCCGCCCTGCACGGTCGTCGGCATGCCGATGTTCTTGGAGATGCGGGTCACCGCTGCTTCCGCGTCGCTCAGCGCATAGCCCGGCGCCATGTCGAACGAGATCGTGGCCGATGGCAGCTGGCCAAGGTGATTGACGCTCAGCGGCATCGTGCTGCTGACGGACTTCGTCACAGCCGTAAGCGGCACCAGTGTTGGCGTGCTCGTGCTTGTGCCATTCGGGCCCGCCTGTACCGACACACCGGTGACATACAGGCGCGACAGGTCGGCCGCTTGTTGCTGGTAGCGCGGCAGGACTTCGAGAATTACCTCATAGGTGTCGGACGAAGCATAGATGTAGGAGATCTGGCCGCCGCCGAAGGCCGCACTCAGCGCCGTCTCGATCGCTGCGGGAGTCACGCCAAGCGCACCGGCGCGCTCGCGGTCAATCGTCACAGTCACGGCTGGCGTGGACAGCTGGAGATCGCTCGTGACCTGAATGAGACCTGGTGCCGCAGCCAGCGCATTCATCAGCTTCACCGCGTAGGTCTGCAATTCGTTGATGTCGAGATCCTGCAGTGTGTACTGGTACTGCGACTTCGTCAGCATACCACCGATGCGGATCATTGGCGGCACCTGCGGATAGACGCGAATGCCGGGAATATTCTGAAGCTTGCGACCCAGCTCGCGCGCGACCTCCTCGGCTGACATCGGGTGCAGGCAGATGAAATTGCCGATCAAGCAGGTGCGCACGCGCTGTGACAGTGGCTTCAGGCTGGCGAAGATGCGTCCGCTGTTGACGCCCGTGCTCGATCCGCCCGAACCGACCGCCGACATGAAGCCGGCGATGTTGCGGTCCTTGGCCACAATGGCGGCAGCCTGCTGCTGATATCCCACCATCTTGTCGAACGAGGTGCCGTTTGCTGCTTCCGTCAGCGCGAAGATCTGGCCGGTGTCGGAGGTTGGGAAGAAGTCCTGCGGCATGATCTTGAGGAAAAACACAGTCGCCACGATGCTGCCCACGAACACGAGGAACACCGAGAACATATGGTCCACGCTCCAGTGGAGCGTGCGTTCGTAGAAATTGTGCACGCGCTCGAAAGTGTTCTCGCTCCAATTGTAGAAGCGGTTGTGCTGGCGCTTGTGCTCCGGCCTCAGCAAACGGCTGCACAGAAGCGGCGTAAGGGTTATCGAAACGACGCCCGAGAAGACGATGGCGAGCACGATGGTGACGGCGAACTCGTGCAGCAGGCGCCCAATTATGCCGCCCATGAACACCAGCGGAATGAACACGGCCGCCAGCGACGCAGTCATGGAAATGATGGTGAAGCCTATCTCTCGGGCGCCCTTCAGCGCGGCTTCGAAGGGCGGCTCGCCGTCTTCGACGTGGCGGACGATGTTTTCGAGCATCACGATGGCATCGTCGACGACGAAGCCGACGGAAAGCGTCAGGGCCATCAGGGAAAGGTTGTCGACGCTGTAGCCGAGGAACGACATGCCGGCGAATGTGCCGATCACGGCGATGGGCAGGGCGAGTGATGGAATGATCGTCGCGCGGAAGGTACGCAGGAAGACGAAGATGACCCCCACCACGAGCAGGGCCGCCAGGATCAGCGTCGTCTGCACGTCCGACACGGACGCGCGGATCGACTGGCTGCGATCGTACAGAACGTTCAGATAAAGCGACGCCGGCAGTTGCTGCATGAAGCGCGGCAGAATCTTATGGATTGCGTCCACCACGGCGATGGTATTGGAGCCGGGCTGGCGCTGGATCGCCAGCACGATGGCGCGGTGGCCGTTGTACCAGCTCGCCACGTAGCGGTTCTCGACGCTGTCCACGACGCGCGCTACGTCTTTCACGCGGACCGGCGCGCCGTTCTTGTAGGCGATGATCTGATCGCCGAACTGCGACGCATCGCTCAGTTGGCCGGTCGCGTGGATCAGCACGCTCTGGGACGGCCCGCTCAGCGATCCGGTCGCGATGTTGGGGTTGGCTGCATTGGCCACGGCCGCGACCTGGTCGATGCCGATGCCACGCGCGGCGAGTGCGGAGGGATCGGCCTGAATGCGCACGGCGTATTTCTGCGAGCCATAGACGTTGACCTGCGCCACGCCGCTGATGGTCGAAAGCTGGCGGGCAAGCAACGTCTCCGCGTACTTGTCGACCTCCTGCAGCGGCAGGGACGGCGAACCCATTGCCAGATACATGATCGGCTGATCGGACGGGTTCACTTTTCGTAGGGTGGGGGGCGACGGCATCTGCGGCGGCAAGGTACGGGAGGCGGCAGAGATCGCCGACTGAACGTCCTGCGCCGCCGCGTCGATGTTGCGGTCGAGATCGAACTGGATGGTAATCTGGGTCGAGCCTTGCGTGCTCGAGGACGACATCGAGCTCACGCCGGCGATGGTCGAGAACTGGCTTTCGAGCGGCGTGGCGACGGCCGACGCCATTGTCTCCGGATCGGCGCCCGGCAACGACGCGCTGACCGTGATGGTCGGGAAATCGACGTTCGGCAACTCGCTGACCGACAGGCTCATATAGCCGAACACGCCGAAGATGATCAGCGCCGCCATCAGCAGGATCGTGAGAACCGGCCGACGGATGAAGATTTCTGAAATGTTCATAGCGCCGAGCCGGGATTGCCGGCATTCACCGGCGGCGGCCCCTTGCCCTTGAGAACTTGCACCGGCTTGCCCGGGATTACGCGCAACTGACCATCGGTGATCACGCGATCGCCAGCGCGAACATTCCCCTGAATGGCATCGTTGCGACCATCGTCATAGACGACCGTGACCGGTACCATCTGGGCCACATCGTCTCTCGTCAGAACATAGGCGTAACGGCCCTGCGGCCCGACGTTGACGGCCTCGCGTGGAACGGTCAGTGCGCTCGGGATTTGCGCCAGCGACACCGATACGTCGAGAAGCTGGCCGGGAACGAGGCGATAATCCTCGTTCGAGAAGGTTGCGCGCAGCTCGACCGTGCCCGTATTGCTGTCGACCGCGTTGCCGATGAAGTCGATCGGTGCGGTGATCTTGTCAGCCCCCGCACCGTGCGGCTCGACGGTCGCGAACAGGCGATGATTGCGCATCTGCTCCTGGATCCGCGGCAACTCCGATTGCGGCAGGAAGAACGACACCTTTACCGGCTGGATCTGCATGATCACGACCAGCGGATTGTTGCCGTTCGCCGGTACGACATTGCCGATCTGGATCAGAATCGGCCCAGTCTTGCCATCGATGGGTGAGCGGATCTCCGAATAGAGAAGGTTGAGCCGCGCGGTTTCCACACCGGCCTTGTCTGCCAGGACAGTTGCGGCCAAAGCCTTCGCCTGGGCCATGAACTGGTCTGCCTGGCTCTGCGAGACGGCGCCCTGCTTTACAAGGGCCGCGTATCTTTGAGCGTCGTGCTGCGCACTCACATATTGAGCCTGATCGCGATTCTGGGTCGCGACAGCCTGCGCAACCGCCGCCTGGAACGGCCGCGGGTCGAGCTGGAACAACAGGTCGCCCTTGCGGACGATCTGACCTTCCTTGAAAGGCGTGGCAACCACCTGGCCTTCGACTCGCGATGTCACCTGAACTGTCGCGTTGGCGACGATCGTTCCGCTGGTATGTTCCAGAATCGTAACCGGCTGGGCCCACACTTTGGCGATGCGCACGGGCGGTGGCGGAAGTTCCCGTTGCGCATTGTCCGGCGCCAGCAGTGACCATACGAACAAGCCAACGAGGATCGCCAGCACAACGCCGCCGATGACCCGCCAGCGCAGGCTCATGCCCTGCCAGCGGGCGCGAAGGTCACGCGACACGGCCGGTTCGACATAGGAGCGGGGCGTCCGGGTATCCATCACTCAAATCCTACCGCAACGCGGACGTGACCACATGCCCATCTGCGGTATCGCAAGGGGTATCGCGGGCCTTTTCCGGCCGAAATTCGCGGCGCATCGGGGCGCCTTCCTAGCATGCCGGACGTGTCTTGTAAGTCTGCGCCGCCGGTCCGGTTCCTTCTGCCGTTC
>Ga0335080_10006151_pt1 | contig 12404 bp, 9 predicted proteins | sample Lox_Sample_34_FD_206720 | JGI IMG/M metagenome (GOLD analysis project Ga0335080, IMG submission 206720) | Soil microbial communities from Loxahatchee National Wildlife Refuge, Florida, United States - Lox_Sample_3.4 | ecosystem: Environmental > Terrestrial > Soil > Wetlands | place: USA: Florida...
GCATCCTCATCGAGAAGGAGCTCGAACTCGACTTGAAGCGCCTCATCGACCTCGCCGTCGTCGCGGTGCGGGCCGACATCGACCGCGTGCGCGGCGCCGCGCCCGCCAAGGCCCACGTCGGTGCGGACGTGGTGGCCGGCTGGATCTACGACTATCTGATGGAGCGGCTGCGCGCGTACTACCTGGAACGCTCCAGCGCCGCGCCCGGCCGCGTGGCGGTGAGCACGGAGATGTTCGATGCGGTGCTCGCCGCGCGCCCGGCCTCGCCGCTGGACTTCGATGCGCGCCTCAAGGCGCTGAGTGCCTTCCTCGACCTGCCCGAGTCCGCCAGCCTCACCGCCGCCCACAAGCGCATCGCCAACATCCTGCGCAAGGCGCCGCAGGCCGCGCCCGACATCGTGGTCGAGCAGCTGCGCGAGGAGGCCGAGGTGCGCCTCTACGACGCCATGCGCGCGCTCAAGGACGCGGTGGCCTCGGCCACGGCGCAGCGCCAGTACACCGCCGCCCTCGGGCGCCTGGCGCAGCTGCGCCCGGCGGTCGATGCGTTCTTCGACCAGGTGATGGTGATGGACGAGAACCCGCAGCTGCGTGCCAACCGGCTCGGACTCCTGGTGCAGCTGCGCGCGCTGTTCGGCGGGGTCGCGGACCTCTCGCGGCTGCCCGGTTGAGCCGCGCCGCCGCCAACGCCACGCCCGCCGGGCGGCCCACGCTCGTGCAGCTGGCCGGCTCGCTCATCTTCACCGGGTTCCTGTTCGCGTGGACGTTCCTGTTCGCGATCCCGTTCGTGCTGTGCTGCGCGGTGCTGCCCTTCCCGCGCCGCCACGCACTGGTGCGCCTCTACGCGCTCTGCATCCTCGCCATGCTGCGCTGGTGCTGCGGCCTCACCTACAGCGTCGAGGGGAGCCTCCCCGAGGGCTGCCACGTCGCCTTCTGGAAGCACTCCTCGTCCTGGGAAACCATCGCCATGATGGTGGTGTTCCCGCGCCAGGTGTGGGTGCTCAAGCGCGAGCTCATCTGGATCCCCGTGGTGGGCATCGGCGTGCTGCAGATGCACGCCATCGCCATCGACCGCAAGGCCGGCCGCTCCGCGGTGGCGCAGGTGGTCGAGCAGGGGCGCGAGCGCCTCGCCGAGGGGGACTGGGTGATCATCTTCCCGGAGGGCACCCGCGTGCCCGCGGGCGAGACGCGCCGCTACGGCATGAGCGGGACGCTGCTGGCGCAGGAGACCGGGCGGCTCATCGTGCCGGTCGCGCACAACGCCGGCTACTACTGGCCGCGCCGCGGACTGATGAAGAAGCCGGGCAACGTGCGCGTGGTCATCGGCCCGCCCTTCGAGGCCAAGGGTCGCGACCTGCGCGAGCTGAACGAGGAGATCCAGGCCTGGGTGGAGGACACGGTGCGCCGCCTGCAGCCTCCGGCATAGGTGCCATTTAGCGCCAGCAGGGATCAATAGCCGGTTTTCATGGATTTACCGTCTCATCCATGCATCGATCTGTCTCTGCTGCGGCAGAGGCGCGGCCGTCCAGGTCGGGGACGCGGGCGCGCGCCGTCATGGCCAGCCCCACCGCCGCGGCGGCGGTGGCGACCGCCGCCAGGCGGTAGCTCGCCGTGTAGTTGGCCGTCGCATCCAGGAGCCAGCCGGTGACCACGACCCCGACGATGCCCGGGATGGTCGCGAGCGTATTGCTGAACCCGATGAGCATCGGTGCATGTCGCGGCGTGATGTCGAAGGACACCGCCGTGAAGCCACCGGCGGCGAAGCCGAGCGAGCCCGCGGCGGCGCACGCGAGAAGGAGCGCCGTGACCGGCGAGGCCGCCACCGGCAGGCTCACGAGGGCGAGCGCCGCCCCGAGCAGGCCCGTGGCCGCGAGCGAGCGCCGCACGCCGATCGGCTCGACCCCGCGCTTCACGAGCGCGTCCGCGCAGGAGCCCCCGAGCAGCAGCGCCACGAAGTTGGCCAGCCACGGCAGCGCCGAGTAAGCGCCGCTGGAGGCGATCGAGAGGCCGAGGTGCTCGTGGAAGAAGCTCGGCAGCCAGGAGATGAGCACGTAGAGCGCCCAGTTGTGCCCGAAGTGCGCGCCCACGAAGGACAGCACCAGGGGGGAAGAGAGCATCAGGCGCCAGGGCGTGGGCGCACGCCGCGCGGGCAGCGGCGCCGGCAGTAATGCCCGCTCCGCGGGCAGCAGGCGCGGATCGCTGGCCGGGCTGTTGTGCACGTGGCGGGAAAAGGCGGCGACCCAGATGAGGCCCGCGCTGCCGAACACCCAGAAGCTCATGGGCCAGCCGCTGCGCTCGGTGAGGTAGCCGGTGGCGAGCAGCCCCACGATCTGCCCGAAGGGGATGCCGCCGAGGAAGAGGGCCAGCGAGCGGGCGCGCTCGCCGGCGGGCACCCAGCGCCCGAAGAGCTCGTAGGTCGCGGGCATCACCGCCGCCTCCCCGAGCCCGAGGCCGATGCGCGCCGCCACCAGCACCGCGACCGAGAGGAACGCCGCCGGCGGGGTGAGCAGCGTGAACAGCGACCACCACAGCACCGCGAGCGCGAGCACGCGCTTGCCGCCGAAGCGTTGCGCCAGCGCGCCGCTGCCGATCTGGAACAGGAAGTAGCCAATGAAGAAGCCGGCGAGCACCAGGCCCTTCACCGACTGGCTCCAGTGAAACTCGGCGCGCATCGCCACCGCGGCGACCGCGATGTTCACGCGGTCGGTGTAGGCGAGGAACATCGCCGCCACGGCATAGGCGACCACCACGTGGCGGCGGCGCGAGCTGCGTTCTATCGCAGCGGCAGACATGCAGCCTCCCCCGAAAGCGCCTGGCGCGCTGCGGCGCGGCGCGTTTGTTGGTCGTGCCGCGCCAGTCTCAGGGAGCGCCGCGCGCGCCGCAAGGCGCACGCCGGGCAGCCGCCTTCAGACGTCGAGGTTGGTGACCGAGAGCGCGTTCTTCTCGATGAACTCGCGCCGCGGCTCGACCTGGTCCCCCATGAGCGTGGTGAAGATGTCATCCGCGGCCACCGCGTCGTCGATCTTCACCTGCAGCAGGCGGCGGGTCTCGGGGTTGATGGTGGTCTCCCACAGCTGCTCGGGGTTCATCTCCCCCAGGCCCTTGTAGCGCTGGATCGACTGGCCCTTCTTGGCCTGGTCGAGCAGCCACTTCATGACCTCCTTGAAGGAGCCGACCTCGTGGCGCTCCTCGCCGCGCGTCACGAACGCGCCCTCGCCGATGAGCCCGGCGAGCGTGCGCGCGAGTTCCGCGATGCGCTGGTACTCGGCCGACTCGAAGAACTCGCGCGGCAGGTACTTATGTCCCGGCGTGCCGTGCTCGGTCTTGTGCACGATGATGCGCGCGGCGTGCCCGTCGCTCGCGATGCGCAGCTCCACGCGGTAGGTGCGCGTGCCGTCGGCGAGCGCGTTGAGGCGCTGGTTGAGATCGGCGGCCCAGCCGCGCAGCCAGTCGCTGCGGTCGAAATCCGCCGGCTTCACCTCGGGCATGTAGATGAGCTGCTCCAGCAGGCGGTCATCGTAACGGCGCGACCAGCGCGCGATGATCGACTGCACCTCCATGTACTTGCGTGCCAGCAGCTCCAGGCCCGAGCCCGACAGCGGCGGCGCCGCGGAGTTGACGTGCAGGCCGGCATTCTCGAGCGCGGCGTTGAGTAGCATCTGGTTCAGCTCGCCCTCGTCCTTGACATAGCTCTCCTGCTTGCCGCGCTTGACCTTGTAGAGCGGCGGCTGCGCGATGTAGACGTGGCCGCGCTCGATCAGGTCGGGCATCTGGCGATAGAAAAAGGTCAGCAGCAGCGTGCGTATGTGGCTACCGTCAACATCCGCATCGCACATCACTATTATTCGGTGATAACGCAGCTTGCCGATGTCGAAGTCGTCCTTGCCGATGCCGCAGCCGAGCGCGGTGATGAGCGTGCCGACCTCGGCTGAGGAGAGCATCTTGTCGAAGCGCGCCTTCTCGACGTTGAGGATCTTGCCCTTGAGCGGCAGGATCGCCTGCGTGCGCCGGTCGCGCCCCTGCTTCGCCGAGCCGCCGGCCGAGTCGCCCTCGACGATGAAAATTTCCGAGAGCGCCGGGTCCTTCTCCTGGCAGTCGGCGAGCTTGCCCGGCAGGCCCGCGACATCGAGCGCACCCTTGCGGCGGGTCATTTCCCGCGCTTTGCGCGCCGCCTCGCGCGCGCGCGCCGCCTCGACCATCTTCGCGACGATGGAACGTGCCTCCTGCGGATGCTCGAGCAGGAACTCGGCGAGTTTGCCGGCCACGACAGTCTCGACGATGCCCTTGACCTCGGAGGAGACCAGCTTGTCCTTGGTCTGCGAGGAGAACTTCGGATCGGGCAGCTTCACCGACAGGATCGCGGTGAGCCCCTCGCGCGCATCGTCTCCGGTCATCGGGATCTTGTCCTTGCCGGAGAGTTCCTTCTCGAGGTAATCGTTGAGCGTGCGCGTGAGCGCGCTGCGAAAGCCGGCGAGATGCGTGCCGCCGTCCTTCTGCGGAATGTTGTTGGTGTAGCAGAACATCGACTCCTGGTAGGAGTCGTTCCACTGCAGCGCCACCTCGACCGCCACCGGCCCATCCTGCGTGCGGAACCAGAACACCGACTCGTGGATCGGCGTGCGCGTGCGGTTCAGGTACTTCACGAACGCCTGCAGGCCGCCGGCGTGCGCGAACACGTCCGACTTGTTCTCGCGCTCGTCGATGAGCTCGATGCGCACGCCGGAGTTGAGGAACGACAGCTCGCGCAGGCGCTTCGCCAGCACGTCGTAGTTGAAGCTGATGTTGGTGAAGATCTGCGCGCTCGGCCGGAAGCGGATCACCGTGCCGCGATCGTGCGTCTCGCCGGCGACCGCGAGCGGCGCCACCGGCTCGCCGAGGTGGTACTCCTGGCGGTGCAGCTTGCCGTCGCGCGCAATGCTCAGCTGCAGGTAGTCCGAGAGCGCATTCACGACCGAGACGCCGACGCCATGCAGCCCGCCGGAGACCTTGTAGGAGGTGTCGTCGAACTTCCCGCCCGAGTGCAGCACGGTCATGATGACCTCGGCCGCGGACCGCCCCTCCTCGGGGTGGATATCCACAGGAATTCCACGGCCGTTGTCGGATACGGTCACCGATTCGTCGGCGTGGATGGTGACCAGAATGCGGTCGCAGTAGCCGGCCAGGGACTCGTCGATCGAGTTGTCGACGACCTCGAAAACCATGTGGTGCAGGCCGGTGCCGTCATCGGTGTCCCCGATGTACATTCCGGGGCGTTTACGCACCGCATCAAGACCCTTTAAGACTTTGATTTTACTGGAATCGTAGACGTCGTCGACGGCCATGAACTCGCCCGGTTTGGTGACGCGGCATTATAGCGGTTGCACCCTCCCCTGATCCACGTGAAACGTGCGTTCGGGAATGCCGAAAAGCCTTGATTCTGCTCCGAGAGACGTGATCATTAGTTGCGCACGCAACTGATTTACCTGGGCGATGAAGGCCTGCAGGTGCTGCGCATCGAGCTCCGCCGCCGGATCATCGAGGAGCAGGGTCGGCGTGATGCCCAGCCGCTGCCGCAGCAACCTCACCTGTGCCAGGGTCATTGCGACGGCGACCAGCTTCTGCTGGCCACGTGAGAGCACCTCGCGGGCGATCCGGCCATGTAATCGAACCGAAACGTCGCCCCGATGGGGTCCCGCATGGGTCACCTGCCGTGCGGTATCCCTCGCGTGCGCCCGAGTCAGGGCCTCGAGCAGCGAGTGGTCGGCACCCCAGCCGCGCGTGTAATGGAGCTCGATGTCCAGGCCGGTCAGTGCCGTGACGGTTGATCGCCAGTGGGGCTCGAGGTCCTGCAGGAGTCGGGCACGTGCGGCTGCGACCTCCTCGCCGCTTCGGGCCAGCTCAGTGTCCCAGGCGCTTGCATGGATGGAGTCGGTGCGCAAGGCTGCGTTGCGCTGCTTGAGCGTGCGGGTGTAGCGGGTCCACGTCTGCACGAACTGTGGTTCCACGTGGAACACGGCCCAGTCGATCCAGCGCCGTCGACGCTGTCCACCCTCCTCGAGAAGCCTGTGAATTCCCGGTTCAATCACCTGAACCGCGAACGCCTGCGACAACTCCGCGAGCGAATGAACGGGCTCACCCCGGATGCGCGCAGAAGTCTCGGTGCCGCTCGATTCGACCCCTATGGTGGCGGGCGCAGTCGCCGCTCCGTCCACCTGGCCTACGACTCGCAGGTGATCCTGTCCATGCCGGATCAGGCGGGCAGTGTTTCTTGTGCGGAACGATCTGCCGCGCCCCAGGAGAAAGATCGCCTCGAGGATCGAAGTCTTCCCGGAACCGTTGACGCCGTAGAACAGGCTCAGGCCCGATGGCAGCTCCAGGTCGGCCGCCTCAATGCAGCGGACATTCGAGATCTGTAGGGTCCGGAGGCTCATGGCGATGCGTCTGCCGCTTGGTTTCCCGGAGCGCCCGGCCGAGAGCCCAGCGTCGCAGAGGTTCCACGTGGAACACGAGACGCGAAGCCCACAAGTGCTAGGTGCCGGTGTGGGGCGCGCCCCGCCCGTCGGCCCCTCGGGCGACCCGCTGTGGACGCGACCGCACCGAGCTGAAATCGCTGATGGCTCCGGACTAGCGACGCTCTGTCGTGTGTGAGGGTGGAGTCTCGGAACCCGGATGCCGCTCCCGGCGCACGGTTGAAACTCGGACGTCTCCGAGTGCCGCAGGCCAGGGTCGCCGTCATGCGTGGGGCCCCCAACGTAAGCGAGTGGATGTCCTGCCTGAGGGAAGACGATGTCCAGCGGGTTCCACGTGGAACATTTTGCAGGGCGCCCCGGCGGCCAGCAGCGCCGGTGAATCGACGTCAGACCGGATACCACCTGGTCCTAAGATGGTGCCACTCCGGAGGAGGACTCGCGCCAGAAGGCCCCTAGAGCCGCATGGGCATCACGACGTAGCGCGTGTGCACGGTCCCCGGTGCGCGGATGAGGCAGCTGCTGTTCGAGTCCGTCAGGCCGATCTCAACCTTATCGCCATCAATGGCGCCCAAAGCATCGAGGAGGTAATTGACGTTGAAGCCGATCTCCACTTCCTCACCCTTGTAGGAAACCTCGACCTGGTCCTCGGCTTCCTCCTGTTCGGGATTGTGTGCCTGCACGGTAAGCAGGTTGGAGCGGGCGGTCAGGCGAATGCCGCGATACTTCTCGTTGGAGAGAATGGCGGTGCGCTGCAGTGCCTGCCGCAACGGCTCGCGGTCAGCCTCCACCAGACGGGGTGGACTGGCCGGAATGACGCGTCCGTACTCCGGGAAACGTCCGTCAATCAGCTTCGAAGTGAAGCGAATGTCTCCGATCTGGGCACGAACGTGATTAGTTCCGATCGCGAGCTCAATATTACCCTCGGTGCCGAGGATTCTCTGCAGCTCGAGCACGCCCTTGCGCGGGACGATGACCTGGTGGGTCGTCTTGGCCTTGCCCGCGAGCTCCATCTCGCACAGTGCGAGTCGATGCCCATCGGTCGCGACCGCCCGCAGCGCCTTGCCGTCGGTCTCAAGCAGCAGGCCGTTGAGGTAGTAGCGCACGTCCTGCTGCGCCATCGAGAAGTGGGTCTTGTCAATCAGGCGCCGGAACTCGCCCTGCGCGACGCTGAGCGTGTGCTGGGCGTTGATCTCCTCCACCAGCGGGAATTCCGCCGCGGGGAGACTCGACAGCGTGAAGCGGCTGCGGCCACCGCGCACCGAGACGCGCTCGCCCTCGCTCGACAGAGTGACGCTGGTCTTCTCAGGCAACGAGCGAAAGATATCGAGCAGCTTGCGGCCGGGCACGGTGATGTCACCGCTCTGCTGCACGCTCACCTGGGTGCTTGCGACCAGCTCCACCTCAAGATCAGTGCCCGTGATGCTCAGCTTGTTGTCCCGTGCCGCGAGCAGCACGTTGGCGAGCACCGGCATCGTCTGACGGCGCTCCACGACGCCGATGACACTTTGCAGGGGAGCGAGCAGATCTTCGCGCGTCGCGGTCAGCTTCATGGTCTTTTGACTCTCTTAGAAAACAATCTTTGTAGGAAAAATCTTCTCTTGTTGTAGGAGTAGAAGAGGCTGTTAGTTACAGGGATAAGAAAATAAACCTTTCTAAATCAAAAGCTTGAAGCCTCATCTCGGCAGTGCATCCTGTAGGACTTTCTGCCGAACTGCTGTGTGCGGTCTGTGTATAACTTTATCCCCATCCGTGTGCACAAGTAATCCACAGCGTGGTGCACATCAACCCGCGAGAGTTCTCAACAGGTTCGAGTAATCCTCCTTCATGCGCTGCTCGGTGTCGCGCAGTTCCTTGATGCGCTTGCAGGCGTGCAGCACGGTGGTGTGGTCGCGCCCGCCGAATGCGTCACCGATCTCCGGCAGGCTGTGCGTGGTGAGTTCCTTCGCCAGCGCCATCGCCACCTGGCGCGGCCGTGCCACCGAGCGGGAGCGCCGTTTGGAGAGCAGGTCCGCGAGACGCACCTTGTAGTAGTCGGCGACCGTCTTCTGGATGTTCTCGATCGTGACCAGCTTCGCCTGCAGCGACAGCAGGTCCCTGAGCGCTTCCTTGGTGAACTCGAGCGTGATGGCGCGCCCGGTGAAGCGCGAGTTGGCGATCACGCGGCGCAGCGCGCCCTCGAGCTCGCGCACGTTGGAGCGGATGCGCTTGGCGATGAAGAACGCCACTTCCTCGGGCAGCGTGACGCCGCTGACCTGCGCCTTGGTCATGAGGATCGCCACGCAGGTCTCCAGTTCCGGCGGCTCGATGGCCACCGTGAGGCCCCAGCCGAAGCGCGATTTCAGGCGTTCCTCGAGGCCCTCGACCTCCTTGGGATAGCGGTCGCAGGTGAGGATCACCTGGTGCTGGCCCTCGAGCAGCTCGTTGAAGGTATGGAAGAACTCCTCCTGCGAGCGCTCCTTGCCGGCGAAGAACTGGATGTCATCGATGAGCAGCGCATCGAGCGAGCGATACGCGGTCTTGAACTCGTTCATCGAGTTGTGCTGCAGCGCGCGCACCATGTCGCCGACGAAGCGCTCCGAGTGCACGTAGGCGATGCGCGCCTCCGGGTCGCGCTCCTTGATCAGGTGCGCGATCGAGTGCATCAGGTGCGTCTTGCCCAGGCCCACGCCGCCGTACAGGAACAGCGGGTTGTAGGCGCGCCCGGGATTCTCGGCGACCTGGAGCGAGGCGGCCTTGGCGAGCTGGTTGCTCTTGCCCTCGACGAAGCTCGCGAAGGTGAACTCGGGGTTGAGGCGCGCCCCGACCACCAGGCCTTCGGCGCGGCGCGGCTGGTGCGCCAGCACCACCGGTGCGGGGGCGCCGCGCAGTGCGTTGACGCGCGCGCCCACCTCGACCGTCACGATCGGCACGTCCCCGGTGCTCTCATCGCGCAGCAACTCGCCGATGCGTGGCAGCAGGTTGGCGTTGATCCAGTCCACCACGAAGCGGTTCGGGGCGAACAGCTTGAGCGCACCATGGCCCTCCATCGCCTGCAGCGGCCGCACCCAGGTATTGAACTGCTGCTCGGGGAGCTCCGTCTCCAACGCGCCCATGCAGCGAGTCCAAAGCGACGCTTCCACGCGCGTGAGCCTCCGCGTCAGTGACGGTGAACGTAAAGGAGAGGGCCGCGAAGTCTATACCGATCGCGCACCGCGCTGAAGGCTCGGCGCAGGGAAAATATTGACACCTTGGCGCTCAACGGCTTAGCCTTGCCGCCCTTTTTTGACCGCCACGGATCGTTCACGGAGCCCCACGCCATGAAGCGCACCTACCAGCCGAGCAAAGTGCGTCGCAAGCGCACCCATGGGTTCCGCGCGCGCATGGCCACCAAGACCGGGCGCAGGGTGCTCGCGCGGCGGCGCGCCAAGGGCCGGCGCAAGCTGATACCCTAAAGTGCGGTCGGGGCGCGCGTGCCTGTTGCGGCGCGTGCGCACCACCACCGCGGAAATTTCCCCCAAAGGGCTTGATGCCAGGGCGGCTCACTCTGCCGGCGCAACTTCGCCTGCGGCGCAAGAGCGACTTCGATGCCGCCTATGCACGCGGGCGCCGCTTAGGTGATGGATTCTTTGCAGTGATCGCGACGATGAACGAGGCTGGTGCGCCGCGCCTGGGAATGGCGGTGGCCGTGAAGGTGGCCGGCGGCGCCGTGGGGCGCAACCGCATCCGCCGCATCATCCGCGAGTCCTTCCGGCTGCACCAGCGCTCGCTTCCCGCGCTCGACCTGGTGGTGAGTGCGCGCCCGCCGGCGCGTGCTGCCTCCGCTGCGCAGCTGCACGCGAGCCTCGAGGCCCTGTGGAAGAAAGTCGCCGCGCAATGCGCCACCTCGCCGCGCTCCTGATCCGGCTCTACCAGTGGTGCGTCAGCCCGCTCCTCGGGCCGCGCTGCCGCTTCTACCCGAGCTGCTCGCAGTACGCGCACGAGGCGCTGCTGCGATTTGGACTCATTCGCGGCGGCGCGCTCGCCGCGCGGCGCCTGCTGCGCTGCCATCCCTGGCACCCGGGCGGCTTCGATCCCGTACCGGCGCCCCTTTGCACCCGACACGCTCATGACCAATAACCGCCTGCTGCCCACGAGCCCGCGCCTGTACCTGTGGGTCGCGCTCGGGCTGCTGCTGTTCATGAACTTTCAGAACTGGATGCGCGACTATCCGCCACCGGCGGAAAACCCTGCCACGCCGCAGGCCACTGGCGCGCCGGCGCCCGGCGAGGACCTGCGCAACCGCCTGCCGGCCGGGGCGCAGGGCGCGGCCGGGGCGCAGAGCACGCTCGGCACGAATTCCGGGACGCAGGCGAGCGAGAGTGTTGCCGCCGCGCCCGGCGCGGCGGCCACCCAGCCTGCGCCGGTGGTGCACGTGCGCACCGACGTGCTCGACTTGGACCTGAGCACGCGCGGCGGCACGCTGACCCGTGTCGACCTGCTCGCGTACCCGCAGGTGAAGGGCGCCACCACCCCGGTGCGGCTCGAGAACCAGGATTCCGACCTCACGCTCTACGAGCTGCAGAGCGGCCTCACCGGGCCGCCGGGCGCGAGCTACCCGGACCAGAGCGCGCTCTACGAGAGCACGAGCCCCGATTACCGCCTCGGCAGCAATGCGGTGCTCGAGGTGCCCCTCAGCTGGAGCGCCGACGGCCTCAAGGTGCGCAAGGTCTTCACCTTTCGGCGCGGCCAGTACGCGATCGGCGTGCGCTACGAGGTGCGCAACGAGGGCACGACGCCCTACGAGCTGCGCCCGTACGCGCAGATCCTGCGCAACGACCCGCCCACCAAGCGCTCCTACTTCAACGTCGACAGCTACGCCTACCACGGGCCGGCGATGCACGACGGCACCAAGTACCGCAAGCTCGATCCGACCAAGGCCGAGGACCGCGCGCTGAACCTCGAGGTGCGCAACGGCTGGCTCGCGGCCCTGCAGCACTACTTCGTCAGCGCCATCGTGCCGCCGCGCGATCAGCCGTGGGCCTTCACCATGTCGGTCGCCGGCAACCAGTACCTGCTCTCGGGCACCGGGCCGGCGGAGCGCGTCGCACCCGAGGCGAGCGCGCAGTTCGCGCAGACGCTGTTCGTGGGACCGAAGCTGCAGAGCCAGCTGCAGGCCACCTCACCCGAGCTCGGGCGCGTCACCGATTACAACCACCTGTGGTTCCTGGCGCGGCCGCTGTTCCTGCTGCTGCAGTCGGTGCACTCGTTCTGCGGCAACTGGGGCATCGCCATCATCGTCGTCACCCTGCTGCTGAAGCTGCTGTTCTACCCGCTCTCGGAAGCGAGCGGCCGCTCGATGGCCAAGATGAAGACGCTGCAGCCGCGCATCAAGAACCTGCAGGAAACCTACAAGGACGACCGCGAGAAGCTCGGCCGCGCCATGATGGAGCTGTACCAGCGCGAGAAGGTGAACCCGGTGGCCGGCTGCCTGCCGATCATCATCCAGATCCCGGTGTTCATCGCCTTCTACTGGGTGCTGCTCGAGAGCGTGGAGATGCGCCAGGCGCCCTTCGGCGGCTGGATCCACGACCTCTCGGCGCGCGACCCGCTGTTCATCCTGCCGCTCATCATGGCGGCGGCGATGTTCGGGCAGTACAAGCTCAACCCCACCCCGCCCGACCCGGTGCAGGCGAAGGTGTTCATGTTCATGCCGCTCGTGATGTCGGCGATGTTCGCCTTCTTCCCGGCGGGCCTGGTGCTCTACTGGGTGACCAACACGGTGCTCTCGATCGCGCAGCAGTGGAACATCAACCGGCGCATCGAGGCGGCCGCGGCCGCCAAGCGCACCAACTAGCGTTCGCGCGCGCGCCGCTTCCCCTGGGCGTGCGCTGGCGGTAGCCTCACGCGCGCGAGGGCGGGGCGCATGCGTACGGACACCATCGTGGCTCAAGCGACGCCGCCGGGACGGGGCGGCATCGGCATCGTGCGCATCTCGGGCCC
>Ga0335080_10006152_pt1 | contig 12404 bp, 11 predicted proteins | sample Lox_Sample_34_FD_206720 | JGI IMG/M metagenome (GOLD analysis project Ga0335080, IMG submission 206720) | Soil microbial communities from Loxahatchee National Wildlife Refuge, Florida, United States - Lox_Sample_3.4 | ecosystem: Environmental > Terrestrial > Soil > Wetlands | place: USA...
ACGTTCTGCCCGAACGTCAGCGCGACGATCAGGTCGTTCCACGTCCAGAGGAACTGGAAGATCGCGAGCGATGCGATCGCCGGCAGCCCGAGCGGCAGGATCAGCCGCACGAAGATCTTCAGCTCCGACGCGCCATCGATCCGCGCCGACTCCATGATGTCCTTCGGGATCCCGATGAAGAAGTTGCGCAGCAGGAAGATCGCGAAGGGGAGCCCGAACGCGGCGTGGAAGAGAACGATCCCGCGCACGGTGTCGTACAGGCCGAGATGGTTGTAGAGCGTGAACGTCGGGATCAGCGCCATCTGGAGCGGCACGACGAGCAGCGCGATCACGATGATGAAGATCACGTCCCGGCCGGGGAACTCGAGCCAGGCGAACGCGTAGCCGGCGAGCGAGCCGACGATGATCACGAGGAGCGTGTTCGAGACGGCGATCTCGAGCGTGATCACGAGCGAGTGCGTGATCGCGTGGTTGTGCAGCACCGCCGAGTAGTTGGCCCAGGTGGCGAGGCTCGGCTTCGAGAAGATCTGCCACCAGCCCTTCACCGTGAACGCCTGCGCCGGCAGGATCGACGTGAGGAAGAGCCCGAGCGTCGGCACGAGCCAGAGCAGCCCGAGCAGCGCGAGGACGATGTTGACCGGCGCCTTCGTCAGGAAGCGCACCGTCTTGCCGGCGAAGGTCTCGCGCTCCGAGAGCTTCTTCGGCTGCGGGATCGCGACTTCGGCTTCTGCGGTCGTCACGGCTAGACCTCCCTCCGGAAGCGCTTCACGTTCAGGAGCAGGACCGGGATCACGAGCACGAAGAGGAACACGGCGATCGCGGAGCCGACGCCGAAGTCGTTGATGCCGCCGAACGACGTCCGCCACATCGCGAGCGCGATCACGGACGCGGCGTTCTGCGACGACCCGGGCGCGAGCGTGATCACGAGGTCGAAGACCTTCAGGACGTTGATGATCATCGTGATGAAGACGACGGAGAGCACCGGTGCGAGCAGCGGCACGGTCACGCGGCGGAACACCTGCCACTCCGACGCACCGTCTGTGCGCGCGGCCTCGAGCACGTCGCGCGGCATCGCCGCGAGCCCGGCGGCGATCACCACCATCGAGAAGCCGGCCCAGATCCACATGTAGGCGATGATCAGCGCAGGCGTGATCAGGCCCGTGCCGAGCCAGGCGAACCCTCCCCACGGCTTCGCGAACGTGCCCGGCGAGATGCCGGCCTTGTACGTGCCGGGCGAGATCACCCCGAAGTCGTACGTCCCGTCGTCGGCGGCCGCCGCGGTCTTCACCACCTCGTTCTTGCTGTTTCGCAGCTGCACCGTCACCCCGGGCAGCCCCAGCTCCCCGGGCTCGACCTTCCCCGGCGTGCCGCCGCCCGGCTTGAAGTCGCGCCAGACGACGCCGACGATGTGGCCCGGCTTCGCGACCGGGAGGATCGCCTGCTTCGCGCCCGCCGGCATCTCGTCCGGCGGGATCGCGGTGAGGCCGATCGCGGCGACGCTTCCCGGCTGCAGCGGCGTCTGCAGCGTCATCCCCGTCTGCGCGGTGCCGGTGACGGTCGACGTCGACGGCTGCGCATCGGTGAGCGCGCCCGGCTGCTTCACGACCTGGACGATCGCGCGGCCGAGCGCGTTCACCGCGCCGAGGTTCGGGTCCTGCACGTACATGATCCGCCACGTCACGCCGGTCGCGAACGCGGAGATCGCCATCGGGAGGAACACCGCGGTCTTGAACGCGACCGACCAGCGGACGCGCTCGACGAGCACTGCGAACACGAGCCCGATCGCGGTGACGGTCGCCGGTACGACCGCCACCCAGATCAGGTTGTTCTTGATCGCCGTCGTCAGCGTCGGCGTCGAGAACAGCGTCTTGAAGTTGTCGATGCCGACGAACTTGTTGAAGCCGTTCAGGCCGAAGAAGCTGCGGATGATCGTGTAGATCGTCGGGTAGACGATCCACACGCCGAGCAGGATGAACGCAGGCAGGAGGAACAGCGTGCCGGTGAGATACCGGCCGCTACCGGGCCCTCCCTCGGGCGACGGAGCCGCCTCCGCAGGCGGCTCCACCGCGACGTTGCCTGCGCTCACGTGCTCGCTACTTCCCGCTCTTCCAGGCGGCCGCGGCCGCCGACTCGAGCTTCGACTGGATCCCGGAGACGTCCTTCGGGTTGCGGAGGAAGTCCTGGAACAGCCCCCACTCGCCCTGGCCGACCGTCGCGCCGAACGACGCGGGCTGCTGGTCGGACATGTCGAACGCGACGTACTTCGCCTTCGCGATCGCCGAGGCGGTCGCGCGCGTCGTCGCGTCCGGGTAGACGCTCGACGGCATCAGCCGGTTGCCGGTCGCGAACCCGCCCTTCGCCGCCCACGCGGCGGCGGCGGCCCGCGTGCCGAGGAAGTTCACGAACGCCTCGATCTGCGGGTTGTCGCGGAACGCGACGATCGTGTCGCCGCCGATCTCGACCGACGCCGGCGAGTTGTTGATCGACGGGAACGGGAACTCGCCGTATCCGGTGCCCGGCTTCGACTTCACGGTCGCGACGCCCGGGACGAAGTCGCCCTCGAGCACGATCGCGGCCTTCGGCGGGCTCTGCCAGACGTTGTTCACCGAGGTCGGGAAGTCCGTCTGCACGGCGCCCGAGGTGCCGCCGGCCATGTCGTCCGAGGTGCCGATCACCTGCGCCATCGTCTGCAGCGCGGCGGTGACGGACTTGTCGGTCCACTTGATCTTGTGGAGCGTCAGCGCGGCGTACTTCGCCGGGCCGGCCTGGCGGAGGTAGATGTTCTCGAACAGGTCGGTGAGCGTCCACCCGTCGGCGCCGCCGATCGAGTACGGCGGGACGCCCGACGCCTTGATCGTGGCCGCGTTCTTGATGAACTGCGTCCACGTCGTCGGCGCCTTGACGCCGGCGTTCTTGAAGGCCGGGACGTTGTACCAGACCGTCGACTTGTTGCTCGCCTTGAAGACGAGGCCGTAGATCTTCTTGTTGTAGGTCCCGAGCGCGATCCACGCCGGCGAGAAGTTCGCGAGCAGCACCTTCCGCGAGTACGTGATCGGCTTCAAGGCCTTCTTCGCGACGAACTGCGCGACGAGGCCCGGCTGCGCGATGTCGGCCATGTCGGGCGGATTGCCGCCGGCGACCGCGGTCGACACCACGGTCGGCAGGTTGTCGCCGACCGGCTTGTAGTTGACCTTCACCTTCGGGCAGACCTTGTTGAAGGCCTTGATCACCGCGCCGAACGACGCGGCCTCGGCGCCCGTCCACACGCCGTCGAAGCTGATGCTCCCCGACGCGGTGCAACCGGCCTGCGCGGATCGCGTCGCGCCGGAGCCGGTGCTCGATGCGACGAGCACGGCAACGGGGACGATCACGAAGGCCGCGGCGACTCTCCGAGTCCACCGACTTCTCACGATGCGGCTCCTTTCTCGTGCTGGTCGTAGATTCCGAGACCCGTCTCCGGGTCGAAGAAGTGCAGCGAACGCGAGTCGACCGCGACCTCGATCTGGTCGCCGTGCCGCACGCGCGAGCGCGGGCCAAACCGGCCGACGAGCGTCGCCATGTCGCCGTCGCCTGCATGCTCGGGCGCCGGCGAGCGGTCCTCCCCGACGTCCTCCTGCAGCTCGAGCACGTCCTCGGTGACGGCCTGCTTCCCCTCGATCGTGAAGTGCACCATGATCTCGGAGCCGAGCGCCTCGGTCAGCGTGGCGTCGCCGCGCAGCCGCTGGTCGTGCGCCGAGTCCGGCTCGAGGGCCGCATCCTCGAGGTCCTCGGGGCGGATGCCGAGCACGATCCTCCGGCCGGTGTAGCCGGCGAGCGCAGGCCGCGCGGCCGCAGCCTCGGCGTCGAGCTTGATGCTCTGCGGGCCGACCTTCACGGCGAAGCCGCCGTTCGACGCCTCGAGCGTCGCCTCGACCATGTTCATCGCCGGGCTGCCGATGAAGCCGCCGACGAAAAGGTTCACCGGCCGGTCGTAGAGGACCTGTGGGTTGTCGACCTGCTGCAGCTCTCCCTTGCGCATGACGGCGACGCGGTCGCCCATCGTCAGCGCCTCGACCTGGTCGTGCGTGACGTAGAGCGTCGTCACGCCGAGACGGTGCTGCAGGCTCGCGATCTCGGCGCGCGTCTGGACGCGCAGCTTCGCGTCGAGGTTCGAGAGCGGCTCGTCCATGAGGAACGCCGCCGGCTCGCGCACGATCGCGCGGCCCATCGCGACGCGCTGGCGCTGGCCGCCGGAGAGCGCGCGCGGCTTCCGCTGGAGGAACGGCTCGAGGCCGAGGATCCGCGCCGCCTCGTTCACGCGCCGGTCGATGTCGGCCTTCGAGATCTTCTTGATCTTGAGCCCGAACGCGATGTTGTCGTACACGGAGAGATGCGGGTAGAGCGCGTAGCTCTGGAACACCATCGCGATGTCGCGGTCGCGCGACGGCACGTAGTTCACGACGCGGTCGCCGATCTTCAGCACGCCGCCCGTGATGTCCTCGAGGCCCGCGACCATGCGCAGCGCGGTCGTCTTGCCGCAACCGGACGGGCCCACGAGCACCATGAACTCGCCGTCCTCGATCTCGAGGTTCAGGCCGTTCACCGCCGTCGTCCCGTCGGCGTAGCGCTTCGTCACGCCCTCGAACGTCACCCCAGCCACCCGATCTCACCTCCCGCTCGACCGGCCTCCGATACTACTCCCGGAGCTGGTTTACGTGTCAAGCTTTACCGACTAGGGGACTTCCCTGGGGGATGCGAACACGTAGGGAGGAACGATGGCCAACGTCCAGTGGACCGTTCCTGCGGTGGTGCTCGACGTTCACGACGGCGACACGATGCGCGTGCGTGCCGACCTCGGCTGGTGGGTGCAGATCGAGACGCTCGTGCGGATCGACGGCATCAACTCGGACGAGCTGTCGACGGCGAAGGGCAAGGCGGCGCGCGCGTTCGCGCTGACGCTCGTCAAGCCCGGCGACTCGGTGACACTCGTCTCGAAGAAGCTGCTCGGCTCGCTCGAGAAGTACGGGCGCGTGCTCGCCGACATCGCGCTCGCCGACGGGCGCGACTACGCGCAGACGATGCTCGCGGCGGGGCAGGCGGCAGCGTGGGACGGATCGGGGAAGAAGCCGACGACGTGACGGCGCGGTGACGTCGCTGCGGGTCTGCGTGCTGGGGCTCGGCGAGGCGGGGGCGCGGATCGCCGACGATCTCGCTGCCGCCGGCGCGTCGGTCGCGGCGTGGGATCCGGTCGTGACGGCGGCGCCCGCCGGGGTCGCGTTCGCGGCGGGGCTCGAGGAGGCGGTCACGGGCGCCGAGGTGGTGCTGAGCGCGAACGCGGCGTCGGTCGCGGTCGCGGTGGCGGGCGAGGCGGCCGGCGCGCTCGCGGACGGCGCGGTGTTCGCGGACCTCAATGCGGCTGCGCCGGCGACGAAGGCTGCCGCGGCCGGGGCCGTCGCGCCGGCGCTCTTCGCGGACGTCGCGCTGCTCGGTCCGGTGCCGCGGCGCGGGCTGCGGACGGCGTGCCTCGTCTCGGGGTCGGGAGCGGAGGCGTACGCGGCGTGGTGCGCGCGGTTCGACGTGCCGGTCGAGATCGTCCCGGGCGAGGCGGGCGCGGCGTCGACGCGGAAGCTCCTGCGCAGCGTGTTCACCAAGGGTCTCGCCGCAGCGGCGATCGAGGCGCTCGCGGCCGCGCGCGCGGCGGGCTGCGAGCCGTGGCTCCGCGCCGACATCGTCGCGACGCTCGAGGATGCGGACGCCGCGCTGCTGACGCGCCTCGAGGAAGGAAGCCGCGCACACGCCCGCCGCCGCGTCGACGAGATGGAGGCCGCAACGGAGCTCCTGCGCTCGCTCGGCGTCGAGCCGCGCGTCGCCGAGGCCGCCGCCGCCTGGCTCCGCGAGCTCGACGCGTAGCGCCACGTCTGCGCCTGGACACTTCCGCGACAAAGTCGCGACCTCCGTGCGACCCCGCGATCCCGCGCCACGAAAGGCGCCGTACCACTTCCGTTACGGACCCGACACGAAGTGCCTGGCACCTCACGGCCTCCAAGTGCCGGGCACCTGACCGGCTCCAAGTGCCGGGCACCTGATGCCCGGCTGGTGCCAGGCACCTACGGGAGCGTCACGCGTCCGGCGCGATCTTCGCCTCGACGAGCAGCGGCTCCGTGCGCGCACCGATCGTCGGCAGCTGCTCGTCGAGGACACGGATCAGTGCGTCGTACGTCGACACGCTCGTCGCCTCGCAGCCGAGGCCGCGCGCGAGCGCAACGAAGTCGATGTCCTCGAACGCCGGCCACGCGGCCGGGCGGCCGGTGTCACGGGCGAGCGCGTCCATCACGCGGTAGCCGCCGTTCGCGAGGACGACGAAGAGCACACCGGCGCGGTAGCGCGCGGCGCTCCACAGCGACTGGATCATGTACATCGACGCGCCGTCGCCGAGCAGCGCCACGACCGGCCGCTCCGTCTGCCCCATCCGCAGCCCGATCGCCGCGGTGATCCCGAACCCGAGCGCGCCGTTCGCGACGCTGACGAGGCCCATCGGCTCGCGCGCCGGGATCCGCTCCAGCGTCTCCGGCCGCGTCGACGGCCCCTCCTCGACGAGGATCACGTCGTGCGGCAGCCGCGACGCGAGCGCGTCGAGGACGTGACTCGCCAGCAGCGGCTCGCCCTCCGCCGGCGGCGCCGGAGCGGGCGGCGAACGGTGCAACGGCTCCGACGGAAGCGCGCCGCGCGTCTCGAGCCGCTCCGCGACGGCGAGGCACGCCGGGCCGGGCGGCGCGACGAGCCCGAGATCGGCCGGGCTCCGCAGGACCTCGTCCGGGTCGTCGCCGATCACGACGACGCGCGTCCCGGCGGCGACCGGCGGGCCCGGGTCGAAGATGTACAGCCGGAACGCCGGAGTCCCGACCGCGACGACGAGGTCGTGCGGCGCGAGCGTCTCGCGCATCCCGGCGCGGCTCCACGGAAGGTGCCCGGCGAACAGCGGATGGTCCTGCGGGAACCCGGCGCGCGCGCCGAACGGCTCCTGCCACACCGGGCACACGAGCCGCTCCGCGAGCGCGACCGTCCCGGCCCAGCCCTCGGCGCTGTCCGCGCCCGCGCCGACGACGAGCGCCGGCGACGCCGACGCCGCCACCACCGCCGCGACCTCGTCCGCCTCCGCCGCGTCGACGCCGTCCGCGCGCAGAACGCGCGCCGGCGACCCGGCGGCCTGCCCCGTCTCGTCCGCCGGCTCCGCCCAGTCCCCCATCGGCACGACGACGAGCGCCGCCCCGCGCCCCGCGACCGACTCGTGCCAGGCACGCTCGATCGCGCCGGGAACGTCCTGGGCGCACGCGGGCTGCGTCGTCCACACGGGATAGTCGCCGGCGAGCCTCTCGAGGCTTCGCCCCGTGAGAAACGGCGAGCGCGCGAGCTGCCGCCGGTCCTGCTGGCCGACGACGACGACGAGCGGTGCGCGGTTGTCGCGCGCCGAGACGAGCGCGTTCACCGCGTTCCCGAGCCCGGGCGCGGTGTGGAGGTTGACGAACGCGGGCCGCCCGCGCGCGAGCGCGTACCCGTTCGCCATCCCGACGACGACGCCCTCGTGCAGGCCGAGCACGAACCGGAAGTCGTCCGGCAGCCCGGTGAGGAACGGGATCTCCGTCGAGCCCGGGTTCCCGAAGATCGTCGTCAGGTCGAGCCGGCGGAGCACGTCGAGTACCGCGTCACGGACGGTGGCCATATCAGCGAGTATCTCCCACATGAACGACCTCGTCCCGTCCGACCGCGCGCGCGAGCTCCTCCGCGGCGCGTTCGACACCCACGTCCACGTCGCGCCCGACGTCGTCGAGCGGAAGATCGACGACGTCACCCTCGCCCGCCGCTTCGCCGAGCTCGGGCTCGCCGGCTTCGTCCTCAAGTCGCACTACGGCTCGACGGCGGAGCGCGCGGCGGTCGTCCGCGGCGTCGTCCCGGAGGTCACGGCGCTCGGCGCGATCTCGCTGAACGCGGCCGTGGGCGGGATGAACCCGCTCGCCGTCGAGATCGCGGCCCGCGAGGGCGCGCGCACCGTCTGGTTCCCGACCGTGGACGCCGAGAACGAGCACCGCGAGCACGCCGCGCTGCCCGAGGGCGTCGCGCCGCCCGCGTGGGCGAAGCTCCAGACGGAGCTCCGCGAGATGGGCGTCGCCGTCGATCCGGTGCCCGTCGTCGACGCCGAGGGCCGCGTGCTCCCGGAGACGCGCACGGTGCTCGCGGCGATCGCGCGCCACGGGATGCTGCTCGCGACCGGCCACCTCGACGCGGCCGAGATCGTCGCCGTCGTCGACGCCGCGTTCGAGGAGGGCGTGCGCGACGTCGTCGTCACGCATCCCGAGTTCCCGACGCAGAGCCTCACCGTCGAGACGCAGCGCGCGCTCGCCGAGCGCGGCGCGCTTCTCGAGCGCTGCTTCACGACGCCGCACACCGGCAAGGTCAGCTGGGACGACTGGCTCGTGAACATCCGCGCGGTCGGACCGGAGCACTCCGTCCTCTCGACGGACCTCGGCCAGGTCGTGAACCCGCCGGTCGAGGACGGCATGGCACTCATGGTCGACCGGCTCCTCGCGGCCGGCTTCGACGAGCAAGAAGTGGTGACGATGGGCGTCACGAACACGCGCCGCGTCGCGGGGGTCGCGTCGTGAGCGCGCAGCGGATCCTCGTCGTCGGCGCGCACTCCGCCGACTTCGTCTGGCGCGCCGGCGGCGCGGCGGCGGTCGTCACCGCGAACGGCGGCGAGGCGCACGTGCTCGCGCTGTCGTACGGCGAGCGCGGCGAGTCGGGCGAGCTCTGGAAAGAGGAGGGCCAGACGGTCGAGAACGTGAAGAGGATCCGCCACGAGGAGGCCGAACGCGCGGCGGCTCATCTCGGTGCGACTTTCCGCTGCCTCGACCTCGGCGACTACCCGCTCGAGGTGAACGGCGCGGCGCTCGAGCTGCTCGCCGACGCGATTCGCGAGCACGCGCCGGACGTCCTCGTCACGCACACCGACAAGGACCCGTTCAACCCGGATCACGCCGTCGCGTTCTTCGCGGTCGAGCGTGCGCGCGCGCTCGCCGCCGGTGCGGGCGTCCCGAGCGCGTTCGCGACGATCTCACCGCCCGACCTCTACCTCTTCGAGCCGCACCAGCCGGAGCTCTGCAACTTCACGCCGACGACCTTCGTCGACATCACGCCGGTGTTCGAGCAGAAGCAGGCCGCGATGGCGGAGATGAAGGCGCAGGCGTACCTCCAGACGTACTACGCCGAGCGCGCCGGCCATCGCGGCAACCACGCGCGCCGCTCCTCCGGCAACAACGCGATCCGCTACGCCGAGGCGTTCCAGCGCATCACGCCGCAGGTGCTCGACTCGCTGTGACGGAGCTCGCGCACATCGGCCACGCGGAGCTCTTGACGCCGAAGCCGGACGAGAGCCTCCGCTTCTTCGTCGACGTGCTCGGGATGGAGGTCGAGGCGCAGGACGGCGGCTCGGTGTTCCTCCGCGGCTGGTTCGACTACGAGCGCTACAGCCTGAAGCTCACCGAGTCGGCGACGTCCGGGATCGGCCACATGGGGATCCGCGCCTGGAGCGCAGACGCGCTCGCGCGCCGCGTCGCCGCGATCGAGGCGAGCGGCCGCGGCATCGGCTGGATCGACGGCGACCACGGCCACGGGCCTGCGTATCGGTTCACCGACCCCGACGATCACGTCTTCGAGCTCTACTGGGAGACGGAGCGCTACGTCGCGCCGGAGCATCTGAAACCGTCGCTGAAGAACCAGCCGATGCGCTACCTCGGCCGCGGCGCGTCGGTGAAGAAGCTCGACCACGTGAACCTCCTCGCCGCCGACGTCGCCGCGTGCCGCGCGTTCGCGACGGACGTGCTCGGCTACCGGCTCTACGAGCAGATCGTCCTCGACGACGGCCGCGAGACCGGCGCGTGGATGAGCCTCACGATCCAGGCGCACGAGCTGATCTACGTCGAGGACGCCGCGGGCGCGAGCGGTCGCCTCCACCACCTCGCGTTCTGGGTCGACACGCGCGAGGAGTGCCTGCGCGCCGCGGACCTCTTCCTCGAGAACGACATCTTCATCGAGGCGGCGCCGTCGAAGCACGGCGTCGCGCAGGGGTTCTTCCTCTACGGCTACGAGCCCGGTGGGAACCGGATCGAGGTGACGACGGGCGGCTACTTCGTCTACGACCCGGAGCGGCCGACGGTCGTGTGGACGGAGGAGGAGCGAAAGCTCGGCCAGGCGTGGCGCGTGAAGACCGTCGAGAGCTTCCACACCTACGGAACGCCGCCGGTGTGATCGTCGTCACCGGAGCGACCGGCCACGTCGGCGGGCTCGTCGCGCAGGAGCTCGCGCGCCGCGAGGTGCCGATGCGCCTGCTCGCCCGCGACCCGGCCCGCGCACCCGAGCTTCCGGGCGCCGAGGCCGTCGCCGCGGACTACGCCGACCCGGCGAGCCTGGAGGCGGCGCTTCGCCCCGGCGACCGCGTCTTCATGGTCTCGATCCACGACTCTCCGGAGCGGCGCCTCCCGCTGCACCGCGCGTTCGCCGAGGCGGCGGCGCGCGCGGGCGTCGCGCACGTGGTGTACCTCTCGTTCTGCAACGCCGCGCTCGACGCGATCTTCCTCCACGGGCGCGTGCACGGCGCGACGGAGGGATTCCTCGCCGAATTCGGGGTCCCGTTCACCGCGATCCGGAACACGATGTACGCCGACGGCATGGCGGGCTGGTTCGACGAGGACGGCGTCGCGCGCGAGCCGGGCGGCGACGCGCGGATGAGCTTCTCCTGGCGGCCGGAGCTCGCGCGCGTGATCGCGCAGGTGCTGACAGAGGACGGCCACGAGGGCCGCGCCTACGACATCGTCACGCCGTCGTCGGTCTCGCTCGGCGAGCTCGCGGAGATCGCGTCGCGCGCGACCGGCCGCGAGTACCGCTACGAGCCGGCGTCCGACGAGGAATGGGTGGAGCGCTGGACCGCGGCCGGCCGCGACGCGTGGGAGCTCGAGGTCGGCCTCTCGGTCTACGCGTCGCTCCGCGCCGGCGAGCTCGACGTGGTGACCGACGACTACGAGAAGGTCACCGGCGAGAAGCCGGCGACCATCGAGCAGCTCGCTGCCGATCTTTTCTAGACTCCAGGGCAGAGGAAAGGAAAGGAGGAGCCATGGAGCTCCAGGAGCTGCTCTCCGGCACGCGTGACGCGATCAGCGTCAAGCGCGTCTACGGGGACCCCTACGAGAAGAACGGGCTCACGGTGATCCCGGCGGCGGCCGTCCGCGGAGGCGGAGGCGGCGGCGTCGGCGAGCACGCCGGCGAAGACTCGGGAAGCGGCGCCGGCTTCGGCGTCGCCGCACGCCCGAGCGGCGCGTGGATCATCGAGGACGGCGAGGTGACGTGGAAGCCGGCGGTCGACGTGAACCGGATCGTGCTCGGCGGGCAGGTGATCGCGCTCGCCGCGATCCTCGTCGCCGGCCGCGTGCTGCGCGCGCACCAGCGCGGGCGCAGGCCCTCGCTGCTCGGCGTCGCCGCAGGCGCGGCCACGCTGGCACGCACGGCGCGACGCTTCTCGCATCTTCGCCGCCAGTAGAACCCGCTCGTTTGCAGGGATTTTGTCGGGCTACGGGACGAGCACGGCCCGGCCCGTGATCTCGCCGTCGCGCAGCCGCCCGAGCACGTCGTTCACGTCGTCGAGCGGATAGGTCGTCGTGACGAGCCGCACGCGGCCCGCCGCGTGGAGCTGCACGAGCTCCCAGAGGTCGATCCACGAGCCGACGAGGTTCCCGACGATCGCGTGCTCGCTGACGACGATGTCAGCCGAGCCGCAGCTCACCGTGCCGCCGTAGCCGATCACCGAGTACGTCCCGCCCCGCGCGAGCATCGCGAGCGACGACGCGTGCGTCGCGTCCGTCCCGACGAAGTCGAAGAGGAGATCCGCGCCGCGCCCGTCAGAAGCCTCGCTCACCGCCTGCGCCGCGTCTCCCGCGTCGACGACCGCGTCGGCGCCGAGCTCGGACGCGAGCGCGCGCCGCCGCTCGTCCGTGTCGATCGCAACGATGTGACTCGAGCCGAGCTCGCGCAGGACCTGCAGCGCAATGTGCCCGACGCCGCCGACGCCGACGATCGCCGCGGTCGTCCCCGGGCGCGCGAGGTGCTCGAGCCGGCGGACCGCGTGGTACGCCGTCACGCCGGCGTCGGCATGCGGTGCGATCTCCGCGGGCTCGACGCCGGCCGGCAGCTTCACGAGCGAGCGCTCGTCGACCGCGACGTACTCCGCGAAGCCGCCGTCGAGCGAGAGGCCAGTGAAGTCGTGGCGGACGCAGTGCATGTCGTTCCCGCGCCGGCAGGCGACGCAGAGCCCGCAGCTGTACGGCGGGTAGACGAGAACCGCGTCGCCCTCCGCGACGGTCGTCACGTCGCTCCCGACC
>Ga0335080_10006155_pt1 | contig 12402 bp, 9 predicted proteins | sample Lox_Sample_34_FD_206720 | JGI IMG/M metagenome (GOLD analysis project Ga0335080, IMG submission 206720) | Soil microbial communities from Loxahatchee National Wildlife Refuge, Florida, United States - Lox_Sample_3.4 | ecosystem: Environmental > Terrestrial > Soil > Wetlands | place: USA: Florida...
CGCGAGCGCTGCTCAGCAGCCTGCGGGAGCGGGAAAAGCAACTCGATACCCTGGACATGGAAATTGATTGCGGCGTGACCGCGGCCATCACCCGCGTGAGGGAGCCGGAGGCGCGTGAACTGCTGGCCTGCATGAAGTTCATGATCGGGCTGGAACGCATTGGCGATCTGCTGCTGAGCTTTGCCAACAGCGCTCAGGCAGCGGGAGAACGGCTGGATCCGCAGGATAGGCGCGACCTTACCCACATGGCCACGGTGCTGGAAAAGATGCTCACCGATGTGGGCGAGGCCTTCTCCAGCCGGCAGGTGAAAAAAGCGGTGGAAGTTTTGCGCGCCGACGCGGAAATGGACCGGCTGCGCAACCTGATTTTTCTGCGCCACATCGAGAACCCGGAAAACGTGCAGCGCCAGGCCAGCCTGCAGGTGATCTTCATGACCCAGTCGCTGGAGCGGGCCGGCGACCATGCCAAGAACCTGGCCGAAGAGGTATGCCATTTTGTGAGCGGCCACACCGTGCGGCACGTGCTGATGACCTACGACAAGCCGATTGAGCAAATGTTCCTCGACTGGCTGCGCCACCGCGACGAACACTGAGCTCGCGCCTATTCAAGCCTCCTGCGCTTGTTCTGCTCCACTCGTTCCTAGTACGATCTCTAATCCCAAGCCTTAAATTCGCGGCGAGGCGTTTCTCTGCGCAATTTACAAAGCTTGACTGACTCTTTACGAAAGTTTGCGAATGATGCCGCCATCGCCTGCATCTCACGAGACATCTCGGCGTTGTGAAAGGAGCTTCATGGCAGTTCGGCCGCTGTGGCTGTGCGCAATGTCGGTAGCGGTGGCTTTGTCAGCTTCGAGTTGTGGCGGGGGTGGGCAGACGCAGCTGCGGATGTTGAACGCCTCGCCCGGCCAGCCCGAACTCAACCTGCTGGTGGATGGCAAGACGGTTGCTAGCAATCTGGCCTACGGAGCGGCCTCGGGGTACATCAGCATCAACTCGGGTTCACGGCAAATTCAGATCGAGCCGGCCGGGTCTTCCAATTCGATTATCAACCAGACGCTCTCTTTCGGCAGCGACACTTCTTCCACCCTGGTGGTGGACAATTATTCCGCGAATGTGCAGAGCGTAGTATTTTCCGACGACAACACGGCGCCGGCCTCGGGAAACTTCCGTGTTCGCGTGATCAACGCTTCGCCTTCCATGGGGGCGGTAGATGTTTATGTGCTGCCCGCGGGCACCAGCCTTTCAGGCGCTACGCCGCTCGCCACCAGCCTGGCCTTTGGCAGCGCCTCAGACTACGCCGGCCTGGCTGCCGGATCTCCGGCAACCACCTACAACATTTATTTCACGCAACCGGGAACGACTTTTTCTTACATCGTGGTCTCGACCTCGTTCACCGCAGGCGACGTGCGCACCATTGTGGCCCTGAATAATCTCGCGGGCGGATATACCACCGTCACGCTGAAAGACGTGGGCAGCTAGCCAACCCTGGGCGCGGCGGCGGCGTCCTGCTATGCTGCTGCGCTATGCACCAGCTTTCCGCCGCCTTCGTGTTCGACCCTCGCCTGGCGACGGCTTACGGCATTTTTCTGGCCAGTTACCTGGTCTTTGCCCTGGGCAAGTTCCCCGGGCTGAAGATTGACCGGCCGGGGGCGGCGATTATCGGGGCGGTGGCGATGGTGGCCTTCGGCATCGTGCCGCCCGCCGAAACCCTCCATTACATTGATTTTTCCACCCTGGTGCTGCTGTTTTCCATGATGCTGATCGTCGGAACGCTGCACCTGGCGGGCTTCTTCGAGTGGACCTCCGAGGTGGTGCTGCGGCGCCTGCGGCCGGTGCACCTGCTGCCGGCGGTGATTTTCACCTCCGGCTGTTTTTCCGCATTTTTCGTGAATGACATCGTGTGCCTCGTGATGGTGCCGTTTGTTCTGAGCATTACCCGCCGCATGAAGCTGCGGCCGCTGCCTTATCTGCTGGCCGTGGCTACGGCGTCGAATATCGGCAGCGTGGCCACCATTACGGGCAATCCGCAAAACATGCTGATCGGCTCGTTTTCGCACATTGGATACCGGGATTTCCTCGCACGCCTGGGGCCGGTCGCTCTGGCCGGACTCTTTCTCGATTGGGCTGTGTTGCACTGGGTTTGTGTGCGCCGGGAGGCCTTGCCAACTGGAGTAGAAAAGGCAATTCCGCTGCCGCCCCTGGATGTTTTGCGGCTGGCCAAGCCGGTGGCGGTGGCGATGGCGGTGGTGGCCGGCTTCTTCTTTGGAGTTCCGCCGGCCATGATGGCCGCTTTGGGTGCGGCCGCACTCCTGATTACCCGTACGCGCGAACCGCGAAAGCTCTATGAGGAGGTGGACTGGGGCCTGCTGGTGTTTTTTGTCGGCTTGTTTCTTATTGTGGGCGGGGCCGAGCGCTCCGGCATCATCGCGCAGTTGCTCGCCTGGACCCATGCCTGGAACCTGCAACGGCTGGGGCCGTTCACGGTGGCGGCCGCTCTGCTGAGCAACGTCGTGAGCAATGTGCCGGCGGTGATGCTGTTGAAATCGCTGGCGCCAAAATTTCCCAATCCGCGCGCCGCCTGGCTTACCCTGGCCATGGCTTCTACTCTCGCCGGAAATCTCACCATTACCGGAAGCGTGGCCAACATTATTGTGGTCGAGAGCGCCAGGCCCGAGGTGGAGATCAGCTTTTGGGACTACCTGCGGGCGGGTCTGCCGGTTACCTTGATCACTTTGCTGGTGGGCTGGGCGTGGCTGGCATGGTTGGGGTGAGCAAACTGTAACTTTCGGAGTAGCCCTTTTGACCCGGCAATTCCCTTGACACTCCATTCTCTGGAAAGCGAAACTTCGAATACTGCTCCGTTGAGTTACCAAAGTTCCTGCATCGGGCGGGGGTGAGGACCCCCTCTGCCGGGCGGAGAATTGCCGGGAGCAAGAGGAGACCACCCAGGCACGTTCCAGCTGCGTTTCGGCTGCTGAGCCGCAAGCGCGTGCCGTGGGTTCCGCATGGAACGCTATTCCATCCTCAGCCAGGATGCCGAAGGGTTGCCGAGCGCAACCCTTGCCTCGCCTGAGCCCGTCCCGAGTCTGGCGTTACCCCGCGATGTTTTGCAGTTTCCGGGAGAAGATGGCGGCCAGTCGCTGGCCGCCATGGCGGAGCGCGACCTGGAGGCGGCATTGCGCCTGCTGGCCGAGCGGGCGCAGTACATCACCGCGGCCTCGGGATCGGCCATCGCACTGCTGCAGAACGGCGCCATGATTTGCCGCGCCAGTTCGGGGGTTTCCGGAGTGCAGGCCGGGATGCGGCTGGAGGAGGGCGCGGGCCTGGCGGTGGAAGCGGTGAAATGCGGCCAGATGCTGCGCTGCGATGATGCCCAGACTGATCCGCGGGTAAACACGCAAAGCTGCCGGCTGCTGGGCGTCATTTCGGCCATGGCCATGCCCCTGCGCCGGGGCGATGAGGTAGTGGGTGCGTTTGAACTTGTCTCCGGGAAGGTGCGGGCGTTCGAAGAGCATGACGTGGCAGCCATGCAGCGGCTGGGCGAGATGATTCAGACTGCGCTGGAACACGCCGAGGCAGCCAGGCGTACCGCGGGAGACCTCGACCTCGCACCGCAGATTGAACCTGACATGCCTTGCGAAACTCCCGGGGCCACCGAGAGCATTGACCCCGTGGAGGAAATTGAGCCGAAGGCGCAAGCTGAAATCACGCCTGCAGTCGTCGAGCGCGGGAACGTTGGAAAGTGCCAGGTGTGCGGCTTTCCGGTCTCGGGTCTGCGCCAGGTGTGCCTGGATTGCGAACCGTCACGGACCGCGCCGGATCCAGAGCCGGGAAGCCAGGCGGAGGGCGGCGCCTTGCCGCTCGAAGCGCTGGCCAGCGACGAGAAACCTGCAAAGCCGGAGAGGCGGGTCTATAGGTATCTTCTTGGCGTGGCCCTCGCGGTCTTGATAGCGGCGGCCCTGCTTTTGTGGCTGCGCTAGCAGTTCCCCGAAAAGCTACCGGGACTTTCCCCAATATCTGCAAGCGGAAGCGCCCCACGTTAGCCACCGCTTCGCCAGCTCGCCCGCCAGCTGGTCAGGGGCAGATGATTTCTGCGGCCGCAGAGTAGAGTTTGGTATGCGGGCCGATTTTAGAAAGCGGCAAGTTTGGGTTCGCCGGCGCAAATGCCATGACCGACGCCGCTCCGGCAAAGCCGGGATTGCAGGTGGCTACTCCCTGGCTGTTAATACTGACGCTCGAAGACGGGGTCGAATTCCACGACCAACCGCTGCTCCATTTTACTGCCAGCGGTGTGATGGCGAGCGGAGGCTTGCTGAACATGCCGGTGGCGGTGAACCTTACCTTGCCGCCGGGGAAATCCTGCGCATCGGCGCTGACCGGGCGAACGATCACCGATTGCAATTGGCGCGGACTATTGCAACTGACCGCGAGAAAAAGCAGCGCCAGCAATGCCGGCGCTTTCAGGGCTGACTTATTGCAGGTCATGCGAACTCGGGCAATTCATCACTACCAGACCCCTCAGGGGAAGACCTCTCTATTTTCGCCTTACCGGCGGGTAAAGAAAAGGGGAGGAATGGGCAGCTGGCATGCCAGCGGGGGTTAAGCGGGGGAGGAGAGTTACGGCAGGACGCATTTGTTCCTGAAAGCGAACCCTTCCACAACTGGGAAGCCTCCTCGGCGGCCCTGTGTTCTCCCACCGGCACGCACCGATGGTTCGCCCTCTGCCCACCGATGTAGCGACTAGCTGGAGTGGTCCGCTCATGAGCAAGCCCAGGAATTCTGTGACCGCCGCCCTCAGACTGCAGCTCCTCCTGGTCGTGGAAGAGGAGCAAGACTTTCGCCATCTGCGCGACCAGCTCGCCAGGGCGGGCGAAAAGCAGATTCGCCTCGACCACGCGCGCAGTTACGAAGAAGCCCGGAAGTGTCTGCAGAAGACCACCTACGACATTGTGCTGTGCGACTACCGCTCGGGCGATGATACGGCGCTGCGCCTTTCCCATGAAATCCGCCAGCACGGGCCCAGTGTGCCGGTGGTATTCCTCAGCGATCACGTGGATGAGGCCACCATCACCCGGGCCATCCAGGCGGGAGCCTGCGCCTGCGTTCCGGCCTCCGGGCTGAATGAATCGGCCCTGGCCCACGCCATCTGCTACGCCATAGACACCTATTGCCGCGAGCGCCAGCGGCAGAAGACCGAAGACATGCTGCGCAAGCTGTGGCATGCGGTGGAGCAATCGGCCGACCTGGTGGTGATCACCGACCGCGCCGGGGTGATGGAATATGTGAATCCCGCATTTGAAAGCCTGACCGGCTATCCGCGGGAAGAGGCGGTCGGCCGCACCTTGCGCATCCTGCGCTCGGAGCAGCAGGATCCCGCCGTATTTCAGGAAATGTGGCGGACCATCCTTGCCGGCCACGTCTTTCGCGGCACGGTGGCCAATCGTAAGCGAAACGGCGAACCCTTCATCGTAGAAAAAACCATCACTCCGCTGCGCGATGGCAACGGAGAGATTACGCATTTCATCTCCACCGACCGCGACATCACCGATCGCCGGCGCTTGGAGTCAGACCTGCAGCAGGCGCAGAAAATGGATGCCATTGGCCGGCTGGCCGGCGGGGTAGCGCATGACTTCAACAATCTATTGATGGTGATCAGCGCCAATGCGGAGCTGATGCTGGAGGCTCTGGTGCCGGCGCATCCCCTGCGGCACAAGGTGGAAGAAATCATCACCGCCGCCGGACGGGCCTCAGACCTGACGCGGCAGCTTCTGGCCTTCGGGCGCAAGCAGATGCAGTCTCTGCGGCTGCTCGACCTGAACCTGATTCTGAGCAACATTGGCCGCATGCTGCCCCGCCTGATCGGCGAAGACATCCATTTGGTAATGGCGCCGAGCGCACGGCCGGCCCAGCTCAAGGCCGACCCGGTACAGATCGAGCAGATCGTGATGAATCTGGCCGCCAACGCGCGCGATGCCATGCCCCAGGGCGGTACCCTGACCATTGAGATCGCCAACGTGCGGCTGGATGACGTTTACGTGCAGCGGCGGTCGGTAGTGCCTCCTGGCGATTACGTTTTGCTGGCGGTCAGCGATACCGGCCATGGTATTGCGGCCGAGCACCTGGCCCACATTTTCGAGCCCTTTTACACCACCAAGGAAGCTGATAAGGGCACCGGCCTGGGCCTGGCGACGGTGTATGGAATCGTCAAGCAGAACGGCGGCTTCATCTGGGTGTACAGCGAACCCGGCATGGGCACGACTTTCAAAATCTACCTGCCGCGCGCCGAAGAGAAAGTGCGCGAATCGCCGGTGCAGCCGGTTGCGGAGAAGGTTCCGCAGGGTTCGGAGACCGTGCTGCTGGTGGAAGACGAGCCTTCGGTGCGCGAATCAGCCCGCGAATTTCTTCAGCTCAACGGCTACATGGTGCTGGACGCGGCCAATGGTGAAGAAGCTTTGCGCGTGGCGCGCGAATATGACGGTCCGATTCATCTGATGATTACCGACGTCGTGATGCCGAATATGGGCGGCGCCGTGCTTGCCGAGCAGCTGCATCAAGAACGGCCCGACATGAAGGTGCTGTTCGTTTCCGGTTACGCCGAGCACACCGTGTTGCGCCATGGCGACATTGACGTGACCAACCAGTTTCTGCAAAAGCCCTTCACCCTGAAGTCGCTGGCGCGCAAGGCCCGCGAAGTACTGCAAGGCGGCGCCTCGTCCGCCAAAGGCGCGTCTGCCGGATAAAAGCAGCCGGTTTCTCTCCCGTATAATAATTTTCGGAAACGTGCATGGACCTGACTGCCGCGCCGCAGCTTTCGAATTGCTCAACTCGTCCCGCTGGCGGCAGAAAATCCTCTCTTGTAGCAATTCTGGTTCTGGCCGCGCTGTGGGCCGCCATCTACGTGGCAGGAATGTTTACTCCCGCGCTGCTCGATGACGCCGATACCGTTCACGCCGAAGCCGCCCGCGAAATGCTGCTGCGCCACGACTGGGTGACGCTGCACGCCAATGGAGTTCGCTACCTGGAAAAGGCGCCCCTGATGTATTGGGGCGTGGCCACCAGCTACGTTCTGTTCGGCGTCTCGGAGTGGAGCACGCGCCTGCCGCTCATGCTCGGCTTGCTGGCGCTGTTTCTGGCGACTTATGCGCTCGGCCGCCGAGCCTATGGAGAAGAGGGCGGATTCTATGCCGGGGTGGTGCTTACCACGGCGCTTGGCCCATATCTCTTCACCCGCTTTCTGATTCCGGATACGCTGGTTGGTTTATGGCTGGCAGCGGCTTTCTATTTTTTTCTGCAGTCTCTGGATCAGGAAAAACCCACGCGCCTTGTCTGCTGGGGCATGGCGGCGGCTTGTGCGCTCAACGTGCTGACGAAGGGGCTGATCGGGCTTGTGTTTCCCGGAGCTGTGATTGGGTTGTACCTGATACTCACCGGCAATCTGCGTCACCTGCTGCGCCTGCGGCTGATTTCGAGCACGGTGATTTTCCTCGCCATCGCGGCGCCCTGGCACGTGCTGGCGGCGCTGCGAAATCCGGCTCAGGGCGCGGTGCGCGGGTTTCTTTGGTTTTACTTCGTCAACGAGCACTTCCTCCGTTACCTGAACGAGCGAATGCCCCGCGACTATGACACCGTGCCCCTGCTGCTTTTCTGGGCCCTGTTGTTGCTCTGGCTGCTGCCCTGGGTGGCATTTCTTCCCCAGGCATTGAAAGACGTGCCTATGCGCTGGCGGCAATGGCGGGCGGGCCTGGATGGCCGGCAGCGCGCAAACTTACTCTTCTTTCTCTGGGCCCTGGTGATTCTGGTGTTTTTCAGCTTTTCCACCCGGCAGGAGTACTACACCATCCCCGCGCTGCCTGGGTTGGCCCTGCTCGTAGGAGGTTGGTTGGGACGCGAGGCGGATGCGAGGCCTGGCAGCAAAGAGCGGCGAGCTGGAAGAATTTCTTCCCTGGTGCTGCTCGTGGCCTCTGCCGCTGCCTTGTGCGTGGGCCTGTATTTTTGGTCCCTGGCGAAAACCCCGGCCCCAGGAACCGACCTTGCGGACCTGCTCAAGAGGAATCCCCAGGACTACGCGCTTTCCTTCGGCCACTTCCTCGATCTCACCCCGCAGGCGCTGGGCGCATTTCGCGCGCCTCTGCTCGGCTTCGTGCTGGCATTTTTTCTGGGCGCGCTCTTGAACGGGGTTTTCCGCCGCCGTGGCCATCCCGGCCCGGGCAATGCCGCTTTGGCCCTGATGATGGTCGCGCTCTTCGCCTGCGTGCATTCGGCCTTCGTGACTTTCTCGCCTATTCTCTCCTCGAAAAAGCTCGCGCTGGCCATTGCCTCGCGCTACCAGCCCGGCGATACCGTCGTAGTGGACGGCAAGTACGAGAACGCTTCGACTCTGAACTTTTACACGGGAATCCATCTGCGCTCCCTGCACGCCCCGGCGGGAAACATGTGGTACGGAACGCAGTTTCCCGATTCTCCGCCAGTGTGGGAGAGCGAAGCATCATTCCAGGCTTTGTGGGCGGAACCGGCCAGGGTATTTCTGTGGACGGACAAGGAATCGCCGAAAGCAGTGGAGGGGATGCCGCATTATGTGTTGGCACGCGAAGGGGGCAAATCCATTCTCACTAACCATCCGCTGGTTCGTTAGCCGCGACCGCGCTGCAGCTTGCCGTTTTGCAGCGTGAAAGTTTCGCCGCGCCAAACGACTCGCCGCCCGGCAAAACCTGCCAGCCAAATTCCCGCGCCCAACAGATCACGCAGAGGAATCAGATAGAGCATGGCGGGAAGCCGTTGGTCCGCAAGAATGGTCTTACCCACCACCGTCGCGACGGCCAGGCGCAGCGCCGCGGCCGTGCCGAGCAATATCCATGCCCATGTGGCTCCCTGAGCGAAGATCAGCGCCAGCACCGCCCACACAAGGCCGAAAGTGAAGACAAGTCCCAGGTAACCTGCGGGCCGAGCGCCTCGAATAGTGCGGGCCCAACGCAACTGATGGCTCAGGAATTCCGGCAGCGAATATACGGGCAAAACCGTCTCGACGGCTTCTTCCGACAACTCCACCCGCAGCCCAAGAGCGGCAATGCGGCGTCCCAGCTCATAGTCATCCGCCAGGTAATCCGCCAGCGGCTCGAAGCCGCCGGCTCTCTGCAGATCGCGGCGGCGAAAAGCCAGCGTCGAACCCAGTCCGAAACGAATGCCGCCCTCAATCAGCCGCGCCGCCAGAACGCCGGGACAAAAATCTGTGCTGATGCCGAGCGACTCCAGCCGCGAACCCAGAGTGGGCGCGCACTTGCCGCGGTACAGGCACGTCACCATTCCCGTTTTGTCTTCAGCAAGGGGCCGAATCACCCGGCGGAGATAATCTGGCCCCACCCGAATATCGCTGTCGCTCACAACCAGATAATCGTGACGCGCCGCCCTCACCATCTGCGCCAGGTTGCTGACTTTCGTGTTAGCGCCAAGGTTTTCGCCGCACACGACTAAGTGCATGGAGACTCGAGGAAACTCATTCCGCAGCCGCTCCACCACTGCCGCGGCAGAATCACCCGCTTCGCTTACTCCAAAAATGATTTCGTAGCCGGAATAATTCAGCAGACAATGGCTGCGCAGGCATTCATACAACTCCGGGTCTGCGCCTTTCAGTGGCTTGAGAATGGAAACCGGCGGGCAAAAGTCTGATGAGGTGCTCTGAGAAGGCCGCGCCTTCAAAAATGATACCGCCCCGCACAAGCAGAGACCGTAATAACCCAGGCTGGCGGCCGCTCCCAGAGCGGAGGCGGCCTCGAAGATCCTGACAAGATGAGGAAGCATGCGGCGAAGCGCTAGGATACGCTATCGAGTACCGGGGCGGGCAAACGTTCGGCTGCCAGGACAACTATTCGTATCGCAAGGATTCAATCGGATCCAGATTCGCCGCCTTCCACGCGGGGTAAATTCCGAAGACCAGGCCCACTCCGGCGGCAGAGCCAAAGCCGAAGCTGGCCCAGAAGAACGACATGCTGGCCGGCAGAGATGGCCATATCACCGGAATGATCCCGGTGACGATCGCCCCCAGCAACACACCCATGACTCCGCCCAGGGCGGTAAGCATGACCGCTTCCAGCGTGAACTGAAGCAGAATGTCGCGTTTGCGCGCGCCGATCGCCTTGCGCACGCCGATCTCGCGCGTCCGTTCGGTCACCGAAACCAGCATGATGTTCATCACGCCCACGCCGCCCACAATCAGGCCCACGCTCGAAACCGCGAACATGAACATGAAAATCATTCCGGTGAGCTGGTTCCACACGTCGGAAAGAGAGTCTTGCGTAAAGACGGCAAAGTTGTCCGGCTTATCTGGCGGCACTTTGCGCCGCCGGCGCAAAAGCTCGCGCACCTCGTCAATCACCTCGGGCATGGCGGCATGGGAGGTCGCCTTGATGCTGATCCAGTGCTGCTTGAGTTCGGGATGCAGCTTCTTGAATGTGGAAAGCGGGAAGTACACGATATTGTCGTCGGGGTTCTTGCCGCCGCCAAAAACCGATTTCACCCGCTGTGCCACGCCGATCACGGTGAACAGCTGGCCGTCAATATTGATCTCTTTGCCGAGCCCGTCTTCGGAAGGGAAGAGCTCGTCATTCGTGTCCCATCCGATCACGATCACGTTGGAACGGCGCTGATCGTCCACCTCTGAGAACCAGCGTCCCGCGCTCAGTTGCAGGTCGTAAACGTCCTTCGCCGAAGCCGTGTCGCCCTCCAGGATGGTGTTCTTGACCTTGCGCCCGCCATACTTGATGGCATAAGTGCCCACCCCCAGCTCCGGGCGAAAATAGCGAATGCCCGCGGTCACCGCCTCCACGTGCGGCAGGTCTTTCATGGCCATGGCATCGTCATAGGTCAGCTCCTTGCGGGTCCGCATCTCTTCGGTGGGCCGGCCGAAGGTGAAGGGCTCGATGTGAAAAGCGAAAACGATGTTGGAACCCAGGCTGCTCACCACCTGGCGCACATTGTCATTCAACCCGCGCACGATGGACGAAATGCCAATCACCACGGTTACGCCGATCACCACGCCCAGCACGGTGAGCGAGGAGCGCAGCTTGTTGCTGCGGAGAGTATCCACCGCCATGCGGAAAATTTCGCCGAAATCGCCTTTACGCAACATAAGAGCCTACATCTCGAATCGCAGCGCCGCGATCGGGTCGAGCTGCGCCGCCTTGCGCGCGGGATACACGCCGAAGAAAATCCCCACGCTGGCGGCCACGATCAGCCCCGCGGCCACCGCCCACAGCTTGATGGCCGAAGGCATGCCGATCAACAGCGTCACTGTCTTGGCCAGCGAAACGCCCAGCCCCACGCCCAGCAGCCCGCCGATCAGCGCCAGAATCACCGCTTCGATCAAAAATTGCAGAAGCACATCTTCCCGCCGCGCCCCCAGGGCTTTGCGGATGCCGATCTCGCGCGTGCGCTCCGTCACCGAAACCAGCATGATGTTCATGATCACAATGCCGCCCACCACCAGCGCGATGGCGGCGATACCGATCATGGCGATAAAAAACGTCTGGCTGAAGTTGGTCCAGATGCCCAGCAGGCTGGCATTGGTCTCAATATCAAAGCTGTCTTCGGCGTCGGGCAGGTCGTGACGCTGGCTGCGCAGCGCCACCCGCGCTTCATCAACCGCCATCTCCAACGCCGGTCCGGCCCCGATCGCCTTGCCCGAAATGCGAATGCTGTTGTTGTGCACTCCATACTGCTTCAGATAGGCCGTGATCGGAATCATCACGTAGTTGTCCAGGCTCTGGCCGAGCGTCGTGCCCTTCTTTTTGCCCAGCCCAATCACCCGATAGGTCCAGCCATCTACGCGGATCTCCTTGCCCAGCGGATCCACTCCCGGCATCAGGTTGTCCACGATGTCAGTGCCCACCACGGCAACCGGCGAGCGATTCTTCAGGTCGGTTTCGTTCAGCATGCGCCCGGCGTCGAGGTCCACGTCGTAGATCGGCGCCATCGAAGGCGTAATGCCCTGCACCGTCGTATCGCTGATGGATTGTTCGTTGTATTTGACATGCCCGCTCTGGTCGCGCAGCGCCGCCCCTACCAGAAGGCAATGCGCGCAGGCCGCTTTCACAGCCTCGTAGTCCTCCATCGTCAGGTCTTTTCGTTTCTCGCCCTCGAGGAAGTGGTCCACATTGGTGACCGCCGGCGAAACCTTGAAAACGATAAAGACATCCGCGCCCAGGTTGAAGATCTTCTGCGCCACGTAGCCGTTGATGCCGGCCACGAAGGTTACCACCGCAATCACCGCCGCCACGCCGATGACCACGCCCAGCACGGTCAATACCGAGCGCAGTTTATTGGCCCAGAGCGACTGCAGGGCGATGCGGATGGCTTCAGCGACATTCATGGCTGTGCGTTGATTTCAGCGGTTACGTCCGGCGCCTGCCC